>Ga0070680_100000535_pt1 | contig 25956 bp, 23 predicted proteins | sample KBSC73BmetaG_FD_64672 | JGI IMG/M metagenome (GOLD analysis project Ga0070680, IMG submission 64672) | Corn rhizosphere microbial communities from Kellogg Biological Station, Michigan, USA - KBS C7-3B metaG | ecosystem: Host-associated > Plants > Roots > Rhizosphere | place: USA: Michigan...
TGAGCGGCGTGTCGCTCGGAGACCTGGGACGCATTGCCGTGACCGGCTGGGCCGTGCTCAAACCTCCCCCGCTATTCCCCAAGCCCCCAGACGCTTAGGGCTGGTGCCGCAAAAAGCGTGATGAAGCGCACACGTCGCGATTTGACGGACACATCCGGCGCGGCTTATGTTTTCAGCCCCATATGAAGAAGAAGAACGCAGAGCGCAAATGGACCGTCATGGTGGTCCCACACGGCTCGGGCTCGTCCCGCGCCGTGGAGGTATCACAGACGGTCGTCAAAGCGCTCATCGGGATCGGCGGCGTCGTCGCGCTGCTGTTTCTCGTGCTCGGCGGCACGGCGCTGTCGCGCGGCGTGAATGTCACCAGGAGCCGCGCGCTCGAGCGTGAGAACACGCTGCTCGCCAGTGAGATCCAGCGCATGCGCGAGCGGCTCGTCGGATTGCGCGACACCATCAACAAGTTCGCCGAGCGCGAGCAGGCGATGCGGCTGCTCGCCGGCCTCACCCCGCTCGATCAGGACGTGCAGCAGGCCGGCATCGGCGGGCCGAGTGGCCAGTGGTCCGAGCGCGACAGTCTCTCGGCCGCGGGTCCGAACGGCCAGCAGGCGCTCGCCGCGCGCATCGACATGGATCAGCTGACGCGCCGCGCGAACATTCTCGTGCGCTCGATCAACGAAGCGTACGATTCCGCGTCGAGCCAGCGCGCGCGCTACGCCGCGCTGCCGTCGATCATGCCGACCAAGGGCTGGCTCACGAGCGCGTTCGCGCGCGAGCGCGAGCACCCGATCCTGCACCTCGCGCGGCCGCACGAGGGGATCGACGTCTCGGCGCCGATGGGCATGGAGATCGAAGCGCCCGCCGCCGGCGTCATCACCCAGGTGTCGTGGGTCGAGGGCTACGGCAACATGCTCACCATCGACCACGGCTACGGCCTGGTGACGCGCTATGCGCACTGCTCCAAGATCCTCGTGGTGCGCGGCCAGCGCGTGAAGCGCGGGCAGCCGATTGCGAAAGTCGGCTCGACCGGATTGTCTACCGGCCCGCACCTGCACTACGAGGTGTGGGTGAACGGGCGACCGGTCAACCCGATGAAGTACGTGTTGCCGGACGCCATTGTGGATTGATCGGGAGCGACACATGACCGGTATCGCGGGCGGGACGACGACCAGCACCAGGTTGTCGTCCCGCTTGGTTTTTACGGCGGTGGCGCTCGTGCTCGGCGTGCCGCGCCAGCCGCCCGCGCAAGCGCCGGCGACGCTCAAGGGCGTCGTCATCACGCTCGACTCGACACCGCTCGCCCAGGCGCAAGTCTCCGTAATCGGAACTGCGCTCGCCGCGCTCACCGACTCCAGCGGCCGGTTCGTGATCGCGCGCGTGCGCCGCGGCCTGCAGCTGATCCAGGTCCAGCTCATCGGCTACGAGCCGGTCGTGTCGCAGCTCCAATTCGTGGAAGGCGAGACGCTCGAGGTGCAGGTGGTGATGCAGCCCGAAGCGCTCGAGCTTCCGGGTGTGGATGTCACGGGCGAGCCGCCGGTCCCTGCGCTGTTACGCGGTTTCTACGAACGGAAGACGCGCGGGGCGGGCTACTTTCTGACCCGGCAGGAGATCGAGCAGATACAGCCGAGGACGTTCACTGATTTGATTCGGCGAGCGCCTGGTGTGCGACTCCAACCAGTGCGGGGCCCATCGGGCAACAGCTTTCAGGCGGTCTCGGACCGGGGCGCAGGAACGCGCGTGTGTCCCATGCTCTACTATCTCGACGGAGTCCCCTTTCCCGTCGCGGGGGACATCGGCATCAACAACCTCGTGCAACCCGAGGACGTCGCCGCGATCGAGGTGTACAGCGGCACGTCGCGTGTGCCGCTCGAGTTTCATTCGAGGGGTGCCAACTGCGGGGTCATCGCCATCTGGACTCATTCCGCGCAACGGCAGCCCCCACCATGAAGTCTTTCGTGGGATGCGCCTTGGGCGTCGCGATGCTGATTGGCCTCGCTTGCAAGGAGAGCAATCTGACGGAGGTACGCCCCGGCACGCTTTTCGTCGCCGCCCGCGACAGCTTTTTCACGCCTGACACGATCACCATCGCACTGGGGTATCCCATTCGCTGGACCAATGAAGGCAGCGTGTATCACACCGTCGTCTCGGACAGCGCGCTGTGGGGGAGCGAATTCATCGCCCCCACCCACTGGTTCGAGGTCAGGTTCGACAGCGCCGGGACCTTCCCCTACCACTGCTCGGTGCATTCCGGCATGACCGGGACGGTCATCGTCACGCCGTAGAAAAAACGACGGGGGAAGCGCGAGCGCTTCCCCCGTCCCCAAACTCCTCCTCGGGTCGTCTAGAAATTCGGGTTGTTGTCCGTCTCGCCGATCGGCAGCGGATAGCAGATCTGGTTACCCACCGGCGCGAATCCCGGCTTCCAGTACGTGGACCCGGGGACCGGCACACCGATGATGTTCAACGGATGCCGGCGGAAGTCCCCCAGGCGCTTTCCTTCGAGATAGAAGTCGAGTCCGCGCTGGGTAAAGAACTCGGTCAGAATCGAGGCCGAGTCCGTTGCGCCGCCATACGCGGGTTGCCCATTCGCCGCACGGCGCGCGGCGATGAGGGCTTGCTGTGTCGCCGTGCCCTGCGCCTCGGCCTTGATGTAGTCGGCTTCCAGCTTGGACGCCAACCGCACCGGCACGTTGTAGTCCGGGTACTTTTGCTGAATCGCATATGGAATGCCGCGATCCGTTGCATACGCCGCATCCTGCGGGCTGTACGCCGTCGGCCCGCTCGAGGCCGGACGCTTCCAGGGCACGCGCGGCTCGGTATTCTGCAGCGTATCGGGCCCGAGTTGCGGTCCGATCCGCCAGGTCGGCGCCACGGCGATGGAACCGCGGTCGCGCACGTAGAACCACATCCGATTCGCGAGCCGGAACCGCTGCGCCAGGTCGTCGACGAAGTTGAGATTGAAGTTGAACGCTGCCGGGACCGAATCCGCTGCTGCCGCCGCCGCCACGAGATTGCCGGCCTGCAGCTGCGCCCGCGCGATGCCAACCCAGGAGGCATTCGCGATTGCGACACCCTCCCCGGCCGCCCCGCGGCCCTGTGGAATCGCCGTCGTAAAGTGCGCGATGGCTGAATCCAGCATGTCCTGCGTCGTCAGCGGGGGTCCGGACAGTACGGTCCCCTGGCAGAACTGCTCCGCCATGAAGACGTAGGAGAATCCGAGCACCATGTTGACCCGAGCGTAATGGACGTTGGTCGCCGTATCGGGAAGTGCGGCCCTCAACACCTTGTAGGACGACACGACCGCGAGCGACAGCGGGAACCACACATCGGTGTCGAGACTGCCATTCTGGATTGCGATGGATCGCCGACCGAACTCATTGCGGGTCGGGAAGGTTTCCGAGACATCCGTCTCGCCGGTAAACCACGAGGAATACACGATCAAATGGCCATAGGCCGCCGCGAAGTTCTGCTGCGCTGACCGCGCCAGGAGGTTCGCTTCGGCCACCGGATCGATGACGTCCTCGTCGATCACGCTCGGGTTGTCTACCGACAGCCAGTTGCTGCAGCCGCCGAGCAGGAGGGCACCCGCCACGATGGCGGTGCCGGCAATTCGCTTGAATGCACGCATCGGTCGAGGCTCCTTTCAGAACGAGAGGTTGACGCGGACCACGTAGCGCTGGACGGGCGGCTGCGTGAAGAAATCATCGCGATTCAAGAGCGAGACCGCGTTGGACACGACCTCGGGGTCGTAGCCCTCGTATTTGGTCCACAGGCCGAGATTCTGGCCCGAGACCGTGACGGACGCGTTGGCCGTGCGCAACGCTCGCGACCAGCTGCGCGGGAGCGTATAGGTCAACGACACCTCTCGCAACCGCACGAACGAGCCGTCCTGGATGTACTCTTCCTGGACGTCGTTGACGGTCATTGGCGTGCTGGTCGAATCGGTGACGAACGCCGGCTGCCCGGCGTTGGGATTCCCGTAGCGCCGCAGCCGCTCGACCTTGCTGAGCACGAGCGTGTCGAGGCGCGCGTTGCTGCGCACCAGCTGCGTCTCGCGGAAGAAATCGGTGAAGTTCCGCACGCGGTGGCCGCGCTTGGTATCGACCAGGGCGTAGAGCCGGACATTCCGCTTGATCGTCAGATTCGTGGAGATGTTCCCCTCGAACGTCGGCAACACGTTGCCGGCGAACGTGGGACTTTGAGTCACGCGGACCACCCCCGTGACGGTATCGACGCTGACGATCTTCCGCGTCCACCACGCCCCCAGCTGCAGGCCCGGCTGCACGCGGTTCAAGGTGCCGAAGGGTGCGATGGTGTCCATATCGGTGACCTCGTTGTGGAGCGTATTCGCGCCCAGCCGAATATCCCACGAGAGATCCGGTTTATTCACCGGTACGGCGTGCATCGCGATTTCAACACCACTGTTTACGAGACGCCCGATGTTGACAAACGGGAACCCCCCGATCCCCGGCCCGCCCTGGGTATAGCCGGACGAGGGCGGCAGCGGTTGCTGAATCAGGAGGTTTTGACTCACCTTATTGAAGTAGGTGAGCTCGAGGCCGAGTTGATCGTTCAGAAAGCCGGCATCGAATCCGGCTTCGATCTCCTGCCCGCGCTCGAACTGCAGGCCGGGATTTCCAGGATTCAACGGAATGGCTCCGGCCGAGGCGCTCGCGCCCTCGATGTAGGGCGCGGGCTGGAGCGTCGTGAGCGAGGCGCCCGCAGTGGGAATGCGCCCGGTCGAGCCCCACGCTGCCCGCAACCGCAGCGTGTTCACGAAACCGACCTTCCAGAAGGGTTCCTCACTCGTCACCCACGAGACGCTCACCTTGGGCAGGGCGACCCAGCTCGACGCCTGGCGCCCGAACGACGAGGCGTTGTCGTAGCGCAGCCCCACCTGCCCGAACAAGCGATTGTTGAGCCCCACCTGCCATTGGCCGATGAAGCCGATGGAGCGATCGAGCTTGAATTCCTGGCCACCGGAGCGCAGCGATGCCGCGGTGACGACGTCGTTGGAATTCACCGCCAACCCTTCCCCGGTGGCGAAGACGAGCTCTTCTCGCGTATCCACCAGCTGCATGCCGAACGAGAAATTGGATACGACCGCGGGTGACAGGTTATTCTGCAAGTTGCCGAGATAATCGAGTGTATAGCGCTCGATACCGCGCCTGGCTTCCTGGAGCTGCCCGTTGTTGATGGGATAGGAGCCGCGGCTGTTCTTCGGCAGGAAGCGGCGGTCTTCCTCGCGCACCCAGTCCATACCGGCGGTGAAGCGGTGCGTAAAGTTGGGCAGGGGCGTCCAGTTGGCGGTGATGCTGCCGATGGTGCGGTGCGTCTGGCGCGCGTTCTCGATGGCCGTCATCGCGGCAACGTCGCGCTCCCTGCCGAACCACCCGTTCGATCCGGTGTCGACCAGGGTCCGCGTCAGTGGCGAGCCGAGGTGGGAGTTGCCCAGCCAGCCAAAGATGTTGTTGTCGTTGTCGGGCAGGTCGGTCAGCGATACCGTGACCCCCACGCCGGCGTCGAGCGTCAGGTTCTGCGACGGAATCCAGTTGAAGTTGATGCGTCCCGAGCTGCGCTCGAAGCCGTTGTTCGGCAGCACGCCATCCTCTTTCTCCTTGTTGAGGGACGTGTAGTAGCCGTAATTGGCGCCGCCGCCGCGTCCGCTCCAATTGATGCCGACGTCCTGCCCCGTGCGGAACGCATTCTCTCGCAAGAGCGGATTGTCGCTCACGAGGGTGCCGACCGGCTGTCCGAAGCACAGCGCGCTGGCGGGGTTGGCGACATTCCCGGCGCTGCACCGGCCATAGTTGGTCCGCGGCTCGAAGTTGCGATTGATCGAACCGTATTCCAGCCCGACCGACTGGGTGAACCGTCCCGACCCGGCCCGGCCCCGCTTTGTGATGATCTGGATGACGCCCGCGGTCGCGTCGGCGCCGTACAGCGTCGCCGCAGCCGGGCCCTTCACGATCTCCATCGACTCGATGTCTCCGGGCTCGAGGTCGTTGAGCCGCTCGTACGATTGCCCTCCGGTAAACCACTGCGGGTTGCCCGCCGAGGTGACGCGGATCCCGTCGATGTAGACCAACGGCTCGTTGCTCAGCGAGATCGACGCCGCGCCGCGGATCCGGATTTGATTCGAGGTGCCCGAAGAGCCCGACCCGCCCGTCACGGACACGCCGGGTACGCGCGATCGCAGCGCGTCGGTCGCCACGTTGAGCGGCGCGACGAGGGCGAGGTCCGCCACGTTCACGTCCGCCACGACCGCGCCCTGCGCCCGGCGCTCCTGCTTGCCCGCCGTCCCGGTCACCACCACTTCCTCGAGCAGCACCACCGAGGCCGTGATGGCGTAATCACCGGTGAAGCTTTGGCCGTCGGCCAGCGTGACCGCCGTGGACAACGTTTTGTAACCGATCCGACGTACGTGCAGCGTGATCGTGCCGGCAGGAATGCTGCCGATCCGATAGTAGCCGCGGGCGTTCGTCACGCCCTGCAGTCGAGTGCCCTCGACCCTAACCTCCGCGTCGGCAATCGGCGCGCCTGAGGCGGCATCGGTGATGGTACCTTCCACGCTCGCGCCCTGCGCCTCGAGACTTCGAGGCACGAAGAGCAGCGCAGTGAGCGCCACCGCGACGCTCAGTGCAAATCTGATAGAGTTGAGTCGCATGATTCCGCTTCCTCTCGCTAAAGGTTCAAACGACACCTGCGGAGATGACGGAACGTCGATGATCCGGCCATTGCCAATGACCGGTTGGCCCGGCAGAGCGGGGCTGCAAGGCCTAGCGACTACATCGACCCGGAATGATGATGTTGCGCTGGAGGTGGAGAACGCAGCGAACAGAAATCTGATCCATGGCACCTCCTTGACGAGAGAAGGGGGCCAACGGCTACGGTCGCCTTTATTGTGGAGGCGGTTGCGGGAGTGCGCAAGGGAAGTGTCCGGCTTGACAGTCGCAGAGCCCGGGGCGACCCTCCAGCATGGTTCAACGTTTGCCATGGATCCTGGCGGCGCTCGGCATCGCCAGCTGCAGCCTGGAGCCTGAGCCGCTGCTCCCCCCGCTGCCCCCCGGCCAGCCCCTCGCGTACGTGAGCAGTGGCCTGGGGAACGCTGACGACATTTTCGTGCTGAGCGCCGACGCGGCAAGCGACGCCAACGTGACTCGCTTCGCGTCGTACGATTCCTGGCCAGCCTGGTCGCCCGACGGGACGAAAATGGCGTTCGAGTCGAACCGCGACGATCCGATGTTCACCGAGATTTACGTGCTGGCCGTCGACAGCGGCTACTTGACCCGCCTGACCGGGGATACGGGCTTCGCGGACGCCCAGCCCGCCTGGTCGCCGCTCGGCAACCGCATCGCCTTCGTCAGTGACCGCGACAGCGCCGGGTTCGACATCTACCTCATGAACACCGATGGCGGGTCGGTGAAGCGCTTGACCACGGACTCGGCGAACTCCACCCAACCGACGTGGTCGCCCGACGGCACCAAGCTCGCATTCGCGACGGATCGGGACGCGCCGGCCGGCGAGATCTACGTGATGGACACGGCCGGCGCAAACCTCGTGAACCTGACCAACAACTCCGCCAGCGACCTGACGCCGGCATGGTCCCCGAGCGGAACCGAGATCGCGTTCATGTCCGACCGGGATTCGTCGGCGTTCGGGGTCTTCGTCATGTCGTCGACCGGGGCAAACGTCCGGCGCGTCAGCCCGGATTTCCCGCCGTGCGGTGTCCCGTCCTGGTCGCCTGACGGCGCGCGCCTCGCCTTCGAGTGTGATGCGGACATTTATGTGGTGAATGCGGATGGGACGGGATTGGCCCGGATCACCAGGACCGGGAACACGCAACGCTCGGAAACTCAGCCGCGCTGGAAGCCGGTACCATAGTCGAGCACGACCATGGTACCGGCATCGCGCGGGCGGCTCAGGGCGCGTTGCCGCGCGGCGGCCGCCGATCCACGAGATACACTGTCGAGACAAGGCTGTCAGCGGCGTTCGCCGGCGCGGCGCTGCCGGCGACCGGACGCGGCACGAGGACGGCCGTCAGCACGCTGCCGGCAATGCGCGATCCGGCGATCGGCTCCGTCGTCGCGTTCCCGAACTGTCCCGCCGGGGCCGCGATCGAGGCGAGCACCGTCTTGGTCCCCGTCGCCGTAAACACCACGCGCATCGCCTGTGCGAGCGCGGCAGCCGTGTCGTCGACCGCGGCCGCGATGTACGTCGACGCGGCGCTGAATGCGATATTCGACGCGGTCGGTGAATCCGGCAGGCTGTCCACAGTCGCGGCATTCACTGGTTTGCGCACGATGAACACATCGACATTCCCGAGTCCGGCGCCGGCGTGCACCGCCCGAACCGCGACCTGCCCGGCAGCGGGAACCGGCGGATTGTCGAGCAGCAGCAGGGCGCCGTGCGTGGGCGTCGAGCCGCTGCGCGCGAACCCGGAGTGGATCAGCGTGTAGCCCTGATCGGCCACCAAATCCAGCGTCCCCTCGAGCAGGACCTGCTGCGCAATGACCGGATTGGTGCTGCTGTTGAAAATTCGGAATGTCCGCGTGCCCGACCGGACCGCCTGATAGAACATGTTCGAGCCGCGATAGTTGGCGTCGAATAGCCCCGCGTTTTCGGGGATATCGATGATGCGCATATCCTGCTGGCCCGTGTCCGGGACCGCATTCACCCAGTGAATCGCCGCGTATTCCGGCAAGGGCTCCTGGAAGGTCGAATCCTTTGCGCATCCCACCACCAGCAGGAGCGCGACGCAGGCCGCTGAAGACCGAAGTGCAATCATAGTTGACCTTTCCGAAGTGTCATTGGTCGGCATCGCCATCCGCTCCGGGAATGAACGGAATGTCGAGGCTGCCGAATCCCAGGATGTCGAAGTAGACCATCGTCGTCACGGCGGCGAATGCCACCGCGACGCTGAAGAGCGCCGTTCGCCCCTTCGACAACCGGCGCTCTTGTACGGTCGCGACGTAGTCGCGTCGCACCGTGACTTGCTCCCCAGTCCAGCGCAGCCGCGGACCGCTCAGCGGCTTCACACTGGACACCGCGAGACGATACGACGTGTCGTCCGTCGCGACGATGCTCCCGTCGAAGCTTCGGGTCCCGGCACCGATCGTCTTCGACGTTCCGACACGTCCCATGTCGTTGAGCTGCACCGTCACGCGCGTCTGCGGCTCCGGGTTCGCCGGCAGCGGATGATACGTGTAGCACGCGGCGAACAGGCAGGGGAGAAGCCCTGCCATGACCGCCAGCATCCCCGACCGCACGGCTAGTACACGCCGTTCGGGAAAAGACCGTAGTTGCCCGGCCCTGCGCTCGAGGGACCGCCGCCGCCGAAGCCGTAGAATGCCTGGCGACGCGCATCCATTTCATTGAACGGCACGGGCCACTGATACGCGGTATTCTGCGGCAGATCTCCCCAGCCGCGCGCCGCGAAGAACCACATGCCGTAGCCGGTATACGCCGTCTCCATCCGGTACTCCCACTTCAGCGCATCCCAGATCCGGCCGCAGCGCGTGCCCTTGTAGGCCTGCGCGGCATCCGGAACCTTCGGCACGCAGCTTACCGCGCTTCCCGGCACGGGCGCCAACGTGTCGACAAGTCCAACGAGCGACGGCAATCCGCCAATGGTGACGCGCGAGCTGTCGATCCGGGCGATCGCGGCCGCGAGGTTTCCGGTCCGCAGATAGCCTTCGGCGGCCAGCAGCCGGATTTCCGCGCGGGTCAGGATCGGGTACGGGCCGATGCGGTTCGCTTGCCGGAATTGGCGCGAGCGCCAGAAGTCGTACATCGAGATCTGGAGCGGATCGCCCGACACGTCATCGCCCGGCGGCCGGTTGCGGAAATAGGGCGTATTGGCGAACGGCTGGCCGGCGCTGCCCGTCCCGGCGGCGCTACCCTGGGCCGTCCGCGCGGCCGAGCTGCATGGCGCCACGCAGTTTGCCCCACCGGGGAAGCGCTTGTCCGGCGTCACGACCAGGAAGGGCACGCGCGAGCTGGGCGACGTATTCAGCCAGGCGTTGTAGCCACCCGACGTGTCGGCCATTCCCATCCAGAATTGCGACATCTGGTGCCACGCACCGGCGCCGGTCGTGTAGTGCTGGACGACCCAGCTGATGTCCCAGCCGTTGGTCGGATCCATGTTGGGGGACAGGTTCGCCGTGATCCCCGCGTCGGCGTCCGCGATGACCTGGGCCCAATCGACCGCCGCGCGCTCGGCCGGGGTCCGCGCGACGCCGGCCCGGAATTGCGCCTTGTAGGAGCGCGCCAGCCGGATGAAGTCCGCCTGCGACATCGCGATGCCGTTGATCCAGAAATTGGCCGTCGTGGGCAACGGGAACGCGCCCGGATTCGCCTGGGCCACCGCGATCGCCGAGTCCAAATACCCGAGCGCCGCGGCATTCACGGCAGGATACGGCGACAATGGCACAACCACCGCGGCGTCGGCTTCGGGATTGTCGTTCTCGGTGAGGATCGACGCCGAGTCGTAGGCCAGCGACAAATTCCCGAGCGCGAGACCCTGCACGAGGCGCGCGAAGGCGAGCGCCCGCGCATCAGCCGCGGCCGAGCCCAGCGTGATGTCTCGCAGTGAGGCGATGCCGAGCGCCGCCTGGCGCGCGGCGCGGTGGCCTCGGAACCAGTCATGGTAGTTCCCGGCATTCCCCTGGCTGCCCCGCTGATTCGTGATCGGATTGCGCGGGATCGAGCCCCGCGGCCCCATCGCGAAGTTTGCCAGGGTCGACGTGTTCTCCATCCCCATGACAATCATCTGGGTCTGCAGCGCGTCGTTGCTCCCCCCGATGGTGCTGTTCAGCCACACGCCGTACAGTCCGGCGATGAACACCTGCAGGTCCGCGGGGTTGGTGAACACGCGGCCGCGATCCGGATCGTTCGTGTTGCCGACCGTGAGTGGATCGCTGCACGCGAGACCCGTCAGGACGAACACGCTAGCGAACAGGTTTTTCAGACGCATGGTACTCTCCGGCAAAGTTGTGGCGCGGCCGCCGCGCCGGCGTGCTGCCGACGCGGCGGGCCGCTGACTGTTAGAAGGTCGTCGCCAGCCGAACCGTGAACGTGCGCAGGTTCGGGAACACGAACGCGTCCACGGCGTTGATCGCGCGCGAGCCTGCGATGTTCGTGTTCGGATTCCCGCCTGGGTTCGTCGCAATGCCTACCTCGGGGTCGAACCCGCGATAGCCGGTGATCGTGAAGAGATTCCGACCCACGAGGGTCACCGACCAGTTACCCGAGCCGGCGATGCGTCCGATGTCGTAGGACACGGCCAGCTCGCGCAGCTTTGCGTAACTCGCGTCTTCCACCGAGAAGTTGTTCGGCCCGAGCAGGTCGTAGAACCCGCCTACGCCGGAACCATTGTCAGGCGGAGCCGCGCGGTAGTAGTACCCGATCGGCTTGGCGTTTTCCACGGATTTCCCGCTCTGGTCGACGTCATGCGACAGGAAGTCGAGGTGCGCCCAGTGGAAGCCCTCGTTCCAGACCTGCTGGCCGATGGAGGCATCGAGCAGCGCGTACACGCTGAACTTGCGGAACTGGACGTTCTGCGTGACGGCGAAGCGGAAATCGGGCAGCGCATTGCCCAGCGCCACGCGGCGCGCGTCCTGGATGTTGTTGGGATCGCCACGCAGCACGATCGGCATGCCCCAGTTCAATCCGACGCCCCAGGGCGCCTGCGAACCCGGCAACGCGGTTTCCCAGAGGTTGTGCGTGATGCCCATCGAGGCATCGTTGCCGGCGCCGACCCAGACCAGCCAGCCTTCATCGTTGAGCTGGAAGGAGCTTCCCGCGCCACCGCAATCGGCGGCGTAGGGATCGGGCAGCTGCGAGCAGCTCTGCAGGAACGCCCGGCCGTAGAACGTCCCGACGCGCTCCCCCTGCTGCGCCTGGAACATCTGCTCCGTGCCCTGCTGTCCGGCACCGTACGTATACGGGGCGACGTCGAGCCGGCTGATCCAGCTGCGGTTGTGGTCGTACACGACGCCCATCGTCCAGGACAGGTCGCGACTGCGCGTAATCGGAATGTTGAGGGACAGCTCGTGAGTGATGTTGAGCAGCGCGCCCGCGTTCTGCCATTGATTCTGGTAGCCGGTCGACGACGACACCGGCACCTGCAGGATCTGATTGTCGATATTGGACCGCGCATACGTCACGGTGAGCCCGTAGCGGCGGAACAGCTCGAGATCGGCGCCGAGCTCGAGTTCGTGGTGGATCTCGGGTTGCAGGTTCTTGTTGCCCAGCGTGGTCAACGTCAGCAACCCGCCGGCCCCGATGTTGAACGTCTCATACTGCGCGCTGAAGTTGGGCGAGCCGCCGGCCGTGCCGTACGACGCGCGCAGCTTCGCCTCGTTCACCTGCGGGAGGAACCACCACGACTCCTGCGAGGGGCGCCAGGCGCCGGACACGCGTCCGAATGTGGCCCAGCGGTTGCCGGAGCCGAACAGCGAGCTCCCATCGCGGCGCACCAGCGCGTCGAGGATGTAGCGCTCTTTGAATTCGAAGTTCCCGTGCATCGAGTAGCCGACCTGCCGGATGCGCGTGAACGTCGACGCGACCGATTGGTTGGTCGTGACGTTCCCCAGCGACGTCACACCTTTCACGGACAGTGAGCGTCCCTGGCCGCTGTTCAACTCTTCGTCGCGCTGTTCGAACAAGTACCGTGCGGTAAACCGGCCCATCAGATCCTGAGCCAGCCGGCGGCGCACCGACGCGCTGAAATTGGCGTCGATCGCCTCAGCGCCCGTGCCGCCGCGGAAAATGAATCCGTTGTTGGTGAGCGGGGTGGACGAGGTCGTCCGATACCCCTTGTCCTGAATCTGCGCGAAGCTCGTCTTGCGCTGGTCATAGCCGATGCTGGTGGAGAACGTGACCCAGTTGACCGGCGTGAAGTTGACGGTAGTGCCCCCGATAAAGCGGCTCGAGATATCGTCACGCAGCGCGTTCTCGAAATTGTATAGCGGATTGGAATTCTGCCCGCCGCCGCCCTGGAGGTTCGGCCGGATGTACAACCGGCCCAGCGTGTCGCGCGCCAGGGTGTTCGCGATCGCGGGCTGGCGCGTCAACAGGAAGAACGCGTTGTTGCCCCCGTCGTTGTTCGCCCCATCGTCCTGGCTGCGGCTGTAGAAGGCCGTGACGCCGACATTCCACTGCGCCCCGATGATCTGATCGACGTTGGCCCGGAACGAATTCCGCTGGAAGCCGTTCAGGAACCGGATCGCGCCACGCTCCGAAAGATTCGTCGCGCTCACGTAGAAGCGTGTTCCGCCAAACCGGCCGGTCAGGTCGAGACTGTTCTGCGTAAACGGCTGCGGATCGACCGACTGCCGCACCGCATTGTAGGCCGTCCCCGGCCACGGATTCAGCTGGAACTGCTCCTTCAGCACGTTGCCCGTCCGGCCCGTCACCGCCGACGGCGAAATCGACGATCCGGGATCGAGCGGGAATCCCGGCGCGCTGGGCGTGAAGTCCCCGGGCAGGTTATTGATCCGAGCGGCCTCGGCGGCGTAGTCGAACGTGCGGGCGCACAACGGCTGACCCGTCACGCTGGCACAGAACCGCGTGCCGGTCTCGTCGGTCAGCAGCGCGTGGAAGCGCGCAATGCCGAAATCGCGCTCGATATCGGAGACGCCGGCCTCGGTGCGCACGCCGAAGACGACATCGCCTTCCAGCATGCGGTTACCGGTCTTCGTCTTGATGCTGATGACCCCGTTGCCCGCGCGCGCGCCGTACAGCGACGCGCCGGCCGCACCCTTCAACACTTCGACGCTCTCGATGTCCTGCGGCGAAATCTCCGGCAGGGCGCCGTTGATCATGACGCCATCAACGATGTAGAGCGGATCCTGACTGCGGCCGGAAGCATTGAGCGAGGTAGGTCCGCGCAGCACCACGGACGCCTGCGTGCCCGGACGACCCGTGCCCGACACGATGTTCGCGCCAACCTTGCCCTGCAGCTGGCGCAGTGGATCGGGCGACGCGAGCGGCAGGATAGAGACATCCACTCGCTGGACCGTCAGGGGCGAGAGCACTTGGCGCGTCGAATCCTGGACGCCCGTTACCACGATCGCTTCGAGCATGTTCACGTCGGTGGCGAGCGTGAAGTTGATCTCATGCTCGCCCGCGGCCAGCACGAGCGACTGCGTGGTCGGCTTGTACCCGATCGCCCGGACTCGGAGCGTCACCGTTTGGCCCTGCACGCGCGCGGCCGGAATCGTGATTTGGAATCGGCCGTTCGCGCCGGTGAAGGCCTGGAGATTCAACTCCGGGATTTGCACGGCGGCAACCGCGACGAGCTCGCCGCGGTCGGAGTTGACGAGGCCGCGTACAACTGCTTCCTGCGCCTGTGCCCCGCGCGCAGAACCGGCGAGCACCCCAAGCGCCGCAAACGCGGCAAGCACCACCTTACGACAAGTGTGGACCATGAGAACCTCGGCTGAACTGGAAAACGACGATGGCGGGAACTACAAAATCGGCGACTCTCCATGCGGAAAGTCGCGCGAGAAAAACGCGGGTTATAATTCTGGCGAGCGTGACGGTCATGACGCCCGGGACTTAGGTGACGGCCTAGAAGCCCTGGGGACTCATTCGAGTCTCCTCCTAGGGAAATACGCGCCGGTACAGAAACCGTCAACCCCGGCCCCAGCGCCACCACGCCCGCCGTTCACACCGGGTTGCGCAGATACTGATGAGCCCTATCATCTAGTACGACCGTCAGTAACGTACCGTCCCCGGGCCCCTGACATGGCCGGCTCATGGCTCCTGTAATCAAAGTCGTCGCTACCGTGTTGGCTTTGGCCCTCGGCGCTACGCTGCCCCGCGCCATGGCCGGGCAGGCAGGAAGCTCAGCCCCCCAGGGCAGCATCAGCGGACAGGTGATTGACCAGGCGTCGCGCGCGCCAATCGGGGGGGCCAGTATCCTGTTCCTGGGCACGAAGCATCAGACCGCCACGGACAGCGGCGGACGCTTCTCCCAAGGCCAGCTAGGACCAGGTACCTACATGCTTCAGGTCCGGGCAATCGGGTACGGCACAGGATCGTGGGTGTTGCGCCTCGGCGACGGGGAGGTGGCCGATTTCGTGCTCGAGATAGAGGCGCTGGAAACCGTGCTCGATCCCATCAGCGTCGTGGCCCCGCCGCTCCCCACCGACCGGCGTCTCATCGGGTTCGAGGAGCGGCGCAGCCGCCGCTCGGGCGTGTTCTTTACTGCGGAGCAGATACAGACAAGTCATGCCAGCACCCTCTTGGACATGCTGCGTGGCATTCCTGGCGTTCGTTTGGCTTGTCGATCTCAGGCGTGCGACGTTCAAATGACCCGGGGCGCTAAGGCCACGGGGTGCACCGCCGACTGGGTGGTGGACGGTATTTCCGCCACCCTCTCGGGGAGCCCCCACATTCCCATCGTCGGGATCGTCGGAATCGAGATCTATCGCAGCGCAAGCGAGGCGCCCGCTGAGTTCCTGAAGCCGGATTCGCAGTGCGGCGTCATCGTCCTCTGGACCAAGTCGGGCCCCTGAAGCGCGTTCTTCCCTTCCGGAGCGCGCTGCTCGCGACCCTGCTGGTCTGGTTACCCGCCGGTCGCACGCAGAGTGGAGATCCACTGGCGGCCCGCTCAAAGGGCGCCGCCGATGCCCTGGTCACCGTCTACGAAATGGCGGACTTCCAATGTCCCGCCTGTCGCATGTTTGCGACAAACGTGCTCCCCACGCTGGAGCGCGAATTCGTAGCAACCGGCAAGGTCCGCTGGGTCTTCATCAACCTCCCGCTGACCTCTATTCACCCGAACGCCATGGCCGCCGCCGAGGTGGCCGTATGCGCCGGCCGCCAGGGGAAGTTCTGGGCGACCCATGACCTCCTCTATAAGCAGCAGGACGACTGGGCGAGGCTGCCCGAGCCCAGGGATGCGCTGCTCGGGCTGGCCGTGCGGGCAGGGGCTGATCGCGCCAAGCTCATGACGTGCGTCAACAGCGGCACCGCCCGGCCCGAAGTGGAATTGGATGCGCAACGGGCCGCGCGCACGGGGGCACGCGCGACTCCTTCCTTTTATATCGAGGGCGGCCTGCTGGAAGGCGCCCCCTACACCGCCGATCCGATGCGCCGCATGCTCGACTCGGTATACGCGGCCCGTTCCAAGCAGTGAGTCCGTCCGCCAAACCACCTCGGCCCTCGCTGCTGTACCGGCTCACCGTGCACATGGCCACGCGTGCAGCGCCGCTGATCGCCCGATTCGACAAGAAGGTGGCCCGAGGACTCGACGGCCGCCGTGGCCTGACGGGTCGCCTGTCGTCCTGGGCGGCGGCGTCGCGCGATCCCAAACGCCCGCTGGTCTGGATGCACGCGCCATCGGTCGGAGAAGGGCTGCAAGCAAAGCCGGTGCTGGAAACGCTGCGCGCCGAGCAGCCCGACTGGCAGCTCGCGTTCACGTTCTTTTCGCCGTCCGCCGAACGACTCGCGAAGAACCTGCCGGTCGATATCGCCGACTACCTCCCGATCGACCGGCATTCCGACGTGACCGCCGTGCTCGAAGCGCTGCAACCGACGGCGCTCGTATTCAGCAAACTCGACGTCTGGCCGGAGCTGACGCTCGCGGCCGCTCGACGCGGCGTGAAACTGGGACTGATCTCGGCGACGGTGGCACCGGAGAGCTCGCGCCTGCGCTGGCCCACGCGCCAGTGGGCTGCCTCCGCGTATCACGCGCTCGACAGCATCGGGACGATCAGCGAGGACGACGGGCAGCGGCTCGAGCTGCTGGGCGCACGCGCGGAGGCGATCGCCGTCACCGGCGACACGCGCTACGACAGCGTCGCGGAGCGCGCCGCGCGGCTCGATCGCACGCGCGAGCCGCTGGCGCGGCTCATCGCCGCTCCAGGTGCCGCCGACACATTCACGATTGTCGCCGGCTCGACCTGGCCGTCGGACGAGGCGGTACTGCTGCCGGCGTTCGCGGATCTGCTGCATCAGCTTCCCACCGCGCGGCTGTTGCTCGCGCCTCACGAGCCGAATCCGGATCATCTGGCCGGCATCGCGGACCGGCTGCGCCAGCTCAAGCTGCCGCGCGCCGTGCGGCTGTCGCAGCTCGAGCACGCGAAGCCGGGCCCCGTGATCGTCGTGGATCGCGTCGGCATTCTCGCGGACTTGTACGCACTGGGCGACACGGCGTTCGTCGGCGGAGGGTTCCACCGCGCCGGCCTACATTCAGTGCTCGAGCCCGCGGTGTTCGGTGTGCCGATCATCTTTGGACCGCACTGGCGGATGAGCCGCGACGCGGCGCTGCTGCTCGACCACGGCGGCGGCGTCGCGCTGCCCGCCGACGCGCGCCATCCCCTGCATTCGCAGTGGCTCGTCTGGCATCACGATCCGGCGGCGCGCCGCAACGCGGGGAGTGCCGCCAAGCGCATGGTCGAGGAAGGTCGCGGTGCGGCCGAGCGAACGACGGCCCTCGTGCGAGGGCTGGTGAAGCGTTGAGGCGTCAGCGCCTCACGGCGCTTCCGATGACGGAACGACAACTCCCTCGAAGGTGACCGACCGCGGGTTTACCACTCCGAGCGTCAGACCGGTCACAATCAAATCGCCCAGCCGCATCCGCATCTTGATTTTCAAATTCGCCACGCGGGAACCGTTCGCAACCTGACCGGCGAGAATATCCTCCGCGTTGGGGCGCGAGACTCCAACCAATCCCCAGAGCAGGAACACCGGTCTCCTCGTAATCCGGAACGATTCGCCCTGCACTGCCGTGCGCGCGGACTCGGCCATCGACGTGGGCACGCCGAGATTGGTCGCGTCAAAAGTCAGGGCACAGCCACTCACCGTGAGGGCCCCGGCCAGAATCAGCAGGCCCGCGCGCGTTGCAGAACGAATCACGAATCTCCCGGGAAAAAAATTGGGCGCGTCAATCCAGTCCGGATTGACGCGCCCAAAGCTACTGCCTCTTACATCCCGACGGGAGCCTTGAGCGCGAAATGCACTCCGAGTCCCCAGATTCCACCGGTGGTCCCACCACCAAAGTTCTCGGAGTCATACGCTAAATGCAGACCCATCATCCCGAACCCGACGTTGGCGCCGAGCGTCCACGCAATGTTGGACTCGGTGCTGGTGCCACCCGAGTACTTGTACCAGCGGTTGTTCACGGCGAGGTACGGTTCGATGCTCAGTCCTGGAGTCGGAACATTGACGCTGACTGCGCCACCCAGTCCAAGCCTCGTGAGCGCTGAGTCACCGTTGGCCGCGCCGACTCGCGCCGCGTCGAGCTGCAGGCTGAGCGCCAGGGGCATCAAGCTGCCGCCGATGACGCGGAACGCGCCCTGGCCCCCGATCGACGGATAAGCGTCACTCGCACCGCTCGGCTTCCATGAGGCGATGGCCGCCGTGAGCGTAATCGCGCCGAACCCGAACGAGCCGCGCGCCCCGTAGGCGGTGCCGTTGCCGAGATCGCCATTCGGTTTCGCGAGATCACCACTGATCGTGATCCCGGTGCCGCCCTTGGGATTGCTCCAGTTCGGCATGCCCAGCGACTGCGCCGCGAGCGGGGAAACCACAACCGCAGCAGCGGCCAATACCGTGAGAATGCGCTTCATCGAATCCTCCACAGCATGAGGTCCATGGTTTGGTCCGCCCGCCTCCCCGCCTCCCCGTCGGACCGCTGACGGGCCCAAGGGTAGGAAATGGGTCTCAGCAAGTCAATCTGTGTCACCTTAATGCACCCACACGGCGCCAATCGACACACCTTCCAGGTCGCCCAGCCCCGCGCTGATGCGCGCGTCGAACTTGGGGGACAGGCGGAAATCGGCGCCCAATCCGAGGGCGAACAGGAAATCCGACTCGCCATTGCCGGCGACGAGGAATCCCGTCGGTTGCACGTAGGGCACGATACTGATCTTCGAATCCTTGGGCTCCACCCGACGCCCCAGCGAGAGCCCAATCGGCACGATGACGCCCGAGTTGTCGTTGGAGAAGCGGCCGCCGATCCCGAGAATGAGCGCTCCGTCGAGCGGGAAATCCTGCGTATGCGTGACGACGCGTTGCCGCGCTTCGGCGCCGAGCAACAGCTGCGTGTCACCGCCATCGGGCGAGAAAATTCCGCCGCGAAAGCCGAGGTCGAACTTGCCGCTCGCCATGCGATAGGCGCCTTCGAACGCCGTCCCGCCGCCTTCGGGAAAACTGAGCACCGCGCCAAACTCGGAGCGGGTGAACGCGCGATACGGGGCGTTATAGCTTGGAGTGCCCGTTGCTTGCGCGGTCAGATGAGCCGCCGCAGCAACGGCCAAGACGAGCAGACACAGCAAAGGGCGTCGCGAACGCATTTCCTGACTCCTCGAGATGTGGTGCGAGGGTTACCCGACGAACAACGCGGCGTTCCCGCGTGTCAGAAAACCGAATGGCCCGCCGGCGAAGCGCCTGACGAGCCATCCGTTACCAAGAAGCTGATGCTACTTCCAGAACGACATACCGACGCGCGCACCGAGGTTCCACGTGCTGGGAAGGGTGCCGCCCTCGAAGTTGTACTTGAAGAACCCTTCTAATCTCCAAGCGGCGCTTTCAATCGGAATGCGTTTGCCAACGCCGGCGTTCAGCGAGAACTGGTTCTCCGACGAAGCGCCGGAGACGCTGATCATATTGATTCCCAGTCCTCCGGTGAGGTAGAGCCCTTTGCGAGACGTGCTCTTCCCCATCGGCTTCAGAATGTTGACGTCAGGGCTAAAAATCATGACGTGCCCACCACTTTGACTCACATACGAGAGCGTCACCCGTGGCTCGACCGACATTTGCCCGGCGGGAAAGCCGACGCGTAGATCAACCGGCGTGCCGAATGAGAACGTACCGCAATCAGCCGCGCAGCCGCTTCCGACTTGACCGAAGGCGGCACCTAAGTCGACGCCCCATTCGTTCTGGGTACGCCCTTGCGAGCTCGCACGAGCGCGCTGCGCAAGCACGACTTGCGGGAGCGCGACCAGCGCGGCGGCCAGTACACAACCCATGAGTTTGCGCATTACCGAACCCTCCAATTGGGGTGGTAAACCGCCCCATCGTTAAGAACGACTTCATTTTCTGTCAAGCATGAGCCCACTTGAGACATGCATGGCCCGCCAGCTAGAGCGCCGACGGGCCACAGGTTACGACCGACCTGGTGACGCGGCTCACGCCGCGGGAGGTCGCTTACTTGCCGAAGCTGATGCCGACCACGAGAGGCAGGAATGTGGTGGCCGAGCCGTCGGTGCTGACGCTGGTGTAGCGGGTTTCCGCAAACAGCCGGTTGCCGCCCGTCCCCAACGGGAACGAAACGCCACCGCCGAAGCCAAACGCGACTTTGCTCTCACTCACGTCGAGCTCGTCGATCTTGATGTTGTAATAGCCGAGGCCACCAGTGACGTACGGCTTGGGGCCGGCGCTACCGAACGCGTACACGACCGACGCCATGCCGCCCATCAGCTTGGTCGAATGAGCCGCTACGCCACTCTTCTCGCTCGTGGTGCCGTACGAGAAGTCAGCGCGAATGCCGACGCCGCCAGGCAGCTGATACGTGCCGCCGACCGCGCCCGTAAAGCCCATCTTGTCGAAATCGCCGTAGTCACCCATCGGCATCAACAGACCTGCACCCACGCCCCAGCGAATGCTCTGCGCTGACGCGGGGCGGGCGGCGACGACAAGTGCCATCACCGCGAGTAGAACCAATCCGAAGCGCTTCATACCCTGTCCTCCGGGGGAATAAGGGGGGTTTTCAGGGACAATTTGCCGGCACCACTGTTGGAAAAAGCCCGAACAAAGTCAAGAGGGAGTGGTGGAAGCGCTTCTGGCTACTATACGTACGACGTCTTTTGCAACCTGCAGGAACCCCCCTGCAACCTCAACGTTTTGAGTGCCTTCCGTACGGCGAATCTTTACAACACCCTTGCCGAGCAGCGTCATGAAGGCCGCATGCCGTGGGAGAATCCCTACAAGCCCGTCATAGGCCGGGACGACCACCGCGTTCGCCTCGCCGTCGAACACCGATCGCTCCGCGGAGATCACCGAAACGCGCATCAGGCCGACGCCATCTTCTTGGCCTGGGCCACGACGTCCTCGATCCCGCCCTGCATGTAAAACGCCTGCTCGGGAAGCTGGTCGAACTCGCCGGAGACGACGCGCTCGAACGACGCGATCGTGTCCTCGAGCTTCACGTATTTCCCCTCGAGCCCGGTGAACTGCGACGCGACGAAGAACGGCTGCGACAGGAACCGCTGCACGCGGCGCGCGCGCCCGACCAGCCGCTTGTCGTCCTCGGACAGCTCGTCCATGCCGAGAATCGCGATGATGTCCTGCAGATCCTTGTAGCGCTGCAGAATGCGCTGCACTTCGACCGCGACCTTGTAATGACGCTCGCCGAGATACTGCGCATCGAGAATGCGGCTCGAGGACGACAGCGGGTTCACCGCGGGATAGATGCCGAGCTCGACGATCGCGCGATCGAGCACGACGGTCGCGTCGAGGTGCGAGAACGCGGTCGCGGGCGCCGGATCGGTCAGGTCGTCGGCGGGCACGTAGATCGCCTGCACCGACGTGATCGAGCCCTTCTTGGTCGACGTAATCCGCTCCTGCAGCTCGCCCATCTCCGTGGCGAGTGTCGGCTGATATCCGACGGCCGAGGGCATCCGCCCGAGCAACGCCGACACTTCCGAGCCCGCCTGCGTGAATCTGAAAATGTTGTCGATGAACACGAGCACGTCCTGGCCTTCGATGTCGCGGAAGTACTCGGCGACGGTGAGGCCGGTCAGCCCGACGCGCAGCCGCGCGCCCGGCGGCTCGTTCATCTGCCCGTAGATCAGCGCGACGTTCTCGAGAATGCCGGCTTCGCGGAACTCGAGGTACAGGTCGTTGCCCTCGCGCGTGCGCTCGCCCACGCCGCAGAACACCGACTTGCCGCCGTGCGCCTTGGCGACGTTGTTGATCAGCTCCTGAATCACGACCGTCTTGCCGACGCCCGCGCCGCCGAACAATCCGATCTTGCCGCCCTTCACGAACGGCGCGATCAGGTCGATGACCTTGATGCCGGTCTCAAAAACTTGAGTCTTGGGCTCGAGGTCGACGAACTTCGGCGTGCCGCGGTGAATCGGCCAGCGCTCCGCATCCTTCGGGATCGGCGCGCCCTCGTCCACCGGCTCGCCGATCACGTTCAGGATCCGGCCCAGTGCCGGCTTGCCGACGGGAACGGTAATCGGCTGGCCCGTATCGACGACTTCCATCCCGCGGACGATGCCGTCGGTCGAGCTCATCGCGACGGCGCGCACCTGATTGCGGCCGATGTGCTGTTCGACCTCCGCGACGAGCCGCACCGAATCGCCCGTGATCGTCACCGCGTTGTAGAGCTCGGGCAGCATCTCCGGCTCGAATTCGATGTCGAGCACCGGGCCGATGACCTGGACCACCTTGCCGAGGTTTTGTTTGACTTCCGTCTTCGTCGCCATGACTTATCCTTTGAGGGCTTCCGCACCGCCGACGATTTCGGCGAGCTCCTGCGTGATCTGAGCCTGACGCGCGCGGTTGTAGGTGCGCTGCAAAATCGTGAGCATGTCGCTGCCGGCGTCGGTGGCGTTCTTCATCGCGGTGCGCCGCGCGCCATGCTCGGCGGCGGCCGTTTCCACGAGCGCGCGATAGACCTGATTCTGCACGTACAGCGGGAGCAGCTCCTGCAGAATCGCTTCAGCGGACGGTTGCAGGATGTAGTTCACCGCCTTCGACCGCCCCCGCCCGCCTTCGACCGCCGGTGGTGTTACCGGCAGAATACGCAGCGTCGTCGGAGGGGTGCTGACGGCGCTGTTGAACCTGGCGAACACTACGTCCACCGCGTCCAGCTCTCCCTTCGCGAACCGCTCCATCAAGGGCGCCGCCAATTCCCTCGCGTGCTCGAGCGTCGGCCGATCGCCGATGTCGACGCGCTGCGAGGCTAGCTCGCGTTTGGTGAACTTGAAGAAGCTGGCACCCTTCTTTCCCACCAGGTGCAGCTCGGTCTGCGTCCCCTTGGCCTCGAGTTCTTCCAGGCGCCGCCTGGCTTCTCGAATGAGGTTCGCGTTGAACGCGCCGCACAGGCCCCGGTTCGAGGTGATCAGCACCAGGGCCGTGCGTCGTGTGTGAGCCGTCGGTTGACGGAGGAGCGGAAAGCGCTCTGCGAGTTCGGGTGAGTAGAGCTGCCCAATGACATCCGCGAGCGCCTGCGCGTAGGGGCGCGCGCCCACCACGCGGTCTTGCGCGCGCTTGAGCTTGGACGTGGAGACCAGCTCCATCGTCTTCGTGATCTTGCGCGTGTTCTGCACCGAGCGGATCCGGCGCTTCAGCTCGCGGGGCTTCGCCATTAGAGCCCTTTGTACTCCTCGATCGCCTTGCGCAGCCGGCCGCTGAGATCATCCGAGAGCGCCTTCTTGGTGCGAATCTCCTCGGCGATCTTCGGGTGCTGCGCCGCCATGAACTCGAGCAGCCCGCTCTCCCACTCCCTGATCTTCGGCGCGTCGACGTCGTCGATCAGCCCGTTCGTGACGGCGAACAGCACGATCACCTGCTGCTCGACCGGCATCGGCGCGTACTGCGATTGCTTCAGGACTTCCACGACGCGCGCGCCGCGCGCCAGCTGCTTCTGGGTCGCCGGATCGAGCTCGGACCCGAACTGCGCGAACGCCTCGAGCTCGCGGTACTGCGCCAGGTCGAGCCGCAGACGGCCCGCCACCTGTTTCATCGCCTTGATCTGCGCGTTGCCGCCGACCCGGCTCACGGAGATGCCGGCGTTCACCGCGGGACGGACGTTCGAGTAGAACAGGTCGGTCTCGAGGAAGATCTGGCCGTCCGTGATCGAAATGACGTTGGTCGGGATGTAGGCCGAGACGTCGCCCGCCTGCGTCTCGATGATCGGCAGCGCGGTCAGCGAGCCGCCGCCCATTTCATCGGAGAGCTTCGCGGCGCGCTCGAGCAGCCGGCTGTGGAGATAGAACACGTCGCCCGGATAGGCTTCGCGGCCCGGCGGGCGCCGCAGCACGAGCGACAGCTGGCGGTACGCCGCGGCTTGTTTGGAGAGGTCGTCGTACACGCACAGCGTGGCCTTCTTCTCGTCGTACATGAAGTACTCGGCCATGGTGCAGCCCGAGTACGGCGCGATGTATTGCATCGGCGCGGGCTCGGATGCGGAGGCGACGACGACGATGGTGTAATCCATCGCGCCGTGCTCCTTGAGGCGCTCCACCACGCCGGCCACGGTCGAGTTCTTCTGCCCGATCGCGATGTAGACGCAGACGACGCCGGTCCCTTTTTGGTTGATGATCGTATCGATCGCGATCGCGGTCTTCCCGGTGCCGCGGTCGCCGATGATCAGCTCGCGCTGGCCACGGCCGATCGGAATCATCGAATCGATCGCCTTGATCCCGGTCTGGAGCGGCTCTTTCACCGGCTGCCGCTTGATGATGCCGGGCGCCACGATTTCGACTTTGCGGGACTTCGTGGTATGGATCGGGCCGAGACCGTCCACGGGACGGCCGAGCGCGTCGACCACCCGCCCCACCATCGCGGGACCGACCGGCACCTCGAGCACGCGCGCGGTGCGGCGGACTTCGTCGCCTTCGCGCAGCTGGAGGTAGTCGCCGAAGATCACGGCGCCGATGTTGTCTTCTTCCAGGTTCAGCGCGAGCCCGGTGATTTTCTCACCGGTCGCCGACACGGTGAACTCGAGCATCTCCCCCGCCATCGCGGAGGTGAGACCGTAGATCCGGGCGATGCCGTCCTTCACTTCGAGGACGGTGCCCACCTCGCGGACGTCGATGTCCGCCAAGTCGGCCGCCTTGATTTCCTTCAGGAGGAGGTCTTTGAGCTCGCCGGGTCTGAGAATGGAATCAGTTGCCATGGGATGTCGCGGTGCCGGGTTGAGAGATTGTGAAAATTATCACAAGGATCGAGTGCGCGGAAGTGAAGATTAGACGCGGGAGCGGGTTCTGCCCCGCAGGAATCTGCTCAGAACACCGCCTGGGCCCAACTCCCGCAATTCCAACGGAGTGGCACCCGCCACGCGCCGGGCCGCGCCGGCCAGGTGACTCGGCGACGCGTAACCGAGTATGCGCACGACGCAGCGCACGGTATACCCCGGGTTCCCGAGCAAGTCCGCGGCGCAGGCGGCGCGCGCCAGGTCGATGACGCGTTTCAGGTTCGGCGCGCCCCCCGCCCCGAATTCGCGCGACAGATGCTCCCGCGTCACGCGTAAGGCTTGCGCGACATGCGCGGTCTTGGTCGGTGTCCCGGCCCTTCGCAGAACTTCATCCCACGCAGCGAGTTGCAGGCGGTCGGTCAAACGGAGCAGGCGCGGGGCATCGGCAAGGGCGAGGCGCCGGGCGACCTGCGCGGTGCGCGCGGCGATCCATTCTCCCGCGACGGCGTTGTCCACTCCTTCTACTAATACGTCTTTGAACCCGGCCTCCCGGCAGGACGCGAGCAGCGGGCCATCGTCGGGCCGCACGGCCGAGAGCGCGTACATGGGAATGCGCGGAAAGCGCGCGGGGAGCGCGAGTCCTGCTCCATCACAGTGGCGCACGTCGAGCACCACGGCATCGACCAGGCGTTGCTGCAGCAGGCGCTCGACGGCCTGGATGGTGCGGCACAGTCGCACGCGTCCCGCGCCGCGCGGGTAGCCTAGCTTCAGCGCTCGCCGCGCATCCCGTCGCGGGTGGAACACCGGCACAATCGGATAGGCCGCGGACGCGCTCACGCCTGCACCAGCGCCTGCTGCATCTCCGCCGCCTGGCGCAGGACGTCACGCGCATTGTCGTAACTCACGGTCTCCTGCGCCTCGTCGAGGGGATGCCACACGCAGGCCGTGATACCCTCGCCTTCCTCCGGGACTGGATCACCGCGGCGCGACTCGAACAGGAAGAAGTGGCAGTACTTGTGAATCGTCTTGCCCCGGAAGCGGAAATACCAGTCGATCACCTTGATCGGTCCGTGCAGCAC
>Ga0070680_100000536_pt1 | contig 25916 bp, 27 predicted proteins | sample KBSC73BmetaG_FD_64672 | JGI IMG/M metagenome (GOLD analysis project Ga0070680, IMG submission 64672) | Corn rhizosphere microbial communities from Kellogg Biological Station, Michigan, USA - KBS C7-3B metaG | ecosystem: Host-associated > Plants > Roots > Rhizosphere | place: USA: Michigan...
ACGACGCCGAGGCCGGCGACAAGGGACCGAAGGCAGTGAACGTCCAGGCCATCTAGGCCAGGAGTTCCGCCGTTGTCAGGGGCCCGCCATTGGCGGGCCTTTGTCGTTCGAACGGCAGCAATGACGGAGGCTCCCGAGCGTCGCTATCCACCTTCTTCACGGTATTCGTGAATAACGTGGATAGCGCGGTCGAGTCCCGCCGTTATTGCTGCCGTTCAAGTCGCGTCAAGAACCGGCCGGCGGAGGCAGAAGCTCGAGCACCCGCTCCACCGGCCTTGCCAGCACGGCACGGTCGCCGCGTTCCACGATCGGGCGCTGCAGCAGCGGCGGGTGCTCCACCATCGCGGCGATCAGCTCGTCGTCGCTCTTGCCCGGGTCGTCCAGGCCGAGCTCCTTGTACTCGGGCTCCTTCGTGCGCAGCACGTCGCGCGGGCCGACGCCCGCCTTGCGCAACAGCTCGCGGATCTTCTCCTCGGGCAGCGGATCCACGTGGTAGTTCACGCGCTCGAAGTCGATGCCGCGCTCGGTCAGCAGCGCGAACAGGCTGCGGCACGTGGTGCAGGTGGGCTTCTCGTAGACGGTCAGCTCGGCCACGCGGCCAATTTAGCCGGTCGCGGCGCCGGCCTTCTGACCCATGACCTCTGGCCCATCACCGTCGGCCCCATCAGGGTCGAGCCCGCCGTTGCCAACCACTAGCTCCCCGGACGCGACCAACCGGACGAGCTCGCTCGCGACCAGCGCGTCGAACTGCGTGCCCGCGGCGCGCTCCAGCTCGCCCAGCGCGTCGTCCATCGTCAGCGCCGGGCGGTACACGCGCGGGTAGGTCATCGCCTCTAGGGCGTCGGCGGCGGCCAGGATGCGGCTCTCGAGCGGGATCTCCTCGCCGGCGGCCCCGCTCGGGTAGCCGCCTCCGTCCCAGCGCTCGTGCAGATGCAGCACCCACTCAGCGATCTCGGTCATGCCCGCGCCCGCGATGATGTCGCGTCCGAGCTCCGAGTGGCGGCGCATCTCCTCGACCTCCGCGGGCGTCAGGGGACCCGGCTTGAGCAGGATGCCGTCGGTGATGCCGATCTTGCCGACGTCGTGGAGAACGCCCGCCGTACGGATCATGTCCACGCGCTCGGGTGGCAAGGCGAGGCTCACGGCCAGCGTGGCGGCGTAGAACGCCACGCGCTGCGAGTGGAGGTGGGTGTAGCCGTCCTTGGCGTCCACGGCACGTGCCAGCGCGTGGACGGTGCGGATCAGCGAGGCGCGCTGCGCGTGCTCCGCCTTCTCCTCCGGGGACAGGGCCTCGCCGCTGTCGGAGGAGTACACGGACACGCGGTCGCGGCCGCGCGACTTGGACCAGTACATGGCGCCGTCGGCGAAGCGCATCAGGTCCGCCTGGTACTCGGCGGCGCGCGGGTAGATGGCGATGCCGGCGCTGAGCGTGAGCGTCTCGCGGGTGGGGCCGACCCGCACGTGGGACAGCATCTCGCGCAGGCGCGACACCACGGTCTGGGCCTCCACCTCGCCGGCTCCCGGCAGCGCGATCATGAACTCGTCGCCGCCCACGCGCCCGGCCACATCGCTCGGCCGCAGCGATGACGAGATCGTGCGGGCGACCGCGATCAGCGCCTGGTCGCCCACGCCGTGGCCGCAGCGGTCGTTGATCGGCTTGAAGTGATCGAGGTCGAGAGCCACGAGCGCCACCTCGCAGCCCTCGCGCCGCGCCCGCGCGAGTTCCACGCCGAGCCGCTCCTGGAAGGCGCGGTGGTTGAAGAGCCCGGTCAGCGGGTCGCGGATCGCCTGCTCGAGCTTCTCGCGGTAGTCGCGCGCGTTCTGGAGCGCGATCGCGATCTGGTCGGCGAGCAGGCGCAGCAGCTTGAGCTCCTCGTCGTCCACCGGCTCGCGGTCGGAGCGGATGAGCACCAGGCGCCCGAGGCTCCGCTCGCGCGCGGCCAGCGCCAGGCGCACGATCTGGCGCCCCTCGCGCAGCTGCGTGATGGGCCCGGCGTCGGGTGCACCTACCAGCGCGGACTCCGCCGGCCAGCGACCTGTGGTCGCCGCGATGATGAGCTCGTCTCCCTCGGCGAGGTAGAGCGCGGAGCTAGTGGTGTGGGCGGCCAGGCGCAGCACGTCCAGTCCTCGCTCGATGATCGGCCCCTCCTCGAGCGTCTCCGTCATCGTTGTGGCAAGCCGAGTGAGCGCCTCGAGCTCCTCGTTGCGCCGCATCACCTGCTCCCGCAGGCTCACCTCGCGTCGTATCGCGAGCCGGTTGTCGAGCAGCAGGAACGCCTGGCGGCCGAACGTGAAGACCATCGAGAAGAGGAAAAAGGCGGTGAAGTAGGAGAGCTCCCAGGCCTCGAGGGGACGGCTCAGCGACGCCACCCCGGCGGTTGCCGGAAGCGCCAGCACGGCGGCCAGCGGAAGCACGACCCGGATCAGCACCCAGCGGCGGCGCGACACGTCGGTGGGATCGGCGTCGGGCTCCTCGTCGCGGTCGAGCCGCGCCGCGACCGCTATCAGCAGGCCGGTGGCTGCCCACAGCAGCGCCGTGATCGCCGGCGACTCCGCCACCTGCCCGGAAGCGGAGGTGGAGGTGAGGCCGTCGCCGATCGCGGCCGTAGCGCAACCCGCCACGATGGCCCAGCCCACCCAGCGGCGGTGGCCGTGCGGGCCGGCGAGCGTGGCCACTGCGGCCAGCAGCACCGCCGCCACGTCCACCACGAACACGAGCGTGAGCAGCGAATCGCCGTGCGCGAAGCCCGGGATGGCGACCGAGAAGCCGGCCAGCGCCACCACGAGAGTGCCGAGCAGGATCGCGTCGCCCAGCTGGGCGAATCGCGCGCCGCGCAGGTTGAGCGAGGCGAGCACAGCGGCGGCGCCCAGCAGGCCCACCGAGCCGGCAAAGCCCACGTAGAAGGCAGCGGTGGACCCGTGGCCGGCGGCCGCTGAGAACACGCCGAGCAGGGCGGCCAGGGCGCCGAACAGGTTCGCGCCGGCGAGCATCCGCCAGACGCCGCGGCGCTCAGGGCAGCGCCCGGCGGCCTGCACGCCGCGGCGCACCGCAAGCAGGCATGCGGCGGCAGTGAGCAGCCACACCGGTACAAGCAGGCCGAGGCCCCAATGCTCCATCCCTCAACTATCGGCCGAGAGCGCGCCGAGGATAAGCGCTCTGTTACGTGATTTTTGGCGCTAGCGCTGCTTTCCGCCGGCCTCCACAGCGCGCATGAAGCGCTTCGTGGAGGCCCGCGCGGGCTTTCCGCCGTTCCGGTCCTTGGCGGCGGCCTCGGCCATCTGCTTGAGCATGAAGTCATGGTTGCGGTCGAGCACCGCGCGCGCTTCCGCCGCGACGATCGCGCTGTTGCAGACGGTCAACTCGTTGTCCTGCTTCTGCTCGCCGCCCAGGGACCAGTTGGTGCTGCCCTTCACGGTGTAGATGCCATCCACGATCACCATCTTCAGGTGCGAGATCGCGTGCTTCGAGCTGGTGCCGATGGCGATCGAGTTGCCGAAGTACTCGTTGTCCCAGGCCGCGAGGATCTGGCGCTCGGTCTTGCCGCTCTTCGACTGACTGCGGTCGAGGCTCATCTGCACGTACACGTGCTCGTTCTCGAGCTTCGACTTGATGATCGCGTCGAGGTCCGTGTCGTCGTAGCCGAACATGTTGAGCACGACGGACTGCTCGGCGCTCGAGAGAAGCGACCCCAGCACGCCGTGGATGTCGTCGTCCGGCGAGAAGAACGACTTCACGTTCTGCGGGTAGTGCGCGATGAAGCGACCGTTGCGCTTGAACCTGTCGAGGTCGTCCCAGGAGAAGGGCTGGCCAGGCATTGAATCTCCTTCGGTCGAGTCCTCGTACAACCCTACGCCCAAACAGGCTTAAGATGGGCGGCGTGACTCGCGCCTCGGGGATGACCCGTCGCACGCTGCTCCGGACTGGGGCCGCCGCCGGAGCGACGTTGGTTGCCGCACGCGGCGTGCCCGCCTGGGCGCGCCCCGTCGCCGATCTCGGGCGCCTGCGGAGGCCGGGCGCGAAGCCGTTCCCGCACCGTCCCGAGGGCGTCGACTCGCTGCCTCAGATCGACCACATCGTGGTGCTGATGATGGAGAACCACTCGTTCGACAACATCCTCGGCATGCTGCCGCACAAGGTGCGCTCGCGGCGCGGCGTGGATGGGCTGCCCGTGAGCCGCAGGGGCACGCAGCTCGCGATCAACCGCGACACCTCGGGCAAGCCCGTGCGCGCGCGGCACGCGCCCGCGGAGTGTCAGCTGCCGGCCGTGCCGAGGCAGGACTGGAACGCCAGCCACCTGTCCTATGGCGGCGGCAGGAACGACGGCTTCGTGAAGGCGAGCGGCGACGTGGCGATGTGGTTCTGGGACGACATCGACCTGCCGTTCACCTACTCGCTGGCGTCGGTGTTCCCGGTGGGCGAGCGCTACTTCGGCTCCTGCCTTGGCCAGACCTATCCGAACCGCCGCTACCTGCTCGCCGGCACCTCGGACGGAATCGTCGCCACGGACTCGAGCACCTTCACGGCCAAGGCAAAGAACGGGACGATCTTCGACCGCCTCGACCAGCACCACATCAGCTGGCGTAACTACTACGAACAGGTGCCGGCCACGGTCATCATCCCGGGCGTCTCGACGCCGCCGAGCCGCAAGAACAACTTCCAGAACATCGACGTGTTCTTCTCCGACGTCCGCCGCGGCAAGCTGCCCGCGGTGAGCTTCGTGGACCCGAACTTCGACGTCCGCTCCGAGGAAAACCCTCAGGACATGCAGTTCGGCGAGCGCTTCGTGGCCAAGGTGGTGCGCGCCCTGATGGAATCGCCGAACTGGAAGAGCATGGCGCTGTTCCTCACCTACGACGAGCACGGCGGCTACTACGACCACGTGCCGCCACCGCGGGCGATCAAGCCGGACAGCACGCCTCCGCTCCTCCATCCGGGCGACGCGCCCGGCGCCTTCAACCGCTACGGCTTCCGCGTGCCGATGGTCGTGGTCTCGCCGTACGCGCGCAAGCACTACGTGTCGAGCGTGGTGCAGGACCACACGTCGGTCCTGCGCTTCATCGAGCGCAAGTGGAACATCGGCGCGCTCACGTTCCGCGACGCGAACGCGCACGACATGACGGACTACTTCGACTTCAAACGCAAGCCGGCGTTCCTGCATCCGCCGCGGCTCGCGGCGGCGCCGGACTACCAGCTCGGACTCGACCACTGCCACGCGCTCGGGCTGCGTCCACCCGGCGACCCCACGCCGGTCGCTTAACCGCGCTGTAACGCCTCACGGCCATAGTGGACAGCTGAGAGATGCTTCTGCTCACGCTGTTCGCGCTGGTGGCCGGGGCCGCCACGGCGATCACGCCGTGCGTGCTGCCCGTGCTCCCGGCGCTCCTGTCGGCGAGCGCGGTGGGCGGGCGCCGCAGGCCGGTTGGCATCGTGATCGGGCTGGCGATCACGTTCACGATCGCGGTGGTGGCGCTGGCCTCGCTCGTGAAGGGCGTCGGCGTGGCCGGCAACGGCGTGCGCGTGGCGGCCGAGGTGGTGCTGATCGGCTTTGGCCTCTCGCTGCTCTTGCCCAGCGTGGCCGCGCGCATAGAGGCCCCGCTGTCGCGGCTCGCGCGCTTCGGTCCCAAGACCCGCGGCGACGGCTTCTGGAGCGGGCTCGGCGTGGGCGCTGCCCTGGGCTTCGCCTACACGCCCTGCGCGGGCCCGATCCTGGCCGCGGTGATCTCGGTGTCGGCCACGCAGGGCACGTCGCTTCAGATCGTCGTGATCGCGCTGGCGTACGCGCTCGGCTCCGCGGCGGTGCTGCTGCTGCTCGCGCTCGGCGGCCGCAGCGTGGCGGAGCGCATCCGCCGGGCGGGGCGCGGCCTGGCGCTTCAGCGCGCGCTCGGCGTGGTGATGATCGCGACCGGGGTGGCGATGGCCGCCCAGCTCGACGTGAACCTCGAGAACTCGTTCGCCAACCACCTGCCCACCGCGCTCGTGAACCCCACGAGCGGTCTCGAGAACTCCCATGCGGCGAAGGAACGCCTGGCGGGGCTGCGCGGCAAGCCGCGCTTCGACATCGGAGCGGCCACCGCCAAGGCCGAGATGCCGAAGAAGGACGGGCTGCCGGTGCTGGGCAACGCGCCCGACTTCGCGAGCTCCGGGCCCTGGCTCAACACGGGCGGCAAGGTGCTCACGCTCCGGCAGCTGCGCGGGCGGGTGGTGCTCGTGGACTTCTGGACCTACACCTGCATCAACTGCATCCGCACGTTCCCGTACCTGAAGGCGTGGGACTCCCGCTACCGCAATGCCGGGCTCACGATCGTGGGAGTGCACACTCCGGAGTTCCCGTTCGAGCGCGATACGGGCAACGTCAAGCACGCGATCGCCGCCGCCGGCCTTCGCTACCCCGTGGTGCAGGACAACAACTACGGCACCTGGACCGCCTGGGGCAACCAGTACTGGCCGGCCTCGTACCTGATCGACGCGCGCGGGCGCGTGCGTTACACGCACTTCGGCGAGGGCGATTACGGCAAGGACGAGCAGGCCATCCGCACGCTGCTAGCCGAGCGCGGAGACAAGAGCCTGAGCGGCGGCCTGGCCAGCAGCAAGGTGCACGCTCTCCAGCCGCCCAAGCTCGCCACGCCCGAGACCTACGTTGGAACGTCTCGTGCGCTCGGCTATGTGCAGCAGCCGCAGAAGGGCGTGCACGACTACGGCGCGCCGCCGTCGAGCCTGGGGCTCAACCAGTTCGCGCTCGGCGGAGTCTGGAACGAGACGGGCGAGTCGGGCACCGCGGTGCGGAACGCTTCGATCAGCCTCGAGTTCCAGGCGCAGCGGGTGTACGTGGTGCTGAGTCCGCCGCCCGGCGGGCGGTCGGGGCTCGTGCAGGTGCTCCTCAACGGGAAGCCGATCACGGGCGATGCCGCGGGAGACGACGTGCACGCCGGTCTCGTCACGGTCGACCGCCAGCGCCTCTACAACGTCGTCAGGCTTCCCCACTCGGGCAACGGCTACCTGACCCTGCGCCCGCAGAACGGTTTGTCGGCGTACTCGTTCACGTTCGGATAGCGTCTCCACATCGAGGCCGCTTCCACCTCACCTAATCCCGCGGCGGACTATCCGGCTCGCCTGACTGTCGCCTATGAGGAGCCGCTCAACCGGTTCCTGCCGCTTGTCAAGTGGCTGCTGCTCCTCCCGCACTACATCGCGCTGTTCCTGATGGTGATCGGCGCGTACCTGGCGCTGATCGCGGCGTTCTTCGTGGTCCTGTTCACGGGCCGCTACCCGCCCGCGATCTTCCAGTTCGAGGTGGGCGTGATGCGCTGGAGCGCCCGGGTGAACGCCTACTTCTATCTGATGACGGACGCCTATCCGCCGTTCTCGCTCAACCCCGAGGCCGATTACCCGGTGCAGTTCGATATCGAGTACCCGGCGGATGGGGTGGACCGCTGGCGGCCGCTCGTGCACTGGCTGCTCGCGTTTCCGTACCTGATCGTGGCATCGGTGATCAGCTACGTGGCGCAGGTGATCGTGTTCTTCGCCTTCTTCGCGATCCTCTTCACCAAGCGGTATCCGCGCGGCATGTTCGAGATCGTGGAGGTCTCGCTGCGCTGGCTCTTCCGCGGTTACGCGTACGCCGGTTTCATGACCACGCGCTATCCACCCTGGGTGTGGGGCTGAGCTGAGCGACTGGCCGCGGATGGTCGCCAACATGGCGGGCGTGTTCTCCGCGCTCGCCCGCTCGTCGAGCGGCGGCTTCGCGCTCGAGCTCGACGGCGTGACGGCGGCGGTCGTGCCCGCGTGCCCCGACCGCTCGGTGGTGAACTGCGTGCTGTACACGGACGCGGCCGCGCTCGAGGCGGCGCTGCCGCGGCTCGCGGATGAGTACGCGCGCGCGGGCGTGCGCGCCTGGACGGTATGGGTGCCCGACCACGACAGCCAGACGCAGGAGCTGCTCGAGCGCTCCGGGCACCTGCTCGACGCGCAGCCGACCGCGATGGTGCGCTCCCTGGCGGACTTCGAGCTGCCGCCGCCGGCCGACCTCGATCTGTGCGAGGCCGAGATGGTGGAAGCCGCGCGCATCAACGACAGCGCGTACGGCCTCCCCGGCGACTTCGAGCGCGCGTTCGCGGAGGTGCCTTCGGAGCCGGCCCACCTGTACGTGGCGCGCGCGGACGGCGTGCCGGCCTGCACCGTGCTCACCTACGAGGCGGATGGAGAGTGCGGCGTGTATCTCGTGGCAACGCTGCCGGACGTGCGCGGGCGCGGGCTTGCCACCGCGCTGATGGCGCATGCGCTCGCCGCGGCGCGCGAGCGCGGCTGCACGACCACGTCGCTCCAGGCCACCGCGCGCGGGCGTCCCGTGTACGAGCGGCTCGGCTATCGCTCCATCGGCGCGATGCCGATGTGGGAGAGACGCACCCTTATCGTTTAGACGCCTTCGTGGTTTCCGTCCGCTCCACGATCCTGCTCGTGGCCCTGTTGGCCGCGCTGTGCTCGCCCGCCGCCGCTGCCGGGAGACCGCTGCCCGCGCTGCCGCACGGCTGGCCGTCACATCGGCTCGAGCTCGGGCTGATGGATCAGCCAGGCGGCGCTGCCGCGCTGCGGCGCGAGGCGCGCTTCGGCTTCCGCTACCAGTACCTGGCGGGCGGCGCGAACACGGGCCAGGGCTGGGCCACCTGGAACCCGAACGGCTCATTCGTGTCGCTGTACATCAAGGAGTCGGCCGCGCACGGGATCACGCCGGTGTTCAGCTACTACATGGTGCGCCAGTCGCTGCCCGGAAAGAACGTGGGCGACGAGCTGCCGGCCGACCTGGGCAACCTGGACGACCCGAGCACGATGAAGGCGCTGCTGGGCGACCTGAGGCTGTTCTTCCAGCGGGCGGGCGCGACGCATCGCCGCGCCGTGCTGCAGCTCGAGCCGGACCTGTGGGGCTACGTGGAGCAGGCTGCGCGCGGCGACGACGCGTCCACCGTGCCGGCGCGCGTGTCGGCCGCCGGCATGCCTGAGCTGGCGGGTCTGCCGGATACCGCGGCGGGGTTCGCTCAGGCGGTCAGGCGGCTGCGCAACCGCTACGCGCCCAAGGTGCTGCTGGCCTACCACGTGAGTGTGTGGGGAACCAAGATCGACATCGCGCTGTCCGACCCGCCGCCGGCTCGGGTGCGAGCGCTGGGGCTCAGGGCTGCGCGCTTCTACCGCTCTCTGCACACGAGGTTCGACCTGAGCACCGCCGAGTTCTCGGACCGCGACGCCGGCTTCAAGCAGAAGATCTACGGCGACGGTGGCGCATCGTGGTGGAACGCGGCGGACTTCGCGCGCCACGTGCACTTCCTCTCCACCTACTCGCGTGCCGCGCGCCAGCGGATCGCGATGTGGCAGATCCCGCTGGGCAACAAGCAGATGCGCGCGGAGAACAACACGTGGGGCCACTTCCAGGACAACCGCGTGCAGTGGCTGCTGGGAGCTCATAGCCGCAAGCACCTGGCGGCGTACCGCCGGGCCGGCGTGATCGCGTTCCTGTTCGGCGGCGGCGCCGATGGCACCACCTGCGCCTGCGACGCTCAGCACGACGGCATCACCGACCCGCCGGAGATCGACGGCAACACCCGGCCCTCGCTGTCGGCCGACGACGACGGCGGGCTGTTCCGACAGCTCGCCCGGCGCTTCTACGCGCACGCGCGGCCGCGCATCTAGTCCATCGGATCCATCTCGAGCCCGCGCCTGTGGAAGAAGGCGCCGAACGAGCCCGCCACCGCCGTCACGGCGGTGATGGCCCAGAACTCGAGGAACAGATCGATGATCTTGCCGCCGGTGGTGACCGGGTTTGGCATCTGCGAGGACACCGTGAGCATCTGGGCGGTGGTCCAGAACATGGCGTCGCCGAACGTGCGGATGCCGGTGAGCGTGTGCCCGCGCTCGAGGAAGTAGATGGCCACGGCGGCCGCCAGGTCGATCACCAGCGAGACCGCGAACACCGCCGTCAGCCGGTTGCGCAGGTGCAGATGGGTGGCGGTGTCCGCCCGGGCTACGGCTCGAGCCTCGCGGCTGAACCTGCGCAACGGCGCCGAGGGCTGCACGGCTAGCCGCCGCCCAGCGACTCGTACACCGAGTCGAGCAGCGCCTCGCGGTCGCGGACGCCGAGCTGGCCGAGGTAGCTGGCGGTCTCGGCGCGGGACGCGCCGTTGGCGGCCATGTTCAGCGCCACCAGCCGGGCGCGACGCTCGCTGTCCTGCTCGGGCTGCGGCGGCGCGGGCGCCGCCCCCACGCTGGCGCGGATGCCGGTCAGCCGCTCCTCCAGCCGATCGGCCGCGTCGCGCAGCTCGGCCACCAGCGTCGTCAGGTCGGCCAGCGCGGCATCGATCTCCTCGCGCGTCTGGTCCTTCAGCGCCTCGGCAGCCTTCTCCGTGGCCGCCAGCAGCGCCTCGATCTCGCCCGCCGTGGTCGTCGCCGCCCTCTCCATGGCCTCCGGCGCGAGCGTACCATTCGGCGCGTTAGGGTTCGCCACGTGCTCGACACGGTTCGCGAACGGCAACAGACGCACCCGCCGAGCGACGCGAGCTCTCTGGAGAACGTGGTCCTCCACGACCCCGAGGGACACCCGGTCCGGTTGGGCGATCTGTGGAGCGAGCGGCCGGCCGTGCTCGTGTTCGTGCGGCACTTCGGCTGTGTGTTCTGCCGCGAGCTGGCGGTCGACATCCACCGCCATCGCGAGGACTTCGAGAAGGCCGACGTGGAGCTCGTGGTGATCGGTCACGGGTCGGCCGCACACGCGGCCGACTTCCGCAAGCTCCAGAACGTGGATCTGCGGCTGCTGGTCGACCCCGACCGCGAGGTGTACAAGCTGGCGGGGGCCAAGGTGGCCACGCTGAATGAGCTGATCGGCCCGCGTCAGATCCTGCGCGGGCTGCGGGCGACCGTCCTCTCGCGGCTCGGCCAGGGCAGCATCGCGGTGCACCAGGGCAAGATCCTCGGCCACGCGGCGCAGCTCGGCGGCGTGCTGATCATCGCCCCGGACGGGACGGTCCGCTACGCGCACCTGTCAGAGGAGTCCGGCGACAACCCGCCGGCGCGCGAGGTTCTGGCGGCGGCACGGGCCATCCGCCCGCACCTGAACTCCGGCGCCTAGCGGCGCGCGCCCGGGCCGGCCTCGAACAGCGACCCGCCGCGCGAACGCCGGATCAGATAGACGATGCCGCTTGCGCAGGCCACCGCCACGAGGAAGCTCCAGGCCTCCCGGCCCCAGATCAGCGTGCTGAGGAAGCCGCCGATGAACGAGCCGCCGATGCCGACAAGAATCGTCTGGCCGATGCTCATCGGGTCGGGGCCCGGAATTGCCAGGCGGCCGAGCGCGCCGACGATGAGGCCGACGACGACGAGCGAGATGATGAAACCAATCAACCCCACGAATGAAGAGTAGTTCTATGGGCTATGGGCTACGGGCTATGGGCTATGGGCTACGGGCTATGGGCTATGGGCTATGGGCTAGTGCGCTGCGACTTCCCCCTCGATACCCAGCCCGGCGTTCACCCACGCCACGATCCCGCCCGACAGGTTGTATGCATCCCAGCCCGAGGCCGCGAACGCCTGCGCGGCCATCCCGGAGCGCGCTCCCACGCGGCAGTAGAACACCACGGGGCGGTCGCGATCGATCGTTTCCGCCTCCGCCGCCAGAGCCTCCAGCTGCACGTGACGGTCGCCGGCGATGCGTCCGGCGGCGTGCTCGTACGGCTCGCGCACGTCCACGAGCTGAGTGTCGCCGCGGGCGAGCAGCTCGGCCACGACCTCCGGTGACAGCTCTCGTTCGGTCATCCAGCTCTTATGGTGCCCGGTCCAGATGAAGGTCGCGGTGGTGGGACATGTCGAGTATGTGGACTTCGCGGTGGTCGAGCGCCTGCCGAAGCAGGGCGAGATCGTGCACGCCGAGCCGTTCTGGTCGGAGGCCGCGGGGGGAGGGTCGGTGGCGGCGGTGCAGCTCGCCAAGCTGTGCGGCGGCAGCTCGCTCTTCTTCACCGCGCTGGGCGACGACGAGCTCGGCCACCGTGCCAAAGCCGAGCTCGAGAAACACGGCGTGCACGTGCACTGCGAGTTCAAGGACAAGCCGCAGCGCCGCGCCTTCACCTACCTGGACGCAGAGGGCGAGCGCACGATCACCACCATCCACGACCGCTATGGCCCGGGCGGCGACGACGACATCGGCTGGGACGAGCTCGCGGATGTCGACGCCGTCTACTTCGTGAGCGGTGACGCCGGGGCGCTGCGCGCGGCGCGCAAGGCGCGCGTGCTGGTGGCCACGGCGCGCTCGCTCGACGTGCTCAAGGAGGCGGACGTGGGGCTCGACGCGCTGGTGCACAGCTCCACGGATCAGGGCGAGCGCTATGCCGCGGGGCAGCTCGACCCGGAGCCGAGGCTGGTGGTTGGCACGGCCGGCAAGGAAGGGGGCACCTGGACCGCCGGCGAGGGGCGCACGGGCAGCTTCCACGCGGCGGAGGTGCCGGGTCCCGTCGTGGATGCCTACGGCGCCGGCGACTGCTTTGCCGCCGGTCTGACCTTCGCCCTCGGCAGCGGGCTCGCAGTGGAGAAGGCGCTGGAGCTGGCGTCGCGCTGCGGCGCGGCATCGATCACCGGCCGCGGGCCCTACGAGGCCCAGCTCACCGCGGACGATTTGTAGCTCCGCGCGCCTCGCTAATCTGGCCCTTCGCGCATGGACCCGACTCTTCTCAGGAATCGGCTCGTAATCGCGACGGCGATGTGGCGCGAGGCCACGGACGACCCGCTGCCTCGGCTCGATCCCGCGGATCCGGCGACTCAGATCCAGACCTTCGAGCTCAAGCTCATCGACATGCTGTGCGCGCAGGCCACGTCCGAGAACGCCGGCGAGGTGGCGGAGCGGACCTGGGACCTTGTGCACGACCGCCCGGACGACGACCCCGTGAAGCAACGCGTGGTGGAGTGCCACGAGGTGCTGGCGCGCCTATCGGCGCACCGGGACTGATCGCCAGGTGACCGACGAGCCGCGCCCTCCGGCGACGCTCGACGAGGAGCTGCTCGGTGCGGAGCTCGAGTCCGTCGTCTCCACGCAATCGGATGCCGCGCGGGTCAAGCGCATCGCGCGCGAGCTGGCCCAGGGCTTCCGCGCACTGGCCCGCGTGGGCGCCGCGGTGTCCATCTTCGGCTCCGCGCGCACGCCGCGCGACCACCCGGAGTACGCGCTCGCGCGCGAGACGGCCCACGTGCTCGGCGCCGCCGGGTTCTCGATCATCACCGGCGGCGGTCCCGGGATCATGGAGGCGGCCAACAGGGGAGCGCGCGACGCGGGCGCGCTCTCGATCGGGCTGAACATCGACCTGCCGTTCGAGGTCGGCATCAACAAGTTCGTGGACCTGCCCGTGCAGTTCCACTACTTCTTCACGCGCAAGATCATGTTCGTGCGCTACGCGTCGTCGTTCGTGGTCTTCCCCGGCGGCTTCGGCACGCTGGACGAGACGTTCGAGGCCCTCACGCTCATCCAGACCAACAAGATCCGCCACTTCCCGGTGGTGCTCGTGGGCAGCTCGTACTGGAACGGCCTGGTCGACTGGCTGCGCGAGCGGATGCTCGCCGAAGGCAAGATCGCGCCGGCCGATATGGAGCTGTTCGAGCTCACCGACGACCCCGCGCGCGTCCTCGAGATCGTGAGCGGCGCGGTGCACCGCGAGCCGCGCGTGGCTTAGTACTCGTCCGCGCCCGGGCGGCGGCGGGCGCGCTTGATATCGCCGCGCCGGCGCTTCGAGTCGAGGCGCTCCGTACGCGAGGCCTTGGTGGGCTTGGTGGGGCGCCGGGTGCGGGGGACGGCCAAGGCCGCCGCCAGCCGCGACCGCAGCCGCTCGAGCGCCAGCTCCCGGTTGCGCGCCTGGCTCCGGGTGTCCTGAGCCACCGCCGTCAGCCGCGGGCCCACGCGCGCCATCGCCCGCCGCCGCTGCTCGTCCGACAGCGAGGGCGAATGCTCCACGTCGAAGATCGCCTCCACCCGCGACGCCGTCACGTTCGCATGCTGCCCACCGGGCCCAGAGGACCGCGACACGCGAATATCGATCTCGGAGAGCGGCACGGAGACACTCCGCGTAACAACCATCGGATCATCCACAGAGCGCATGATGCCTGTGGCCTGTGGCCTGTGGCCTGTGGCCTAAGCCGTTGTCCCGGTGCCCAGCAGCGTGCGCGTCTCTGACTCGAGACGCGCGGCACGTGCGCTGAGCGTGCGGAAGTGGAAGTGCAGCTCGGTCAGGTAGTCGCTGATCTGGCGGCGCGTCTCGTCGGTCGACGCGCTGCCCGCGAGCTGCTCCTGAAACGAGGCGATCTCGCGCTCGAGCATCTTGACGGCCCCGGAAATGGCGGCAGCGTTGCGCGTGATCTGATCGGGGGACATCGCAACCCCATATTCGGCCGCCTCCCTGGCAGCTTGAGCTAGCTACCGCCGAACGTCCGAGATCGACCACAACCGGCCAGAGTGACGCTCAGCGGGCCGTCCGTCTGAACGCTCAAATCGGCCCCACAGGTCACGTGCGCGCGGGCCGGATCGATCGTCAGCGTGGAGATGTTCTTCGCGCTGATGTCGAGCCGGTTTCGCACGAGCGCAGGCGGGACCGGGCCCCACTGGCGCGACTGGCTCGTGTAGGCGATCGCCGGCAGCGTGCCACCGGTGAGCGCGCCCGCGCCACGCGCCGTCGGGGTGGGCGCCGGGTCGCCCACGCCGAAGCCCTCGGAGCGCACGTCGATCGTGCCGCGCGGGGCGCCGCCGCTCGCGTCGCGCAGCGCCAGCCCGGACACCCAGTAGGCGTGATTCGCCGGCCCGCCCATCTCCGGGAAGTCCATCGTGGGGTTGACCACGTAGGTCACATGCGCCGGGTTGCGGTTCACCCTGGTGGTGCCGAGGAAGTCCGCGGCCGGCTGATACTGGTCGTTGATCGCGAGGGTCAGGTGCTCGCCCGGCGCGAAGGAGTCGAACTCGTAGCGGTAGCCGAGCTGGTCGAACGTGTTCGCCTGCTGCACCACGCCCGCGTAGGGAACGAGCTCGTCGGTCACCGCATTCCAGATCAGGAACGGGATGTTCCGCACCGACGGGAGCATGAAGTTGGTGTTGCTGCCGTCGCCACCCGGCTCGGCCGGAGCCGGCGGCACCCAGACGCCCAGGCCCGGCGGGCCCACCACGGGCTGGCCCTTGGCGAACAGGTCCGGGTACTGGGTCGCGAACTTGTACGTGCCGTAGCCGCCCATGCTGTAGCCGGAGATCGAGGTCCAGTCCGGGTCGAGCTTGTAGTGGGCCGCAACGTCCGCCCACACCTCGAAGGTGTCGGCGCCCGCGTAGTCGTAGTACCAGCCGTCGGGGCCGCGGCCCTCGGGCGTGATCACGATCGAGCCCGGACCGCGCTCGCCGATCTGCGACTGGTTGCGCGTGCTCAGGTACTGGTTGTAGTTCGCGCCGAGCGAGTGGAGCAGCAGCGTCATGCCGTAGCCGCTCGACGGCGGCGCAGTGCGCGGCACGTAGATCGCGTACGGCTGCAGCTGGCCGCGCAGCTCGCCCTTGCACGACGTGGCCGACTGGCAGGTGGTCGAGTAGTCGGTGCCCTGCTCGGTCTCGAAGTGGCTCGCCAGGATGCGGTCCATCGGACCGGTCTTGGGCACGCCGCTGTCGTCGTTCACCCGCCGGGCGAGCTTCGAGAAGTCCACGTAGGCGTGGAAGGGGGAGAGGTCGCCGTTCTTGAGCGCCTGCCCCTGGGCGCTGTCGCGCCACCACTTGGCGTCGGTGGCGGTGCCGGCCAGATCCGACGGATTGGACATCGGCTCGCTGAAGCGGAACGCCACGTTGAAGAACGCCGGCGGGCTCGACAGCGTGCCGGCGCCGCCCGGATGCGTGCCGTCGGCCGCCTGCTGCGGGATCAGGTACTTGCCGGCTGCCTTGTCCCACAGACCGGTCCCCGCCGCCAGCCGGACCGTGCCGGCGCCGGGGTTCCAGTCCGAGTGGGGCACGAGCACGGTGATCTGCCGGCGCGTCCTGTCCACGCTCACGCTCGGCTTGGTGGGAGCCGGGTCCCCGCTGGCGGCATCGAGCATGTCGGCGCTGTCGCCGTGCACGGTCACGAACCACTGCGCCGGCGCGCTCGCGTTCGCCCCGTGGGGGAACTGGCGCGGCGTGTCGCTGTCGCCGATCGCGATCGTGGTTGCCACCAGCGACGGATCCTTGAGCGTGTTCAGCGTGATGCGGAAGGCGGTGGCAGTAGCCGTGGGCTTCACCCGCAGCTCCACGAGGTCGGCCGCGTTGCCCGCGTACACCGGGTCGGTGGGATAGGTGTAGGTGCCGTTCGGCATCGAGAAGGTGTCGCCGGACAGGCGTGGGTCGCCCGGGTCGGGAACGGTGCCGTTGGCGCCGTGGTCGTCGTAGAGGAAGTCCTGGTAGAGGAACTCGCCGTCGCGGTAGGCGCTTGCGCCGGACACGAGGATCGGCGGCGCGTGCCAGATGCCCGAGTTGCCGAGCTGCGGAGCGTTTGCCACCGGCTGGTAGAGGATGTCAGGCCCGGGCCGCGGCCCTGACCCGCTGTAGAGCGATCCGGTCCCCGCGCTCGCGGGCGCGGCGCATGCGAGCGCGCACAGCGCCGCCAACAGCACGATCTTCCCCTGCAAGAACATCACCCCCGCCTCGAATCAGCGGCTGCAACATAACGGGCGAGTGTTGATTGCGCGCCGGTTCTACGATCCATGACATGACCGACACCCTCGCTTCCACCCGCACCGTCGCCTCCGTGATCGGCGGCAAGCCCCAGACCGACGCCCCCGGCGGCCGTCTCACCTCCACCAACCCCGCCAACACCTCGGACGTCGTTGCCGAGGCGCTGCTCGGCGACGCCTCCACCTTCGTGGAAGCCTGCCGCGCCGCGCGCCGCGCGCAGCAGGCCTGGGCGGACGTGCCCGCGCCCGTGCGCGGTCGCGCGATCCAGCAGATCGGCCGGCTCGTCGAGCAGAACAAGGAGGCGCTCTCGCGCCTCGTCACGCGGGAGATCGGCAAGCCCTACGCCGAGTCGCTCGGCGAGGTGCAGGAGATCATCGACACCTGCAACTTCTTCGTGTCCGAGGGACGGCGTCTTTACGGCCAGACCGTGCCGTCCGAGATGCCGGACAAGCAGCTCTTCACCTTCCGCACCCCCGTGGGCGTGGCGGCGATCATCACCGCGGGCAACTTTCCGGTGGCCGTGCCGTCCTGGTACATCGTGCCGGCGCTCCTGTGCGGCAACTCCGTGGTGTGGAAGCCGGCCGAGTACGCGCCCGCGGTTGGCGAGGCGCTGGCCGAGCTGTTCCTCCACGGCGGCCTGCCGGACGGCGTGATGAACGTGGTGCAGTGCGATGGCCCGACCGCCTTCGAGGGCCTCGAGCAGGCGCTGGCCGAGGACCTCGTGAACAAGGTCGGCTTCACCGGCTCGTCCGACGTGGGCCGCCGGATCGGCGAGCTCTGCGGCCGCTACATCCAGCAGCCCTGCCTCGAGCTCGGCGGCAAGAACCCGCTCGTGGTGATGCCGGACGCGGACCTCGACCTCGCGGTCGAGGGCGCGCTGTTCAGCGGCTTCGGCACGGCGGGCCAGCGCTGCACGTCGCTCGGCACGGTGATCGTCCACGAGGACGTGCACGACGAGTTCATGTCGCGCTTCGTGAAGGCCGTTGAGGGCGCCGCGGTGGGCGACCCCACCCAGGACGTGATCTACGGCCCGATGATCCACGAGCGCTTCCTCGACCGCTTCATGGGCTGGCTCGACCTGATCGAGGACCATCACACCGTGCACGGCTCGACCGCCACCGGCCGCATCACGGCCGACTCACCGCGAGCCGGTTTCGTCGGCGACCCGGACGCCGGCATCTTCTGCCACCCGACCATCGTGGACGGCGTGCGCCGCGAGGACGCCATCTACTCGACCGAGACCTTCGGCCCGATCGTGGGCGTCATGACGTTCTCGGACTTCGACGGGATGATCGAGCTGGCGAACGGTCACGGCTACGGCCTCTCGTGCGCGATCTACACGACCGATCCGAAGAGCGCCTTCGAGTTCCGCCGCCGCGTGAGCGCCGGCATGGTGAGCGTGAACAACTCGACCTCCGGCGCCGAGGCGCACCTGCCCTTCGGCGGCAACGGCAAGTCGGGCAACGGCGCGCGCCAGTCAGGCATCTGGGTGCTCGACCAGTTCACCCGCTGGCAGTCGATGAACTGGGACTACGCCGGCAAGCTGCAGAAGGCTCAGATGGACGTGGCTGACATCACCGGCGACGTGGACTTCCGCCTGCCGGACTGACCACGAGATCCACTTTCTTCACGCAATACGTGAACAAAGTGGATAGCGACGCTGGGGCCTGGCCCCTATTGCTGCTGTTCAGGCTCGGACGAGGACTCCGCCTCGCCCTCAACCGTCTCAGCGTCGAGGACCTCAACGGTCTCGTCGTCGCTGGAAGCACCGGCGGGCAGCGCCTGCGTCACGTCATGGTCCGGATGGGCCGAGGGGAACCGCGCGGTCGCCTCGTCCGCCACGGCGTGCAGGCGATCCGCCACGTCGCGCACGTCGCCGATCAGCCGCATCCGCTCGGCCCAGATCGCCTCGGCGTCCGTGTCCAGCTCGTACACGCGCCGCTCGGCCGCCTCGCGGATCTTGGCCGCCTCCTGCTCCGCGACCTGCACCCGGTCGTCCGCCTGGGCGCGCGATCGCGAGGTGATCTCCTCGGCGGTCTCGTGGGCGCGCTCGAGGATGCTGCGCGTCTCCTCGCTCACCTGCGCGACCGCGGCCTTCACGGCCGCCTCGGGTGAGCGGCTGATCTCCAGCTCGGCGATCAGGCGGTTCACGCGCTCGACGTACGCATCAACCGCGTCGCGGTCGTAACCACGCATCGCGGTGGGGAACGAGATGCTGCGGATCTCCTCGACCATCCGATCCTGATCCGCGTGCGAGGTCAGGTGCATGCCCCCTTCATACCAAAACGCCTGCTAAGCCCCGCGTCGGTACCAGCGCGGCGAAGTCGTGGGAGGCGGGTCCAGTGCGGCGCGGGCCACGAGCACGCTGGGCTTGTCGAGCGCGATTTGGCGCGCCAGCGCTTGCCCGAACTCGTCGCCCAGGCCGTCGACCGTTTCCGCCTCGATGCCGAACGAACGCGCCATCGCCTCGAAGTCCGGGGTGGCCAGGTCGACCCCGAAGGTCGGCTCGCCGCGGTGGCGCTGGTCGAAGCGCAGCATGCCGTAGCCGCCGTCGTCCACGATCACAGCGGTCATCGGGATCTGCTCCTGAGCCACCGTCGCCAGCTCGCCGCACGCGTACAGGAAGCCGCCGTCGCCCGACACGCTCACCACCGGCCCGCGGTTCGCCATGGCCGACCCGATCGACAGCGGGAAGCCGTAGCCGAGCGTGCCCCAGCCCATCGGGTAGGCGAGGCGGCGCGGTGCGGAGACCGGATGCAAGGCGCCGAGCCAGTAGCCCGCGATGCACATGTCAGCGACCACGACGGCGTCGTCCGGCACGGCTTCAGCGAACACGGACAGGAACCGCATCTCGGAGGGGTGCTCGCGTTGCAAACCCTCGAGCGCTTCCGCCCTTATTGCCTCGAGGCGCGACTGCAGCTCCCCGACGTCACCGCGTTCCGGAGCCTGGGCGGCCAGCACGGCGGTCACCTCGGCGGCGTCTCCCTCCAGCAGCAGATCCGGCGTGTAGTTCTTCGCCGCGTCCGCCGGGTCGACATTTATCGCAATCAGCTTGGGTGGCTTGGGCAGCGCCCAGTTCTGGGTCATCATCCCGTCGAAGTCCGTGCCGATGGCGATCACCACGTCGGCCTCGTCCCACAGCCGCCCCGCGGCCGGCAGGTGCGGCGGCAGCCCGACCGCGCACGGGTGCTCGGTGCCGAGCAGCCCGCGCGCCATGAAGGTGGTCAGCACCGGCGCCGCCAGCTTCTCCGCGAGCTTGCCGATCGACTTGCCGGCCCCGGCGCGCAGCGCGCCGCCGCCCGCCCAGATCAGCGGACGCTCCGCGCCCTCCAGCATGTCGAGCGCCCCCGCCGTCGCCACCTCGGTGGACACCTCGAGCCTCACGGTCGTGCTCGACGCCTCCACGCTTTCGAGCGTCACCGACAGCAGGTCGGTCGGGATCTCCACGTACACGGGACGGCTCGGCGCCTCGGCCGCCCGCGCTATCGCCGCCTGGATGAAGCCGAGCTCGACCGCATTGCCGACCTTCAGCGTCTCCTTGGTCACCGGCTTGAACATCGCCTCCTGGTCCGAGGCCTCGTGCAGCGACCCGCGGTGCACGCCGGGGCGCCGGATCGTGGTGGGGATGTCGGTGGCGATCACGACGACGGGAGAACCAGAGGCCCAGGCCTCTCCGAGCGCACCCAAGGTGTTGGCCGCGCCCGGGCCGGTGGTGGTGATCGCCACGCCCACCTCGCCTGACGCGCGGGCGTAGCCGTCGGCTGCGTACACGGCGGTCTGCTCGTGGCGCACGCCGATCAGCCGGATGCTCGAACCGTCCAGCGCCTTCCACGCCGCCAGGTTGTGCACTCCGGGCAGGCCGAAGCAGACCCTCACGCCGGCGGCCTCCAGGCCGCTGACCAACAGCTCTGCGCCGGTGGTGCTCACCCGCGCTTTGTACCGGTCAGGCGATGCGGGCGTCGCCCAGGCTGTGGTCGCCGGCCAGCTCGGCCACCACGGCGTCCACCACCGCGGGGTCGAATTGGCTGCCCGCGCCCGCGCGCAGCTCGCCCAGCGCATCCTCCACGCTCATCGCCGAGCGGTACGGGCGGTTCGACACCATCGCGTCGTACGCATCGCACACGCAGATCACGCGCGCCCCAAGCGGAATCGCCACGCCTGCCAGGCCGTCGGGGTAGCCGTCGCCGTCCCAGCGCTCATGCGACCAGCGCACGAGTTGGTGCACCTTGCCGAAGCGCGCCAGCCGCTCGACCATCAGCGCGCCCACCACCGTGTGCTGCTTGATCTCGTCGAACTCGGAGTCGGTCAGCGGTCCGGGCTTGTTCAGCACCTCGCCGCGGATCTCGATCTTGCCCACGTCGTGGAGCAGCGCGCCCCAGCGCAGCGCGCGCAGATCGGGTCCGCGCATGCCGAGCCGGGCGCCCACGCGCTCGGCCAGCTCCGCCACCGACTGGGCATGCGTCGCCGTCCCCTCGTGGGCGCGCGCCAGCGCCTCCGACAGTGCGAGCAGCCGGGTCACGCCGCATACCTTCAACGCGGTAGGGGCGGCTCCTCCAACGGAGCTATCGAGGCAGGTCGAACTCCAGACGCGCGCCGCCCTCGGGCGACTCCCGCGCGCGGATGCGCCCGCCGTGCGCCTGCACCAGCGCGCGTGCGATGGCCAGGCCGAGGCCGCTGCCTCCGGTGGCGCGAGCGCGCGAGATGTCCGTGCGGTGGAAGCGGTCGAAGATGCGGTCCCGCTGATCGGGCGGGATACCCGGCCCGTCGTCCTCCACGGCGAAGCGCACGTAGCGCCCGTTCGCGGCGGCCGAGAGCCGGACCAGGCCGCCCTCCTGTGTGTGTGCGACGGCGTTCTGCGTGAGGTTGTGGATGATCTGGGCCAGTCTGTCCGGGTCCGCCTCGATCGAGACGTCGCTCACCTTCCCGAGCTCGAAGTTGCGATCGGCAGTCAGGCTGAGCGCGTTGAACATGTCGCCCACGTACTCGCTCAGATCGATGCGGCGGCGCTCGAGGGGGCTGCCCTCCTCGGTCTTCGCGAGCATCAGGAGGTCGTCCACCAGGCGCTCCATGCGCTCGGTCTCGGCGCTGACCAGGCGCGTGACCCGAACCACCTCTTCGTGCGTCACGTTGGGCTGTCGCGCCAGCACCTCGAGCTGCCCGCGCACCACGGTCAGCGGCGTGCGCAGCTCGTGCGACGCATCGGACACGAACGCGCGCTGGCGGGCGAACGCGTCGTCCAGCCGGTCGAGCATGTGGTCGAACGAATCCGCCAGCACCTGGATCTCGTCGCTCGCGCCGATCGGGCCGATGCGGTGCGAGAGGTCGCCCGCGTTGACCTCGGCGGCCGTGCCCGCCATCCGGCGCAGCGGTTGGGCCACGCGCGCGGCCAGCAGGAAGCCCGTGATGATCGCGGCCAGCAGCGCGAGCAGTCCCGCCACGAGGAAGGTGCGCGCCACGCCGTGCTGCGCGCGCACCACCGGCGCAAGCGGCTCGCCCACGGCCACGTGCGCCACCGCAACCCCCTGGCGGCTCACGGGACGGACGTAGATCCGGAGCCCGCCCAGGTCGGCGGCATCGATGGTGGTGAAGCCCTCGGGCGCCGCCCGCAGCTTGGCGGCGGCCAGCGCCTCCTCGCGCCGGGACGCCGGGGACTCGGGCTCGCTCTCGCCCTCCTCCTGCACGCCGAGCAGCGCGGGCTCGTTCGTGATCACGCGCCCATCCGGCAGCCGCGCGTACAGGAGCTGCGAGCTGGCGCGGAACGGCTGGTGCGTGACGTAGCGGCTGATCACCGCGGTGAGGTTGTGCTGGTTGTCGGCGTCGCCGGGCAGGGCGGCCGCGAACGCGCCTGCCTGCGCCACCAGATCGCGGTCGAGCTGCTTGCGCAGCTGCTGCCCGGTGCCGCGATAGATCGCGCCGAAGCTCGCGGCCACCACGAGGATGACGAGGACGGCGATCGCGAGGGTGAGCCTGGCGCGCAGTCCGCGCGGAAACGGATTTTTACTCACGATCGACAAGGCGATACCCGACCGAGCGCAGCGTCTCGATCGGCGCCGGCCCGCCGTACGCCGCAAGCTTACGGCGCAGGTAGCCGACGTAGACCTCGACCACGTTTGTTCCCGGGTCGAAGTCGTAACCCCACACGGCGCTCAGGATCTGCTGCTTGGACAGCACCTGACCAGGGTGACGCATGAAGTAGGCGAGCAACTCGAACTCGCGCGCGGAGAGGGTGATCGGCATGCCGCCGCGCTCCACTCTGCGGGTGAGGAAGTCGAGTCTGATGCCGGCCACGGTCAGCTCCGTGGCGCGGCCCTGCTCTGGGCTGCGCAGGTGCGCGCGCACGCGCGCGGCCAGCTCGTCGAAGGAGAAGGGCTTGGTCACGTAGTCGTTCGCGCCCCCGTCGAGCGCGGTCACCTTGTCCTCCACGTCGTTGCGCGCGGTGAGCATGATCACCGGCAGCGCCGGCTTGCGAGCGCGGATCGTGTCGAGCACGTCCATGCCGTCGCGCTCCGGCAGCATGGTGTCGAGGATCACGAGATCGATCTCCCCGGACAGCGCGCGGCGCTCGCCCTCCACGCCGTCGTGTGCGCAGTCCACCGCGTAGCCCTCGGCCTGAAGGCCCCGGCGCAAGAAGTCCGCGATCGCCGGCTCGTCCTCGACAACCAAGATGCGCACGGGGGTGATGCTACGCCGGTGCGCTAAGCGTTCTCTAACACATGGTCAGAGAGCGACGAGGTCGTCGAACGGCGTGTGCTCGGGTCGGGGCGCCGCGAGCGGGTTCTCGGACTCCACCCAGCGGAGCCATTTGTCGCACGCCGACACGTGCTGGCCTGCCTGGCGCAGGCGCATGTAAGCACTGAGCTCGCAGCTCGTGCCGATGGCCGCCTCGTAGCGGGCGCGTGCGCGATCACGTTCGGCGAACGCATCCGCGAGCCGCGAGTTTGCGTGTGCGAGCTCGTCCGTGTGCGACGAGCGATCCTCGATCATCAGGGCCATCTGGGTTCTCCTCCCAAAGAGACCGGGGACGGGACGGGGGTACCGGCTCCGCGCCCGGGCCTTGGGCAGGGGAGGGCGTCTCAGAGGCCCGGGCGCGGGGGGAGCTACCGCCGGTCCGGACAGGCTCCGCGAATGCCCTAAACCGCGCGTAAACAGGTAGTGAGGATTCCGTTAAAGCTTCGCCAGGCGCACAGTTACACCGTTTGATGGAGAATGCCTCGGGCATGGCGGAGGGGGCAGTGTCCGAGCGCGCAGCGACAAACGGGGCCGGCTCCCCGGCGCAGATGGCCAGCCTGGCGGCGCGCATCGCGTCGAGCCTGGCGAGCGAATTCCAGCGCCGGATACCGCGCGCGGACCTGGACGAGCGCGATCCCGACTACATCCGGGAGACGCTGCCCCGGCTCTGGCTCATGGCCACGATCTGGTTTCGCGGGCGCGTGCGCGGACTCGAGAACATCCCCGAGGAGGGGCCGGTGCTGCTCGTGGGCAACCACTCGGGCGGCAACGTCACCCCGGACACGATCGTGTTCACACTGGCCTTCAACACCTACTTCGGGGTTGAGCGGCGCTTCTTCCAGCTCGCCCACAACCTCGTGCTGGCGATGCCGGGGCTCGGCTACCTGCGCAAGTACGGCACGGTGGCGGCGTCGCCCGAGAACGCGGACAAGGCACTGTCGTCTGGGGCCGCGCTGCTCGTCTACCCCGGCGGCGACTACGAGGTGCACCGTCCGAGCTGGGAGTCCGGCAAGGTCGACTTCGGCGGGCGCAAGGGCTTCATCCGGCTGGCGCTCGCCAAGGATGTGCCGATCGTGCCGGTGGTGTCGATCGGCGGGCAGGAGACCGCGCTGTTCTTGTCCCGCGGCGAGTGGCTCGCGCGCCTGTTCCGGCTGGACCGCCTCTTCCGCCTCAAGGTGCTGCCGGTGTCGCTGGCGCTGCCTTGGGGGCTCAATATCGGCGACATGTTCGGGCACGTGCCGCTGCCGTCCAAGATCTCGATCGAGGTGCTGCCGCCGATCCACCTGCGGCGCGAGTTCGGCCGCGACCCGGACGTTGATGAGATCTACGACGAGGTGATCGCGCGCATGCAAACCGTGCTCGACACGCTGGCCCGCGAGCGGCGACTTCCGGTGATCGGCTGATGCGGATCGAGGAGTGCATCGACATCAACGCCACGCCTGAGGAGGTGTGGCAGATCATCTCGTCGGCCGACGGGCTGGCGCGCGTGCTCGCGGGCGTGACCCGCTGGGAGGTCGAGGGCCGCCGCAAGAGCGGGCTCGGCACGCGTTATCGCATGCTGATGGAGGTGGGCTCCGCGCAGGTGGGCGGCCTGATCGAGGTCGTGGAGTACCACGACTGCCTCGACCTGGCCTGGACCAGCATCACCGGGATCGACCAGCGCGGCCGCTGGCGTGTGCGCGAGCAGCCCGACGGATCTACGCGTGTGACGCTGCGGCTCAGCTATCACTCACCCGGTACTTTCTTCGCTCCTCTGACCGACCAGCTGTCGTCGAGGATCGTGCGGCGCAACATCAAGGAGTCATTGGGGAGGCTCCGGGCAGAACTGGAGGGGGAGACGGTGAGCAAGAACGAGACGCAGGTGAGTCCGCTCACGATGGCGGCCAACAAGGTTCACACCGCGCGCGTGCTCGCGGGCGCCGGCTTCGTCCGGCCGATGCGACCGGACCGGATCGTGCGATCGCTCGGCGCGCTGCGCCGCTGGGGCCCGACGCCCGCCGCGGGCTTCGCGGGGTCCGCCATCCGCTACGGGAACGAGACGGCGATCATCGACGAGCTCGGCACGCTCACGTTCGAGGAGGTGCACCGGCGCTCGAACTCGCTCGCCAGCTCGCTGTCCGACAACGGCGTGCTCGAGGGCGACCTCGTGGGTGTGATGTGCCGCAACCACCGCGGCTTCGTGGAGACGGTCGTGGCGCTCTCCAAGCTCGGTGCGCACGGCCTTTACCTGAACACCGCGTTCGCCGCCCCGCAGCTCACCGAGGTGGTCAAGCGCGAGAAGCCGGTGGCGCTGATCTTCGACGAGGAGTTCTACGGGCTGCTCGACGATGCCGGGCACAGGCGCAAGCGCTTTGTGGCCTGGCACGACGAGGAGAAGGCCCATGACCCGACGCTCGACGAGCTGATCGCCGCGGGCGACGACTCGGACCTGGTGCCGCCCGAGAACCCGGGCCGCACGATCATCCTCACCTCCGGCACCACTGGCTCGCCCAAGGGCGC
>Ga0070680_100000541_pt1 | contig 25839 bp, 19 predicted proteins | sample KBSC73BmetaG_FD_64672 | JGI IMG/M metagenome (GOLD analysis project Ga0070680, IMG submission 64672) | Corn rhizosphere microbial communities from Kellogg Biological Station, Michigan, USA - KBS C7-3B metaG | ecosystem: Host-associated > Plants > Roots > Rhizosphere | place: USA: Michigan...
CGGGCCAGCACGTGGTTGCGCAGGTAGATGGCCTCCTCGACCGTCTTGAAGCCGATCGCGCAGTCCTTCAGTCCGGGAACCGGCAGCGTCCGCACCACCGACCCGACCGCCATGACGAGGATGTCGTAGGTGACGTCGCAGGCCTCCCCCTGGTGCGGCACGAAACGCACGACCTTGCGGCCGTGGTCAACGCTCGACACGTAGCCGGCCAGGACCTGGCAGCGGCGCAGCACCTTGCGCAGCGGCACGACGACGTGCCGCGGCTCGAGGTTGCCCGCCCCGGCCTCCGGCAGGAACGGCTGGTAGGTCATGTAGGACCGCGGGTCGATCACGGTGATCGAGGCCTCGGACCGGCGCAGCTTGTTCTGCAGCCGCAGCGCGGTGTAGAGGCCGACGTAGCCGCCGCCGACGACGACGATGTGTGGGCGGCCCGAGCTGCCGGCGGGGGTGCCTGCTGTCATGCCCGCGACCCTACCCAGCGGGCGGCATCGTCCATCCGGCCGATTAGCAGCCGAAATCATGATCTCCGAGTGTGATTTCTGCGACAGTTGTCGCGACCTGTCCAGCTTCACCCGGGGACCCCATGCAACGGACGCGCGGGCGGCATGCCCGCCCCGAGCCACGGCGTACGCCGTACGGCGACGCGTTGCGCATCCCCGCCTACCGGGCGCTGTTCACCGCCGACACCCTCAGCAACACCGGTGACCAGATCGCGCGCATCGCGCTCGCGCTGCTCGTCTTCGCGCGCACCGACTCCCCGTCGCTGACGGCCGCCTCCTACGCCGTCACCTACCTGCCCTGGCTGGTCGGGGGGCCGCTGCTCTCCACGCTCGCCGACCGCTACCCGCGTCGCACCGTCATGGTGGTCTGCGACCTGATCCGGGCCGGCCTCGTCGGCGCGATGGCAGCGCCCCGGATGCCGCTCGGCGCACTGTTCGGGCTGGTCCTGCTCGTGACGCTGCTGGAGTGCCCGTTCCGCTCCGCAAAGTCGGCGATGCTGCCGGACCTGCTCGGCGACGCGTCGTACGCCGCCGGGCTGTCGCTCAACACCGCGATGATGCACGTCACGCAGGTCGCCGGCTTCGGCGCCGGCGGTGCGCTGGTCGCGCTGGTGACCCCGCGCGGCGCGCTGCTGATCGACGCGGTGACCTTCCTGGTGTCGGCGGCGCTGATCGTGCGCCTGCCGCTGGGCTCGCCGCTGCACAAGCCGGTGGGCCGGTTGCGGCTCGTGGCCGACGCCGGCTCGGGCGCACGGCTGGTCTTCGGCAACCCGACGACCCGCTACATCACCTTGCTCGCGTGGACGGTCGCCGGCTTCGCCGCGGCACCGGAGGGGCTCGCGGTCGTCTACGCGCACGCCCACGGCGGCGGGGCTTCTGCCGCCGGTCTGATGACGGCCGCGCTCCCGACCGGGATGGCGATCGGGGCGCTCGGGCTTACCCGGTGGCTGTCGACGTCGGCGCGGCGTCGGTCGTTGCTGCCGCTCGCCGCCACTCAGTCGGTGCTGGTCGCCGCGACGTTCGCCAACCCGCCGCTGGCGGTCGCCGGCGCGTTGTGGATCCTCGCCGGCGTCGGGGCCGCGTGCCTGATCCCCGCGAACGAGTGGTTCGTCGCCCTCGTCCCGCCCGAGCGGCGTGCCGCGGCCTTCGGCGTGACCGGCACCGGTGTGTTCGCCGCCCAGGGCCTCGTGGTGGCGATGACCGGGGGCATCGCCGAGTCGTTGCCAATCGCGACCGTGATCGGCATCAGTGGTGTCACCGGTTTGGTCGCCATCGTCGTGATCGGGGTCGCTTGGCGGGCGAGACGCCTCCAAAGCGGGACAAGCTCCGCTCAAGTTCTCGAAGCCGCATGACGAGATGAGGACTACAGCGAGAGGACAGTGATCGCACGATGAGCCCACCGGGTGCGGTCGCGGGGACGGCGCGACGCGCCGACCCCGCGATGCTGCGCGTCTGGGCGCTCATCGGCGGGTTCGCCATCGCAGCCGTCCTTCTCACCGGCACCACGCTCGCCAACCGCGACCCCTACGTCCCGGACGTGCACATCCCGTGGCTGGTTCTCGCCGCCGCGTTCGCGTTCTGCCTCGCGACCAGCGTCCACTTCGAGGTACGGCGCCAGGCGCACGGAGTACAGCTCTCGCAGCTGCCCCTCGTCCTGGGCTTCTTCTTCTACTCCCCGATGGCTCTGGTGGCGGCAGCAACGGTCGGCACCGTGATCGTCCAGGCGAACCGCCGACTGCCGCTCGTGAAGGCCGCGTTCAACATCTCGATGATCGCGTTCAGCACCGCGGTCGACGTCGCGCTCTTTCGCTGGCTCGCGCCACACGGCGCAAGCGTCAGCCCGTCGGTCTGGCCGGCGACGTTCGCCAGCACGCTTGCCGACGACCTGATCGCGGCGCTCGCGATCGCGTTCGTGATCGGAATCGTTGAGAAGCAGTGGTCCCTTGCCAGCGTCGGCAAGGTGCTGCAGTTCGCCTTCCTCATCAATGTGGTCACGACGAGCCTCGCGCTGGTCGCCGTCACCAGCCTGAGCCGAGAGTTCGACACCGCATGGATGCTTGTCCTGCTGGCAGCGCTGATCACGGTCGCCGTGAAGCTGCATCATCGTCTGTCCCAGCGCCACCAGGCGCTCAGGCAGCTCTACGACTTCACGCGTGACCTCGGTCCGGTGGCTCACGAGGTCGACGAGCTCGGCAACCCGTTGCAGGAGATACGCGGCCTCCTGCACGCCGAGCAGATCGAGCTGTGCCTGTTCAGCGGCGAGACCGGCCTGACGCGGGTCGTGGTCGCCGAAGGCTCGGTGACGACAGACATCCAGCTCGAGGACGTCACCTTAGACGAGCGCGTCGCGGGCGTGCTCCTCACCGGTGAGTCCCATCTGACCAGGCTGCACCGTCGCACGCCGCTGCTCCCACGTCGCAACGCCCGCGAGATCGGCACTGTCGAACCGGGACCGGCGGACGAGGACATGCTAATCGTCCCAGTGGGCGCACCAGACCGGCGAATCGGCGCCCTGATCGCCCATCAACGCAGCGGCGACGTGCGCCAGTTCGATCAGGAAGACCTCACCCTGCTCGAGACGGTAGCGACCCAGCTCGACACAGCGCTGGAGAAGGGCCGCCTGGTCGAGAACCTCCGTCGCGCGGCAACGCGCGACTCGCTCACCGGGCTCGCCAACCTCGACGCGATCCGCGCCCACCTGACCGGGCTGCTCGCCCAGCGCGCCGACACCGCGCAGGAGTCCGGTGTCGTGGTGGTGTTCGTCGACCTCGACCGCTTCCAGGACGTCAACGACACGCTCGGCCACGACGCCGGTGACCGGCTGCTCGTCGACGTCGCCCAGCGGCTCAGCGCGGCGGCGCCCTACGAGGCGATCGCGGCGCGGGTCGGGGCGGACAAGTTCGTGCTCGTGCTGCGAGGCAGCGCCAGCAGCGAGGTCGCGCGGCTGGCCGCCATCGCCATCAAGTCACGCCTCGACGGGCCGGTGCGGCTCGCCGACCTCAGCGCCGACGTGCGCGTGACCGTCGGCATCGCCCGCGCGCCGGACCACGGCACCGATGCGAGCACCCTGCTCCGTCGCGCCGAGATGGCGATGAGCGCGGCGAAGGGCAGCACCACAGGTATCGCGGAGTGGGAGCCCACGCACGAGCGCGGCGGACCACGCCGGCTGGCCATGGTGACCGCGCTGCGCAAGGCGCTCGCGGACGGCACGCTCGACGTGCACTACCAGCCGAAGATCGAGCTCGGCAGCGGCCGGGTCACGGGCATGGAGGCGCTGGTGCGCTGGACCGACCCGGAGTTCGGGCCAGTCCGTCCCGACGAGTTCGTGCCACTCGCCGAGACCTGTGGCCTGGTCGGCGCCCTCACCACCAACGTGCTGCGCAAGGCGCTGGAGACCTGCCGCTCGTGGCACGAGCAAGGCAAGCCCATCGGGGTCGCCGTCAACCTCTCCGCGCGCAGCCTCAACGACCCGGTGCTGGTCGGCCAGGTCGCCGCGCTGCTCACCGCCACCGGGGTGAAGCCGCGCCACCTCACGCTAGAGATCACCGAGAGCAGCGTCATGGACAACCCCGAGCGCTGCATCGAGGTGCTTCGTTCGCTGCGAGCCCTCGGCGTCCGGCTGTCGATCGACGACTTCGGCACCGGCTACTCCTCGCTGACCTACGTCAAGGGCCTGCCGGTCCACGAGCTCAAGGTCGACAAGAGCTTCATCGACTCCATCGACCGCGACGAAGCGGACCGCGCCGTGGTCCGCGCCGTCGTGGAGCTGTCCCACAGCCTCGGCCTGGCCACCGTGGCGGAAGGGGTCGAGGAGCCGGAGCAGGCGCTCGTGCTCGAAGGCCTCGGTCTCCAGCAGGTGCAGGGCTACTTCTACGCCCGGCCGATGCCGGCCGACCAGGCCACCGAGTGGCTGCGCACCCGCCCCGCCGCGCGGGTCTGAAGCTCGTCCCAGAAAATTGTCTCGAACACTCAAGTCGGGGCAAGGTGTGCCGAAAACAGAACCAGGGGCCAGGAGACGGCGTTGCAGCGCCGGACCCAGCCCCTGGATTCAGAGTCGGTGTCGACTCACTCAGGACCAGTTACCGCCCCGCATGGCGCACCTCCTCCCGCGCTTCCTCTACACAGCGCATGGTGCGGCATGCGGGGCATCCTTTGTAGGCCTTTTGGAGTAATTACATCCGCGTCGTTCGGACATTCTTGCCCTGTGACGGACAAAGCCTCCTGTGACTGCTGTGAAAACTGGGGCCACAGCCGTGACTGATGGTGTCTGCGAGGTAGGGCTCCCCGGCTGAGCCGACGGATCTGAACGGCCCGCCGTCCCGACCGGCGCGGCGCCCACGACGCGGCCGCCCGGCCTAGCGAGCCGGTCGGCGGCTCCCTAGGACAAGCCGGCCAGCTCCGATGCGCGGCTCAGCACGTCGTCGAGCATGGTCTCGGTCAGCTTCCCGGTGAAGGTGTTCTGCTGGCTCGGGTGGAAGCAGCCCAGCACGGTCAGCCCGTCCTCCCCTAGTGCGATCTCGACCCCATGGCCGAACCGCGGCCGCCGGGCCGGCACGGGGTAGCCGAGCGCCTCCAGCACCGGCCATAGCGCGGCCCAGCCGAAGCCCCCCAGCACTACGACGACCCGCAGGGTCGAGCGCAGCTCGGCCAGCTCCCGCTCCATCCACGGCCGACAGGTGTCGCGCTCCTCGGGGGTCGGCTTGTTGGCCGGCGGCGCGCAACGCACGGCGGCGAGCACCCGCGTGTGCCGCATCTCCTGACCGTCGTCGGCGCTGACGCTGGTCGGGAGCTTCGCCAACCCGGCCCGGTGCAGGGCGGCGAACAGCCAGTCGCCGCTGCGATCACCGGTGAAGATCCGTCCGGTGCGGTTGCCGCCGTGCGCCGCCGGCGCGAGCCCGACGACCGCGATCCGCGACCGCCGCGGACCGAACCCCGGAATCGGCCGGCCCCAGTAGATCTCCTCGCGGAACGACGCCCGCTTCTCCTCGGCGACCTGCTCGCGCCAGGCCACCAGACGGGGGCACGCGCGGCAGACGGAGACCCGGCCGCTGAGGTGGTCGAGCGTGGGCGCGCTGCCGGCGAGGCGGCGTACGTCGTCGGCGCTGCGCGCCACCGGCGTCGTGGCACTCGCGAGGTCCCCGGGCCAGCCTGATCCGGGAGGTACGCAGCGGCTCATCCGTCGGCCAGCCGGTAGGCGATGCCGTCGAGGATGTCGTGCTCGGAGGCGACGACCCCGTCGCAGCCCAGCCGGTCGATGATCCGGCGCAGCACCAGCGCACCCGCGGCGATGACGTCGACGCGACCCGGATGCATCACCGGGATCGCCGCACGTTGCGCGCGGTCGAGGTAGAGCAGCCGCTCGCTGATGTCGCGCACGCGGTCGGCCGGGATCCGGGCGTGGTGGATGCGCTCCGGGTCGTAGTCCGGCAGTTCGAGCGCGATCGCCGCGACGGTCGTCACCGAGCCGGCCAGACCCACGAGCGTGCGCGCCTCCTCGAACGGGACCTCCTCCCCGGCAAGCGCGATCGCCGCATCGATGTCGTCGGTGGCGGCCGCCACCTGCGCCGCGGTCGGCGGATCGGCGGCGAAGTGCCGCTCGCTCATCCGCACGCAGCCGATGTCGACCGACCTGGCCGCGTGCACCTCCCCGTCGCCCAGCACGAACTCCGTCGACCCCCCGCCGATGTCGACGACGAGGTACGGCGGATCGACCGGGCAGCCGGCGAGCTCACGGGTGGCGCCTTCGTAGGACAGCGCCGCCTCGGCCATGCCGGTCACCACCTCCGGGTCGACACCGAGGATCTCGCGCACTCCCGTGACGAACTCCTCGCGGTTGGCCGCGTCGCGGGTCGCCGACGTGGCGACCATGCGCACCGGCGGCGATCCGCACCGCTCCAGATCGGACGCGAAGGAGCGCAGGGCGGCGAACGTCCGCTCGAGGGCCTCGGCCGCGAACCGGCCGGTGCGGTCGACGCCCTGGCCGAGCCGGACGATCTCCATCCGGCGTACGACGTCGACGAGCCGCGCCCCGTCGACGTCGGCGACCAGCAGCCGGACCGAGTTGGTGCCGCAGTCGATGGCGGCGACCCGGCTCACGACACCTCCACGCACGGGCCGCGTGCGCCCCAGTCGGGCAGCAGGTCGAGCACCTCATCGCCGAGCGGGTTGACGCCGCGCCCGGCGGCGAGGGCGTGGGCGGCGAGCACGTGCAGGCACTTCACCCGGTCGGGCATGCCCCCGGCGCTGACGCCGATGCCGAGCGGCTCGACGGCGTCACGGCGACGCAGGTAGTCGTCGTGGGCGGCGCGGTAGGCGGCCGCGAGGTCGGGATCGGCGTGCAGCCGTCGGCTCATCTCGCGCATGAGCCCGGAGCCCTCCAGCCGGCCGATCGCCGACGAGGCGCGCGGGCACGACAACCAGTAGAAGGTCGGGAACGGTTCGCCGTCGGGCAGCCGGGGCGCGGTCTCGAGGACGTCGGGCAGCCCGCAGCTGCAGGTGTGGGCCGCTCCGCGCAGGCCGCGCGGCGGCCGGCCGAGCTGCGCGGTGGCGACCGTCGTCAGGTCGGTCATCGAGCCGGCGCGATGGCCGGCGACCCGACGGCCTGCTGCACAGCGCGCTGGACGGTCTTCACCGGAGGGGGCGCGTCGGCCAGCTGCACGCTGTGCCACAGCTGGGTGTACCAGGGGTCGTGCGACGCGGGCCGCGGCGTGGGCGGCGCGGCACCCGGCGCGACGGCGGTGGCGGAGGCCGGGTCGCCCAGCACGATGTAGGCCGTCTCACCCGGCTTGACGAAGTGCAACCGCTCGCGCGCCTGCGCGGCGACGTAAGCGGGGTCCTGCCAGGTGCGCTGCTGGACCTTGAGCGCGTCGACCCGCGCCTGCTGGGCCGCCGTCTGCTGCTCGAGCCGCCCGATCGCGTGTCGCTGGCTGACGAAGACCTTGAACGGCAGGGCGAGCGCGAGCATCACGGACGCGATCGCGACGGCGAGCACGACCGCCCGGCCGGTGAAAGCCGCCCGCGACGCGGTGCCCTCCTCCGTGCCGGCGCGGCGGGCGGTGCCGGCGCGGGCCGGTCGGCCGCGCCGCGCGGTCGGCCGGGACCGGGACGGGCGACGAGCGCGTTCGCGGGTGGGGTCAGCCATCGGACTCCGGGCGCATCCGCGGGAACGCCGCCGCGCCGGCATAGCGCGCCGCGTCGTCGAGCTCCTCCTCGATGCGCAGCAGCTGGTTGTACTTCGCCACCCGCTCGGACCTCGCCGGCGCACCGGTCTTGATCTGCCCGCAGTCGGTGGCCACTGCGAGGTCGGCGATCGTGGTGTCCTCGGTCTCACCCGACCGGTGGCTCATCATCGTCCGGTAGCCGGAGCGGTGCGCGAGATCGACCGCGTCGAGCGTCTCGGTGAGCGTGCCGATCTGGTTGACCTTCACCAGCAGGGCGTTGGCCGCCCGCTCCCGGATGCCGCGCGCCAGCCGCTCGGGGTTGGTCACGAACAGGTCGTCGCCCACGAGCTGGACGCGCCCGCCGAGCACGGCGGTGAGGCGGGCCCAGCCCTCCCAGTCCTCCTCGTCGAGCGGATCCTCGATCGAGACGACCGGGTAGGCGCTGACGATCTCCTCGTAGTAGCCGGTCAGCTGGTCGGCGGTGCGCGCCTGACCCTCGAACCGGTAGCTGCCGTCGGCGCAGAACTCGGTCGCCGCGACGTCGAGAGCCAGCGCCACGTCACGACCGACCGTGAAGCCCGCGCCTTCGACCGCGGTGACGATCAGGTCGAGAGCGTCGCGGTTGCTCGGCAGGTCGGGGGCGAAGCCGCCCTCGTCGCCGAGCCCGGTCGACAGGCCGCGGCCCTTGAGGACGCCCTTGAGCGAGTGGTAGACCTCGGCGCCCCAGCGCACCGCCTCGCTGAACGTCGCAGCCCCGATCGGGGCGATCATGAACTCCTGGATGTCGACGTTGGTGTCGGCGTGCGCCCCACCGTTGAGGATGTTCATCATCGGGACGGGCAGCACGTGCGCGTTGGCCCCACCGACGTAGCGGAACAGCGGCAGGTTCGACGACTCCGCCGCCGCCCGGGCGACCGCCAGCGAGACCCCGAGGATCGCGTTGGCGCCGAAACGGGACTTGTCGGGCGTGCCGTCGAGGTCGATCAGGGCCTGGTCGACCATCCGCTGCTCGGTCGCCTCGTGGCCGACGAGCTCGGGGCCGATGTCGTCGAGGACCGCGTTGACCGCCTTCTGCACGCCCTTGCCGCCGTAGCGGTCGCCGCCGTCGCGCAGCTCGACCGCCTCGAACTTGCCGGTCGACGCGCCGCTCGGCACCGCCGCGCGGGCGAGCGAGCCGTCGTCGAGGAGCACCTCGACCTCGACGGTGGGGTTGCCGCGCGAGTCGAGGATCTCGCGCGCACCGACGGCGTCGATCGCTGGCATGCGCCCGAGATTAACGAAACGGACGGCGTACGCCGTGCTGCCCCGCCGGGACGCCCGCGCTCGCGTTACGGCAGCAGCAGGCGGCGGAGCTGGGCGGGGGGCGGCGAACCGTGCGCCAGCACCGCGTCGTACGACGAGAGGCTGCCGAGGTCGGCGAAGAGGTCGGCCAGCTCGGTGTAGCCGACGAAGTAGGTCGACAGCTGGGCGCTGGTCAGCCGGGCGCGCCGCCACTTGCCGACCGCCTCACCCTCCTCCTGGAAGCCACGCCGGGTCATGAGATCGAGCGCCTCCGCCTCGGCCAGCTCACCGGCGTGCACGCCCGCGTCGAGGATGGCGTTGATGGTCATCCGCAGCTGCATCTTCAGCTGCTGAAGCCGCACGGGAGTGCCGCCGTGGCCGGCCTCGGCCATGATCCGCTCGGCGTGCACGGCCCAGCCCTCGACGAACGACCCGCTCCAGTACGCCGCCCGCAACGGTGTCGAGCCGGCGAACCTCCTCGCGGTGGCGAGCTGCAGCACGTGGCCCGGCATCGCCTCGTGGACGGCGAGGTCGACGACCATCGCGGAGTTGTACTCGCGGTAGAACGACGCGACGCGCTCGGGCGACCAGTCCGCCGGGGTCGGCGAGATCGCGAACGACGTCGTACCGACCGGCTCCAACGGCCCGGGCGGGTCGCAGTAGGCCACCGCGACCCCGCGGCGGAACTCCGGCATGACCTCGACCCGCACCGGGTCGTCGGGGATCGTGACGATGCCGAGCCGGCGGACGGCGTCCGTGCAGTCGGCGAGCGCCTGCCGGGCCGCGCCGACGATCGTCGTGTCGTCGGGGTGGTCGCGGGCGACATCGTCGAGGGCCGTCCGGATGATCTCGGCCGGCTCGCCGCCGCGACCGAGGTGGTCGCGGGCGACGGCGTAGAGCTGCTCGGTGACCTCGGCGAGGGACGCTTGCGCGCGCGAGAGCACGTCGGCGGGCGACAGCGGGGACTGCAGGGTGAGCCGCAGCTTGCGGTCGAACCGGTCGGCGCCCAGCCGGAAGTCGCGGTGCTCGCCCTCGATCAGCTCGCGCAGGTGCTCCTCGTGCTCGGCCAGCGCGGCGAGGGCACGCTGCTGTGCCGGCTCGACGACGCCGCGCAGCCCGGGCTCGCCGGCGAGCAGCCGGCTCACCTCGTCGCGGACCATGCCGACCGTGCCCGCGTGCTGCAGCAGCGCCGTCTCGACGTGGACGTGCGGCGGTCGCACCAGCTGCCGCCGCGCCGTGGCGACCACGTCGGTGAACGCGTCGAGCCGCGCGGCGATCGAACGCAGCCGGTCGGGGAGCGCCGGGACCTCACGGGTCAGCAACGGGTGCAGCGCCTCGCCGAGGTTGTAGGCAAGCGGGTTCCAGGTGTGCTCCGCGAGCTCGTCGATCGCGAAGACCTCGCGGTCGAGCACGCCGGCCAGGACCGTGGCGTCGACGGCGTCCTCGGGATCGAGCGCGGTGGTGTCCACGGCGGCGAGAGCGCTGCGGTGCGCGGCCGCCCGGTCGCGGGCGGCGCGGCGGCCTTCGACGGTGCGATCGGTCAGCCGATCGTCGAACCGGTGGTCGCCGACGTCGGTCGCCCGCTCCGGGTTGTCGGCCAGCAGGTCGTCGAGCGCAGCGCCCGCCACCTGCCGGAACTGCTCGGCTTCGGTCACCGGCCCTCCCAGCGCTGCTGCCACTGCCGCACGTCGAACTCCTTCGGATCGAGCCCGGCGCTGCGGGCCTCCCGCTCGACCTCGGCGAGCCGGTCTCGGAACGCCCTGGCGCGGCCGCGAAGAGCCGCCTCCGGGTCGACGTCCTGCAGCCGCGCGAGCAGGACTGCGGCCCACAGCAGCTCGCCGACCGTGTCGACGCCGGACCGCTCCTCGACGACGGCCGCAGCGGCGCTCACGGCCTGCCCGGGCGTCTCGGCAGCGGCGATCTCCGGCGACAGCAGGCCCGGCGGCAGGCCGAGCTTGGTCGCCTTGCGCTGCAGGGTGGCGGCGAGGGTCAGCGCCGGCTGCGACATCGCGACGCCGTCGGTCACCGACGTACGCCGCTTCTCCTCGGTCTTGATGACGTCCCAGTTGGCGACGACGTCGTCCGCCCCCGCCACCTCCACGTCGGCGAAGACGTGCGGGTGCCGGCGGACCAGCTTGTCGACCAGCCCCGACGCGACGTCGTCGATCGACCAGGGCCGCTCGGTGTCCTCCTGCGCGACCCGCGCGTGGAAGGCGACCTGCAGCAGCACGTCGCCGAGCTCCTCGCGCAGCGCGTCGCGGTCCCCCTCCTCGATCGCCTCGAACGCCTCGTAGGCCTCTTCCAGCAGGTAGGGCCCGAGGCTCTCGTGCGTCTGCTGCGCGTCCCAGGGGCAGCCGCCCGGCGAGCGCAGCCGGTCCATCGTGGTGACGACGTCGAGCAGCCGGGCGCCGGGCAGGTCGAAGGAACCGTCGAGGACCTCGACCTCGAGGCCTGCGTCACCCAGCGCCCGCAGCGCGCTCAGCAGGGCGTCGTCGCCCTCCGGCGCGACCAACCAGACGGCGGGCACGGCCCGGGCGCGCTCCCGCAGCTCCCGCGCGGTGGCCTCGGGTTCGCCGTCGAGGACGTCCACGTCGATGCCGGCGTGCCGGACCGCCTCCAGCTGCGGGTGCTCGGGGTCGCCGGTGAGCGCGACGCCGGTGCGCAGCGTCTCCCACGCCGGCCAGGACAGCAGCCCGGGCGCCACCCGGGGCGAGGTGGCGAGAAGGACGACACGGTCGGGCACCTGCCCACCATGCCAGAGCCGGTCGGGCTGCCGGTCAGCCGCCGAGCGGGAGAGTCGGCTGGGCCGTCGGCTTCGACTGCAGCGGCTTGGACAGCGTGTCGACGCGGGCGACGACCTGGTTGGTGTTGGGGTCGTAGCGGCCGAAGCGCGGGTTGATGTGCACGCCGAGCCGCTTGGCGGTCGCGGAGAGCACCTTGGCCTCCAGCGTCGACTGCTGGTCCTGCAGGTAGGCGCGGCGCAGGTCGGGCTTGGCCTGCGCGAACGTCGTCGTACGCCGCGCGATGACCTTCACCACGTGCCACCCGAACTGGCTGTGCACCTCGATGATCGATCCGGGCTTGGCCGCGAAGATCGCGTCGGCGAAGGCGGGGACGAACTGCCCGCGCCCGGCGTAGCCGAGCTCGCCGCCGTTAGCCGCCGAGCCCTGGTCGGTGGAGTACTGCTTGGCCAGCGCGCCGAACGACGCCGGGTCCTTGCGGGCCTCGGCCAGGATCTTGTCGGCGGTCGCCTTGTCCTTGACCAGGATGTGGGCCGAGCGCACCTGGTCGTAGTCGTCGATGTGCTGCTCGTAGAGCTGGCGCAGCGTGCTGTCGGGCACCTTGACGTCGGCGACCAGCTTGTCGCCGAGCTTCTGCTGGAGCAGCACGTCCTCGACGAGGCCGCGCAGGTCGCCGGGGGCGAAACCGGACCGCTCCGCCTGCTGCTCGAGCGCCTTCATGCCGCCGGCCTGTTGGGCGTAGACCTTCAGCTGCTGGTCGATCTCGCCGTTGGTGACGGTGATGCCGCGCTCCTGGGCGGCGGTGCGCACCACGGCGGAGCCGACCATCCGGCTGAGCTGGCTGCGCTCGAAGTCGAGCTTGCTGCCGAGCGTCTGGGCCGCCTGCGAGTTTCCCGTGTAGGCGCGGTGGACCATCGAGGCGAGCTGGTCGACCGAGAACGACGTGTTGCCGACGACGGCCGCCGCGCCGGGGCTCGTGGTGCACCCGGACAGCGCGAGCCCACCGGCGAGGGCCAGGACGGCTGCGGCGGTGAGTCGACGGGAGTTGCGGATCAACGAAGGTCCTCTCGGTCCGGCACGTGCACGGTGCGTCAGCCCGCGGCCGGGGCCAGCGCCCCGACCACCTCGTCGAGCAGCTGGCGGCACCAGTCCAACAACGTGAGGTCCCGCAGCGGCGTTCCGCCGATGCGGGCGGTCGTCGGTCGCGGCACCAGCACGGTACGCACCGGCGCCTTGACGACGGAGCCAGGGTAGAGCCGCTGCAGCCGCAGGGTTTGGGACTCCCTCAGCTCGAGCGGCGCGAAGCGGATCTTGTCGCCCTGCAGCGCGACCTCGGTGAGCCCGTAGCGGCGCGCGTGCACGCGGAAGGCCGCGACGTGCAGGAGGTTCTCGACCGGCTGGGGCAGCGGGCCGTAGCGGTCGGCGAGCTCGGCGCGCACGTCGTCGATCGCGTCCTCGGTGCGGATCGAGGCGATCCGGCGGTAGGCCTCCAACCGCAGCCGTTCGACGCCGACGTAGTCGTGCGGCAGGTGCGCGTCGACCGGCAGCTCGATGCGGACCTCGGGCAGCTCCTCGTCCTGCTCGCCCTTGAACTCTGCTACGGCCTCACCGACCAGCCGGATGTAGAGGTCGAAGCCGACCGCGGCGATGTGGCCGGACTGCTCACCGCCGAGCAGGTTGCCCGCACCGCGGATCTCCAGGTCACGCATGGCGACCGCCATGCCGGCTCCCAGGTCGGAGTGCTGGGCGATCGTCGCCAGACGATCGTGCGCCTCTTCGGTCAGCGGCCGCTCCGGGGCGTAGGTGAAGTAGGCGTAGGCCCGCTCGTGCCCCCGGCCCACCCGACCGCGCAGCTGGTGCAGCTGACCGAGGCCGAGCAGGTCCGCGCGCTCGACGACGAGGGTGTTGGCGTTGGCGATGTCGAGGCCGCTCTCGACGATCGTCGTGCAGACGAGGACGTCGTAGGCCTTCTCCCAGAAGTCGACCATGACCTGCTCGAGCGTGTCCTCGTGCATCTGCCCGTGCGCGGTGGCGATCCGCGCCTCGGGCACGAGCCCGCGCAGCCGTGCGGCGGCCCGGTCGATCGACTCGACCCGGTTGTGCAGGTAGAAGACCTGGCCCTCGCGGAGCAGCTCGCGGCGGATGGCGGCGGCGATCTGCTTCTCGTCGTACGGCCCGACGAACGTCAGCACCGGGTGCCGCTCCTCCGGCGGCGTCTGGATGACGCTCATCTCGCGGATGCCGGTGATCGACATCTCCAGCGTCCGCGGGATCGGGGTCGCGCTCATCGTCAGCACGTCGACGCTGGTGCGCAGCCGCTTCAGGAACTCCTTGTGCTCCACGCCGAACCGCTGCTCCTCGTCGACGACGACGAGACCGAGGTCCTTGAAGGACGTCGACGACTGCAGCAACCGGTGGGTGCCGATGACGACGTCGACCTCACCGCTCGCCAGCCCGGCGATGACGGCCCGCTGCTCCCGGTCGGACTGGAAGCGGCTGAGCACCTTGACGGTGACCGGGAACGGCGCGAACCGCTCCGAGAACGTCGCGAAGTGCTGCTGCGCCAGCAAGGTCGTCGGCACGAGCACGGCGACCTGCTTGCCATCGGTGACGGCCTTGAACGCCGCCCGCACCGAGATCTCCGTCTTGCCGTAGCCGACATCGCCGCAGATCACCCGGTCCATGGGGTGCGGCTGCTCCATGTCGGCCTTGACCTCGTCGATGGCCTCGAGCTGGTCGGGGGTCTCCGTGTAGGGAAAGGCGTCCTCGAGCTCGCGCTGCCAGGGCGTGTCGGAGCCGAACGCGTGACCGGGAGCGCTCATCCGCGCGGCGTAGAGGCGGATCAGCTCGGCCGCGATCTCGCGGACCGCCTTGCGGGCACGACCCTTGCGCTTGGCCCAGTCGCCGCCGCCCATCTTGTCGAGGGTGGGGTGCTCCCCGCCGACGTAGCGAGTGACCTGGTCGAGGGAGTCGGTGGGCACGTAGAGCCGGTCGCCGGGATGGCCTCGCTTGCTGGGGGCGTACTCGATGACGAGGTACTCGCGGGTCGCGCCCTGCACGGTGCGCTGCACCATCTCGACGTAGCGGCCGACGCCGTGCTGCTCGTGCACCACGAAGTCGCCGGCGGCAAGCTGCAACGGGTCGATCGTGTTGCGCCGACGGCTGGGCAGCCGGCGTTCCTCACGGCTGGCGGCGCGGGCGCCGGCGAGGTCCGTCTCCGTCAGCACGGCGAGCCGCAGCTGCTCGCTGATGAAACCGCCGGTCAGGCAGCCCGTGGTGACGAGCGCGGCCGACGCCTCGGGCTCGTCGGTGAGCGACGGCTCGAGCCGCGCGCCGACGTCCTCACCGCGCAGCACCTCGACCAGCCGCTCGGCCGGACCGCGGCCCTCGGTGACGAGCACCACCCGCCAGCCGTCGTGCAGCCACCGGCGTACGTCGTCGACGGCTCGCTTGGTCTCGCCGCGGTAGCCCTCGACCGACTGCGCGGCGACGACCTGCACGTCGTCATCGGCGAGGCTCTCGTCGACGGTGAACGGCGAGACGCTCCACCAGGGCAGCCCCAGCTCCTGCGCGTCGTGTCGCACGTCGGCGAGCGACTTGTACGCCGCCGCGCCCACGTCGATCGGGGCGGCGCCGCCGCCGGCCGCGGCCGTCCAGGACGCCTCGAGGAACTCCTGGCTGGTGCGCACCAGCTCGTGCGCCCGGGTGCGCACCCGCTCGGGGTCGCACACCAGCACGTGGGTGCCGGCCGGCAGGTCGTCGAGCAGCAGGACGAGGCGGTCGACGAGCACCGGGGCGAGCGCCTCCATGCCCTCGACCGGGATGCCTTCGGCCAACTTGCCGGCGATGTCCGCCAGCTCGGGATGCGCGTCGGCGAGGTCGGCGGCGCGGGCGCGCACCTGCTCGGTGAGCAGCAGCTCCCGGCAGGGCGGGGCCCACAGCCCGCGCTCGGCGACCTCGAGCGACCGCTGGTCGGCGACCTTGAAGTAGCGCACCTCCTCGACCGTGTCGCCCCAGAACTCCACGCGCAGCGGGTGTTCCTCGGTCGGCGGGAAGACGTCGAGCAGCCCGCCCCGGACGGCGAACTCGCCACGCTTCTCGACCATGTCGACGCGGTGGTAGGCGATGTCGGCGAGGCGGCGTACGACGCCGTCGAAGTCGCACTCGTCCCCCGTGCGCAACGACACCGGCTCGAGGTCGCCGAGGCCGGGGACCTGCGGCTGCAGGACGCTGCGCACCGGTGCGACGACCACCGAGACGCGGCCGGTGGTCGGGTCGTCGCTGCTCGGGTGCCGCAACCGCCGCAGCACGGCCAGGCGCCGGCCGACGGTGTCGGCGCGGGGCGACAACCGTTCGTGCGGCAACGTCTCCCACGCGGGGTACTCGACGACCTGGTCGGGCGGGAGCAGGGACTGCAGGGCGGAGACGAGATCCTCGGCCTCCCGTGCGGTCGCGGTCACCGCGAGCACCGGCCGGTCGGCCTTCGCGGCAAGCAGCGCAGCGACGAACGGGCGCATCGACACCGGTGCCGACAGCTCGAGGTCCGTGACCTTGCCCGCAGCGTCGATCGCAGCGGAGAGCGCCGGATCGCGGGCAAGCGTGTCTAGAAGACCGGAGAGCGTCATGAGTTGTCCCCAGGATATCGGGCGGATCCGGCGCCCGGATGCCCTGCCTCGGGCCACGAAGGGTCAGTCGTTGTAGCGGTTCTGGGCTCGCTCGAGGCCTTCGGTGAGCAGCGCCTCGACCGCGTCGGCGGCGCGTTCGAGGTGCAGGTCGATGTCCTTGCGCTCGGCGGTCGAGAAGTCGCGCAGCACCCACTCGGCCGGGTCCTGCCGGCCCGGCGGACGGCCGATCCCGAAGCGCACCCGGTAGAAGTCGCCGGTGCCCAGTGACGCGCGCAGTGACCGCAGGCCGTTGTGGCCGTTGTCGCCGCCGGCGTACTTCAGCCGCAGCGTGCCGTAGGGCAGGTCGAGCTCGTCGTGGACGACGGCCAGCCGATCGGGAGGGATCTTGTAGAAGTCGCGGAGCGCGCAGACCGGGCCGCCCGAGTCGTTCATGTAGGACAGCGGCTTGGCGAGCACCACGCGGCTGCCGCCGATGCGGTCCTCGAGGACCTCCGCGCGGCCGCGGTGCACCTTGAACCTGCCGGCGAGCCGCTCGGCGAGGACGTCGAGCACGAGGAAGCCGGCGTTGTGCCGGTTGGCGACGTGGCGCGGGCCCGGGTTGCCGAGGCCGACGACCAGCCAGGCGCCCTCCGATTCGGGCACCGGGAGGGCTTACTCGGCGGGAGTCTGCTCGGGCGACGGTCCGCCCTCGCCGGACTGCGTGTCGGGCACGACGTCGCCCTCGCCGGTCGCGGCCTCGCTCTCGGCCTCGGCCTTGGCCGCCTCCTGTGCGGCAGCACCGGCCTCGCCCGCGCCGAGCTCGGCCTCGGCCTGCGCGAGCTCCGCGTCGATCTGGGCCGCAGTGGGGGCCTGGGCGATGTGGATGATCGTCGCCTCGGGGTCGGTCTTGAGCTCCGCGCCCTCCGGCAGCTTCAGGTCGCCGGCATGCACGGACTGGCCGACCTCGAGCACGCTGATGTCGAGGTGGATCGGCTGCGGGATGCTGGTGGCCTCGACCTCGAGGCTGACGGTGGTCAGCTGCACGTCGAGCAGCCCGTCGCTCGGCGCCTCGCCCTCGGCGACGACCGGGACGTCGACGGTGACCCGTTCGCCACGGCGGACGAGCAGCAGGTCGACGTGGGCGACGGCGCCACGCAGCGGGTCACGCTGGATCGCCTTGGCCAGCGCGAGCTCGGACGCCCCGTCGATCTGCAGGTCGAGAAGGACGTTCGCGCCCGCCTCCGTCCGCAGCGCGTGCTCGAAGTCGCGCGCCGGCAGCGCGATGTGCCGCGGGTCCTCGCCGTGGCCGTAGAGGACGGCGGGCACCTTGCCGGCCCGACGGGTGCGCCGGGCGGCACCTTTGCCGAACTCGGTGCGCGGTTCGGCGGCGATGCGGACCTCGGACACGGCGGGACTCCTCGAAACGACGTACGACGTGAATGCTCACGGTGCACGAGCGGCCCGCGGCGCGAGTTGCCAGTCTAAGCCGGTCAGGCGTTGCCGTCGAAGAGGGAGGTGACCGAGCCGTCGGCGAAGACCTCGCTGATCGCCCGGGCGACGAGCGGCGCGATCGAGACGACGGTCAGCTTGTCGAACTGCTTCTCCGGCCCGATCGGCAGCGTGTTGGTGAGCACGACCTCGCAGATCCGGCTGTTCTTCAACCGGTCGATGGCCGGCTCCGACAGGATCCCGTGCGTCGCGGCGACGATCACCGACTCGGCACCGTCGGCGAACAAGGTCTCGGCCGCCTTCGTGATGGTGCCGGCGGTGTCGATCATGTCGTCGACCAGGATGCAGGTGCGGCCCTGCACCTCGCCGACCACGCGGTTGGCGACGACCGAGTTGGCGACCGTGATGTCGCGGGTCTTGTGGATGAACGCCAGCGGGGTGCCGCCCAGGCGCTCGGTCCAGCGCTCGGCGACCCGCACCCGGCCGGAGTCCGGCGAGACGACGGTCACGCGGCTGAGGTCGTAGTTCTCCGAGATGTGCTTCGCGAGCAGGGGCAGCGCGAACAGGTGGTCGACCGGCCCGTCGAAGAAGCCCTGGATCTGGCTGGTGTGCAGGTCGACGGTGAGGACCCGGTTCGCACCGGCGGTCCTGTAGAGGTCGGCGACGAGCCGGGCGGTGATGGGCTCGCGGCCACGACTCTTCTTGTCCTGGCGGGCGTAGGGGTAGTAGGGGACGACGACCGTGATGCGCTTGGCCGAGCCCCGCTTCAGGGCGTCGCACATCACGAGCGTCTCCATGATCCACTCGTTGACCGGCGCCGTCATCGACTGGATGACGAACGCGTCGCAGCCGCGGACCGACTCCTCGAAGCGGGTGTAGATCTCCCCGTCGGCGAAGTCACGACTGTCGGTCGGGCTCACCGCGATCTCCAGCTCGCGGGCGATCTCCTCGGCCAGCGCAGGGTGCGCGCGACCGGAGAACAGCATCAGCGTCTTCTCGCCGGTGGTCTTGATGCCGGTCACGGCTGGTTCTCCCCTGGAAGTTGGTCGGTCGTGGAAGGGGAAGGTGCCTCCATTGTGCCGCCCGCACCGGCCCGCCGAGCGGCGGCGGCCGACTTCGTCCCGGCGCGTCGCCGCAGGACCCAGTCCACGACGTTGCGCTGGCGGGCCCGGGCGACGGCCAGAGCCCCGGGCGGCACCTCGTCGGTGACCACCGAACCCGCCGCGGTGTAGGCGCCGTCGCCGACCCGCAGCGGCGCGACGAGCATCGTGTCGCTACCGATCCGCACGTCGTCGCCCACCGACGTGTGGTGCTTGTCGACCCCGTCGTAGTTGACGAAGACCGTGGCGCAGCCGATGTTGGAGCGCTCGCCGATCGTCGCGTCCCCGACGTAGGTCAGGTGCGGCACCTTGGTGTCGTCGCCCACGACGGCGTTCTTCATCTCGACGAAGATGCCCGCCTTGGTGCGCGCGCCGAGACGGGTGCCCGGGCGCAGGTAGGTCCACGGTCCGACGTCGGCCTGCGGGCCGATGACCGCGCCGACCGCGACGGTGTTGACGACTCGGGCCTCCTCGCCGACGGCGGTGTCGGTGAGCGTGCAGTTGGGTCCGACGACGGCGCCGTCGGCGAGCGTCGTACGTCCCTTGAGCTGGGTGTTGGGCTCGATCGTCACGTCACGGCCGACGGTCACCTCCGCGTCGAGCCAGGTGGTGGCCGGGTCGACGATGGTGGCGCCCGCGCGCATGGCGGCCTCGACGAGACGGTCGCGCAGCACCCGGCCGGCGTGCGCGAGCTGCACGCGGTCGTTGACGCCGAGCGTCTCGTCGGCATCCGCGACGGTGTGGGCGCCGACCCCACGCCCGTCGGCGACGAGAATCTCGATGACGTCGGTGAGGTACTGCTCGCCCTGCGCGTTGTCGGTGGTGATGCGCTGCAGCGCGTCGTGCAGCAGCGCGGCGTCGAACGCGTAGACCGACGTGCCGACCTCGCGGATCCGCCTGGTCTGCTCGTCGGCGTCGCGTTCCTCGACGATTGCCCGCACGCCGCCGGCATCGTCGCGAACCACCCGGCCGTAGCCGGTGGGATCCACCAGGTGAGCGGTCAGCAACGTGGCGGCGGCGGCCGACTCGGCGTGCTCGTCCAGCAGAGCCGCGAGGGTCGCGGTCGTCAGCAGCGGCGCGTCGCCCGGGACGACGACGACGGTCCCGTCGAGCCGCGGCAAGGCGTCGAGGGCAACGCGTACGGCGTGACCGGTGCCGTCCTGGGACTCCTGGACCACCGCCGTGGCGGAGGGATCGATCTCCGCGAGGTACTTGTCGACCGCCTCGCGACCGTGGCCGATGACGACCGCGACATGGGGCGCCTGGAGGGGCGCGACCGCGGCGAGCACGTGCCCGAGCAGCGAACGGCCGCCGATCTCGTGCAGGACCTTGGGGTGAGCGGAGCGCATCCGGGTGCCCTGTCCGGCGGCGAGGACGACGACCGCGGCGGGCCGGCTCTCGGTCACGCCTCAAGGCTAGCGGTGGGCTCGCCGCCCCGGCACACCCGCGACGGTTGCCCACCACGCCGAACACGTCGGAAAACTGCCAGGCGAGGCTAGGCAGTACCTCGCCTAAGAAGCAAACGGGGGATCAGCAGAATTGCAATTGGCTGCGCCGTCTGGACTCGAACCAGAAAACCCGGAGTCAAAGTCCGGTGTGTTGCCAATTACACCACGGCGCAATCAACAATTCGTTGGCGATTCCGGTGAATGCTTCGCCAGTCTCAGTATATCGGCTGCGAACGCGACGGCGCCGTAAGGGCGGCAGCAACGCCGACCCACGCTCTCGTCCGTGGGTCATGACGCTTCAGGGAAGTCGCCGTGAACGAGGTCAGAGGGTGCCCGACGACATCCGACCAGTAATGCATTGCGGCCTTGGCGTCGGCAGTCTCGTGAATCTGCAGTCGGAACCGCAAACGATCGGATTCAACGCCCACCAGCAACAACCAACTGAGAAACGTGGTGACCATCGTCGGGTCGGAGTTGCAGAACGTCACGCGCTCGCGGCGCGAAGTAAGGCTTGTCCTTGGCTCCCTCCGCCCAGTAGAGCGCGACACCGATCAGGTAGAGCTCTCGTTCGGTCACCTTCCCGACGGATGCGCTGGCCCGAGCCTTCGTCACGAGGCGCTCGATGTTGCGGCGGCGACGAACAAGGGCCCGGCCCGGCGCAGCGCGCGGGCGCGCCCGGCCCGCGGATCTTCGTCGAAGTCCATGAGCTGATCTTCCGCGAACCCCCCGACACCTGGGGGCATGGCGAGCTGCCCTGTGGGCAAACCGGGCGCAGGGGTTTCGTCGTACATCTCCAGGAGAGCCCACAAGCAGCGCCACCCTCTCTCGCCAACCTACGGATGCGTAGGTTACGGTGGCGTAGCCAGCACATCGGTATGCCGAGGAGCAGCATGACCGCACCCACGACCACCGCACCCGCCCGCCCGAGCCGGCCGACCGCCAACGCGCCCAAGCCGTTGCAGTTCGTGCCGGGCAGCATGACCAAGGCGCGGGTTGAACAGGTGGCGCTGGGGCTGTTCATCGCGATCCCGGCGCTCGCCGTGGCCGCCGCGGTGCCCGTCGCGTGGGGCTGGGGCCTCGGCTGGCGCGACATCGTGATCGCGATCGTGATGTTCTACTTCACCGGCCACGGCATCACGGTCGGCTTCCACCGCTACTTCACCCACGGATCGTTCAAGGCGAAGCGGCCGCTGCGGATCGTGCTCGCCGTCGCCGGCAGCATGGCCGTGCAGGGCTCGGTCGTCCGCTGGGTCGCCGACCACCGGCGCCACCACGCGTTCAGCGACCGCGACGGCGATCCGCACTCGCCGTGGCGCTACGGCGAGAACCTCAAGGGCCTCGCCAAGGGCTTCTGGCACGCCCACATCGGCTGGCTGTTCGACACCGAGCAGACCAACCAGGAGCGCTTCGCACCGGACCTCCTCGCCGACAAGGACATCCGCCGGGTCGACCGCGCCTTCCCGACCCTGACCGCCGTCACGCTGCTGCTGCCGCCGCTGGTGGGCGGCCTGTGGTCGCTGTCGTGGCAGGGCGCGCTGACGGCGTTCTTCTGGGGCAGCCTGGTCCGCGTCGCGGCCCTGCACCACACGACCTGGTCGATCAACTCGATCTGCCACATGTGGGGTTCCAAGCCCTTCAAGAGCCGCGACCGCTCGGTCAACGTCTGGTGGCTCGCGCTGCTGTCCATGGGCGAGTCGTGGCACAACCTGCACCACGCCGAGCCGACCAGCGCCCGGCACGGAGTGAGCCGCGGCCAGATCGACACGAGCGCCGAGCTCATCCGCCTCTTCGAGAAGCTCGGCTGGGCCTACGACGTCCGCTGGCCGACGCCCGAACGACTGCGCAAGCTGCGGGTCGCCGAGGTCGCGTGACCGACGGCGCCAGCCAGCCTGTCGAGGGAGCCCGCCCGGTCCGGGTACGCATGTCCGGCAAGGAGCGCCGGGAGCAGCTCCTCGAGATCGGCCGCGTGGTCTTCGCCGAGAAGGGCTTCGACGCCGCATCGACCGAGGAGATCGCCGCCCGCGCCGGCGTCTCGAAGCCGGTCGTCTACGAGCACTTCGGCGGCAAGGAAGGTCTCTACGCCGTCGTCGTCGACCGCGAGATGCAGCGGCTGGCCGACCGCATCACCAGCGCGCTGACCGCAGGCCATCCGCGGGAGCTGCTGGAGCAGGCCGCCCTCGCGCTGCTCGGTTACATCGAGGGCGACACCGACGGGTTCCGCATCCTCGTGCGCGACTCCCCGGTCGCCTCGGAGTCGGGCACGTTCGCCAGCCTCATCAGTGACATCGCCAACCGCGTCGAGCACATCCTGGGCAACGAGTTCGCGATGCGCGGCTTCGACCCGGGCCTCGCGCCGATGTACGCCCAGGCGCTCGTCGGCATGGTCGCGCTCACCGGCCAGTGGTGGCTCGACGCGCGCCAGCCGGGCCGCAACGAGGTCGCCGCCCACCTGGTCAACCTTGCCTGGAACGGCCTGTCGCACCTCGACAAGGCGCCGACGCTGCGTCGACGCTGACCCTGCGGGGCAGGTCCCCCGCGTGACCTTGCTCGTCGGCACGTCCGGATGGCAGTACGCCGACTGGCGCGAGCCGTTCTACGCCGGGGTGCCCCAGCGCCGGTGGTTCGAGCACGTGCTCGCGGCCTTTCGCACCACCGAGCTCAACGTGTCGTTCTACCGCCTGCCGAAGCGCGAGACGTTCGAAGGCTGGGCCCGCCGCTCGCCCGCGGACGCGATCGTCACGGTCAAGGCCAGCCGCTACCTCACCCACGTCAAACGGCTTCGCGACCCGGCGCCCTCGGTGGCGCTGCTCGTGGAGCGCGCGACCGGCCTGGGCGCCAAGCTCGGCCCCGTGCTCGTGCAGCTGCCACCGGACCTGCACGTCGACGTGGACGGGTTGCGCGCGACGCTCGACGCATTCCCCTCCGGCGTACGAGTTGCCGTCGAGCCCCGGCACGACTCGTGGTGGACCGACGAGGTCCGAGACGTGCTCGCCGCGCACGGTGCCACCCTGGTCTGGGCGGACCGCGAGGAGAGGTCTCTCGGCCCGCTGTGGCGCACGGCCGACTGGGGCTACCTGCGGCTGCACGCGGGAGCCGCCGACGTCTGGCCCTTCTACCGCCCGGAGGCGCTGGCCGGCTGGGTCGACCGGCTGACCGGCACCTGGCCCGACGACGCCGACGTGTTCGTCTACTTCAACAACGACCCCGGCTGCGCGGCCGTGCACGACGCGGTGCACTTCGCGGCGTACGCCGAAGGCCACGGCCACCCGGTCTCGCGGGTGCCGCAGCACCCCGAGGTGGCCTACGCCTGCGGGGCGAGGAGCTCGACCCGGTTGCCGAACGGGTCGTCGCTGTAGAAGCGGCGACGAGGCGCTAGCTCGTCGTCCCAGGTCACCGAACGGCCGGCGGCCGCAAGCCGGTCGGCCAGGCCGTCGAGGTCGTGCACGACGAACGCGACATGCGCCTTGCGCGCCGGGCGAAACTCGGTCTCGACGCCCAGGTGCACCTCGGTGCCGTGCCCCCGGAACCAGCAGCCGCCGCGGGCGGCGAGCACCGGCGGCTTCGGTGCCTCGACCAGGCCGAGCAGGTCGGCGTAGTAGCCGCGCGCGGCGTCCTCCCCGCCGGTCGGGATCGCGACCTGGACGTGGTCGAGGCCGGTCACCGAGGCCGGCTGAGCCGCGCCGCCGCGCCGGCCCACCGCGAAGATCCGGCGGAACGGCAGCAACGTGCCGTGCTCCCCCTTCGGGTAGGCGGCGCGCAGCCGCGCGGCCAGCTCGGCGAGGAACTCCGCCTGCTCGGCCCCGTCGAGGCGGGCGAGAACCGGCCGCAGCGCGGTTCCCTTGACCCACTCGAGCACCGCATCGTCGCCGGGGAGCAGGTGCTGGTAGGTCGTCTCCCACACGTCGGCGTGCAGGCCGGCCGCGGCGAGGGCCGCGAGGTAGTCGCCCGGTTGGCACACCCCGGCGCCGCGGTCCGCGTCGGCGCCGAGCAGGTCGCGCCACCGCGGCGAGCGGCGCAGGTCGAGGATCGCCCGGTGGCTGGGCGCCTCGAAGTTGCCCGGCACCTGGAAGGCCAGCGTGCCGCCCGGTGCGACGTGCCCGGCGAGCACGCCGAGCAGGTCGATGTGGCCGGGCACCCACTGCAACGCCGCGTTGGTCACGAGGACGTCGACCGGCTCGTCCGGCCGCCACTCGCGCAGGTCCTGCTGCCGGAACTCCAGCCGCCCCGGAAGCTCCAGAACCTTGGCCTCGGCGAGCATCTCCGGCGAGCTGTCGATCCCGACGACCCGAGCGGCCGGCCAGCGCCTGGACAGCGCGGCCGTGAGCTGTCCCGGTCCGCAGCCGAGGTCCACCACCCGCCGGGCCGCGGGGACGTCGACACGGGCCAACAGGTCGAAGAACGGCCGCGCCCGCTCGTCGCCGAAGCGCTGGTACTGCTGCGGGTCCCACCCCGTCACGAAGCCTCCTCCGCCAGCTGAAGCCACTGGTCCTCGAGCCGTGCCTTCTCGGCGAGCACCTCCCGCAGCTCGGCGTCGAGACCGAGCACAGCCTCGTAGTCGCTCGCCCGCTCGGCAAGAGCGGTGTGCAGCTCCTGCTCCCGGCGGGCCACCCGCTCGAGCGCGCGCTCGACCCGTTGCAGCTCCTTGCGGGTGGCCCGCGAGTCCGCCTTACGAGCCGGGGCGGCGGTGGAGGGGGACGTCGAGCGCGTCGCCAGGTAGTCGTCGACACCGCCGGGCAGGTGCCGCAGCCGGCCGTCACCCGGCAGCGCGTAGACCGCGTCGCACACCCGCTCGAGGAAGTAGCGGTCGTGGCTGACGGCGACGAGGGTGCCCGGCCACCCGTCGAGCAGGTCCTCGAGCTGGGTCAGCGTCTCGATGTCGAGGTCGTTGGTCGGCTCGTCGAGCAGCAGCACGTTGGGCCCGCCCATCAACAGGCGCAGCAGCTGCAGGCGGCGCCGCTCTCCGCCCGACAGGTCGCCGACCGGCGTCCACTGCCGGGCCCCGCCGAAGCCGAACCGCTCGAGCAGCTGCGACGCGGTCAGCTCGCGCTTGCCGAGATCGACCACGTTCGCGACGTCCTCGACCGCCTCGAGCACCCGGCGGCTCTCGTCCAGCTCGGCGACGGTCTGCGAGAGGTACGCCGCCCGCACGGTCCGCCCGACCCGTACCCGGCCGGCCGAGGGCGCGAGCTCGCCGGCGAGCAGCCGCAGCAGCGACGTCTTGCCGCTGCCGTTGACCCCGACGAGGCCGATCCGGTCGCCCGGGCCCAGGCGCCAGGTCACCCGGTCCAGCAGCGTGCGGCCGCCGACCGAGAGGCTCACGTCCTCCACGTCGTAGACGTCCTTGCCGAGCCGGGCGGCGGCGAAGCGCTGCAACGCCACGGTGTCGCGAGCCGGCGGCTCGGCCGCGATCAGCTCGTTGGCCGCCTCGATGCGGAAGCGCGGCTTCGACGTACGCGCCGGCGGGCCACGGCGCAACCAGGCGAGCTCCTTGCGCAGGAGGTTGGTGCGGCGCTCCTCGGCGGCGGCCTCCAGACGCGTCCGTTCGGCGCGGGCGAG
>Ga0070680_100000544_pt1 | contig 25786 bp, 26 predicted proteins | sample KBSC73BmetaG_FD_64672 | JGI IMG/M metagenome (GOLD analysis project Ga0070680, IMG submission 64672) | Corn rhizosphere microbial communities from Kellogg Biological Station, Michigan, USA - KBS C7-3B metaG | ecosystem: Host-associated > Plants > Roots > Rhizosphere | place: USA: Michigan...
GCCATGGTCGCGCGGATGACGGTGAATGGCGAGGCGGTCGAGTACAGGCTCGATCCCGACACGCCGCTGCTGTGGGCATTGCGGGATGCCTCGAACCTTACCGGGACCAAATATGGTTGCGACAGTCGCGACTGCGGCGCGTGCACGGTGATCATCGACGGCCGCGCGGTCATGAGCTGCAGCGTCACGCTGCGCCAGCTCGACGGCGCGCAGGTGACGACCATCGAGGGCCTGTCGTCCGACCGCTCACATCCGGTACAGCAGGCGTGGCTGGCCGAGCAGGCGACGATGTGCGGCTATTGCGAACCCGGCTTCATCATGGCCATCTCCGCGCTCCTCCAGGCGAGCCCAGGTCCGAGCGAGGAGCAGATCGCCGCGCTTCCGAACCTGTGCCGCTGCGGCGCCTATCCGCGAATCCGCAAGGCGATTTCCCGCGCTGCGCAGATCGTGCCACCAACGCCCAACTTACAAACCTGAATATACGGCTCCGAAACGGTTAAGCGACCGCTCATATCGACGAGCGCAGAAAGCTGTCATGTTTTGGAAAGGTCACTGTCATGCGTAAGTTCCTCATCAGCTTGCTGCTGGCGAGCGCCGTGGCGAGTCCGGCGGTTGCCGGTCCGCGCGATCATTCGGATAACAACCAGCAAACTCACGAAGATCACCAGCAGGCGCACCAGGAGCGCCAGCAGGCCCACGAAGAGCATTCACAGCGCCCCGCGTTCGCGCCCCAGTCGCGGATGCAGCCGCAGGGGCAGCAGTTTGCCGGACGGCCGCAGTTCAACGATGCGGGCCGGCCCGAGCGGCAGGCGGACATGAATGCGGTGCGCGCCCAGCGCCAGGCTCAAGCCGAAGCGTTCGCCGGGCAGCGCGACGAGAATATCGAGCAGGTTCAGCAGCGCTTCGAGCAGCGTCAACAGGTTCAGCAGCGTCAGCGGCAGGCTCGCGACGGAGCGGGCGATTTCCGCCAGCCAAACCGCCAATTCCCCCAGGTGATGCGCGATCGTCATCCGCTGGTCGTCAGCGAGAGTCCGCGGTTCGGCACCCAGCCGCCGGTTCGCGCGCAGGGGCAGCGCGACATGCACTGGAACCGCGACTGGCGGAACGATCGCCGCTACGACTGGCGCCGGTTCCGCGACCACCATCGCTCGCGCTTCCACCTCGGGATCTATATCGATCCCTTCGGCTGGGGCTATCAGTCGTTCGACATCGGCTACCGCCTGTGGCCGGCCTATTACGGCAATCAATATTGGCTCGACCCGGCCGAATATGGTCTGCCCTATCCGCCTCCGGGCGCCGAGTGGGTGCGCTACTATAATGACGCGCTCCTGATCGACACCTACACGGGCGAGGTGATCGACTCGATCCCGGGTTTCTTCTGGTAGAGCCAGCCGAGCCGAATATCGAAGGGGCGTTGCCGTTGCGGCAGCGCCCCTTTTTGCATTAGCGCGCAACTGCAGCCCAATTGCTCTGCCGGGGAATTCCAAGATGAACGCTGTCGCTCGCCTTATTCTTACCGCGTCCCTGCTTGCGCTCGCACCTTGCGCGGCGTTGCCGGCGCAGGCCCCCGCCGCGGCCGCACCGGCCCAGGCGAGCGCACACGACCGCCTGTTCGAGCTGTTCAAGCAGAGCGACGAGGCGAGCCTCCAGCGCAATCCGCTCCAGGCCTTGTTCCGGGGAGACCAGCGCTACGCGGACCGGCTCGGCGACCTGTTCAGCGATGCCCATTACCAGGCGGAGAAGGGCGCGGCCGAGAACGACCTTGCAGCGCTTCACACGATCCCGCGCGACCAGCTCAATGCGACGGACAAGATCGCCTACGACGTCTTCCAATACCAGACCGAGGACACGCTTCGTGGCTTCCAGCCCGACCTCCTCGAGATCACGGAAGCCCTGCCGATGAATCACTTTTTCGGCATCCATACCGCATATCCGACGATCGCCGGCGGCCAGGGCGCGGCGCCGTTCAAGACGGTTGTCGACTATGAGAACAATCTGAAGCGCAACCGCGACTTCGCGGCGAACATCGACGAGGCGATCCGCCAGTGGAAGAAAGGCGAGGCCGAGGGGATCGTCGACACCAAGCTGACCGTCCGCAACATGATCGAGCAGCTCGACAACCAATTGAAGCTGAAGCCCGAGGATTCTCCTTACTGGGGGCCGATCAAGAGCTTCCCGGCGTCGATCGCGCCGGCGGACCGGTCGCGGCTGACGAGCGAATACAAGGACTCGCTGACGGGCACGGTCTATCCTGCGCTTCAGCGGATGCGCGATTTCCTGGCCAATGAGTATCTCGCGCACGCGCGCGACGGCGCCGGGCTCATGTATATGAAGGGCGGCGACAAATATTACCGCTACCTCATCGAATCGACCACGACCGAGCCGCTCGATCCGGCGCAGGTCCACCAGCTCGGCCTCAACGAGGTCGCTCGCATCACCCGGGAATTCGCGGACGTGCAGAAGCAGGTCGGCTTCAAGGGCACGCTTCACCAGTTCTTCGACTACATGCGCACCAGCCCCAAGTTCCAGCCGAAGAGCAAGGAAGAGCTGGAGCACGGATTCGAGGCGGTGAAGGCCAAGGTCGAGAAGAAAGTGCCCTTGTTCTTCTCCAGGACTCCGAAGGCCGGCCTCGTGATCAAGCCCTACCCCGCCTATCGCGAGAAGTTCGAGGCGGGTGGAAGCTACGACCAGGGCACGCCCGACGGTTCACGTCCCGGCACCTTCTATTTCAACGCCTACAATTTGCCGTCGCGAAGCACGTGGGAAGAGACGACGCTCTTCATGCACGAGGGCGAGCCCGGCCACCATTTCCAGATCAGCCTGGCGCAGGAGAATCCGAACCTTCCCGCCTTCATGCGTTTCGGCGGCAACACGGCGTATGTCGAGGGTTGGGCCCTATACGCAGAATCGCTGGGCTACCCGATGGGTATGTATACCGATCCGTACCAGCGGTTCGGCAACCTGAACGACGAGATGCTGCGCGCGATGCGCTTGGTCGTCGACACCGGCATCCACTCCAAGGGTTGGACCCGCGATCAGTCGATCAAGTACATGCTCGATAATTCGGGGGAATCGGTGACCGACGCCACCGCCGAGGTCGAGCGCTACATCGCCATCCCGAGCCAGGCGCTGGCCTACAAGATCGGTCAGCTGACGATCAGCCGCCTGCGCGACCAGGCGAAGGCCAAGCTCGGCCCGAAGTTCGACATCCGCGAGTTCCACCAGCAGGTGCTCGACACCGGAGCTCTTCCGCTGCCGATCCTCGAGAAGAAGATCGACGACTGGGTCGCGACGAAGCAGGCGAGCTAGCCGAAGCGGAGCACGCTTGGATCATGGACCAAGAGGCCCGGACAATGTAGACTCGGTCCGCATGCAACCTGTTGATGCCGCTACGGAAGTCCTTCTTGCGCCCCTGCTCCGCGAAGACACGGTTCCGGGCATCGAGAGCGATTCGAGCTCGGTCGTTGCTGTAGATCGCCCCGATGAAGATGTCTGGGGGTTGCTCGAGCGGCAAAAGCGTACCTTCGATCTCGCCATGGCCGCCTCGAAGATGGGGACGTGGCGCTACACCATCGCCGACAACATCTGCGTCTATGACGAGAATGCGCAGCGTCTCTATGGCCTGACGGAAGCTCGATTCCTCCACGACGAGGAGGGCGTCAAAGACAAGTTCCACCCGGACGACATGGATCTCATGTGGTCGCGGGTCGCCAAGGCCCTCGATCCCCTCGGCGACGGCCGGTACGACGTGGAATATCGCGTAAGGCAAGTCGACGGGAGCTGGCGCTGGCTCAGCGCCTGGGGGCTGGTCGAGTTCGACGGTGAAGGACCCGACCGCAAGCCCGTCGCGATCACGGGCGCGAGCAGGGACCTGACCGAACGCAAGGAGGCGGAAGCGTTCCAGCGGCTTCTGCTCAACGAGCTCAAGCATCGGGTCAAGAACACGCTCGCCACCATTCAGGCGATCACGACCCAGACCCTCGCGACTGCGCCCGACCTGCCCTCCGCGAGGGAGGCCCTAGAGCAGCGGATCGTGTCGATGGCGAGGGCCCATGACTTGCTGATCGACCGCTCGTGGAGCAACGCCGGTCTGGAAGAAGTCGTCGCCCGCGCGCTCCAGGCTTTCTGTCCAGCGCAATTGAGCATTTCCGGCGACGACCTGGAGATTTCGCCGAGGCAAACCCTGGCGCTGTCGATGGCGCTTCACGAGCTTGCGACGAACGCCACGAAATATGGCGCGCTCTCGCGGGCCGGGGGCCGCGTTTCCGTGCGATGGGAAAAGGACGGCGACAAGCTCCGGCTCGACTGGGAGGAAAGCGGCGGTCCGGCGGTCAGCCCTCCCGCGCACAAGGGCTTCGGAAGCCGTCTGATCGAACGCCTCCTTGCCAGCGAACTCGGAGGGGAAGTGAAGCTCGACTATGATCCCGCCGGCGTGCGCTGCGCGATCACCGCGCAGCTCTAGCTAAAGCGATCGTGCCACGCGGAAGCCGATGTCGTTCTTGCGGAAATCCGCGGGATCGGCGGCGCGCACCGCGGACCTCAATTGGTCGAAGGAGCTGAACCAGGCGCCGCCGCGAACCACGCGCGTCGTGCAATCGCCGCCGCTCAGCCAGGCCGATCCATCGCGAGGCGCGCCCGAATAGTTGGCGTGACCACAGTCCTCGGTGCGCTGCCACACATTGCCGAGCATATCATAAAGGCCGAACCTATTAGGGCGAAACGATCCGACCGGCGAAGTGTAGAGCCATCGGTCACGGCCGGATGCGAACGCGGCGCAGCACTGCTCCGAACCGTAGTTGGCGAACTCTCGGGCGTCGCCGTTTCCCCACGGCGTTGCACTGCGCGATCCGGCACGCGCGGCATATTCCCACTCCGCTTCCGAAGGCAGGCGATAGGTGTGCCGAGCCTTCGACGACAGCCATTTTGCATAAGCCTCGGCGTCGCTCCAGCTGACACAGACGACGGGATCCATGTTCGACTGGTCCATGGGCTGGCCTCGAACCCTGGGCGATCGCCAGTCGCACTTGGGGTCCCCAGCATAGCCTGTTTCACGGGCGAAGACGGCGAACTGAGCGCGGGTGACGTCGTACAGGCCGATCGCGAACGGACGCGCAATCACGACCCGATGCCGAGGGCCCTCCGCAGACCCGCGGCCGGCTTCGCGTTCGGGCGAGCCCATGATGAACCCACCGGCCGGGAGCACCCGCATCAGCGGACAATCCTTGCAATCGCGGAAGACGGACTTGCCCTGCGCGGGCGCGCCCAATGCCGCCGCGAGCAGCAAGAGCGCCATGGAACCGGCGATTCGCCGCAACTCAGTCGCCTTGGTGATCGATGCCGCTTTCGGATTTGCGGGCGATGGCGAAGACGATCCGATAGTCGCCCGAGCTGCTTTTCAAGGGCTGAATACTGACGTCGCCATGCCACGGCTGGCCATCGCGACCGGTGAAGGTCCAGCTGCTGCTGAGATTGCCGCGTCCGCGGTTCCCCACGCGCTTCCACTTGCCGTCGGTCTGCAGCCGATCGGCGACGTAGCTCATGACCTGCGCTGCGCCCCTGCCTTTGCCGCCGTCGAAGGCGATCCGCCAATGGGTGCGATCGCCGGTCGTGTCGGACACCGCCCAGTCCCCGACAGGCTTGAGGTCGAAATCGGGGAATTGTTTGTCCGCGAGTGCTGCGCGCGCGAACGGATGATCGGGCTGCCAGTTGTATTCCAGGCCAAGGGCAACCTGCTGCGCCTCGGATTTACCGCTCGATATTTCGACCAGGTGAAGCGCGCCGTCGATGCCCGCCGACAGGCCGGCGGTGGTGATGATCTTGCCATTGTCGACAAAACGTTGGTCGTCGACGACGTGAATCCTGGGATAGGCCTTGCGCATCCGCGGGATCCAGCCGTCCGTCGTGGTGGCGGACAATCCATCGAGCAGTCCCGCATCGGCGAGGATGATTGCGCCGTTGCACACAGAGATCGTGTGCTTCGCAACGGCGGTCACCTGCCGAATCCATTCGAGCGTTTGAGTATCGCCGCGCGGCTGCGTGATCCTCCCGCCGGGGACCAACAGAATGTCTGGACGGGGAACGTCGGAAAAGGCGTATTTGGGAACCACGGTCATTCCCATGGCGGTGGTGATCGGTTCCTTGGTCCTGGCGACAGTGTAGACGTCGTAGCCCGCGGCACCGAACACCTCATACGGGCCGGAGAAGTCGATGATCTCCGCGCCGTCGAACAGAAGAATCGCAACACGCGGACGGGCCGATGTCGTTTGAGCGGAGGAAACTGATGCGGCTGTCAGCGGCATGCAAAGAACCAGCGCGACCGCAATCCGGACGATCGATCTAATCATGTAACCTCTCCAATGAGTTGCGATACCCGCTGACCTAATGTGCGCTCGAGCGGGGTGCGTGTGCGATGATCTGGACTTCGACGATGCCGCCGGTGCCGAGCAGGCCGGTGGACCCGACCGCGGTCCACGCCGGCGACGGTCCATGCATGAATTCCTGTTTCACCTGGTTGAAGGCTTCGAACTGTTCTTCCTTTGAGCCGGCGAAATCGGGGCCGCTCCACACGTGGAAGCTGTTGATCATCACCACGTCGTCGAAGCTCGCGCCGGCCGCTTCGAGTTCATGCTGAATACGCCTGAAGGTCCGGCGAACCTCGTTCTTGAACGATTCGACATCGGTGCCTTCGCCGGGCCGGCGCGCCACGATGATCCCCGAAATGAACAGCAGGTCGCCGGACCTCCTGACGGGCGCGAAGTTTTCGCGAGCGTAGGCGAAGCCGTCATATTTATCGCCGATGATCACTTCGCCCCCAGGTGCAGAGATGCGGCCGGGGGGCGTTCCCGGGGGCATCGGCTGCATTTGGGCGGATGCCGCCACCGAGCCGGCGAACAGGCCAATCAAGCTCAGGTGTAGAATCACAGGCAACTCCACGAATGTTGATCTCGATTTCAGGTGGATCAGCTGGCCAGGCTGAGCTTCATGGTCGCCACCAAACCCGGCGTTGCTGAGCTACCGGGGGCGATCGAGGCGACCCCTTTCCACGAGCGTCCTTCGTCGTCGGTGAATCGCCACGAGAGCTGGGAACGGGACGCGGCGGCGTCGAACGCGGGAGGCCCCTTTATGTGCGATGTCGGCTTGAACATGCCACCTGTCGCCTTGTTGGCGGCGATGAGCTTGCGCAGAAGCGCAGTCACATCGGCATCGGTGGTGGGTTGGGAAAACAACAGGCGGGTTTCCCACCGGTCGGCGGTACCCTGCGTCGAAAGGATACCGAACTTCGCGCCATCGATCTCGCCGCGGCGCGACAGCAATTGCGACGGAAGAAAGCGATCGGCGAGGTCGGCGCGCGCCCATTTGTCATCAGGGTCCCACGGATATTCCATCTCGAGCGCGACAGCTTGCGCGAACCCCAGCCCGCGAAGCTTCGAAATGAGGTGGATTGCTCCGTCGATTCCGGACGACAACCCGGCGGTCGTCAGGATCTTCCCATTGTCGACATAGCGCCGATCGTACACCACTCGTGTGTCAGGGGCGGCGAAGTCCTCGATCATTCCATTGGTCGCGGTGACGGTTTGGCCCGCGAGGAGACCGGCCTTCTGGAGGAAATAGGCTCCGGTGCACACGGACATGACGTGATCGACCTTTTGCGCTTGCGCGCGAATCCAGCCGATCGTCCGCTCGTCATCCAAATGCCTGAAAACGCCGCCTCCGGGGACGAGCAGAACATCGGCCTGAGGGCTCGTCTCGAATGTGTAGTCCGGAGTCAGCGTCTGTCCGAAGACCATGGTCAGCGGCTCGATCTTCGCCGCGACCGAGTGCACCGCGAAGCCGGCAGTGCCGAACGCTTCCCACGGTCCGGCAAAGTCGATGATCTCGGCGCCATCGAACATCAGCACCGCGACTTTGGTCACGCCATGCTCGTCGATCGGGATCAGAGTCATTCCGCAGGATGGGCAGGACCCAGGTTTGTCGAAAATGACCTTATCGCTCGCGCATCCGCACGGCGGGCAGCGGTATTTCTGCGGATTAGGCGCCGGCGCAGGCTGGGCCTGCGTCGCACTGCTGAGACCGGCGGAAGCGATGCCCGTGGCAGCGATCATCGCCCCCGCACTGCCCATCAGATAATTGCGACGCGTCATTCCACAGCAGCTTGCGCCCATGTTCAGCCTCCACGTCGGGTACTGTCGTTGGCGACAGCCTCGCACATGAAATGTTACGCTCGCGGCATCCGTCGATTAAATGACCCACGCCAGACGATTCCTGCCAATTCGACGATCTCAAGTGGTTCATGTTTCTCCGAAACCGGGCTGTGATAAGGTCGCCTCGTGCCAAACACGCCTCCAGTCGGAACCATGCGAATCGGCTTCCTCGCATTTGATGGAGTCACCTTGCTCGACCTCGTCGGTCCGTTCGAGGTGTTCGCGACCGCCAACCAGTTGAGCGGCGAGGCGCTCTATCAAACTTGCTTGATTGGAGATGTCCGGCGGCCGATCAGGGCGGACAGCGGCTTTTCTTTCCATGCTCAGCTCCCGCTGGACGAAGCGGGCAGCTTTGACACGATCGTCATTCCCGGCGGGCCCGGACTGCGCGTGAAGGAAACGAACGCGACGGTAGCGGCCTGGCTCAAGGTTCACGCGCCCGAGACCCGCCGCATCGTGTCGGTCTGCACAGGTCTCTACGGCGTTGCGGCGGCGGGGCTGCTCGACGGCCGCACCGCGACGACCCACTGGAACCATGCCGAGGATGCCGCGCGCCGCTTTCCCAAGGTGCGGATGGACGCCGCCCGGCTCTACCATGAAGACCCGCCGTTCTTCACCAGCGCGGGGATCACCGCCGGGATCGACCTCTGCCTCGCGCTGGTCGAGCAGGACCACGGATCCGCGCTCGCGCTCGACGTGGCGCGCGAGATGGTGGTTTATCTGAAAAGGCCGGGCGACCAGCTTCAATATTCCGAGCCGCTGCGCTTCCAGGTCCGCTCGATCGGTCGCCTGCAACGGCTCGCCGACTGGATTCCCGGACACCTTCCCGAAAACCTGTCGGTCGCCAGCCTGGCCGCTCGCGCGGGCATGGGCGCGCGCCACTTCGCCCGAGTGTTTCGCGACACCTTCGGCGAGACGCCCGCCCGCTATGTCGAAACATTGCGGCTGGAGCAGGCGCGCGAGCGGCTACTCCAGTCCGGGCGCTCGATAGAAAGCATCGCCGATTCGGTCGGCTACCGAAGCGCAGACGTGTTCCGCAGGGCGTTCGAACGCCGTTACGGCGTCAGCCCGGCTCATTATGTACGGACATTTGCACGACGATGATTACGCTTCGCCGTCTGCGGAATTCTCGCTGACCGCCGCTTGTTGGCGTTCGCGTGACCGCTTCCGCTTTCCCTCCAATATCCCTGCGCCGCATTGATCGAATGCGGCGCATCGGCACTGCATCATCTTTTGCAGCATGTGCTGCATTTCGTGGATCTGATCGATACGGATCTCGAGCTCTTCCAGCTTGGCTCCGCATAGCGAATGCCAACGTTCCGATATCGGCGGGCCGCACGAGAAGTCCGAAAAGAGGATTTGCGTCTCCTTGATCGTGAAACCCAATTCTCGGGCGCGCTGGACGATGGCCAGTCTGCGCACCGCGGATTCATCGTAGAGTCGCTGGCCACCGCGTCGATAGGTCGCGGGGAGCACTCCAATCTGCTCGTAATATCGCAAGGCTGACGCTCGTAGTCCGAACTGCTTTGCGACTTTTGAAATCGTCAGGTCGGGCATTGCGATCACCTTCTCGACAGTGCGGCGATTATTCCAGCTTCGACGTCATGCGTCGATGCCGGCATCCCGAAGATGCGCTGTAAGATCTCGCCCTGCTGTCCGATCAAATAGCTTTGCGGCAGGAAACGGACGCCTCCATAGGCGGCTACGATCCCGTCGTTGTTGCGCGCGATCGGGTATGTGACGCCCATCTCATGCGCGAATAGCTCGACCGCCCGCATGCCGTCGTCGTCCATGTTGACACCGAGAATGGTCAGGCCGTGAGAACGGTATTTGCGGTAGGTTCGCGCGAGCCATGGCATCTCCACGCGGCAGGGCCCGCACCAGGTCGCCCAGAAATTGAGAAGGAGCAGACCACCTGCGAAGTCCGTCAGCTGATAATGTCGCGAAGCGCCGATCGCTTCGACAGAGAAATTCGGCGCCATGTCCGCCGATTTTCGAGGCGTGCGCTTTTCGGACAGCTCAACCGCAATCCCGGCTCCGGCCGTAACCGCCACAGCCGTACAGCCTCCGACAAAGACTCGCCGCGAGATCATAGGAAATTCTCCGCCAGTTTACGAAAGATCGGGATGTCGTTCATCCAGATGCTCAGCCTGCTGAGGTGATGGCTCATCAACAGCGCGCCGGTGACGATGAGGAGCAGGCCGCTTGCGAGATTCAGATAGGCGAGCGGCGCCTTCATTCGCTTGTAGGCGGCAAGAAACTTGCCGACACTGAGCGCCGTGAGGAGGAAAGGGATCGCAAGTCCTGCCGAATAGAGGGCGAGGAGCGCCGCGGCGCTGAGGATTGCCGACTGGGTTGCCGCAAGCGCGAGGACGGTGCCGAGCACCGGACCGACGCAGGGCGTCCATCCGAATGCGAATGCGAAACCGGTCACGAAGGAGCGCGGCAAGCCTCCGCCGCTCATGAGTGCGTGGAAACGAACCTCTCGCGACATGACGGGCACTTTGACCAAGCCCGTCATGTGCAGGCCGAGCACAATGATCAGCGCGCCGAAGCCCGTCTCCAGCGCCGACTGATATTTCCCGAGAACGCTTCCGAACGCGCCGGCGGCCAGGCCGAACGCGATGAATACGACCGTGAAGCCGAGGACGAACGCGAAGGCATGTTTGAGGCTGGCGATCTTCATCGCCGGAGTCGGTGAGCGAAGTTCGGCGACTCCGGTGCCGGTAATGATCGACACATAACCCGGCACCAGCGGAAGCACACATGGCGAAAGGAACGAGATGAGCCCAGCGGCGAAGGTCGCCGCCGGAAGCGTCAACGGCAGGCTCATTTCGGCAGTCCCGTTCGTGCGAACCAGGGCGCGAAGTCGGAGCGGATGAAATCCTTGGTACCCGGACGCCCGGCCAGCTTCATCCATATCTCGCCATGCTCCCGCGCGAGAATGAGTTCGATGTCAAAGAATGGACAGCAGAATCGCTCTCCGTTGGTCCATTCCGTCAATGCGGCATAGGTCGCCCAATCGTTAGGAAAGCGGAAAATGTATCCGTCAGGCGTGGCGCGGACGCCCGAGACCTTGGTTCGCAAGAACGGGCCGAGAATGTCGAAATGACGGTGCCGCAGCGCAGGCGTAAGGGCGAGACGGTTGCAAGCGAACGGGCTCTGCATGACCCGTGGAGATGCACCGGCCGCGTCAAATCCCACAGCCGCGGAAACAACCGCCACCGTTCCGATCAGATAAGCTCGATAATTCAGCATTTGTCAGCTCCCGAAATTGAGGCTGACAGGTCATGTACCGGTTCAAGCGCACTTTAAGTCAAGCGAAAAAAATCGACACCCGGATGCCGGACGTTACGGTTGTCCGAGCGCCTCGGCGATCAGCTTTCGGCTGTTGTCGATGCCGTAAAGCGCGATGAAACTGCCCATGCGGGGGCCCTGGCTCGAGCCGAGAAGGGATTCGTAGAGGGCCTGGAACCAGGCGCGCAGATTCTCCTTGCCGAAATGCTTCTTTCCAACCTCGAAGACGAGGGTCTGGATGTCCTCGGCCGACGAGTCCGGTGGCAGTTCGGCTAGCTCCGAATCGAGGTCGCGCAACGCTTCGGCTTCGCCGGGGGCGGGCGACCGGCGCTTTAGTCCGGGTACGACAAAGTCGCGCGCGTAATTGACGGCGAGCCCGATCAACTCGTCGAGTTCGGGATCGCTCTCCGGCGAGGTGTCGGGCGCGTAGCGCTGGACGAAGCGCCAGGCGACCTCCTTGTCCTGGAGGCCGGAAAGGCTGACGAGATTGAGCAGCAGGCCGTAGGTCACCGGCAGCGCCTCGGCGGGCACGGCGCCGCGATGGATGTGGTGCACCGGATTGCCCAGCTTCTGCTCGACGGGCTGGTTCGGATAATTGCCGCGGAACTGCCAATATTCGTCCACCGCGCGGGGGATGACCCCGATGTGCAGGCTCTTCGCGCGCTTGGGCTCGCGGTAGATGTAGAAGGCGAGGCTTGGTTCGCTTCCGTAGCGCAGCCATTCCTCGAGGCTGAGGCCGTTGCCCTTCGACTTTGAGATCTTCTCGCCTTTGTCGTCGAGGAACATCTCGTAATTGAACCCTTCGGGCGGGCGGCCGCCGAGGATGCGGCAGATCTTGCCCGACTGGATCACGCTGTCGATCAGGTCCTTGCCGGCCATTTCGTAATCGACTCCGAGGGCGACCCATCGCGCCGCCCAGTCGACCTTCCATTGGAGCTTGGCCGCGCCGCCGAACGCCGATTGCTGGACGCGGCTGCCGTCCTCGTCGTCGAATGCGATCAGGCCGGCCTCGGCGTCGATCACTTCGACGGGCACTTGCAGCACGCGGCCCGTCGTCGGCGAAATCGGAAGTACGGGCGAATAGGTCTTGCGGCGGTCCTCGCGCAGCGTCGGAAGCATCACGCCCATGATCGCGTCGAAACCGTAGAGGACCTTGCGGACCACGCTGTCGAAGCGGCCGGACGTGTAGCAATCGGTCGCGGAGAGGAATTCGTAGTCGAAGCCGTAGCGGTCGAGAAAGCGCCGAAGCATCGCATTGTTGTGATGCGCGAAGCTCGGATATTCGCCGAAGGGGTCCGGGATCTGCGTCAGCGGCTTGCCGAGATATTCCTCGAGCATGGCCTGGTTGGGAACATTGTCAGGGACCTTGCGAAGCCCGTCCATGTCGTCGCTGAAGGCGATCAGCCGCGTCGGCGCGCCGCCTGTCAGCTCCTCGTAAGCGTGGCGCACAAAGCTGGTCCGAGCGACCTCGTTGAACGTGCCGATGTGCGGCAGGCCCGAGGGACCGTAACCGGTCTCGAAGATCATCAGATCGCCGGCCGGCTTGCCGTCAGGCCAGCGCTTCAGAAGCTTGCGCGCTTCCTCGTACGGCCAGGCCTTCGAACTCAGGGCGGCGGAGCGAATTTCATCGGCATGACTCATGAGGTGACGCCCTCTAGCCGACGGCCATGCACCCTTCCAGCCGCGTCATTGGATCACGCCGAGCGTGCGCCATTGCGGCACCAGCCGATCGACGAAGGAAGGGGCGAGCTTTGCGAAATGCGCCTGAAGCTGGTCGTCGGGAATGATTTGTCCGCGAAACTGGACCTGGCGGTTTAGCGCCGCGACGCGGTCCGCAACTCCGCGGGCGAGTTCGTGCGGGTCGTTGTTGCGCCCGCTCGACAACCAGGAGTCGAGCATCAGCAGGTTCAGTTCGGGCGCGAGCACGCCGGTGCCGAGCGCGGCGGCGGCAAGATGGGTATAGGATCCGCCCTCCGCAGCGCCGGCGGCGACTGCGGCGTTGAACCGCTCGGCGACTTCTGCAGATCCGGGATGGGCGCGCCCAACCGTAAGCATTTCCGCCTCGAGCATGCAGAGCAGGATGCTGCGGGTGTTGAGACGAGCCGAGTTCTCGAGCGCCATGAGCTCACCGAAGGAGCGCGGGCTCGCCGCGAGGGCGCCGAGGATGTCGGCGATGACCGCATATTCGACCATCAATCCGCCGAAGGTCGTCCTGAAATGAACCGGAGCACCTTCGGGCGGCGCGGCCAGTAGGTAGATCGGAACCCCCTCATTGAGGCTGCCGACACGTGCTGCCTGCGGGTTGCGGCAGAAGATATCCCGCCGGAACTGCTGCATGATGACGATATCCTGCACATCCTGGCGCAGCGTCGAGTCCGGTTGCTCCCGGATGACCGCGCCGAGTTCGGGAGGAAGCGCCTCCGGCAGCAACGCTTCGGCAATCGTGGCTGGCCCGATGTAGCCGAACTCCGCCGGTGCCACCTGCTCCGCCAGCTCCGAATGCCACATCGGCGCCCAGTGTTCGGGAAGATATTCGTGGGTGAGATAGGTTGGCGGCTGCCCGCCGATCAATTCGAGATGCGTCGTCAAATAGGGCATTCGCTCGAACAGCGGCGCGTTGGCGTCCCTCAGGCGACGAAACATGGAAATCGCGCCGCCAATCGCCGCATTCGCTTCGCGGCGCCTTCCGAGCTGATTCGCGACGTGTTGGAACGGCATGGCCGGCAACCACCCGGGCGGCGTGTTGTAGCCGAATGCCGCGATCGTGCCGGGCTTGCTCGCGTGCGCAACGCACTTGACGGCCGCGGCGCGGATGTCTGGTGAAACCCAGGTAAGAATGCCCTGCAGCAGCAGATAATCGAAGACTCCAACCTCCGCTGGCCAGTTCGCCGCGAGATCGAGGAAATCGGCCTGGATGAACCGGACGTTTGTGAGGCCCGCGGCTTCGGCGAGGTCGCGGCCGCGCAGGACGTCCGAGTCGAAATCTATTCCGACGAACTCGGCCTCCGGATTGGCCGCGGCGAGCAAACAGACATGAAAACCCGTGCCGCAGCCGAGATCGGCATAGCGATAGGATGGACCGGATCGCGGCGGCTCATAGCCCTGCGCACGGATGCAGAAGTCGAGCCAGCCGGGCGCCATCTGCGGGAAGAAGTTGGCAAGATAGCCAACGGACACATTGTAGCCGTGCCGCCCCTCAGCCATGCCACGAGCTCTCCTTTAAGCGCGGCCTGTAGGGGCGGTTTGCGCGAGCGCCAAATTGTTGTGATTCCGTGCGCCCGCCTTCTGGTCTCCGGGAACGAAACGCGTACAAGCGAGGTCATGGCGCTCGCTCTTCCCGCACTTCACGCAACCCATGCCGGAATCTGGCTTGCAAGCGGCGACGGGGAGGTGCGCGAGGCGAGCCGCGGCGAAGCAATCGCCCGCGGCGCCGAGACCCCGCACATCGTCCTGAATGCGCCGCTCGTCGGGCAGCGCCTCGGCTATCCCGACCTCAGCGGGCTCGACCTGCTCGAGCTGTTCGCCTTCGTCCATCCGGCGCGTTTCGCGGTGCCGACTGTCGCCGGCTTAAGCCGTCTCCTGGGCCTCGAGCCGCCCTCGAACGACGCCGACGCGGCCGCGGCGCTTCAGGCGATTGCGGGCAGCCTGCTGACGGCCCTCGGGGATCCTGAGTGGCGCGAGCGCGAAGGGGCGTGGACCAGCAACGCGACGCTGCACCGGCTCGGCTGGAGCTGGGCGCCGCTGGTCGCAGCGCGCCTCGAGCCGCCCGAGCGGGGCGAGCGCATGCTCTTCTCCCGGCTGAAGCAATGGGACGAAGCGGCGGAGCGGCCCCCGCCGCGCACCCTTGTCGTCGATCCGGTGGACGCGCGCTCGAGGCTCGATGCGCTGACCGGCCGCGCCGAGGCCCGCGAAGGTCAGAAAGCGATGGCCGAAGCCGTGATCGAGGTCTTTGCCCCCAAGCGCTCGAAAGGCGCGCCCAACCTGCTGCTCGCCGAGGCCGGCACCGGGATCGGCAAGACCCTCGCCTATCTCGCGCCGGCATCGCTGTGGGCGGAGCAGGCGGGCGGCGCGGTGTGGGTGTCGACCTTCACCAAGGCGCTCCAGCGGCAGCTCGACGCCGAGGGGCCCAAGCTATTCGCCGATCCGGAAGAGCGTGCGCGGCGAATCGTCGTGCGCAAGGGCCGCGAGAATTACCTCTGCCTGCTCAACCTCGAAGATGCGCTCCAGGGTGCGTTTGCCGGCCGGGCGGCGGTTCTCGCGCAACTCGTCGGGCGTTGGGCGGCTTACACGAAGGACGGCGACATGGTCGGCGGCGACCTGCCGGGTTGGCTTCCGAGCCTGTTCCGCCGGGCAGGGTCGACCGCGCTCACCGACCGACGCGGGGAATGCGTCTATGCCGGCTGCCCGCACTATCGCCGCTGCTTCATCGAACGCGCCGAGAGGGCCAGCCGCGACGCCGACATCGTCATCGCCAACCACGCGCTGGTGATGGTCAATGCCGCGCGCGCTCGCGAGGACGCGCCGGGGCGGATCCTGTTCGACGAGGGCCATCATTTGTTCGACGCCGCCGACTCGACCTTCGCCGTGACGTTCGGAGGACAGGAGGCGATCGAGTTGAGGCGCTGGATCGTCGGGCCGGAGGGGCGTTCGCGCGGGCGCAGGCGCGGCCTTGCAGCGCGGCTCATGGACGTCGCCTCTTACGACGATGAAGGAGGCCGCGCGCTCGAAGCGGCCATAGATGCGGCGAAGGCGTTGCCTTCGGATGGCTGGCTCCAGCGGCTGATCGAGGGATCGCCGTTCGGCCCGGTCGAGACGCTGCTGAGCGAAGTGCGCGGCGTCGTTTATGCGCGGTCGAAGGCGCAGGAAGCGGGATACGGGCTCGAGACCGAGCTCGCGGAGCCGGACGGGGCGCTCGTCTCGGCTGCCGCCGGCGCGGTGCAGACGCTCGAGGCGCTGCACAAGCCGCTGGCAGCACTCGCCAGGCGGCTCGAAGCCGTGATCGAGGACGCTCCGGACTGGCTCGACAGCCAGGCGCGAGCGCGGGTCGAAGGGGCAATCCGCGGACTCTCGTGGCGGCGCGAGATGCTGGCCGCCTGGATCGCGCTTCTGGCTCGGATCGGGGGCGAGGCCGACGCGGAATTCGTCGACTGGCTGGCGGTCGAGCGAAGCGAGGGCCGCGAGCTCGACGTCGCGATTCACCGCCGCTGGCTCGATCCGACAACGCCGCTAGCGGCCGTCGTCATGGCGCCGGCGGATGGCGTGCTCGTGACCTCCGCCACTCTGCGGGCGGGCGAAGACTGGCCGGCGGCCGAGGCGCGGACCGGCGCTGCTCACCTCCCGGCGCCCGTGCAGCATTTCGAAGCGGAAAGCCCCTTCGATTATGCCGGCTGCTCCGAAGTGCTGATCGTCACCGATATCCGCCAGGGGGACGTCGCCGCGCTTGCCGGCGCCTATGCGCGGCTGATCGAGGCGGCGAAGGGCGGCACGCTCGGCCTCTTCACGGCGATCCAGCGCCTGAAAGCGGTCCATGCGCGCATCGCCGACCGGCTCGCGCGTGTCGGGCTGCCGCTCCTCGCCCAGCATGTCGACCCGATCGACGCCGGCACGTTGGTCGACATCTTCCGCGACGACCCTCGCGCGTCGCTCCTCGGCACCGATGCGCTGAGGGACGGAGTCGACGTGCCCGGCGAATCGCTGCGCCTCGTGGTGATGGAACGTGTGCCGTGGCCGCGGCCGACGGTGCTCCACGCCGCGCGGCGGATGGCGGGAGGCGGGAGCGCCTACGACGATCGGGTAGTGCGGGCGCGCCTCGCCCAGGCGTTCGGGCGGCTGATTCGCCGGCAGGGCGACCGGGGCCTTTTCGTGGTGCTGTCGGCCGCTTTTCCCTCGCGGCTGCTGAAGGTGTTTCCGAAGGGCGTTCCGGTCAGCCGAATCCCCCTGGACGAGGCGATCGCCAGAGTGGAGGCGTCGCTCGGCGCGCCCAGCGACGGATTAGTGCTCCAGCGCCTCGGCGAGACGGTTGCGAAGAGCGATTAGCCGGAAGACGTCGACTCCGATCGGATCTTCGTGCTCAGGCACGTCAGAAGAGGCCAGCGGCGCGGGCGGCGGCGACGCCGGTTCCTCGCACGCGGGCGGCGACTCCGGCGCATTGCGGTCGCGAAGCAGCTTCTGCACCCCGCGCACCGTATAGCCTTCTTCGTTGAGAAAACGGTTGATCCGCCGTGCGAGATCGACGTCCGCAGGCCGGTAGTAGCGGCGGTTGCCAGCGCGCTGCATCGGCTTCAGCTGCGGGAAGCGAGTCTCCCAGTAACGCAAAATATGCTGCGGAACGCCGAGCTGGTGGGACAACTCACCGATGGTCAGGAGAGCGCCGGGCTCCTTTTCGGCCGGCACTTAAAGGTCAGCCCTTCGCGATCCGGTCGCGCATGATCTGGCTGGCGCGGAAGGTCATCACTCGCCGGGGCGCGATCGGCACCTCGACGCCCGTCTTCGGATTGCGGCCGATGCGCTGCCCCTTGTCGCGCAGGATGAAGGTGCCGAACCCGGACACCTTCACGTTCTGGCCGACCGCAAGCGCGTGGCACATGTGGTGAAGGACGCGCTCCACGACGCCCGCGGATTCCGCGCGCGACAGGCCGAGGCGGCGATGAACGACATCGGCGAGGTCGGCGCGGGTGAGCGTGCCGCTCGCGTCCATGTCATTATTGATTCGCGCGATCCCGAGATCGGCCATGATTGTCTCCCCGAGTGGACGGCGTGCCCCCGCCGTATCAATTACACTTTCGTAACGGAATTCCGTGCCGTCGGCAATTCGACTCTTCGCCGGATATTCCAATTTTTTCAATACCTGAGCGCTGCCGCCCCCCATGTAAAGCCACCGCCCATCGCTTCCAGCACGACGACGTCGCCACGCTTGATTCGCCCGTCCTTCACGGCCGTATCGAAAGCAAGCGGGACCGATGCGGCGGAGGTGTTCGCATGTTCGTCCACCGTCACCACGATCTTTTCGGCGGGAAGGCCCAGCTTCTTCGCTGTCGCGTCGAGAATCCGGGCATTCGCCTGGTGCGGAACGACCCAGTCGACATCGGCGGCGCTAAGACCCGCATCCTCGAGCACTTCGTTGAGCACGTCGGCGAGGTTTATGACGGCGTGCCTGAACACTTCCCGACCCTTCATGCGCAATTTCCCGACCGTCCCCGTCGTGGACGGTCCGCCGTCGACGAACAGCAGGTCGTTGTGGCGCCCGTCGGCGTGGAGTTTGGTGGCGAGCACGCCACGCTCGCTCTCTTCAGCGCTCAGCACCAAGGCCCCGGCGCCATCGCCGAACAGCACGCAGGTCGCCCGATCTTCCCAGTCGAGTATCCGGCTGAATGTCTCGGCCCCGATCACCAGCGCCTTTCTCGCGTTGCCCGAGCGCAGCATCGAATCGGCCACGGAGAGGGCGTAGAGGAAGCCGGTGCAGACGGCGTGGACGTCGAAGGCGATGCAGTCCTTGATGCCAAGGGTCGCCTGGACCTTCGTAGCGGATGACGGGAAGGTCTGGTCGGGGGTCGCCGTCGCAAGCACGATGAGGTCGATGTCCTCCGGCTTGACGGCTGCATGATCCAGCGCTCGGCGCGCGGCCTCTACGGCAAGACTCGCCGTCGTCTCGCCTTCGCCGGCGACATAACGGCTGCGGATTCCGGTGCGGGCGACGATCCATTCGTCGCTGGTGTCGACGCTCTTGGCGAGCTCCTCGTTGGTGACTCGGCGCTTCGGCAGAGCGCTTCCGGCGCCAAGGACGACCGAACGCCTCACAGCGAGCTTCCGTTGGCGAAAGCGTGGGCGCGGAAGTTGTCGAGGTCCTCGCCGATCCGCCGAGTGATGTCGTTGCGGACCATGCTCGCGGCGACGCGGATCGCATTGGCGACTCCCTTGGGGCTCGCAGCGCCATGGCTTTTGACGACGAGGCCGTTCAGCCCAAGGAAGACGGCGCCGTTGTGATTGTTGGGATCGAGATGGACCTTGAGCAGGTTGAGCGCGGGCTGCGACAGCGCGAAGCCCGCTTTCGAACGCAGCGAGCTCTTGAATGCGCGGCGCAAAAGGTCGGTGACGAACCGCGCCGTCCCTTCCGCGGTCTTCAATGCGATATTGCCCGAAAAGCCGTCGGTGACGACCACGTCGACCTGGCCGCGCGACAGCTGGTCGCCTTCGGTGAAGCCGTCGAACCGGAACGGCAGATAATCCGCTTCGCGCAGCAGCGCCGCCGCGTCCTTGAGCTCGCCGGTCCCTTTCAATTCCTCGGTGCCGATGTTGAGCAGTTTGACCCGCGGCTCGGCGATACCGAGGACGCAACGCGCATAGGCCGCGCCCATGACGGCGAACTGGACGAGGTTCTGGGCATCGCACTCGGTGTTGGCGCCGAGGTCGAGCATGATCACGTCGGTCTCGCCGAGTGTGGGCAGGAGTGCGGCGAGCGCGGGCCGGTCGATCCCCGGCATGGTTCGGAGCGCGAGCTTGGACATGGCCATCAGCGCTCCGGTGTTGCCGCCGGACAGGGCAGCGTCGGCGCGCTCTTCCTTGACCGCGTTGATCGCCATGCCCATCGACGTCGTGCGGGCGCGGCGGATCGCCTGGCTCGGCTTTTCGCGGGGATCGATCGCCTCGGGCGAATGGATGACGGCAACCCGCTCGCGCAGGCCCTTATGCCCCTCGATCTCGTCGATCACCCGGGGCTCGTCGCCATAGAAAGTGAAGCGCAGCGACGGATCCTTGCGCAACGCCCGGGAGGCGCCCGAGATCATCGCCGAGACGCCGCTGTCGCCCCCCATGGCGTCGATTGCGATGTGCGGGCCCGCTTCCATGGGCCGAAAGGCTTAGGCCTCGGTGGAGACGATTTCGCGGCCGTTATAATGGCCGCACGCCGGGCACATGTTGTGCGGAAGCTTGAGCTCGCCGCAGTTCGGACATTCCTGGAACTTGGTCGCCTTCAGCGCATGGTGGCTGCGGCGCATGTTCCGCTTCGACGGCGAGGTTTTTCTCTTGGGGACAGCCATTGCGGCACCTTCAACTCAAATGACATCAATAAAAATGGCGACGATCTGCGCCTCATCGGCGGGGCAGGCCCCGCGGCGGCGGCCGGATCGTCGCGAACCGCCGCCCCTATAGCGAAACCGGCTCCTGTTGCAAGGGAGCCGGCGCCGAACGCCTCGCGGTTTCGGCGTCAATGTCCTCCGGACCCGTCATCACCCAGCCGCCGGGGCGGCGCATGAGGACGAAGCGGTAATAGCAATAAGCGAGCAGGTAGATGCCGCTGCACACGAACAATGACTTGCGTCCGGATTCGGGGTCGAGCCACAGCACGACGACCTCGCCGGCGACGATCGCGATCCCGATCAGCGGGATCAGCGGCCACATCGGCGTCTTGTAGCGGCCGATCCCTGTCCGTCCGCTGCGTCGCCCGGCGAGCACTCCCCAGACGTAGAAAGCGGTCAGGATCGTGTAATTCCCGGACAGGACCAGCACCTTGAAATAGAGCGGGATGTAGGTCGCGAGCGCGGTGCTGCCGCCGATCAGCAGAATGGCGACCCAGGGCGCGTCTGTCTTCGGGATGAGATGGAGGAGCACGCGGTTGATCGGCCGCGCGAACAGCCTCGTCCTCGCCATGGAAAAGACATTCCGGCCGATGCCGACGAAACCGGCGAGACAGGCGTTGAAGATCGCAATCGCAATCGACAGCGATACCAGCTTGAGCACGAAATCCGGGAGATAGAAGGCAAGGAAGGTCTCGAACGGCGAGTCGCTGCTGAGGACCGCCCTCAAGTCGTGTGACCCGACGATCACGCCGACCATCGGCGCCGTCTCCAGCACGACGGTGATCGCGAAGGCCAGCATGATGATCCGGCCGACCGTCTCGGGCCGCTTCATGTCCTCGCTGAACATCAGCGCCTGCGATGCCCCTGCGAGCGCCCATGAGGCGTTGTTGATCGCGATCCCGGTGATGGCGATCCCGGCCGCGACCCACATGCCGTTATCGATCCGCACCGGGTGGATCATCGCCGCTCCCGCGCCAGGCTGCCAATGAGCAACTCCGACGACGGCGATGAGCAGCAGCGCCGTCCCCTCGATCACCATGAAAATGCCGGTGATCGCCTCGTTCGATCGGATGTTCAGCAGCGAGAGAATCGTGATCACGACGACGGTGATGAACGTGATCTCATTCGCGCTGAGGCGAATCCCGAAGGGCTGCAGATAAATCGCGATTCCGACCGCGGAGGTGCTGAGGAACAGGGGGATGGAAGCAATGCTCGCGATATAAGTCGTGGCCCCGGCCCAGTCGCCGATGGCATGGCCGATCGCGGCATAATCGTAGCCGGCGGTGGGATAGGCGGCGCCAAGCTCCGCCGCCATCGAGGTCTGGCAGTAGCAAACGAGGCTTCCGAGCACGAAAGCGAGCACGGTGCCGGTCCCGGCTTCGGTCATGATCGCGCCGCCGCTGACGAGGACCGACACGCCGGGCGACAGCACCGAAAGCGTGAGGATGATCACGCCGAAGCCCGAGAGCGAGCGCGTGAACTTCGGAGCGTGCTCGCCGCTCACGCTTGCGCTTCGCGGAAACGCGTGACGTGATCGCCGACGAAGGGATTGGTGCGCCGCTCCTGGCCGAAAGTGGACATCGGGCCATGGCCCGGCACGAATGCCGTTTCGTCGCCCATCGGCCAAAGCTTGCCCGTGATCGATCGGATCAGCTGCTGCTGATCGCCGCGCGGAAAGTCCCAGCGGCCGACGGATCCCTTGAACAGCACGTCGCCAACCAGCGCCAGGCTGGATTCCGGGTGGTGGAACACGATGTGGCCCGGCGTGTGGCCGGGACAGTGACGGACGTCGAAGCTGAGCTCGCCGACAGTCACCCGGTCGCCGTCATCCAGCCAGCGCGACGGCTCGAACGGACGGCCGAGCACGCCATATTTGAGCCCGTCCTGCGCGAGCCGCTCGATCCAGAAGATGTCGTCGCGATGCGGCCCCTCGATCGAAACCCCGAGCTCTTCGGCAAAGATCCCGGCGCCTCCGCAATGGTCGATGTGGCCGTGGGTCAGCAAGATCTTCTCGATCGTGACTCCGGCCTGTTCTGCCGCCGCCTTGAGCCGCGGCAGGTCGCCGCCGGGATCGACGAACGCGCCGCGCATCGTCGCGGTGCACCACAGCAAGGTGCAATTCTGCTGCAGCGGCGTGACGGGAATGATAGCCGCCTTGAGGGGTGGGTCGCTCATTTCCAGACGTTGGCGGGGTCGATCGGCTGCAGCCTCGCCGTTGCGGGAGGCTCATCCTTCATGGATGCGGCCACTGACTCGGCCTGACGCAGCACTCGGAGCACATTGCCGCCCGCGAGCTTCGCCAGATTCTCGTCGCTCCAGCCGCGGCGGATCAACTCGGCGAACAGCAAGGGATAGCCGCTGACGCTGTTCATTCCGGGCGGCGCTCCATCGGCTGGGATCCCGTCGAGATCGCCGCCGATTCCGACGTGGTCGTAACCCGCGACCTTCACGATGTGCTCGATATGATCGGCGATGATTCCGACGCCGGTCGACGGCGCGGGATGCGCCTGCTCCCATTCGGCGAGCTTCGCCTTCCGAATATCCGGCTGGCCGGTGTAGAGATCGCCGAGGAGCGCTTCCTCCGCCGTATGGTCGGCGTCCCACTGCCGGTACGGCTCCCACAAATGGCCGAGATAGAAATTGACCATCACCACGCCGCCATTCGCCGGCAGGCGCTTGAGGACGTCGTCAGGCACATTGCGCGGATGGTCGGCGAGCGCGCGGGCGTCACTGTGGGAGAAGATCACCGGCGCCTTGGTCACGTCGAGCGCGGCGCGCATCGTCTCGGGCGAGACGTGGCTCAGATCGACGAGCATTCCGAGCCGGTTCATCTCGTGGATGACGATGCGGCCGAAATCGTTGATCCCCTGCCACTTGGGGTCGTCGGTCGCGCTATCGGCGAACTCGTTGTCCTTGAAATGCGTGAGAGTCATGTAGCGCGCGCCGAGGTCGTAGAACTGGCGAAGCGCGGCGAGGCTTCCGCCGATCTGGTGCCCGCCCTCGACGCCGATCAGCGAGGCGATTTTCCCGGCCTTGTGGATTCGCACGATATCGTCGGCGGTTCGCGCGACCTCGAGGTCTTGCGGATAGGCTTTGACGAAGCGTTTGACGATGTCGATCTGCTCGAGCGTGTCGCGGATCGCGCGATCGCCGGTCACTTCCGACGGGATGTAGACCGACCAGAATTGTCCCCCGACGCGACCTTGGTGCAGCCGCGCCATATCGGTCATCATCGGGTGGCCGGGCCTCTTGTCCGTTCCGCTGGCGAGTCCCTCGACGCTCATGCCGTAATTTTCACGGAGCTGCTCGGCGAGGTCGTTGTGACCGTCGATCAGCGGCGTGGCTTTAAGGATTCGGTCGATCCGCGCCTGGATCTTTGGATCGATCGACTGGGCCGCGGCGACACCGGGCATCATCGCCAGCGCTGCTGCGAGGAGGAGCAAATGTCTCATGGCAGCGGGTTTAGGAACAGCCGCCGGTACACGCAATCGCGGGGGCTTGCGCATCGCCACTCAAGCAGCGAAGCATAAGTCGAATGGCGCCGTCGTCCGATCTTGAAGTCAGAATGGATTTCGACCCCGACGAGGGCATCCCCAACCTCGAACATCACCTCGACGGCCTGAAGCGGCAGGCTGACAGTCGCGGGTTCAAGTTCGACCGGCACGCGGCGCGCAACGAGCTGCAGGCGGCGACATTTGGCAAGACCCGCCGCGCCGTCGCTCGGCTTTTGCTCAGCCCGACCGGTGCAATGGCGATCGAGGTCCGTCCCGTCTAGGCGGCGAGCGGGAAGCGCAGGAGCCGGTCGGAAACCGGGACGAGCGCGGCGGCGTGCGCGCCGACCGAGCGCAGGATTTCCGGATGGTGCGCGTCGAGGCCGCCGGTGAGCGAGCCAAATGCCGGCATGATAATCTTGCTCGGTGAAACCACGAAACAGCGACGCGAGATGTGCCGCCCATTCAGATTGACCCGCAGCTTGGGGTGGAAGTGGCCGGAAATTTCCGGGAGTGGTTCGGCGGGAAAAGCCTCATGCCGATAGACGATGCCGCCCATTTCGACGGCGGGCTCGATCACCCCGCCGCAATGGTCGATGCCGCGGGCATCGTGGTTGCCGACGATCCAGATCCAGGCGACCTGGTCCATCAGTTGTTGGAGGAGCGACCGCGCATCGGCAGGCAGCCGCTCGCAGCCGAAATTGTCGTGGAAGCTGTCGCCGAGGCAGAAGACGTGGCTGGGGCGGATTCGCTCCACTTCTTCGGCCAGCGCGGTCAGCGTCGCGTGGGAATCATAGGGGGGAAGGAATTGGCCCAGCCGAGCGAACCAGCTCGCCTTTTCAAGGTGCAGGTCGGCAACGAACAGCGACGTATGCTCGGGCCGATAAAGCGCGCCGGAGGCGGTCGCGAAGAATGTTTCGCCTGCGAACGAAAAGGGAACCATGGGGCCGGTCTAACGCCGGCCGAAACGCCACGCTAGATCATAACCGTGCCCGGATGTCGCCGGGACAGCCTCGGCGCGTCTGTTACTCGTAATCGCCGCCCGACGGGCTCGGACGGGGCGGCGCGGCGGCGGTGAGCCGCAGCGCTTCGGCGGCTTCGCTCAGCGATGCCAGCTCTTCGGTCTCGTCCTCCTCGTCGATCCGCACCTTCTGCAGGTTGCTGACGACCGCTTCCTCGAGATCGCGAGGCTTGACCGTGACTTCGGCGATCTCACGCAGCGCTACGACCGGGTTCTTGTCGCGGTCGCGGTCGATCGTCAGATCGGCGCCGCCGGAAATCTGCCGCGCACGCTGGGCCGCGAGCAGGACGAGATCGAACCTGTTCGGGATCTTGTCGACACAATCTTCAACCGTAACGCGCGCCATTCAAAAGCTCCGCAAAGCCATTCCACGAGCTATTCGCTCGCCGGGTATATGGGATGTCAGGAAGGTCGCGCCAATAGCTTGCAGGCGCTTCGAAAGTCAAGGAAAGCGTGGCAATGGCCGATCAGGCAGCCCCTGCCGCGACAAAAGCGCCGATCCGCGCCGAGATCGCCGGCAACCGGCTCGAGCTGATCGAGACGGGGCAGGAGCGATTCCGGCTGCTGCTCAAGCTGATCGCGGAGGCTCATAGCAGCATCAGGATGCTGATGTACATGTTCAATCCCGACCGTGACGGGGACGCGGTGCGCGACGCGCTCACCGCCGCGGCGGCGCGGGGGGTGAAAGTCACGCTGCTGATC
>Ga0070680_100000547_pt1 | contig 25703 bp, 22 predicted proteins | sample KBSC73BmetaG_FD_64672 | JGI IMG/M metagenome (GOLD analysis project Ga0070680, IMG submission 64672) | Corn rhizosphere microbial communities from Kellogg Biological Station, Michigan, USA - KBS C7-3B metaG | ecosystem: Host-associated > Plants > Roots > Rhizosphere | place: USA: Michigan...
CTGAAAACATTCCGATCGTGAGCTGGCTCATCCTGCGCGGCAGATGCAGCGGCTGCGGCGAGCGAATCTCGATCCAGTATCCAATCGTGGAGCTGTTGGTCGGCCTGCTGTGGCTGGCGGCGTTCATTGAATTCGGGGCGTCCTTCACTGCATTCCGGGTCGCCGTATTCGCGACCGTGCTGCTCGGAATCTCGATCACCGACGCCAAATATTTTCTCATCCCCGATGGCTTCACAGTTTTCGGTCTGCTCTTCGCGCTGCTCACCGCGCTCGCCGCACTCTTCGTCGGGGACAACGGTCCCTTCGTGGGACCATGGGATGCAGTGATCGGCATGTGCGTAGGTGCTGGCGCGATCTCCGTCGTCGGATGGCTGGGGGAGGTCTGGCTGAAGCGGCCGGCGATGGGATTCGGCGACGTGACACTGATGGCGGTTGTAGGCGCCGCGGTCGGCGGTCCTCGCGCGCTTCTCACCATTTTCGTGGGGTCAGTCCTCGCGCCGATCGTCCTGCTCGGCGTCGTCTACCCGTTGTCAGCGCGAGGACTCGCCGACGACCAGGGACAGACCGAGCTGGCGCTCGAGGTGGATTCGGGATGGCGCAAACGCGAGCTGCCGTTCGGCGTCTTTCTTGCGCCCGCTGCGCTGATCACGTTGCTTTGGGGAGATGCGATCATAGCATGGTACCTGCGCATCTCGGGGCTGTAGCAGCGGCTTTTCTCCTTTCCGCCTGAAATGAGCGCTCACCTGAATCGAACCATCTTCCTGCCGGCAGCGGCGTTCGTCGCGCTCGGCTCCGCCTGTGAAAAGCCGAAGCCCACCTACGAAGGGCCGTACGCGGCGCAGGTCGCCCAAGCGGTTCCAATGATCGAGAAGGCGGTGGGTCTCAAGTTCAAGACTCCGCCCAAAGTCGAAACGCGCTCGAAGGAACAGGTGCGGCAGTACATCGTCAAGCAGGTCAGTGATTCGCAAGCCGTTCGCGAGCTGAATGGCGAGGAAGCCGCGTACAAGAGACTCGGGCTCATCCCCGACACGCTCAAGCTCCAGCCATTTCTCGAAAGCCTTCTCGTCGAGCAGATCGTCGGCTTTTACGATCCGCACACGAAGATTCTCTACATCGTCGACGGATCGCCGAAGGATCTGGTTGCGACGATCGTGACGCACGAGCTGGTGCACGCACTGCAGGATCAGTACATCAGCCTCGATTCGGTGCAGAAGGTGGTCGGCGACAACGATCGTCAGTCCGCCGCGCAATCCGTGTTCGAGGGACAGGCTGTGTATGAGCAGATCTCGATCATGCTCGGCGGATCGAACATCGCGATCAATCTTCCCGGCGGTTGGGATCGGATCAGAGACATGATCCGCGAGAGCCAGGCGTCGATGCCGGTCTTCGCCGCTGCGCCGCGCGTGATCCAGGAGACGCTCATCTTCCCATACCTGAGCGGCGCCGAGTTCTACAGGAACTACAAGGAGCGCAAACCGGGCACGGTGATCTACAACGACATGCCCGTGTCGACGGAGCAGATCATCCACGCCTCGGCGTTCTTCGGTACTCGTGACAACCCAACCAAAGTGACACTCGGCCCACTCACGAACGCGACCGACGTGTACGAAAACGATCTGGGCGAATTCGAGACGAGGCTGTTCCTCTTCCAGCACCTCAACGATCAGAACGAAGCAATTCGCGGCGCATCCGGGTGGGATGGCGATCGCTACGCGGTGGTGAATACACCGCAGGGACCCGGGATCGTGTGGCTGACGGTGTGGGATTCGCCGGTCGAAGCCGGCGAATTCTACGACATCGCGGGTCGCGCGATCGAGAAGAGATTCACGACCAAGGCGTCGGCAGCGTCAACGAGTCTCGTGAAGAAATACTCGACGGGTGGCCGTACGCTGCAGCTCAGCACCGTCGAGATCGGGGGACGGCCGGTCGTGCTCTACGAGGATCTCCCAGCGGGCGCGAACGTAAACATCGTCAATCCGGCCCAGATAAAACTCGTTCAATAGCGTGTAGCCTTCGTCGAGCTACAGTCCCAGGAGCTTCTGAAGGCCGAACGTGCACACGCCGATCAATCCGCCCAGCACGTAACCAGTTGTGATGATCAGGTTCAGTTCGTTCTGAATCACGTTGCGCAGAATTTCCTCGACGCGCTCGACGCTGAACGCCATCACCTTTCGCTCCACCATCGCCTGCACATCCAGCTTCTTTATGAGCTCGGGCAGCTGGTCATGAATCCATTCCCAGATCACCGGGGCCGCAGATGCTGCCAGCCGTCGTGGCGCCTCCGGGTCTTTCTTCGCCTCTACATCGCCGAGGATGTCGGAGATCGGCTTCTGAAGGTAGGTGAGGATCGCATCATGGATTGCCTTCGAGATCTCTTCCCTGATCTCCGGCTCCTCGAGCAGCCCCACCACCTGTTCGACGCCATCGGTCTCGATCGCGTCGAGTACGCTGTCGAACTTCTTTTCGGTCATCATCAGCTTGGCGAAGATGCGCTCGTGAAAGCGCATGTCGTCGACGAAGCGATTGAACATGGAGTGAAGCGCGGTGCGAAGCTTTACTCGCGTTGTGGGTTGACCGAGGAACGCGCCCAGCTTCGTCATCGCAACCGGCAGATACGCCGTCGTCGCTCCCTCGAGCGCCGTGATCACAGCCGGTGGAACCTTGTCGATGAGCGGATCGCGCGATGTCAGCATGTTGGCGATGACATCCTCCACGCGCGATTGAAACGCTTCGAGCAGCTCGGGCCGCGCCAGCTCGCTCTGTAGATCCCCCGGCGTCAGCAATCGCTCGCCAACGGTACGCCCGAGACTCTTGGCGAGCCTCGCCTGATTTTTCGGGATGGCGCCCTGGAAGCCGAATTTCTTCTTCTTCGGGTTGAAGAGCATCCAGACGGCTACGGTGTCAGAGAGACCCCCGGCCATCGTTCCTACGAAGACATGGATTCCGAACTGGATCCAGGGGTTGGCGACGTTCACCTACTGATTGACTGCCGCTGGGCTCGACTGATTTATCGATGCCGTGGCCGAATCCGACACCGCGTTTTTCGGCGGAACATCGCCGTGCGGCTCCGCCGCGTCAGCCAGCGTGCCCGGACCCTTTGCGAGCAGCGCGAGGTGAATGATGTCGTCCATCGTCGAAACGAACGTGAACGTCATGCTGTTCACGACTTCATCCGGAATCCCGCGCAGATCCTTTTCGTTCGCCTTCGGCAGAATCACCTCGCGCAGCCCCGCGCGATACGCCGCCATGACCTTCTCCTTCACTCCGCCGATCTCGAGCACCTTCCCGCGGAGTGTCATCTCGCCGGTGAGCGCGATGTCGCGGCGCACGGGGCGACGGCTGAGCACGCTGGCAATCGCCAGCGTGACTGCCGCGCCGGCGCTCGGACCGTCCTTCGGGATCGCGCCGGCCGGGAAGTGCACGTGAAGGTCGCACTCCTTGAATTCGACGTCGTCGACGCCAAGAGTCTGAGCGCGCGAACGAACGTAGGAGTATGCGGCATCGACCGATTCGCGCATGACGTCGCCAAGCTGTCCCGTCACGGTCAGGCGGCCGGACCCGGGCATCCTCAGCGCTTCAATCACCATCAGGTCGCCGCCTGTAGCGGTCCACGCCATTCCGGTCACCGCGCCGATCTCCGGCTCCTGCTCGGCGTCCTCGAGCGTATAGGTAGGATTGCCGAGGATGTCGACGACCATCGGGTTGTCGACGATCCACGCTCCCTCCTCCCCGTCGGCTTTTTTGCGTGCGCGTTTGCGCATCAGCGACGCAATGTTGCGCTCGAAATTCCGGAGACCGGCTTCGCGCGAATAGCGATTGGAGATGAAGCCGAGTACTTCGTCCGTGAACTGAATGTCCTTGTCAGTGATGCCGTGGTCCTCGAGCAGCCTCGGCAACAGATAGCGCCACGCGATCTCCACTTTCTCTTCGACCGTGTAGCCGAGGACTCGAATGACTTCCATTCGGTCGCGCAGCGGCGCCGGAATATCGAAGAGGTTGTTCGCGGTGCAGATGAAAAGGATGCTGGAAAGATCGAACGGCAGATTGAGATAGTGATCGACGAAGTTCGAGTTCTGCGAGGGATCGAGAACCTCGAGCATCGCAGCGGTCGGATCACCCGATGGCCCCCCGCTGGTCATCTTGTCGATCTCGTCGATCATCAGCACTGCATCTCTCACCTGCACGCGACGCAGAGACTGCAGGACGAGTCCAGGCATCGCGCCGACGTACGTCCGCCGGTGTCCGCGGATTTCAGCTTCGTCCCGCACTCCGCCCACCGAGATTCGATAGAACGCGCGGTTGATGGACGACGCAATCGCCTCGCCGAGCGACGTCTTACCGGTTCCCGGGGGCCCCACGAAACAGAGAATGGGGCCGTGTGGATCTCCCCCGCGAAGCTTGCGAACTGCGAGATACTCGGTGATTCGCTCCTTCGCCTCCTTGAGTCCGTAGTGCCGGCTATCGAGAAGCTCTTCGACCTTGCTGAGCACGATAACTTCGTCGGTGGCCGACCGGTTGTTCCAGGGGAGCGCCAGCATCCAATCCAGATAGGTGCGAATGACCTGATACTCGCTCGAGGCAGGCGAGAGATTTCGCATGCGCTCGATCTCGCGGCGGGCTTCCTGCGCCGCCTTCTCCGGAAGGTTCGCTTCTTCGAGCTTCTTAAGGGTCTCGATCGCTTCTTTTTCGCCGGGATCGCCCTCGCCGAGCTCGGACTGAATCGCGCGCAGCTGCTGACGGAGGTAGAACTCACGCTGGTGCTGCTCGATCTTGATCTCGGTCTGGCGCTTGACGTCTTCCGCGACGCGCGCGCGGCCGACTTCGCGCTCGACGCGTCCGAGGAGAAACTTGAGGCGCTGTCCGATGTTCAAGCGCTGGAGTATCTCGTCCTTGTCGGAGACCTTGAAATTGAGGTTGGTTGCGGCGAGGTCGGCAAATCGGCCCGGATCCGAGATGTTCATCTTGAGGATCGCGGGCACCTCGTCCGGGATGCGATCGATCAGCTCGGCCAGCGTCTCAGCGCCGGTCACAATGCGGGAGATGAGGTCGTCGACCTCGTTCGGATCGGGCGGGATCTCCTTGGCAGGCTTGATCCGCACGATCGGGAAGGGCTGGGTCTGCGCCACTCCTTCGACCACGATTCGGCGAAGTCCCTGAAGCGTGATCTGGACCGTTTCGCCGGGAAGGTTGATCCGCTCGTGGACGCGCGCGGCGACACCGACGCGGCCGACGAAGCGCTCAGGATCCAGAACGTCGTCGTGGTCGCCGGTCGCGACGACGAGGCCGACAATCAGCCCCGACTGCTCATTTGCGCGGAGCAGGGAGAGGTTTTCCGGTGCGCCCATCTGCACTGCGATCGTGCCGAGTGGGTAGACGATGGTCGATCGAAGCGCCATCAGCGGCAGCGTCGATGGAATCTCGGCCTGAAGGATGTCGTCTCTACGCTGCATGGCCATGCAATCTCTCTCTAGGGAGATGGTGCGTCGGTTGTTTCAGAAGTTAACGGCGCCTAAGTTTAAAGGCTATGTTCGAAGACCTGAGCGAAAAGCTCGAAGCCACTTTTGCCCGCCTGCGTGGCCGCGGCGTTCTCAGCGAAGCCGACATCAAGGAGGGCCTCCGCGAAGTCCGACGGGTGCTGCTCGAGGCCGACGTCAACTTCCAGCTGACGCGCGAGTTTCTGGAGCGCGTCGAAAAGAAAGCCACCGGGGTCAATGCGCTCAGCACAGTGTCGCCCGGCCAACAACTCGTCAAGATCGTCCACGAGGAGCTCACCGCAATGCTCGGCGAGCGGCGGGAAGGACTCAAGCTGAGCACCGTCCCGCCCTCGGTGATTATGATGGTCGGCCTGCAGGGATCGGGCAAGACGACGACGGCGGCAAAGCTCGCTCGGAAGCTAAAAGCAGAGGGACGCTCGACACGCCTGGTTGCCGCTGACGTATATCGGCCAGCCGCGATCGACCAGCTCGAGACGCTAGGCCGGGATCTTTCAATTCCGGTGTACGCGGATCGGACGACGACGGACGTCGTGAAGATCGCACGCGCCGGCGTTGCGGAAGGACTTCGTGAGCGCGACCGCGTCGTGATCATCGATACCGCTGGCCGCCTCCAGATCGACGATGCGATGATGCAGGAGCTCTCGCGCCTCAAGGAAGCGCTGCATCCGTCGGAGATTCTGCTCGTCGCCGACGGCATGACGGGACAGGACGCGGTAAAGATCGCGCAGGGATTCGACGCGGCGCTCGATGTGACCGGGGTGATTCTCACGAAAATGGACGGCGACGCGCGCGGCGGCGCGGCGCTCTCGATCTACGGAGTCACCAAAAAGCCGATCAAATACATCGGCGTAGGCGAGAAGTCGGACGCGCTGGAGGAGTTCCATCCCGAACGCATGGCCGGCCGCATTCTGCAGATGGGCGACGTCGTCACGCTGGTGGAAAAAGCGCAGGCGTCGTTCGATGAAGCCGAGGCGAAGCGGCTGGAGAAGAAGGTTCGGAAGGAGGGAATGGACTTGAACGATTTCCTCAACAGCATGCGCCAGATCCAGAAGATGGGCCCGCTCGAGGGAATCCTGAAAATGCTGCCCGGCGTGAATACGAAAGCGCTGAAGCAGATGAAGGCCGACCCGAAGCGGATGTCGCACGTCGAGGCGATAGTGCTGTCGATGACGCCGGAGGAGCGGAAGAATCCTGGAATAATCAATGGCTCACGCCGCGCGCGAATTGCCAAGGGCTGCGGGCGTCCGATCAGCGATGTCAATCGCCTGCTCGACCAGTTCCGCGAGATGCAGAAGATGATGAAGAAGATGGCCGGTGGGGGGCGCATGGGGATGCCTTCAATGCCGGGCATGTTCGGCCGTTAACGCTCCTGCGTCGGGATCGCAACGCCGCGTAGGCATCCAAAACACTGAAGCAGGCAGCTACCAGCCAACTACGCTGGGAGCTCGTAGCTCTCATACTGGCGTCCAGGGATGCGCGGCTTCGCGGAGCAAAGCGCTTCATCGAGGTCTCGAGGACGCCCGTGATTGCTGATTTCGGAGCCCTTTGCGCCAGTGGATAGGCTCCGAGGCTCCGGCTGCAAAGCTCGGAGCTCCCTGCTTCAGTTTTGTGGGTGCTATCGCGGCCCCATCGCCTATATGCCGAGACAGCTACACAGATTACATTGTATGACTCAGCAGTTCCGGGTGCGCATCGGATATCCCGATGACGCGAGGAGCCCGGCTCGAGACGCCACGAGCGTCTCACAGACACCCTCACAGGGAGCAGGAAAGAGATGGTAAAGATTCGACTCCGCCGCGTTGGGCGGAAAAACGCACCGTTCTATCGCATTCTCGTCGCCGACTCGCAGAGCCCGCGCGATGGCAAGTTCATCGAGATCATCGGTCAGTACGCTCCCAGAAAGAGTGAGGGCTCGCTCAACGTCGACGAGGCGCGGGCGAACTACTGGCTCGGCGTCGGCGCCCAGCCGACCGACACCGTCCGCTCGCTCCTTCGGCGCGCTGGTATTCTCAAGCGCCGCCACGAGGCGAGACTCGGCATCGAGCTCAAGACGAAGGCCGTCCCACTCAGCGAGAAGTCGGACGAAGCAGCCCCGGCCGGCGCCTAGAGCGCAGTCGGAAATGGCTGAGCCCGAGTACGCGATTGTCGGGCTGATTCGCAAGGCACAGGGGATTCGCGGCGAAGTGGTCGTCGAACCCCTCACGAACAAGCCGGACGTGGTCTTCGCGTCCGGCAGTCGTGTTTTTGCGGGCACAGCGACCGGAGATCTTGCCGTAATCCGCGATGTGCGCGGCGAGGAAGAAAGACCCACTCTTACCGTCGCCGGTTCGAAGCCTTTCAAGAAAGGGCTGATCGTCCAGTTCGAGGAGCTGAGGGACCGCGACAGCGCCGACCTGTGGCGTGGACGATACCTGCTGGCGCCATTCAGCGAGCTTCCCCCACTCGAGGAAGACGAGGTCTACCTTCACGACCTCGTAGGAATGAAAGTCGTGAGCGCTCAGGGAGAGCAGATTGGGGCGGTGACCACGTTCTACGAGCTTCCACAGGGGATCATGCTCGATATCGAGACTTCCCGCGGGAGCGTCGTCATTCCGTATCGTCCGGAAATAATCGTCCGGACGGACATCGGAGCGCGAACGATTGTCATCGACGACAAGCTGGGTTTTCTGGACGACCTGTCTCACTCTGCCGAGTAAGTCGTGGCGCTCAGAATCAACGTCGTTACAATCTTTCCCGAGTTCTTTGCCGGGCCACTCGGCCTGAGCATCCCATCGCGCGCGGCGGCGGCGGGAAGCGTGACATACAACATCGTAGACCTGCGCGACTTCACCCATGACAAGCACAGGACCGTCGATGACGCGCCGTACGGTGGGGGCCCGGGGATGGTCATGAAGCCGCAGCCCTTCTTTGAGGCGGTCGAGTCGCTCAATGCGAGCGCACCGATCGTGCTTCTTTCGCCTCGCGGACGGGTTTTCTCGCATGCCGATGCCGAGCGATTTGCGGCCGGCGAGGAGCTCACGCTCCTGTGCGGGCATTACAAGGACATCGACCAGCGCGTCGCCGACCATCTCGCCACCGAGGAGATCTCGCTCGGTGACTTCGTGCTCAGCGGCGGCGAGGCGGCGGCGCTGGCGATCGTCGACGCGACGGTTCGATTGCTGCCGGGCGCGATGTCGGACATCGAGAGCGCACGCAGCGATTCGTTTTTCGGGCGCGGCCTGAGCGCGCCCAGTTACACCAGGCCGCCGGAGTACCGAGGCCACGCGGTGCCCGATGTTCTCCTCTCAGGCGATCATGCGAAGATCGCCAAGTGGCGGGACGAGGAAGGAAACCGCTTGACCCAGCAGCGGAAGCCGGATCCCGGTAAGCCTTAACACCAGTATGAGAGCTAGGATCTCCCAGCGTAGTTGTCTGGTAGCTGCCTGCTTCGGTTTCGTGGATGCGATTCGGAGCGGTACCAGGCCATACTCCGCGAGTATGGAACTGGCATTGCCCGTCCATTCGGTTTACTTTTCGGGGCTTCCCGAGAATCTCCTAAACACGTCTTTACCAGGCTGTTAACTCCAGCCCCGAGCGTCATATGCATCCCTTCATTGAAACCCAGAAAGAGTGGCTCCGCGACAACATTCCCCCGTTCAGAGCAGGGGATACCCTCCGCGTCAACGTACGTGTCCGCGAGGGTGACAAGGAAAGACTCCAGGCTTTTGAGGGTGTTTGCATCGCCAAGCGTGGCGCGGGCGTCAGCGCGACGTTCACGGTTCGCAAGATCTCGAACGGCGTCGGCGTCGAGCGCATTTTCCCGATCCACAGCCCGATGATCTCGGAGATCACCGTCGTTCGCCGTGGACGCGTCCGTCGCGCGAAGCTCTACTATCTGCGCCACCTCACAGGCAAGGCCACCCGCATCAGAGAGCGGAAGGCCAAGGTCCTCGTGCCCGGTAGCGAGACTACGCCTGCAGAGGCGGGAGCAGAGGCGTAGCAATCCCGCTGGCGCCGCGAAGTGCGACGGCGTAAGCGCTGGACAACGATCGAGCGCGATCTTCGCGCCGCCAAAGGTCCGCTCCTCGCGGGCGTTGACGAGGTAGGACGCGGGCCCATCGCCGGGCCCGTCGTCGCATGCGCCGTGATAATGCCGGCGGATTCGCGCGCGATCGCGGGCGTCGACGACTCCAAGCGATTGAGCCATCCCCAGCGCGTAAGGCTCGCCGTGAAAATCCGCGAGCGCGCCGTAGCGTTTGCGCTCGGCGCGGCCTCGGTTCGTGAGATCGAGCGCATCAATATCTATCAGGCCAGCGCGCTGGCGATGCATAGAGCGCTGAGCCGGCTGAAGGTGGCGCCCGACCACGTGGTGATCGACGGTCGGTCGATGCGTACGCTTCCTGTCCCGCACACCGCGGTCGTCCACGGCGATGCGCGGTGCTTCAGCATCGCCTGCGCGTCCATACTTGCCAAGGTCACGCGCGATCTCCTCATGACTCGGCTCGCTCTGCGCTATCCGCACTATATTTGGGACCACAACGCGGGCTACACCACGCGCGAGCACGTCGCCGGACTCACGTCGCACGGCATCACTCCGCACCACCGGAAAAGCTTCTGCAGAATCAGCGATCTGATTCTCGAGATCCAGCACCAGAGTGAGATGGAGGAGCTGGAGCAGAGAGCGTTGGATGATGTGGGGGTGCCCGACGAGGACGATTTCGACGACGATATGGTCGGGGACCTGATGCTGGATCAGCCCGGCCAGGAGCTCGAAGAGCGTATCTAATCGCGGCGCAACTCCGCGCCCGCCACGAGGAAACAGAGTGCCGGAACCGCTTGTTGGACTGATAATGGGCTCCAAGTCCGATTGGGACACCATGCAGCACGCGGCCCAGCTCCTCGACGCGTTGGGCGTGTCGCACGAGACGAAAATCGTGTCGGCGCATCGTACGCCCGACCTGCTATTCGAGTACGCCCAGTCGGCGGAATCGCGCGGCATCCAGGTGATCATCGCCGGCGCCGGCGGGGCGGCGCATCTGCCGGGAATGGCCGCTGCCAAGACGACGCTCCCAGTGCTCGGCGTTCCGGTGGAATCGAAGGCGCTGCAGGGAATCGACTCGCTGCTGTCGATTGTGCAGATGCCGGCAGGCATTCCGGTGGGGACGCTCGCGATCGGCAAGCCCGGCGCGATCAACGCTGCGCTTCTCGCTGCGTCGATCGTCGCGCTCAATCATCCCGACGTGCGCGAGCGAGTGCGTGCTTTCCGCGCGGAGCAGACGAACGCCGTGCTCGCGCAGCCGGATCCGGCGATCGCCGAGTGAGGGTTGGCGTGCTGGGCGGCGGGCAGCTTGGGCGAATGCTCGCACTCGCCGGCTACCAGCTCGGCGTCGAATTCAGATTCTTCGATCCACACTCCGGCGCTCCAGTCGGTCAGATCGGGCAGTTGGTCGCGGCTGAGTACACCGACCGCCCTGCGCTCGAGCGCTTTCTCGACGGCGTGGATGTTGTGACCTACGAGTTCGAGAGCATCCCGCTTTCAACGGTGCGATTCGTAGCCGAGAGAGTCGTGGTTTATCCCCCGGTGCAGGCGCTCGAGACGGCGCAGGATCGGCTCCTGGAAAAGACGCTGTTCACGGAGCTTGGAATTCCGACTCCGCCTTTCGCGCCAGTGGATTCCCTCGAAGATCTCGACAAAGCGGTGGCGCGAATCGGCCTCCCCGCCGTTCTCAAAACCCGCCGGCTGGGATACGACGGGAAGGGACAGGCTGTCATTCGCGATCGGTCCGGCATCGAGCCGGGGTGGAAGCAACTTTCCGGATCGCCCCTGCTGGTCGAAAAGTATGTATCGTTTCAGCACGAGGTGTCCGTAATCGGAGTTCGCGACATGCGCGGACGAGACGTTTTCTATCCGCCGGTCGAGAACGTCCATCGTGAGGGAATCCTCCGCAAATCCACCGTGCCTTCTCCCCATACAAGCCCGGAAGCGAACGCCCTGGCGATCGACTACTGTCGGCGGCTGATGTCGAAGCTCGATTACGTCGGAATTCTCGCTCTCGAGCTGTTCTCGGTCGACGGCGCGCTGCTCGCCAACGAGATGGCGCCGAGGGTACACAACTCGGGGCACTGGACGATAGAGGGCGCGGAAACGAGCCAGTTCGAGAACCATCTTCGTGCCATTCTTTCACTGCCCCTCGGCACCACCGCGTTGCGCGGAGCGTCCGTCATGCTCAACATCATCGGGCACATCCCGTCCCGCGAGAGGGTATTGGCTGTGGAGGGCGCTCACCTTCACCTCTATGGCAAAGCGCCCACGGAGAAGCGAAAGGTGGGGCACGTGACCCTGGTCGGGCGGTCGGCGGCGTCGCTGGAGGCCCCCACGACCGCGCTGGAGGCCCTGATAGACGGCCCAGCGGGGAAAGCCTGATCTGGGTTCAAACTATGGGCTTCCTGCGCCTGTCATATCTGCAGCCACGAGAAAAGCACTTTGCCAGCCGTTCAAACCTTTGAGCCGTCCGAGTTATCCAATCTTGCAACAAAGCCCGGACAACGATCTAATGATGGCGGCCTCGAATGCGATGCCCGTAGCGGTGGGTGATTCGACGGATGTGGCGCTGGCCGCGGCCGGGGATCGTCAGGCCTTCGAGCGGCTGTACCGGACGCACGCCAACAGGGTGTACTCGCTGTGTGCGCGGATGTCGGGAAGCAGATCGAAGGGGGAGGAGCTGACCCAGGATGTTTTCGTGAGGACCTGGGAAAAGCTGCCCCAGTTCAGAGGCGAGAGCGCTTTTTCGACCTGGCTGCATCGGTTGGCTGTGAATGTGGTACTGAATGCAAGAAAGACCGAGGGAAAGCAGACATCGAGAACGGAAGAGAACGAGGAAGAGGGAGACCGGTGGGACGAATCTGCGCGAGCGCCGATGTACATCGAGCGGATGGACCTGGCGGATGCGATTGCAAAGCTGCCGGCGGGCGCGCGAAAGGTCTTCGTACTGCACGACGTTGAAGGGTTCAAGCACGAGGAGATAGCGCAGCTGATGGGCATCACCTCGGGCGGCAGCAAGGCGCAGCTCCACCGCGCGAGACTTCTTTTGAGAGAGGCACTGGAACGATGATGACTGACTCTGACATGACCTGCGAAGCATTCGACGCCGCGCTCCCCGATTATCTCGAGGGAACGATGGACGGATCGATGCGCGCGTCGGTGGAGCGACATCTCAGCGAGTGCGTCCGTTGCACCAGTCTGGTGAGAGATCTCGAGAACATCACGAAAGAGGCGGCGGTTCTTCCTGATCTTGCTCCTTCGCGCGATCTGTGGGCGGGCATCGAGTCGCGGATAGCCGCGCCGGTGATCGCCCTTGGCGCGACTCCAGCGAGACAGAGAAAGTTGGCACCGGCGTGGATGGGAATCGCTGCTGCGGCGCTGATCGTGAGCACCGCCGGCATCACCTATACGCTGACCGCGCGCACGATCCGTAACAGTGCCGTCGCGGCCGCGATTCCAAATCCGGCCGGCACGCAGCTGACCGCGGCGAAACCGGTTACGGTAATGACCGCACCGGAGCCGGCTGGCTCGATTGACACTGGCAATCCCATTTCTTCGGGAATCGCGCGAGTGGCACAGAATGGATCGACCCCGACGTCACGTAGCGGTGTTCAGGCGAGCCTGGCAAGCCAGACTCAGGCCGCGATCAATCCGGCCGACGGGGTTTATGTGAAGGAGATCGCGCTCCTCCAGGACGTCGTGCGGCAGAAGAAGTCGCAGCTCGACCCATCCACTGTCGCGATCATCGAACGGAATCTGCAGATCATCGATGCTGCCATCGAGCAGAGCAGAGCCGCCCTCATCAGGGATCCGGCGAGCAGGATGCTCAGCCAGCAGCTGACCCATGCGCTCGACAAGAAAATCGAGCTCCTACGCACGGCGGCAATGCTGCCGGCAAGCACATAAAATGACAAACGAAATGACCCTCAAACGATTTATTGCCGCGGCGGCGATCTCGGCGATCATCCCGCTCACGTCGGGCGCGCAGGACTACAGCGTCCGGACGCAGATCGACACCACGGTCAGGCTGGATCGCGGGGGCACGGTGGATCTCTCGCTCATCTCCGGAAAGATTCGCGTCACCGGCTGGGACCGCCCCGACGTCAAGATCTCGGCCTCAATCGAGAGCGGCATGCTCCGATTCGACGCCAATTCGTCGAGGGTGAGCCTGAGCGTCGAGGAATCCGACGATTCGGGAAGACGCCGGCGCCACGACGTGGGCGAAGCGCGCTACGATGTCTCCGTACCGAGAGGTGTGCGCCTGATTCTGGAAGCCGTGTCGGGCGACATCAACGCGGCGGGCTCACAGGGTCAAATCGAAGCCACGTCTGTAAGCGGGGACGTCGATGTGACCAACGGAATCACGGAAGTCAGCGCCGAATCGGTTTCAGGATCGGTCCACGCGGCGCAGATCAATGGAAATCTCCGCGCGGAAACGGTGAGTGGCGACGTTCGCGCGGAGTCGATCTCCGGCAACCTCGAAGCGACCTCCGTCAGCGGCAATGTTCGCCTGGTTGGCGCGCAGTCCAAAGATGTTCGCACGGAGACTGTGAGTGGGGATATCACCTACTCGGGCAGTATCGATGCCGGAGGAAAGTACAGCTTCGAGTCCCACTCAGGGACGCTGCGGCTCAATATCCCGCGCAACGCCGGCGCGCAGTTCAGCGTCGAGACGTTCAGTGGGGATGTGACCACGGATTTTCCGGTAACCATCCCTGCTCGCAGCAGGAGAAGCGAAGGACGCATGGAGTTCACGCTCGGTGACGGCAGGGCCCGCGTCACGGCGCAGACTTTCAGCGGACGCATTGTGATTGATAGCGGCTCAGACTCAACCACCCGGAGAGATGATGAATAAAACGACAATTTTCGCCGGCCTCGCGTTCGCTGTCGCCGCGCCACTGCTCGGCGCGCAGCAGCAATTCGGTCGCGACGGCGATGTATGGCGCTGGGACGGTCGCGTTGATGGTGGACGCTGGATGAACGTGTTCAACGTCAACGGGTCGGTTGATTTCGCGCCGAGCGCGGACAACATGGTGCACCTGCTGGCGGAAAAGCGGTCGAACGGGCGGGAGCCCGACAACATCCATTACGAGGTCGTCCAGGCTGGTGGCAACGTGACCATCTGCGCGATCTGGAACGACAACTCACGCTGCGAGGATGGCGGCATGGAGCAGCTGCGGCACAACGACCACAACGAGAATCACAGCTCCGTGCGGATCACCGTTCAGGTTCCGCGCTCGGTGCGCGTCGGCGCGCACTCGGTGAATGGCGGCGTTTCGGTGCGAGATGTCGGCGCCGAGGTCAGAGCCAATACCGTCAATGGCGGCGTGACGATTCGTAACGCGCTGGGTCCTGTGCGCGCCGAAACGGTGAACGGAGGAGTCGATGTGAACACGTCGGCCGGACCCGTCACCGCGGAGACGGTGAATGGGAACGTCGATGCGCGGATGGCATCGCTGTCTGGTAACGACGACATGACCTTCAAGACCGTGAACGGCTCCGTCGCCATCTACGTCCCGGCGCGATTCGACGCGACGTTCCGATTCGATACGGTACACGGCGGGATCGACAGCGACTTCCCGATGACGCTCTCCGGAAGGTGGGGACCGCGCCATGCTGCCGGTACCATAGGCGCCGGCGGCAGGGATCTGCGCGCGAGCAGCGTGAACGGAAGCATACAGCTGAGAAAGCAGTAGGCATTGCGAGATCCACAAAAAAAGGGGAGCCAATCGGCTCCCCTTTTTTTCGCCTCGCGGCTTCACGGCGATACCGCGACGCCCCACGGCTGTCGCCCAACCTTCACCGTCGCCACCACGCGCCGGGTTCGGGCGTCGATCACGCTCATCGAGTCAGACAGGCCGTCGGCGGTGTACAGCGTGCGCCCATCCGGCGACACCGCGATACCCCACGGACGTCTCCCAACCTTGATTCTGCCAACCACCGAATTCCGCGCCGCATCCACAACAGACACGACATTGGCATTTCCGTTCGCGACATAGATCCATCGGCCGTCGGGTGATACGGCCAATCCAACGGGCTTTCCCTGGCGGTCTTCGAGAGGGATGGTGTGCGTCACCGAGCGCGTCCTCGTATCGATCACGCTAAGACTGCCACCAATCTCGGCGGTGACATATGCCTGTTTGCCATCGGGGGAGAAGGCCGCCGCGCGCGGACGCACATCGACGAGAAAATTGGCGACGACCTTGTTCGCCTTCGCGTCGATGACTGAAACGCTGTTGCTGGTCTCAGCCGTAACATAGACCCAGCGCCCGTCGGGAGATATCGCTACGCCCTCCGGCTCGATGCCGACGATCAATGTGGCGACAACTTTCCTGGTCGCGATGTCCGTCGCCGATGCCCAGCTCCCATCCTCATTGGCTGCGTAAAGCCGCTTGCCATCCGGCGTGATTGCGAATCGCTCGGGATCGGTGCCGGCGGGGAAAACGTCGTTGATCCGACCGGTTGCTACGTCGATCGAGACGATGGCATCGCCGCTCGCCTTGACGTTCTTCTGCGGATCGCTGAGGGCGACGAAGATCCTGGCCCCGTCGGGGCTGAACTCGATGCCACGCGGGCGTTGCGGGACGGGAATGGTCTTCACAAGCTTGCGGGATATGGCATCGATGAGCGTGATCGTGTGTCCAACCTCATTGCTTACGGCGATGAGCGCGCCATGCTGGGCCTCAGCTCTGGTAGTTACCGCAAGAAGTGAGATGACCAACGAAACCCGTCGCGAGCGAACAGCGAAACTCATCGGCCGTTGCTCCATGGACAAGCGCGCGCGTCCGAGGCCATCAGGGAATCGAGGATGCGATCAGACGCGCGTCCGCCGCGATCGCTCGACGAGTTCGATGACAAGTGAGCGCGCAGGTCAGGAATGTCGCGAACCGAGGGCGTCACAGTGCCGGCGGATCGAGCGGCGACCATATACAGAGGCTGGCGAAGCTGATGATCGCTGAGCCGAAAAGTGAGAGGCCAACCTTTGTGACCGTCGAACTGCGTCGCCGGCGACTCGAGATAAGCCAGCAGCTGGCCGGGCGAAGTCGCGCGCGCGCGAAGCGCAGCCTCCGCTCCAAACTTCACGGCTGCCCAGCCGGCCCATGCGCCTCCATCCATGCCCGTCGCGTACTTATCCCTGTAACGGTCGTTAATCTGGCTCGCCCCAAACCGCTCGAGCACCGAGCTCCACAGAACGATTGAATCGGTTCTGGCACCGAGTGAACGGGTGACCGCCGAGCTGGCTGACGAGGGGGCGAAACTTCCTTGCCTCGCAGCGCTCGAATACATCGCGTCGGTCGCTTCGACGTGAAACGCGTAGCGATTGCACGCGCTGCGGAGCGATTGTGAGCGAGATGCGGCGTTGAGAAAAATTATGTGATGACGCTCAGAGAATCGGGACAGCGCTTCGGCATCGGCGGCGGAGGTCCCGACCAGGATCTCGATTTTGTTCGAAGACGCCAAACGGTCGGCACCCTCAATACCGGCAGCCTCGAACAGCTGTACGTCGTCTCCAAATAGCTGCGCTGTTTGCTTTGATTCCGCGGCGCCAAGCCTCACGCCTCGAGCAATTGACGCTCCGCCGGACGCTTCCGGCCCGTTTGTCGTGATCAGCCCAATCCGAAGTTGAATGTGTTTCTGCGGTTGCTGCGGCGAGCCGGAGATTGGAACGACGCAAGCGATCGAGCAAAACAGGATCAATCGCATCATGCTGTGAGGCGAGTTATCATGGGAGGTGTCTGCAAGATGTTCTCACTGGCCGACGGATGGTCCTCATCGGTTGCCGCATGCAATGCAAGTCCAATGCAATTCCACCAATCGGACGGAGAGAGCGGTGACCGACGCAACCGTGATTCCGGAGTCGGCCTTCAGCTTCCAGGCTCCTCGCTGGTGGGGCAGCCGGTTGATGATCCTCGTCGAAGCGATCGCACTCGCGGGCCTCGCGTTCGCCTATTTCTACATCAGGCGGAGCTCGGACAACTGGCCTCGAGCGGGAACATCACTTCCGGATCTCCGCTTGCCCGCGATCGGGCTGTTCGTGATCTGTGCGGGTGCTGCGCCATTCTGGAACGCAGCGCGTCTGGCGCGCAGGCACGCGCGTCCGCGATCGATAGCTGGCTGGCTCGCATTGGGCGTCATCTGCGCCGTGGCGGCGATCGTGCTGCGCGGTTATGACTTCGCCGCTCTGCACACGCGCTTCAATTCCAACGAGTACGGCGCAATCACGTGGACCATCCTCATCGTGCATCTCGCGCATCTGCTCGCGGCTGCACTCGAATCCACTCTGGTTGCCGCGATGTTGTTCGCGGCGCCCGAAGAGAAAACGCCATACACTGACGTGACCGCCATGGCCGCGTACTGGTACCTGATAGCGTTTTCGTGGATTGCGTTCTACGCGATCGTGTTCATCTCGCCGAGGTTCCGGTTCGTATGAGTTTCTACTTCGCCATGGCACCGAGGAGGCTGACTCCGATGTACAGCGAGCGCTGAGAGCCAGGCTCGTAGAATTTCCCGCCGGCGGCGTTGACGCTTACAGACGAGATGTATTTCCTGTCAAATATGTTTTGCGCACCGAAAGTCACTTCCGCGCCCGAGAGTCCCATTGCCGCGTGGGTGAGAAGCCTTGCGTTCACGATCGCGTATCCCGGTGAGCTTTCGGAATTCGCATCGTTCACCAGCATCCTGTCCGCGAGCGTAGCCTCAGTGACGACGGTGCCGAGCGCGCTCCTGTGGCTTGCCGTCACCTGCAACGTCTGGCGCGGAATGCCGGGGATGCGATTTCCCGCGTAGTGGGCGGTGTCCACCGTGAAATCGACGAAGCGATAGTTCGCGTATGTGTACGCTCCACCCAGCTCCAGGCTACCGAGCGTCGCGCCGCCGCCGAGCTCGATTCCGCGGCGTGAGGTGCGTCCCGCATTCCGAAAGAAACGGCGCCCCCCTCCGCCGGGCACGTCGTATGGAATCAGCTCGTCGTGAACGGTCGTCGCGAAGAGCGCCGCGTTGTACTGCAATGCCGTGGCACTCACTCCCTTGAGTCCGAGTTCGTAGGTCGTCGATCGTTGCGGCTGCAGATCCCGATTGATTCCCGCCGCCCCATTGGGCTGATTGCCGAGTTCTGTCGCGGTTGGAGTTTCGAACGCGGAAGAAATGTTCGCGTACGCGCTCTGGAGCGGCGACAACCGGGCGAGGAGCCCGACCATGGGACTCACGGCGCCGAGGAGGCGGTGTCCCGAGTCGTCGGGATTCGTCCCGTTTATCAACCTGTCTCTGACCTCGAAGCGAACGGCGTCGGCGCGCGCAGCGGCCGTAAGACTGTACCGCTCTCCGAGCTGAAGCTCGTCTCGCAGGTACGAGCCCACCGAGGAGATCACCTCGCGTTGATTGAGCGTGACCACGCCGCGCTGGGCCGAAGGATCCGGGCAGGTTGGCGTCGAGACCGTCAGCGGCGGGCTGTCTGCGCAGTTCGCATAGTTGAGGCGAAGGTCATTTTGAAACTGTGCCTCCACGCCCCCCGTCACCCGCTGTTCCATTCCCAGGAACGACGCGGGTATCGTTGCGCGCAGACTTCCGCCCGAGATCGCTCGCCCGACGTCGACGACTCCAAACGTCAGTGGATTCTTGAGAGATCGCGTCCCGGCGTACGCGGTCGCTTCGAGCTCGGCGCGAGCGCCGGTGTGCCGCGCGGTGAGTCCGAGCTGCGACTGCGTGACTGCCTTGCCAGCAGCCTTGCGTACCGAAAGAGGATCGGCAAGTCTCGGGTCCGTCTCGAACTGCGCACGCGTGAGGGCGCCCGGATTCTGCGCGAGCGGAGTGTTCACGCCCATCCAGTCGAGCGCAAAGTTGTTCGTTCCGCGGTCCAGCGATAACCGGCCGAAGCCATTTGTCGTTCGCTGACGAGAGTAGTTGCGATAACCATCGCTTTCGGTCCGCGCGACGTTCCCCTGGTAGCCGAACCCGTCAGTCGCGCCGCCCGCCTTTGCCACGATTCTCCGTGTTCCGAACTCGCCGGTCCAAAGCCGGGCCTCCCCCGATGCTGGAACGGGCAACGGATCACTCGTTCGAATATCGACGACGCCGCCGCCCGCATTTCCGTAGAGCGCCGACGCGCTTCCGCGCATGACCTCGACAGTTCCGACAGACTCGAGATCCATGTAGTCGACGGGCGTCTGCCCGTCGGGCAGGGTGAGCGGGATTCCGTCGCGCAGAACCCGAATGCCGCGCACACCGAACGCAGAGCGCGCCCCGAACCCACGTATCGAGATCCGGGGGTCCTGAGACGGATTGTTACGGTTCGAAACAGCAAGGCCGGGAACGAGCCACAGCGTTTCGTCGAGAGAAAGATGACGTTGGCCAGGGCGGCTCGAATCCGGGCTTTGGACCGTGACCGCGAATGGAAGCTGGAGCGGCGACCCATGGGTGCCGCGGCCGACTTCGACAATCACAGGCGGAAGCTGTGTTGCGGCGGTGTCCTGTGCCGTCAGGCATCCGGGCGGGAGAACCATGAGCGCCACCACTGCCCGTCCCATGAAATTCATCCCTCTATATAACAGGGGTGCACGCACAGGCTCAACTCAGCGCATCACATGGTAATGGGTCGATTCCGGGACGCTTACCTGCGATTGCGGATTGAGGACTTTGCGGCCTCAGGACTAACTACCATCGAGGATCGGCGATTAAGTGAGGATTGCGGAGAGGCGCGCATCCTCCCTCCTCAATTAATCGCCGATCCGCAATGGCCGTTAGTCCTGAGACCGCAATCGTCCGATCAGCGTTCGTCGAGAACCTTCCTGACCGTCTGCAGCAGCGCTTCGGATGTGAATGGTTTCTGGAGAAAGCTCTTCGATGGCTCGATGAAACCGCGCCGGATGATGTCGTCGTCGGTGTAGCCCGACATGTAAAGCGATTTGATTGTCGGCCTGATGCCCGACAAACGCTCGACGAGTCCTCGTCCGTTCATGCCCGGCATCACAACATCCGTAAGGACGAGATCGATGTGCCCGTCTTCCTTGGCCGCGATCTCCATCGCCGCGCGCCCGTGCTCCGCGGGAATCACGCGGTAGCCCTGCCTCTCGAGGATGCGGCACGTCAGTCCGCGTACGGCTTCCTCGTCCTCGACGAGCAGGATCGTCTCCGATCCACGCTTGACGGTCTTCGTGGACGCGGGGTGGTCGCCAACAGTACCGAACGCTGCCGCAGCGCTGACCTCGGGGAAATAGAGCTTCAGCGTCGTCCCAAGTCCGGGCTCGCTGTAAATCCAGATGTAACCACCCGATTGCTTGACGATCCCGTACACCGTCGCGAGACCGAGTCCGGTGCCTTTTCCCGGATCCTTCGTCGTGAAGAACGGATCGAACGCGTGCTCTTTGGTATCGCGATTCATTCCGACGCCATTGTCGCCGACCGCCAGCATGACGTAGTGTCCCGCAACGACGGGGGCGTGCTCGCTGGTGTAATGCTCGTCCAGCTGCACGTTCTTCGTCTCGATGCTTATGCGACCGCCCTGCTGCATTGCGTCGCGCGCATTGACGACGAGATTCACCAGCACCTGCTCCAGCTGTCCGGGGTCGGCGACAACGTAGCCTCGCGCCTCGCACTGCGACGTGATGGTGATGTCCTCCCCGATGAGACGTCGCAGCATCGGCTCGACCGTCTCGACGACGCTATTCATGTCGAGGACGCGCGGCTGAAGAATCTGTTTGCGGCTGAACGCGAGCAGCTGGCGCGTCAACGACGATGCTCTCTCCGCGGCGCTGCGGATCTGCTTCACGTCATCGCTGCGGGGATCCGTCGGATCGAATCCCTCCATGATGATCTCCGTGTTCAGCCTGATCACGGTGAGGAGATTGTTGAAATCGTGCGCAATCCCGCCGGCAAGCCGGCCGACCGCGTCCATCTTCTGCGATTGCCGGAACTGCTCCTCGAGATTTCGGCGCTCGGTGAGGTCGATCGTCACGCGGACGAAGCCGAGGACTCGTCCTTTTCCGTCACGCACGGGGGCGGTGGTGAGAAGGGCGGGGAAGGGCTTCCCCGATTTTCCCTCGACGAGAAATTCGCCCGTCCAGCTTTCGCCAGCCGCGCCGCGCTCCACGATCTGCGCCCCGTGATCGCGGAGAAACGGTGAAGGTGTAAGCTCCTGAATCGTTTTTCCGACGGCTTCCTCCGCCGTCCAGCCATAGAGGTTTTCCGCGAACTTGTTCCAGAAGATCACGACGCCGTCGGGGTCGGTGGCAACTACTGCTTGCTGGACCGCGTTCAGAAGCTGGGCCTGGAATCTTATTGCGGCCTCCGAGCGCGTCCGCTCCGTGATGTCCGTCATCGCGCCGATTACTCTGACGGCAATTCCGGCCGGATCGCGCGCGATGTAGCCGCGGTCCATTACGTTCGCAAACGTTCCGTCGCCCCTCTGATACCTGTACTGGTCGGCCCAGCTGTTGCCAGTGCCGTCGAGGACTCCCTGGAGTCCGGCAATGACCCTTTCACGGTCTTCGGGATGCAGGTGGTCATGCCACCATTCAATCTCGGGATAGATCTGGTTCTGCTTGTGCCCGAACACCGTTTCTACCGAGTCGTTCCACATCAGAGCGTTCGTAGTGATATCCCAGTCCCAGATGACGTCGGTCGTAGCTTTCGCCACGAACTTGAATCGCTCGTCCGTGCCCCTCACCGCGCGCTCTGCCTTGCGCTGCTCGCTGACGTCGACAATAATCGCGACCGCGGCAACGACCTCTCCCTTGTCGTTCACGACCGGAGCGGAGCTCATTCTGATGTAACCGTCGCTGCCATCCCCGCGCCGGATCCGGATCTCTTCGGCCCGCACCGACTCCCTGGTGATCACCGTTCGCGCCAGCGGCCACTCCAGAGCGGAATACGGGATGCCGTTGTCGTGGAACCCCACCCACTCGCGATAGCTCTCCAGGTCCGGCGCTGGACGGAATGATGTGCGAAAGATCTCCGTCATCTGTGCGTTGACGGAGACCAGGCGTCCTGAGGGAACTTCGGCGACGACAACGCCGACGGGCATCTGCTGCTGTACGGCGTGCGCAAGAGTCCTTTCTGCCACGAGTCGCAGATGGGTATCGTGGGCCGCCCGTTCGGCCACGTGGCGCTGGATCTCGGACATCGCTGCGGACGCGAGAGCGGTGAGCATATCAATGTCGCGCTCGGTCCATGGTCGCGGCTGGTAGTCCATGGCGCACAAGGTCCCGAGCACCTGTCCCTCATCGTTGATGAGCGGCACTCCCGCGTACGCTCTGGCCTTGATGTCCCGCCCGACGGTCAGCGGCTCCGTGACCGTGTCGGTGACGATGATCGGTTCGCCATAGGCAATGACATCCTGGCAGAATGTCACATTCAGCGGATGCCAGCCGTGCTTAACGTTTCCGCCCGCTGCAAACACTCCCTTGAAACACTGGCGCTCGGCATCGACGAGCGAGACGACCACGGTAGGAACACCGAGTATCTGTGCGGCCAGTCGGCTGAGCGCGTCCAGGCGTCCTGCTTCGCAGCCCTCGAGAAGACCGGTTCTTTGAAGAGCCGCGAGCCTGCTCGGGCTTGTTAGCGCTTGAGGGTTGGGCAATGACGGAAGAGGAGGTCTATGGAACCTACTCTATTTGACGAGCAAGACCCTCGTCAGCCACTCATTCCTAGACCATTGAGAACGCCCTGACGCCCCCAGCGGGTGTCGCGCGGCCGCGGCCGAGCGGCAGGATCAACGTGAATATGGAGCCCTTTCCGATCTCGCTCTTGAGCGTGAGGTCGGCTCCCATCGCCCTTGCCAATCCGCGACTGATCGCGAGGCCGAGTCCGGTTCCTTCACTGGTGCGGGTCAGTCCACCCTCTAGCTGAATGAATGGCTCGAACACAGCGCCAAACTTGTCGACTGGAATTCCGCAGCCCGTGTCTTCGACGGCGATCGAGACCGTTCTCTCGTCGAGACTGCACGACACCTCGATCCGCCCACCGACCTCGGTGAATTTCACTGCGTTCGAGAGCAGGTTGATCATAATCTGGCGGAGCTTGTCGGGATCGGTGCGAGCAAAGATGTTGCTGGGAGGCATCACGCACGTGTACTCGATCGATTTCGCGTCGGTGAGCGGGCTTACCACCGCCTCGAGATCCGTGAGGAGCGCTCGCACCGGAACATCGATTATCTCGAACTTGACCTGCGTCGCCTCGAGGCGCGTGAAGCTGAGGATGTCGGTGATGATGCCGAGGAGATGCTGCTGGCTTCGCTTGATGCGCTGGAGATCGGATCGCTGCGCATCATTGAGCGGGCCGCGCAGCTCCATCTCGAGGAGGTCGACGTAGCCGCCGATGGAGTTGAGGGGGGTCCGGAGCTCGTGACTCATTACGGCCATGAACTCGGCCTTTGTCCGATTGGCGGCGTCTGCTATCTCCCACGCCTTTCTGGCTTCGGCGATGACGGCACGGAGCTCTTCGTTCGTCAGGGCCAGCTCGTGGGCGAGCTCGCGCGCCTCGTTGGTCTGGTGCTCGAGCTGGCGCGCCTGGGCCTGCAGGGTGTGGTTGCTCTCTTCGAGCGCAGCCACACGGGCAGCGGCGATCTCACGCTGGTGTGACAGGCGTACAGCGCGAATCACCGCGTCTACTTTAGGAAACGAGAAAGGCATATTCGCGCCCGCAGTCCGGGTCTATATCTGTGACGATCACTTTTGCCGGAGGAGACACAAGTGCGCTACTGTACGGTGCCGAACGCTTCAAATGGCACTTAACGCCGATTTGTGATATCGCGCCAGCCTTCGCGGGCCCTGATCGGGCTCCACTGGACATCGGGTGTATCTTGAAGTGCTTTTGCGACCCGGTAGCTCAGTTGGTAGAGCAACGGACTTTTAATCCGTAGGTCGTGGGTTCGAAACCCACCCGGGTCACTCAGAACTTGAAAACGAAGTCGACGTATGGAAATCCGAGTCCCGTCCTCCCTTCGCCGCTGATGTTGAAGAGCGCGAGATCCACCGTCATTTTTTCGCCCATCAATCTGATACCGTAGGAGTACAGCGGATTGGCGTGCGTATCGGGGATGATGTAGTTCTCGGTGACCAGCGCGACGTTACGAGCGACGCGGAATTCTCCCCCAATCATTGCCACCGGGTTTCGCGCAACGGTGGTTCCAGCAAAACCGTACCCGAGTCCGGCCGTGATGCTGGCGTCCGGGGGGCCGAACGTTCCGACTCCGTACACGATCCCTACCGTCGATTCGTCCGGGATTCCGCCGACGACGAGCGCGCCGAGTGCGAGGTTGACGTTCTTGCGCACTTCAGCTCCGATTTTCGGCGTGAAGTAGAACAGCTGCTGATCGATCCCCGCGGGGAACAGCGACATTCCGCCGCCGATGCTCACATTGTCCGTCACGCCGTATGCAGCGCCCGGGAAGAAGACTTCGTAGTCGGAGACATACCCGTCCCCTTTCTCGAGCATCCGCCCCGACGGGGCGAAAAACAACCGCGTCGAATTCGGGTTGGGGAACCAGTAGTCACCCTCCTTCATTCTGTCAGCCGCAACTGATTTCACTTCGGTCACGCTGGCGATGGGAAGAGAAACGCTGCCAACGCTCGCATCGATGGTCAGGGAATCCGTTCCGATCGACGTGATTCTGCCGATCAGCGTGGATCCACCGCGGAGAGTGAGAATCTGGAGCTCGGTGCTGTCGGCCACATGAAGCCTGCTTCGAATGTCCGGGCGCGTTTGCGCCCCGATCGGGCAGGTAGCCAGTGCCAGAGCCGCAAAGCCGGTGCAGATGAACGTCGAGGGGTGCATGGGAGTCGTGGTTGGGCGTTGGTGGTTGGTCCTCGCGCCAACGATCGCTCCCATGAATCGCGCAACCCATACGTAGGCTGACGTAGGAGATCCGGTACCCGGTTCCCGGCACCCGGTACCCGTAACTGCATGGCTCTCAGCTCCCAGGTTCCCGGCTATCGGCTTCGGGCACCGGGTAGCGGGCACCGGGTGCCGGATACGTGTATATTGTACTCTAGAATACAGTTACATCGGGTCTCCGCCAGCCGATTTCGGCAGGGGTCCGTGAACGAGGTGCAGGAGCTTTCTCGACTGCGCCATCGCTCGGGCCGTAGGGTAGGCAAAACTTTTTGCCGCGGGGTCTCAAAATATGAAGGCAGCGACGTTGGCGTTCGCCCAGATCGCGAAGCTTCGCCCGGTCCATCTCGCAAACCGGAGCG
>Ga0070680_100000549_pt1 | contig 25684 bp, 19 predicted proteins | sample KBSC73BmetaG_FD_64672 | JGI IMG/M metagenome (GOLD analysis project Ga0070680, IMG submission 64672) | Corn rhizosphere microbial communities from Kellogg Biological Station, Michigan, USA - KBS C7-3B metaG | ecosystem: Host-associated > Plants > Roots > Rhizosphere | place: USA: Michigan...
CGCGCTGTTCGCCGTCGTCAGCGCGGTGCTCATCTACACCTTCGGCAGCTTCCGGCAGCGGATGGTCGAGCTGCGCACCTACTGCAAGGTGGTCGAGCTGGGCGAGAACGTCGCGCTGCCGCGGCTCGGTACCGAGCGCTGGCCGGACGAGCTGACGCTGCTCGGCCGCGGCTTCCGCACGATGCACGCGCGGCTGGCCGAGCAGATCGGCAGCGATCCGCTCACCGGCTGCATGAATCGCCGGTCGCTGGAATCGCGGCTGCGGTCGGAGCTGCGGCACGCGCGGCGGCGGAACTCGACCGTCGCCGTCGTGGCATTGGACATCGATAATTTCAAAACCATCAACGACACCCACGGCCATCCGGCCGGCGACATCGTGCTCCAGCAGGTGGCCGCCATCATGAAGGCGACCGTCCGCGATACGGACGTGGTGGCGCGCACCGGCGGCGACGAGTTCCTCATCGTGCTGCCCGACGCGGCCTGGCAGGGTGCGGTGGCGTTCGCCGAGCGGCTGCGCCGGCGCGTCGACGAGCAGCAGTTCGGCTTTGCCGGCACGCCGATGGAGGTCACCGTCTCCGTGGGCCTCGCGCTGGGCCGCGGCCGGGATTCGATCTCCTCCGAGCTGCTGCTCAAGGAGGCGGACGCCGCGCTGTACAAGGCCAAGACCGCGGGCAGGAACCGAGTGCTCTTGTGACCGATACTCAGTTGGTGACCATCGACGACATCGAAGCCGCCGCCGAAGTGCTGGACTCGGTGGCCGTGCGCACGCCGCTGCTGCCGGCCGACACGGTGTCCGAGCGCGTGGGCGCGCCGGTGTACCTCAAGCCGGAGATGCTCCAGCGGAGCGGCGCGTTCAAGTTCCGCGGCGCGTACAACTTTCTCGCCCGCATGGATCCCGAGCTGCGCCGGCGCGGCGTGATCGCGCCGTCGTCGGGCAATCACGCCCAGGCGGTGGCGCTCGCGGCCAAGCTGTTCGGCGTGCCGGCCACGGTCGTGATGCCCACAACGGTCACGGCCGCCAAGCGCGGCGGCGCCGAACGGCTCGGGGCGCGCGTGGTGCTCGCCGGCAAGACGACGGCCGATCGGATGGCGAAGGCCGAGGAGCTGGTGGAGAGCGAAGGATTCACGCTCGTGCCGCCGTACGATCATCCGGTGATCATCGCCGGGCAGGGCACGGTGGGTCTCGAGATCGCCGAAGACCTCGAGGAGGTCGACGCGGTGCTCGTGCCGGTGGGCGGGGGCGGATTCTCCGCCGGCGTGGCCACCGCGGTCAAGGCGCGCTGTCCGCGGGCGCGCGTGATCGGCGTCGAGCCGACGAACGCGCCGAAGCTGAGCCGCGCGCGCGAAGCGGGGCGGCCGGTAAAGCTCGACCACACCGCCGGCCTGGCCGACGGGCTGCTCGCCGTGGAAGTCGGGGCGATTCCGTTCGCGCACCATCAGCGATTCGTCGACGAGGTGGTGACGGTGGACGACGACGCGCTGGTGCGCGCGATGCGTATTCTGCTCGATCGTATGAAGATCGTCGTCGAGCCGAGTGGAGCGATCACCGTCGCCGCGCTGCTGGAAGGCAAATTCAAGCCGCGCGGTCCAACGGTGGCGGTGCTGAGCGGGGGCAACATCGAGTGGGACGGATTGCGTGAGCTCCTCGCCGGCTGAGCTGTCGGAGGGCGGCCGCATCGTCATTGCCGAAGACGACCCGGGCATCGCCGGCGCGCTGTCCTGGCTGTTGCGCGAGCAGGGCTACTCGGTGGTCTCGGTCGACGGGCGCGAGTCGCTGTTCGCCAACATGGAGCGCGCGGTGGCGGACCTCGTGCTGCTCGACGCCGACATGATCGAGCAGGACAACGCGCTGCTCACGCGGCTGCGCGGCGACGATCGGTGGCGCGACGTGCGGGTGATCGTCGCCGCGCCGGCCGCCGCGTCCGACAAGGAAGTGCCCGTGCTGCCCGCCGGCGCCGACGATTACGTCAACAAGCCGTTCCGCGTGCCCGAGCTGCTCGGCCGCGTGCGCACGCAGCTGCGGGCGAGCGACCAGCTCAGGACGGCGCGTGCCGCGCTGCGCGAGGCGGCCGCGGAGCTCGAGCGGGCCCGCGAGGACGCGATCAGCAACCGGCGGCTGATCGACATCCTGCATGAAGTCACGGGCGAGATGTCGGCGACGGAGATTTACAGATTGCTCACGAGGCGTCTGGCGCGCGTGCTCCAGATCTCGCACTGCTCGATCGTGCTGGCGCGCGTCGGCGATCCCACGGGCACCATCGCCGCGGCGGCGGAGGATGCGGCGATCCGCGACGTGTCGGTGCGGCTCGATCGCTATCCGGAGATCAACGCCGCGCTCGAGTCGGGTCGCCCGGTGCTCGTGCAGGACGCGCACGTGCATCCGTTGTTCGCCGGCATGCGGGCGGTGTGGGCGGAGGAGAAGACCCCGATGGACATGCGCTCCGTCGTGTCGATTCCGTTCAGCATCGATCGCTGGCGGTCCGGCGTGCTGTTCCTGCGTACCAACCGCGCCGAACGTGCGCTGACGCCGGACGACGTCGATTTCGCCGATGTCGCGTTGCGCGCCGCCGTGGCCGCGGTGCGCCGCGCGCAGGCGCTGGAGACGACGCGGGCCGACAACCGCCGCCTCGAGGCCCTGGCGACGACTGATCCGTTGACGCGCGTGCTCAATCGCCGCGCGCTGCTCGATCGCCTGGCGACCGAGCTGGATCGCGTGCGACGGTATCAATCGACGTTGAGCCTGTTGCTGCTCGACGTCGACCACTTCAAGCAGATCAACGACACCGCCGGCCACCTCGCCGGCGACAGCGTGCTGCGGCAGATCGGCGCGCTGCTTCAGGAGGCGGTGCGCACGGTGGACGTGGTCGCGCGCTACGGCGGCGAGGAGTTCGTGACGCTGCTGCCCGAGACGTCCGACGAGGGCGCGACGGCGTTCGCCGAACGGTTGCGCGAGCGCATCGCGGCGCAGCCGTTCGAGGTGGGCGGCGACGAGCCGGTGCATCTCACGGTGAGCATCGGCATCGCGAGCTTCCCGTCACCGGGCGTGGAGTCGACCGACGATCTGTTCGCCCGCGCCGACGGCGCGCTCTATCGCGCGAAGTCCGCAGGCCGCAACCAGGTGCACGTCTGATGAAGAAGTGCACCACCTGCGGCCGGACGTTCGACGATGAGGCCAATTTCTGCACCCGCGACGGCACGCGGCTCGTCGAGCGCGTGTCGCGCGCGCGCACGCCGGCGCCGGGCCTCGAGACCGCGGTGAATCTCGCCGGCCAGACGCTGCAGAATCGCTATGCGATCGAGGAGAAGATCGGCGAAGGCGGGATGTCGTTCGTCTATCGCGCCACGGACAAGGCGCGCGGCGAGCGGTGCGCGATCAAGGTGCTGAGCGCCGCGCTGTCGAAGGACGAAAACGCGATGGCGCGGCTCAAGCGGGAAGCGAGCATGGGCATGCGACTCGTGCATCCCAACATCTGTCACATCATGCGACTCGGCGAAACTGACGAAGGGCTGGTGTTCGTCGTCATGCCGTATCTCGAAGGCGAGATTCTGTCGGACCGCACGAACCGCATGCGTCAGATTCCGCTCGCCCAGGCCGTGCCGATCGTGCGCGACGTGGCGGTGGGCCTCGACGTGGCGCACGATCTCGCGATCATCCATCGCGACCTCAAGCCGGAGAACGTGATGGTGTGCGGCGCACCCGACGGCTCGGAGCACGCGGTGGTGCTGGACTTCGGCCTCGCCAAGGAACGGCGCGCCGGGGCGGAGCTCGAGAAGCTCACGGCCACCGGCATCATCCTCGGCACGCCGGAGTTCATGAGCCCGGAGCAGTTGCGCGGCCAGGTGCTCGATCGGCGCTCCGATCTGTACTCGCTGGCGCTGATGACCTACGAGATGCTCACGGGCAAGCTGCCGTTCGAGGGCAACACGCAGCAGGAGATCATGATGGCGCGGCTGCGCGGCGAGCCGATTCCGCTCGACACGATGCGCCCCGATCTGCGCTTTCCCGACGGCGTGGAGCGCGTGCTGCGCACGGGACTGAGCCGCAACCGCGAGGAACGCTACCAGACGACGATGCAATTCGCCGAGGAGCTGGCGCTCGCGGCGGATGTGGGGTCGTCCAATGGCAACGGCGCGAACGGCGGGAGCGGCGGAAGCAGCGCGACGGACGGGCTGCTGGGCAAGTTGTTTGGCCACTAGCATGCGCCCGCACGGCGCGCGCGGCCTCTGGCTGGCGGGCGCGATCGCGATCGGACTGACGCACGCGAGCGGCGCCCAGGGGGTGCGTCCGTATCGGCCGGCGTTTGATGTAAGCGACTACGCACTGACGATCGATCTGCCGGACAGCGGGTCGACCATTCAGGGCACGGCGGTGCTCTCCGTGGAGCGGACGATGCGCGCCGACACGCTCACGCTGGACCTCGTCGGATTGCACGTCTACAGCGTGTCGGTGAATCGCGAACCGGCCCGCTTCGTTCGCGATTCGGCGACGATCGCGATCGCGCTGCCACGAAGCCGCCGAACGCGCGAGTTCTACGAGGTGACCGTCGAGTACGGCGGCGCGGTGACGGACGGTCTGATCGCGCGCTCCGACAGCGCGGGTCGCTGGACGTACTTCGGCGACAACTGGCCGAATCGCGCGCGCTACTGGATTCCGAGCATCGACCATCCGAGCGACAAGGCGACGGTGACGTGGCGCGTGCGCGCACCGATGCGACAGACGGTCGTGGCGAACGGAAAGTTGCTGTCGCGCAATCCGATCGCCGGCGGCCGCACGGAGACGGTGTGGCGCGAGACGCAGCCGATTCCCGTCTACCTGATGGTGATCGCCGCCGCGCCGCTCGTCCGCTACGACCTGGGCGAGACCGACTGCGGCATGGCGCTGCTGCAACGATGCGTGGACCAGGCGGTGTACACGGCGCCGGAGCAGAGCAACTTCATGCCGGGGCCGTTTCTCCGCGCGCCGGGTATCATCGAGTTCTTCTCGCACATCATCGGGCCATTTCCGTACGAGAAGCTGGCGCACCTGCAGTCGTCGACGCGCTTTGGCGGCATGGAGAACGCGACGGCGATCTTCTACGCCGACGAGCCGTTCCGCGATCACACGATGCGCGACGGCGTGATCGCGCACGAGACGGCGCATCAGTGGTTCGGCGACGCGGTGACGGAGCGCGAGTGGGCGCACCTGTGGCTGTCCGAGGGATTCGCGACCTACATGGCCGCGCTCTGGACGCGCGCCTCGCGCGGCGACAGCGCCTTCAAGGCGGAGATGGCCGGCATTCGCAACACCGTGCTCGAGGACACGGTGTCGGTGACGACGCGGCCGGTGATCGACACGGCGCAGACCAACTATCTCGCGCTGCTCGACCGCAACAGCTACCAGAAGGGCGGCTTCGTGCTGCAGATGCTGCGGGCGCAGATCGGCGAAGGCGCGTTCTTCGACGGCTTGCGCGAGTACTACAAGGCGCATCGCAACGGCACGGCGCTCACCGACGATCTGCGCCAGGCGATGGAGCACACCTCGCATCAGAAGCTGGGCTGGTTCTTCGACCAGTGGCTCAGGCGCCCGGGCTACCCGGTGGTGACGGCGTACTGGGCGTACAACCCTGCGGCGCACGACGTGACCGTCGATGTGTTGCAGAGCTCCCGATTTGGGACGTTCCGGTTTCCTCTGACCGTCGCAGTCGTCGATTCATCGGGCGCCGAGCACCGTGCTCGCGTCGAGATGCCGGCGGTGGCGGATCTGGGCCAACGCATCCACGTGCCGGTCTCCGCGGCGCCCGACCAGGTCATTCTCGATCCCGACGTCGAGCTCCTTGCCGTATTGAAGGTGTTGAAGCGATGAGACTCTGCACAACCTCCGCCGCGGCGCTGTGCGCGCTGGCGGCGATCGCCGCGCCGGCGTCACACGCGGGCGCACAATCGATCCGCATTGCCGATTCGCTGCTGCACGCGGGCCAGATCGCGCGCGCCGAATCGCTGTACTACAACATGGTGCTGCATCGCCCGCACGATCCGGCGGCGCGTTCGGCACTCGGCGGATACCTGGCGATGCGCGGCGCACCGCGCGTGGCGGCGACGCTGTACGAGGAAGCGATCCGGTTCGGCGGCAACCGCGTGTCGCTCAGCCGCTCGCTCGCGCCGATCTACTTCGACCTCGGCGAGTATCAGGATCTGCTTTCGCTGCCCGTATCGCCGCTGTCGAGCGCCGAGCGGCAGCGCGTGCGCTGGCTGACGACCCACAAGTCGGCGCTCGTCGTGGCGGATTCGCTGCTGATGGTGACGTACCGCGAATCGGCGGACTCCGAGTTCGTCGGCCATCTGCCGATTCGCATCGACGGCCACATCGTCGACGCGGCGATCAGCGTGACGGAGCGCGGCGTGATTCTGGATGACGACAATCCGCTCGTGGCGCGGCTGCACCGATTCCGCACGCCGATCCGCGGCGCCGACGGCCCGCGCTACATCCCCGCCGTCGCCGACTCCATCGGCATCGGCCAACTGTCGCTGATGAACGAGCCGCTGATGGTGGCGCCGTTGCCGAACAAGACGGCCGCGGTGATCGGACTCGACGTGCTGGCGCGCTTCGCGCCGACGTTCGACCCGCACACCGACCACATCACGCTGCGCGCCAACGGCCGCGTCGACTCCGGCCCGCGCGGGAGCTACGAGTTCTCGACGGTGATGACGAATTCGGATCTGCTCATCGCGCAGGCGGGCGGCTTGGCGTCGGTGCGCACGCCGGACATCAAGCGGCTGCTGGCGGAGAAGCGGTGGACGCTGGATACGAGGAGAGGGACGCTCGTGCTGGAGAGATGACGGGGACGACTCCCGGGAAGCCTTTTACTGGCGTGTAGGCTCCGAGCTCGCGCTGCGCAGGCTCGGAGCGGCAACGCGCGAGACGCCGCCCGAGCGGCAGTTCAGCGCCGCCTTCGCAACTCCACCATAAGACATCGATCCTGCACCACGTCGATCCCCGCGCGCGCCAGCCGCTCCGCTGCTTCGTCGTTGCTGATCCCGAGCTGCATCCATACGGACTTCGGCTTCTTCGCGAGAATGTCGTCGACGTGCGGCGGCACGTCCTTGCTGCGTCGAAACACGTTCACCATGTCGACACTGCCCGGCACGTCGGCGACGCGGCGGTAGACGCGCTCACCCATGATCTCGGTGACGTCGGGATAGTAGACGGGAACGGGGACGATCTCGTAGCCAACCTGCTGCGCGTACTCCGGCACGTAGTGCGCGGGTTGATCGGGATCGATCTTGATGCCGATCACCGCGATGCGCTTCGTGTCGGCGAGCACGCGACTGATGCCCGCGTCGTCGTCGACGAGATGCCGGCGCCAATCATCGGTGTTGCTGTCGTGCGCGCTGGAGCTCATGCGCGAAATCTCTGCGAGGATCGTGCGCGCGCGCAACGGTGACGTCGTCAGTCGGAGGGGTGTAGCTTTAGAGCGAATCCACGACTATCAAGGAGATCCGCTGCATGCGAATGCTCGTTCTCGGCGCGGGACTGCAAGGCTCGGCCTGCGCGTACGACCTGCTGCAGGATAAGGACGTGAAGGAAGTGCGGCTCGCCGACGTGCACGTCGGCCACCTGCCCGACTTCCTCGCGCCATACTCGGGCCCGCGACTCATTCCGACTCCGCTCGACGTCCGCGATCATGCGGCCGTGCTGGGCGCAATGAAGCAGTCGGACGCCGTGATGAGCGCCATTCCGTACTATTTCAATCTCGACATGGCGCGACTCGCCGTCGACGCGGGCGTGCACTTCTGCGACCTCGGCGGCAACACCGAGATCGTGTTCAAGCAGAAGGAGCTCGACGCCAAGGCGAAGCAGAAGAACATCACCGTCGTGCCGGACTGCGGGCTCGCGCCGGGCATGGTGAACATTCTCGCCCAGTACGGCATCGAGCAGCTCGACAGCGTCGACTCGGTGAAGATCTTCGTCGGCGGACTGCCGCAGCATCCCGAACCGCCGCTCAACTACATGCTCGTCTACTCGCTGGAGGGCGCGCTCGACTACTACACGACGCTGTCGTGGGTGCTGCGCGACGGCAAGCGCACGCAGATCACCGCGCTGTCGGAGCGCGAGCCGGTGAAGTTCGAGAAACCGCTCGGCACGCTCGAGGCGTTTCACACCGCCGGCGGACTGTCGACGATGGCGTTCCGCTACGAAAACAAGATTCCGACGATGGAATACAAGACGCTCCGCTACCCGGGCCACGCCGAGTTGATGGAAGACATCCGCGCGCTCGGCCTGCTCGACCTCGAGCCGGTGGACGTGAAGGGCACGAAGGTGGTGCCGCGCGACGCGTTCATCGCCAGCGTGATGCCGAAGCTGAACAAGCCGGGCGGCCACGATCTCGTGGCACTCCGCGTGATCGTCAGCGGCAAGAAGGGCGGCCAGGCGAAGAAGCGCACGTTCGACCTCATCGACAAATACGACGAGAAGCACGGCATCAGCGCGATGATGCGGACGACGGGCTACTCGCTGTCGATCACCGGGATGATGCAGGCGCGCGGGCAGGTGAAGCCGGCGGGGGTGCACACGCCGGATGAGTGCATTCCGGCCAAGTCGTACATCGACGAGTTGGGGAAGCGGGGGATCGAGATTAAAGAGTCGTGAGCCCTGAGGCTCACTGTCTGACGAATTCCGCCATGCTCGCCCCGATCTGATTCATCGCGGCCTTCGCCGCCCACCGATCCGACCCGTTGTAGATCAGCGAGAATGCCAGCACTTCGCCGTTGCGGGCCGTGACGAATCCGCCGAGCGCGGCGACGGTGTTGGTCGTGCCGGTCTTGGCGTGCAGGTTGCCGCGCGACGGCGCCTGCTTGCCCTGGCGGCGCAGCGTGCCGGATTCGCCTTCGACGGGCAGCGCCGCGTGGAACACCGGGCCCCAGTCGGCGTGGTGCACGTAGCCGAGCAGCTCGACCATCGAGCGCGGCGTCACGTGATCGAGCTGTGACAATCCGCTGCCGTCGCTGACGTCGACGACGTTCGGCGGCGTGCCGACCTTGTGCACGAGAAAGTCGCGCAGGTTCTCCAGCCCGGTCTCGGCCGATCCCGGCTTGTTCAGCGCCGCGTGCGCCGCGGCGCGGAAGAGCAATTCGGCAAAGATGTTGATGCTCTCGCGATCCATCTCGCCGATGATCTGCGCGAGCGGCGGCGACGCGATCGCGGCAATCGGCTTGGCGCTCGGCGGCGTCGGCCCGGTGCGCGTCTGGCCGTCGATCTTCACGCCGAGCTTCTCGAGCGAGGCGCGCAGCGCGCCGGCAGCGAACATCGGCGGATTGTCGACGACGAGTGAATAGCGAAGGGGTCCCGATCGCGAGCCGATTGAGCCGCGGACGACGATCGTGCCGTCGGTGCGGTAGGACGCCTTGATCTTGCCGCCGCTGCCGCCGTACAGCCGCACCGAGCTCTCGAGCGGAATCGTCGTCGTCGCCGGATCGAGCGTGACGACGGCCTTGTTGCCCACGGGCGTCACGACGACCCACACGAGGTTCTCGTTGAGCGACAGCGCCGACACGCGCGCCGCGTAGGCCGCGCCGAGGTAGCTCGTCTTCCAGCCGTCGGGGACGAGTTGGTCGTCGAACGCCGTTGCGTCGCCGATGATGTCGCCGCGCACGTGCTTGACGCCGGAGGCGACGATCTGGCGCGCGAGCACGTCCATCGGCTCTTCGTCATGCCAGAAGCGCGAGCCGATCGACGGATCGCCGACGCCTTTCAGGTAGAGATTGCCGGCGAGCGAGCCGTCGGCGGCAACCTGTCCGTCACGGAGCACTGGCGTACGGAACGAATAGAACGGTCCGAACTCGTCGAGCGCGACGGCGGACGTGTACATCTTCATCGTCGACGCCGGCTGCATCGGCGCGTCGGCATTCTGCGAGAAGAGCGTGTCGCCGCGCGTGAGCGAGACGATGATCGCGCCCCAATGTCCGTTGCGTGTGTGGTTGGCCAGCGCCGCGCCGACGTCGGCCGCAAGCGCGTGCACGCTGTTCGGACGCGACGGCGCAGGCGCCGGTTCTGGCGCACGCGCAGGATGCGGCTTTCTGGCGGCGACCCCGCCGGCCAGGAGCACGAATGCGCCCAGGGTGATGGGCGGCACAGATCGCGAGAGCTGCTTCATATCGTCAGAAACGGGCAACATTGGGGCCGGAATTAGAGGCTAGAAGCTAGGAGCTAGGGACTAGGCGCCTAGCGACTAGACCCTGGCCCCTAGTGACTCCATCCCACCTGAGCCCCCGCCTGGGACTCGACGCCGTCACGCTGCTGCCACCGGAGGAAGACGATCGAGATGATGCCGTAGAAAAACAGGCCGCCCGGGATCCACATGATCAGGCCGCCCATGAGCTGGTCGTTCATCGGGGTGATGCCCCAGACTCGCGGCGCGCTGGCGTAGAAGGGGTAGAGCACCGTGTTCGCCATGGTGATGTAGATGGCGACGATCGACATCGGCAGCGTGAGCAGGAACAGGTACAGCATCTGGCCCGGGTAGCTCAGGCGGGGCAGCTCCGGCATGGGGCTGAGAATCGGCCACCACATCAGCACCGCCGTCACGAGCATCATGAGGTGCTCGACGATGTGCACCGGATGGTGCGCGAGCGCGTAGTTGTAGAGCGCCGGAATGTGCCAGCCGGCGAATACCACGCTGAACAGGGCGAACGAATGCGTCGGCTTGGTGAGCCACCGCGCGAGCGGCGCCACGCCCTTCACCCGCAGCGCCGGCCGCAGCATCTGCCCCGGCGTTCCCATGATCAGCAGCGGCGCCACGATGAGGGTGAGCACGAAGTGCTGCACCATGTGGGCGCTGAACAGAAACGTGTCGCTCAGGTCGTGAAGCGGGCCGTTGAGGGAGAAGAAGAGGGTGGCCAACCCGAGGTAGAACCAGGCGCGCTGCGTGGGAGAGGGGAGAGCGGAGCGGGGAGAGGGGAGTAACGACCCAGACTCGAGGTGCGAGATGTCGGAAGTCAGAGGGGAGTCTGAGTTTCTCGGATCAGAAGTCCCGCTCCTCGGTAGTTTCCTCCCCTCTCCTCTCTCCTCTCTCCCCTCTCGCTCGTAGAGCGCCGCCAGCGCGACGATTCCGATCACCGTGCTGATATGGATCGAAAAGCCGCTGGGGCTGAGCTGCGCGCCCGTGTGCAGCAGGGCGAGGACCATCGACGACTACTTCCTCTGGACCGAGAACGCGCCGAAGAGGAACAGCAGCGAGATCAGGGTGATGATGGCAACCGCGAGCGGTCCGGTGAACAGGGCGCGGAACAGCCGATGGTCGTACTTGAGGTGCATGTAGAACATCACGACGATCGCGAACTTGATCACCGACAGGATCAGCAGCACCGGCGTGAACAGCGGGGTGTTCTGCAGCGGCGTGTAGTACACCCAGACTTCGAGAACCGTCAGGATCGTCAGGATCAGCGCGACCCACTTGTACTGCTTCCAGGTGGGATGCTCGTGCATCTCCCCCATGGCGTGGAGGTCGGTGTCCGGATTGGTGTGCGTCAGGTGGTCTTCCATATGAGAGATCGATCCCGCCGCTAGTGAATGAGGTAGACGAGTGTGAAGATCGCGACCCACACGACGTCGACGAAGTGCCAGTACAGGGCCGAGATGTCGACGAGCAAGGCGTCCTTTGGCTGCAGGCCACGTTTCACATCGATGGCGAACAGCGTCAAAAGCCAGAGCACGCCGGCGGTGACGTGCGCGCCGTGGAAGCCGGTGAGCGTGAAGAACGTCGACCCGAACAGGTTGGTGCGGATCGTCAGCCCCTCGTGCACGAACGACGTGAACTCGTAGGCCTGAAAGCCGAGGAACGTGGTGCCGAGGATCGCCGTGCTGAGCAGCCAGAGCTTGGAGTTTCCGAGCAGGCCTTCGTAGCCGCGCTTGCCCCGGTTCTCCACGGCGGCGAGCGCGAGCACCATGGTCAGCGACGACATCAGCAGCACGAACGTCGAGATCGACGTGACCGGGATGTTGAGGATCGCCTTCATGTGCACCGCGCACACCGGCGGATTGCACACGTCGTGCGGCCACGGACCGACGACGCTCCGGCCCTTGTAGATGAGATACGTCGAAATGAGCGACGCGAACAGCATGCACTCCGACCCGATGAACGTCCAGATCGCGACCTTGCGGTGATCGAGACCGGTGGTGGTGGCCGGGTGGGCGTGGGGTATGGCAGCAGTGGTCATTTGAAATCAGAGAGGAGAGGGGAGAGGGGAGAGGGGAGGAGATTGCGAGAGGAGTTCTGTCCCCTCTCCGATCTCCCCTCTCCTGTCTCGACTAGTGTTCCGGCTCCAGCGGCTGCGTCAGCCATCCATACAGGAAGAACGTCATGATCGCGGCGAAGCCGATGATGCCGGCGACCGCGAGGTGCAGGTGATTCTTGTGGATCAGCAGCAGGCTCGCGAACATCAGCGTCAGGAAGAACGCGACGAACAGCGGCTTGATGGTCGGATAGGGAATCGGAATCCCCAGCTCCTCGGCCGTCTTCACGCGCTCGCTCGACGGCGTCTGGTGCGCGTTCGGGTTCACGCCGCCGATCGGCGAGCCCGCGGACAGATGGTCGTGGAATGCGCCGACGTGCTTGCCGCCGACCACGACGTCGTTCCGCTCGTCGCCGTGCTTGCTGTGCGGCACCTGGCTCGTGAGCTCGGGTGACTTGACGTCCCACAGCGGATAGCGCGAGGTCACGGTCGGGATGACGGCAAAGTTGTACACCGGCGGCGGCGACGGAATCGACCACTCGAGCGACGGCGCGCCCCACGGATCGTTGCCGGCGATCTCGCCGTGCTTGCGGCTGCGGACGAGGTTCCAGAACCCGAGGATCACGCCGAGCGCCTGGATGTAGGCGCCGACGGAGCTCATCAGGTTGTAGATGTGCCAGCCCTGGCCGGCGTCGTAGGTGTAGATGCGGCGCGGCATGCCGTAGAGACCGGACCAGTGCATCGGCATGAACGTGAGGTTGACGCCGATGAAGGTGATCCAGAAGTGCCAGTTGCCGAGCTTCTCGCTGAGCAGGCGGCCGGTGATCTTCGGGAAGTAGTAGTAGATACCGGCCCAGAGGCCCATCAGCGAGCCGGCGACGAGCACGTAGTGGAAGTGCGCGACGATGAAGTAGGTGTCGGTCTGCTGGAGGTCGGCCGGCGGCGAGGCGTGCATGACGCCGGAGATGCCGCCGATCGTGAACAGCGCGACGAGCGAGATCGCGTACTTCATCGCGACCGTGAAGCGCAGGTTGCCGCCCCACATCGTGAAGATCCAGTTGAAGATCTTCACGCCGGTCGGAATGGCGATGAGCATCGTGGTGACGCTGAACACCGAGTCGGCGATCGGACCCATACCGACGGCGAACATGTGGTGCGCCCACACGCCGAAGCCGAGGAAGGCGATGAGGATTCCTGAATAGACCATCACCGGATAGCCGAAGATCGGCTTGCGGCTGAAGGTCGGCAGCACTTCGGACACGAGGCCGAAGGCCGGCAGGATCAGGATGTAGACCTCGGGATGGCCGAAGATCCAGAACAGGTGCTGCCAGAGGAGCGGGTCGGCGCCGGCCGTCATCGTGTAGAAGTTCGTGCCGAAGAAGCGGTCGAACTGGAGGAACACGAGGGCGATGGTGATGACCGGGAAGGCGAGCACGAGCAGGAACTGCACGACGAACGCCATCCACGTGAACATCGGCATGCGCATGAGGTTCATGCCCGGCGCACGCATGTTGATGATCGTCGTGATGAAGTTGAACGCCGCGGCCAGCGACGAGATGCCGAGGATCTGCAGGCCGAGCATCCAGAAGTCGATGTTGAGGCCCGGCGAGTACGGCATGGTGGTGAGCGGCGCGTAGCCGAACCAGCCGCCGTTGGGCGCCACGCCGGCGAGCCACGACGAGTTCATGAACAGGGAGCCGAACAGGTACACCCAGTAGCTGAACGCGTTGAGTCGCGGGAACGCGACGTCGCGGGCGCCGATCTGCAGCGGTATGAGGAAATTGAAAAACGCTGCCGACAACGGCATGATGACGAGGAAGATCATCGTCGTGCCGTGCATCGTGAACAGCTGGTTGAACACCTCGGGCGAGACGACGTGCCCGTTCGGCCCTTGCAGCTGGATGCGCATGATCAGCGCTTCGGTGCCGCCGATCGCGAACCAGGAGAGTGCGGTGTAGAGGTAGAGGGCGCCGATCCGCTTGTGATCGACGGTGGTGAGCCAGCTCCAGAGACCTCCTTCCGAGTACGCGGCGGTACTCGGGTAGGGAAGGCCGACGGCGGCGGTTGCCATGCGTCTATGTCCTCAGTTCAGCGGGTCGGTTACTTGAGCGTTTCCAGATACGCCACGATGTCGGCGATCTGCTGGTCGGTGAGGCCCATCGTCATCGTGGACTTCATCGTGGGATCGAACTGCCCCTTGCCGAGCGTCGGCATGACGATGTCGGGCTTCATCAGGCGCGCGTTCTTGATCCAGCGCGCCAGGTGCCGCGGGTCGTTCGGGTAGAGTCCCGCGCCGATGGTGGTGCGCGTCGCGATGTGCGTGAGATTCGGTCCAACCACGCCCACCATCATCGGGTTGCCGGCGATTGCATGGCAGGCGAGGCAGGTGCCCTGGCCCACCATCAGCTTGGCGCCGTTGGCCGGATCGCCGTGGCCGAGCAGCGCGTCGTCGAACTGGAGGCCGGCGGGCAGCGGCGTCTGCGGAACGGCGTACGCCGGAATCTTGTCGCGCGGGTACTCGACGAAGCCCGCCTGAGTCACGGTTGCGGCCGGTGCGGGGGCCGCGGCGATGCTCGCCTGCGCCGTGGCCGGCGTCGCGGGTGCAGCCGGCGCTCCGGCCGGCGGCGTACCAATGGCGTTCGTCGCCTGGTGCTTCGCCCAGCTCTCGAAGTCGGCCTGCGACACGGTGAATGCCTTGAAGCGCATGTTGCCGTGATTGGTGCCGCAGTACTCGACGCAAGCGCCGTTGTAGACGTCAGCGGCCGTCGAGTCGGGCGTGTACCACAGGTAATTCGTGTGGTTCGGGATCACGTCGCGCTTGCCAGCGAGGCCCGGCACCCAGAACGAGTGGATGACGTCCGCCGAGTGGAGCGTGAAGTTCACCGTGCGGCCGATCGGCAGGTACAGCTCGTTGGCCGTGACGACCTTGTACTGCGGATAGCGGAACTCCCACCACCATTGATGCCCGATCACCTCGACCTGGAGCGCGTCGGGTCGCGCGGGCGCTTCGGTCTTGAAGATCGTGCGAATGGACGGGATGGCGATGAGCGCGAGGATCAGCAGCGGAATGATCGTCCACGTGATCTCGAGCGTCGTGTTGCCGTGTACGTGCTTCGGCTCGGCCTGGCCCGGGCGGTGCCGGAACCGGAACAGCGTGAAGATGAGAATGCCTTCGACGAAGACGAAAACGAACCCGCCAGCCCAAAGCAGGATTTTGAAGAGGAAGTCGACGTCCCGATTGAAATCGGTACGGTGATGGAAGATGGTATCGGGGTGGTTCCCGCAGGCGACGACAAACAGCGCCAGGGCGACCGTCAGCGCGGCTTGAGCCAGCCGGCGCGGGCGGGGATGAAAAGGCATGCGAAGTCCTTTTACCGGCGTTCAGAGCGCGGCTACCGGCTCACGCTCGGGGCGAATTGTAGTGGAGCAACGCGGAACCTAACCGGCTCATGGTGGCCAAATCAAGCGAGCCGACCCGGCAGTAGGCGCTTCCCCGACAGCGATTTAGCTCTCGTCGGCGTCGCCGCGGTCGATCGCAACGCTGTGCTTGTCCTTGATGTGCGTGCTCGCGATTTCGATCGCCTGCTTGATCTGGGCAACCGATTCGCGCAAGCCGCGAAGACGTACCTGCTCGCTCGCGCCGCGGCTCGCCGCGAGGTTGGCCGCCGTCACCTGGTCGGCGATCATGCCGAATTGCGCCTTGAGATTGGCCGCGAGCGACGGCAACGTGCGGCGGATGTTCATCACGAATGCGGCGGTCGGCTGGTTGCGCTTCATCGCCAGCGCGTACTGCTCGACGACGCCGTGGATGCGCTGCAGGAGGAGCAAGGCCTCCTCGAGCGTTTTCATCTTGGCTGCTCCGGCAGCGTCGAGCTTCATCGCTGGCACTACTTCACACGCTCCATTCTCGGGTTCTCGCGCAGCGTTCGGCCGGCCTTTGCCTGCGGCTTGCCGTTCACTTGCACGATGTCGGCGGTGAAATCGAACCGCCCGTCGAACAGCGCCGCGCCCACGCCGTAGGCGTCGACCGGTACGCCGTCCTCCTCGAACGCCGCGATGCGCTGCGCGTCGAAGCCGCCGGAGACGATGATCTTCACGTCGCCAAAGCCTTCGGTGTCGAGCGCGTTGCGCACGTTCCAGACGAGATTCGCGTTCACGCCGGTGGGTTTGAAACCGCCCATCTGCGAGAGCACGGACTTGTCGACCATGTGCTCCGCGGTGTCGAGGCGTACACCCCACAGACGATCCTCGAGCGCGCGCGCCACGTCGAGGCTCGTCTTCACCGAATCGTTGTCGTAATCGACCAGCGCGATCACGTCCACGCCCTCGATCGTCTCGGCGAACCGCTTCGTCGCCTTCACGGTGTCGCCTCCGAACGCGGCGATCAACGCGTGCGGAATGGTGCCGACGGCCTTGCCGCCGAACAGCGAGCCTTGCGCCTCCGTCGACACCTGCTTCACGCCGCCGACCATGGCGCTGTAGCCGTCGCCCGGCTGCGTCCACAGCACGTCGTCGCGCGCGCCGAAGAACATCACCGGCTTGGAGTGCGCCGCTTCGCAGACGAGCTTTGCGTTCGTGCAGATGCGCGTCCGGCGGGCGAGCGCGCCGAGGCAGAGTGTTTCGAGAAATCCGAAGCCGTCGTACGGACCTTCGATGCGGAGCACCGTGTCCCACGACTCGTAGCGGTCGCCCTCGTACAGCGCGTCCACGGCGAGCGCGCTCCAATCATCAGCGCAGAGCTTGAGCAGCGCGATCGCTTCGTCGACGCCGCCGATCCAGCCCTCGTCCTTGCCGCTGAACTGCATCACGACTTTGGCCGAGCGGGAATCCTTGCGCAGCACCTCGCGCGCGCGATTGAAGTACGCGTCGGTGTAGAAGCCCTGCTTGATCAAGTCGACCGGCAGGCCGAAGGCCGCCGGGTCGAGTCGCTTTCGTCGTCGGGGAGGCATGGGTTATCGGGTGGACTCGCCCGTCATCGCGGCTGGATCGAGCACGCGATCGAGCTGCTCGCGGGTCATCAGCCCGCGCGACGTGACGACGTCGTACACGCCCTTGCCGGTCTCCAGCGCTTCCTTGGCCACGGACGTCGCGCGCTCGTAGCCGATCACGGGCAACAATGCCGTGACGATGCCGATGGACTGCTCGACGAACTGGCGCATGCGCGGCGGATTCGCCGTGATGCCCTCGACACACCGTTGGCGCAGCACGACGCATCCGTTCTCCAGCGTCTCGATGCTGCGCAGCAATCGATACGCGATCACCGGCTCGAACACGTTGAGCTGCAGCTGGCCGCCCTCGGCGGCAATCGTCACCGTGACGTCGCCGCCGATCACGTCGAAGCAGACCTGATTCACCACTTCCGGAATCACCGGATTCACCTTGCCCGGCATGATCGACGAGCCGGGTTGCATCGGCGGCAGGTTGATCTCGCCCAGGCCGGCGCGCGGGCCGGAGCTGAGCAGTCGCAGGTCATTACAGATCTTTGACAGCTTGACGGCGCAGCGCTTGAGCACGCCCGAGAGCTGCACGAACGCGCCCGTGTCGGCCGTCGCTTCGACCAGATCGGGCGCGGTGATCAGCGTGAGGCCGGTGATGCGCGACAGCTCGCGGCAGACTGCGGCGGCGTAACCTCGCGGCGCGGTGATGCCGGTGCCGATCGCCGTGGCGCCCATGTTGATCTCGCGGATCAGCGCCTGCGCTTCGCCCAGACGCTCGACGTCCTCGAGGATCGTGTGGCCGAACGCGGTGAACTCCTGGCCGAGCGTCATCGGCACGGCGTCCTGCAGCTGCGTGCGGCCCATCTTGATCATCGGCGCGAATTCCTCGCCCTTGGCGAGGAACGCGGCGGCGAGCTGGCTCATGGCACCGCGCAGGTTCTCGATTGCACCGTGCAACGCGAGCTTCACCGCGGTGGGATACACGTCGTTCGTCGACTGGCTGAGATTGACGTGGTTGTTCGGGTGGATCTGCTTGTAGTCGCCGCGCTCGAAGCCGCGCAGCTCCAGGGCGCGGTTGGCGATCACTTCGTTCGCGTTCATGTTCGTCGACGTGCCGGCGCCGCCCTGGATCATGTCGACGACGAAATGCTCATGATGCCGGCCGGCGCGGATCTCGGCCGCTGCACGCCCGATCGCCGCCGCGATGTCCTTGTCGAGCAGGCCGAGCTCGGCGTTCGCCGCGGCTGCGGCCTCCTTCACCGCGGCGAGCGCCTCGACGAGCTGCGGAAAATCGCGCAGCGGCGTGCCGGTGATCGGAAAGTTCTCCATCGCGCGCAGCGTCTGCACGCCGTACAGCGCGTCGTCCGGCACGTCGCGCTCGCCGAGCAGGTCGTGCTCGCGCCGGGTGCGGGCGCCGGTGAAGCCGAGCGTGCGCCCGCGGCCGACGAGCGTGGCGTCGGTCGCGGCGAGTCGCTGCGAGATCGAGCGCGCGGCGCGGCTCACGAGGGCGGCATAGACCGTCGGCGCGTCCTTCACCAGCTGGCGGATCTGCTGCGCGGTGAGCGTGTATGCCTCGGTTCGCTGCACGGCGCGGGCGCTGGTGCCGTGCGGCAGCTCGTCGAGCAGCAGCCCCTCGCCGACGGCTTCACCGGGGCCGAGGGTCACGAGGCGAACGGGGCGTCCGTTGCGGCCTTTCTCGATCGCCACCGCGCCGGCGATGATGATGGCGAGAAACTCTCGTTTGGATCCTTCCTCGAACAGCAGCTCGTCGCAGTCATAGGTGACCGGCGTGACGAGATGGGCTAGTTGGTGCAGCGCGGAATCGGTGACGCCCTCGAGGAATTGGGCCTGTCGAAGCCGGTCGCGGACGGCGGGAGCGGTCATAGAGCGGGGAAGTTAGCTAGGTACTACTGCCCAGGTACTAGTGGCTAGGTGCTAGGGGCTAGTGGAGTGCTGGTGACCAGGCACTAGTTGCGCACCGAGGTATGCAGGCGGTAAGTCAAAGGCAGTGGCCAGCTCCTGGTAACTAGCAACTAGTCCACCCAGCCCCATGCTGCTAGTGCCTAGCATCTAATTCCCCACAAGCCTCTAGTCCCTAGCCTCTAGTCCCTCCATGCCCAGTCGCCGCAAGTTCATCAAGACCACCGCCGCCGCGGCCGCGGCTGGCCTGACGCTGCCCCGACTCGCCGACGCCATGCCGTCGATCACGGTGCGCGATCGCGCCGAGAAGCCGGCTACTGCCTTCGCCGGTCTGCCCGTCATCATCTCGGCGGCGAACGGGTTGAAGGACAGGAATCCGCAGGGGCAGAGCGGCATCGAGGTCGCCTACCGCATGCTGACGAGCGGCGCCGACCCGCTGGACGCGATCGTCGCCGGCGTCGAGGTCGTGGAGCTCGACCCCACCGACCAGTCAGTGGGACTCGGCGGGCTGCCGAACGAGGATGGCGTGGTGCAGCTCGACGCGAGCTGCATGCACGGGCCGACGAAGCGCGCCGGCGCCGTCGGTGCCCTGGAGGACATCGCCACGGCCGCCGCGGTGGCCAAGGCGGTGATGGACCACACCGATCACATCTTCCTGGTGGGCCCCGGCGCCAAGCGGTTCGCGCTGCAGATGGGCTTCAAGGAGCAGAACCTGCTCACCGACCAGAGCCGCGCCGACTGGATGCGGTGGAAGGAGAAGCTCAACTCGAGTGACAACTGGCTCGATCCGATCGACGCACGCCGCCCGATCCGCCCTGCTCCGCGGGCCCGTCCGGACGACGAGTCGCCGGCCAGCGCGCACGTGTACTACGACTCGAACGGCGTGCCGCACACCTACGGAACGATCAACATGAACGCGGTGAACGCGCGCGGCGACATCGCGTCGGTGACGACGACGAGTGGACTGTCGTGGAAGATTCCAGGCCGCGTCGGCGACTCGCCGATCATCGGCGCCGGGCAATACTGCGACAACACGGTGGGCGCGGCGGGATCGACCGGCCGCGGCGAAGCGAACATCAAGGTCTGCGGCGCCTTTCTCGCCGTCGAGTTCATGCGTCAGGGCATGTCGCCCGAAGAGGCGCTGCTCCAGGTGATGAAGCGCGTGATCGCAATGACCGAATCCCGCCTGCTCGACGAGCACGGCCGCCCGCATTTCCAGCTGCAGTACTACGCCGTGAACAAGAAGGGCGAATATGCCGGTGCGTGCGCGTACGAGGGGTCGCAGTTCGCGGTGCACGACGCGCGCGGCGCGCGGCTGGAGAACTGCGCGTACTTGTACAAGAAGTCCGAGATGCCGGCGGGGCCGATCAGTGGGGTGATGATCAAGCCCTGAGCCGCTGGTGCCGCTGGTGCCGCGGATCCAGAGATGATGCGGCCGCAGATGAACGCTGATGCACGCAGATCGAGATGTTTCATCTGTGTCGATCGGTGTTCATTTGTCAAATCCGCGTTCCAAATTGTTCCAACTGTTCACGGTGCACTAGACGACGAATGCACCGGAACAATTCGCGGTCAATTCGCGGCATTCGCGATCAAATTGTTGGCCCCTGACTTGGCGCGGACGAACCCAATCAGCTCTTGACGATCGGCGCCTTCGAGCGGGCTGGCGTCATGCGGCCGACGCTCACGCTCGGCGGTACGCGGACGGCAGTGGACGGGCGGTGATGATCGCTCGGCTTCGATGCGTGTGGCGCATGCGCGGGGTGCGGCGCGTGTTCCACGTGCGCCGCATGCGCTCCGTGGCCCGCTTCCACGCGCAGGTTGGCGATCACGCCGTTCAGCCGCTCGGCGGCGCTCGACAACGTGGCCGCGGCGGCCGCGATCTCCTCGGTGCTCGCGCTCTGCTGCTGGCTCGATGCGGCCACCTGCTGCATCGCCGCGGCAAATGCCTCGGTGCCGCTCGCCAGCGCGTCGAGGCGCGTGCGCATGTCGCGCGCCATGCTGTTCGCCGTCGTCACCGCGCGCTCGATCGACGACGTCCATGCGTCCGCCTCTTCGACGACCGCCTCGATGTCGCCGAATGATCTGGAGCCGAGCTCCGTCGCGCTGCGGACGTTGCGCACCGTCTCCACGCTGCGTTCGCTCGAGGCGCGCGATTCGGCGATGCCGTGCAGCACGCTGCTCACGATCTGCTCCGTGCGTTCGGCGGCGGCGGACGACATGGCCGCGAGTCGACGCACCTCTTCGGCGACGACGCCGAAACCGTGACCGTGATCGCCGGCGCGTGCGGCTTCCATCGCCGCGTTCAGGGCAAGCAGCTTGGATTGGCGGGCGAGCTTCTGCACCAGGGTCACGAAGCTGCGCACTTCCTGCGACGCCGACGCGAGCTGTTCGATCGACGCGGCGTTCGCTTCCACGTCGCTCGACAGCACCGTCAGCGAGCGCGTGCTCTCGTCGAGGCGCGCCCGATTCTCCAGCGCGAGCGCACGGAGTCGCGCGTTGCGTTCGACGCCGTCGCGCGCGCCCGCATCGAGCGTGGCGGCGAGGGCGACGAGATCCTCCGACGAAGCAGCCAGGGTCTGGATCATCGACGCCATCGATGCCGACTGCTGACTCAAATCCGCCGCGGTGCTGGCGATCTCGCCCGCCGATGCGGCCATCTGCTCCGAGCTCGACGTGATCTCGGTGGTCATGTTCGATGTTTCGGTCGCCGATTCGTTCAGCGCGATGGCGAGCCGGCGCAGCTCGTCGATCATCACGGCGAGCGCGCGGGAGAGACGTCCGATCTCGTCCTGCGATGCGCGCGGTACGAGGCCGGTCGAGAGATCACCGTCGGCGACCGCTTCCGCCGCGGCGGCGAGCTCGCCCGCCGGACCGGTGATGCGACGTTCGATGAAGCGCGACACCAGCAGCAGCGTGCCGATGATGAGGACGAGAATCGCCACGACACCCGAAAGGAGCGCGGTGCGTGCGACGTCGTAACCGCGGCTCGCGTCGCCGGCGGACATGTGCGCGACGACGCGCCACGGCGCGGCGCGCACCTGTGCCGTGGCAGCGCGCTGCGCTGCGGACCCGTTGCCGTAGCTGAACGCCGTGCCGTTCGGCTGCGATGAAACGGTCGCGAACTCGGTCAGCCGAGAGAACGAGACTGCGTCGGCCGACGAGCTGGCGACTGTGCGGCCGAGCGAATCCACGACGTCGATTCGCAGCGAGCTGCCGCCGACCGTCGCTTGCGACAGCACGGAATCGAGCGCGGCGACGGTGAACTTCACCTTGACGACGCCCGCCTTCACGCCGCGATCGCGAACGGCTTCGGCCAGCTCGATGACGACCTGCTTGGCCGCCGCGTCGGCGGTTGCCGTAGCCTGCGTTGCGCCGGTGGCGTCGGAGCTCCAGGCGGTGCGCCACCACTCCTCGTCGTTCTGGACGAAGTCGGCCGGCGGCGACGTGGCGACGGCGTTGTAGCCGTATTGGTCGGTGACGAGCACGGCGGCCATGTCGAAGCGGGCGAGCAAGCCGCTGAGAAAACGGAACGCCTCTGGATTGACCTGCTGCGACCGCGTCGTGCGGAACATCTGGTCGAGTTTGGCGGCGGGAAGAGCCGGAAGTCCCTGGCGGCGCGATGCGTCGCCGCCTTGATGCGCCGCGGCGATGACCGACGGATCCGACGCGATGATCTCGACCTGGCGCGCGCGTTCGGCGAGCAGCCGGTCAACGAGCTGGCGCGAGGCCGCCGCGGCGCTGGCGATGCGCGCGTCCTCGTCGGCCGCGACGGAGCGCTTGAGCACGACCAGACCGGTGTATGCGATGGCGCCGAGCACGATCACCGCACCCAGTCCGACGAGCGCGACGAGTCCCCAGCGAACCGAACGCGCCGAGCGGCGCACAATCGTGCGCGGGCGCAGCAACGTGAGAATCCTCGTACTGGGACGCGGCTTCATCGGCGGCTAGATTCCGCTTTCACCATGACAGAATCGATCCATCAGACTCCGGTCGAGGAATCGCCCGGGTATGATCCTGCCGCCATCGAGCGAAAGTGGCAGGACCGTTGGGAAGCACGCGGCACGAACCACACCGACCTCACCGCCGGTGCCCGTCCGTTCTACGCGCTGATGATGTTTCCGTACCCGTCGGCCGAGGGGCTCCACGTCGGGAACCTCTTCGCCTTCACGGGAAACGACATCTATGGACGATTCCAGCGTCTCCAAGGGCACACGGTCTTTGAGCCCCTCGGCTACGACGCCTTCGGCATCCACTCGGAGAACTTCGCGCTGAAGGTCGGTACCCACCCGGCCGATCTCATCCCTCGCAACATCGACAACTTTCGCCGGCAGCTGAAGCGCGCCGGCCTGATGGTCGATTGGCGGCACGAGCTGTCGACGACGGATCCGCGCTACTACAAGTGGACGCAGTGGCTGTTCCTGCAGCTGTACAAGCGCGGGCTGGCGTACAAGAAGCGCGCGGCCGTGAACTGGTGTCCGAACGACAAGACCGTGCTCGCCAACGAGCAGGTCATCGCCGGCGCCTGTGAACGCTGCGGCGCGCTGGTCGAGCAGCGCTTTCTCGAACAGTGGTTCTTCCGCATCACGGACTACGCCGGCCGGCTGCTCGACAATCTCGACACTCTGGACTGGTCGGAGTCGACCAAGCAGGCGCAGCGCAACTGGATTGGCCAGTCGGAAGGCGCCGAGATCACGTTTCGCGTGCAGGACCTCGAGGAGCTCGGTGGCGCCGCGACCGCGGCGGTGGTGTTGACCGGAGAATATCTGGCCGAGCCGGTGGACATTCGTGTGTTCACCACGCGCCCGGACACGATCTTCGGCGCGACGTATCTCGTGCTTGCGCCGGAGCACCCGCTCGTCGAGACGCTGACGACCGAGGTGCAGCGCGATGCCGTGGCCGCCTATCGCGAGCGCTCGGCGAAGCAGGACATCGTGACGCGCAAGGTGAACAAGGAGAAGACCGGCGTGTTCACCGGCTCGTTCGCGATCAACCCGGCTACGCGCCGCCCGATCCCGATCTGGGTCGCCGACTACGTGCTCATGGAGTACGGCACCGGCGCGATCATGGCCGTGCCCGGCCACGACGAGCGCGACTTCGAGTTCGCGACGGTGTTCGACCTCCCGATCGTGCGCGTCGTCGCGTCGGCGGGCTCGTCGCACCCGCACGCGCCGCTCGATGCGCCGTTCATCGAATCAGAGAATGTGCATGTCGTCAACTCCGGCACGTTCGATGGGATGAGCGTGGCCGACGCCAAGCGCGAGATCATCGCCTGGCTTGCGGCGAACAATCATGCGCGGCGCGTGGTGAACTACCGGCTGCACGACTGGTGCATCTCGCGCCAGCGGTACTGGGGTCCGCCGATCCCGATCATCTATTGCGAAAAGTGCGGCACGGTGCCGGTGCCGGAATCGGATCTCCCCGTCGTGCTGCCGTACGTGGAGGACTTCAAGCCGGACGACACCGGCGTGTCGCCGCTGGCGCGCGCCGAATTGTGGTATCGCGTCACCTGCCCGACCTGCGGCGGGCAGGCGCGCCGCGAGACCGACGTGTCTGACACGTTCCTCGACAGCGCGTGGTATTTCCTGCGCTATCCCAGCACCGATTTCGACGACGTGCCGTTCGATCCGTCGCTCACCGCCAAGTGGCTGCCGGTGAACTCGTACATCGGCGGCAACGAGCACGCCGTGCTGCACCTGCTGTACTCGCGCTTCACGACGATGGTGCTGCACGACGCGGGACAGCTCGCGTTCGAGGAGCCGTACACGCGTTTCCGCGCGCACGGCATGATCGTGCGCGACGGCGCCAAGATGTCGAAGAGCCGCGGCAACGTCGTGAACCCCGACGAGTATGTCGATCGCTGGGGCGCAGACACGTTCCGCACGTATCTCATGTTCCTGGGGCCCTATCAGGAAGGCGGCGATTTCCGCGACCAGAGCGTCGCGGGCGTGCGCCGCTTTCTCGACCGGCTGTGGACGTCGGTGCTCGACGCGCGGAGCGAGGGGGCGCCCGACACCGCCGTGCTGCGCAAGCTGCACCAGACGATCAAGAAGGTGACCGACGACATTCCATCATTGAGCTACAACACGGCGATTGCCGCGATGATGGAGTACATGAACGTCGTGCGCCGCGGCGAGCGCACCGCGCACCGGGCCGAGGTCGAGCCGCTGGTGCAGCTCGTGTCGCCGTTCGCGCCGCACATTGCCGAGGAGTTGTGGGAGCGCCTGGGCGGAAGCGGCAGCGTGTTCGATGCCGGTTGGCCCGGCTACGATCCGGCGATGCTCGTCGAGGATACGGTGACGCTGGCCGTGCAGGTGAACGGCAAGATGCGCGGCACGATTCAGGTGCCCGCCGGCGCGGGGCAGGATGTGGCGGTGGCGGCGGCGATGGCGGAACCGGCAATCGCGAAGTTCGCCGCCGGGCCGACGAAGAAGGTGATCTTCGTGCCGGGGCGGTTGTTGAATATCATTGTATAAGAGAACGCTGGAGCGCTTGAACGCTGGAAAGCTTGAACGCTGGAACGCTGGAACGCTGGAACGCTGGAACGCTGGAACGCTGGAACGCTCTCAAGTCCGAGATCTCGAGCCTGGGTAGTTCGCGTTCAAGCGTTCAAGCGTTCA
>Ga0070680_100000552_pt1 | contig 25632 bp, 27 predicted proteins | sample KBSC73BmetaG_FD_64672 | JGI IMG/M metagenome (GOLD analysis project Ga0070680, IMG submission 64672) | Corn rhizosphere microbial communities from Kellogg Biological Station, Michigan, USA - KBS C7-3B metaG | ecosystem: Host-associated > Plants > Roots > Rhizosphere | place: USA: Michigan...
CCACATGTGCTCGTACTTGCCGAGGCCCTTGATGTACTGGTGATCCTGGAAGATCGCATCGACGTCGTGCGCCTCGTAGGAGACGTGGTTCAGTCCCGTCTTCTCGTTGTGAATGCAGAACAGCACGTGGTGGTCGACATAGTCCTCGCCGCGGTCGAGGCGGTTGAACGAGCCGATGACGTTGTCCTTTTCGCCGGCGTAGACGTCGTCGGAACGGACCATGCCCAGCGTCTCGCGGAACCACGCCACCGTCTCCTTGACCCTGGGTGTCGCCAGCACGCCGTGACCGATGCGCTGGACCGAGGTCGGCGACTTGGACAGCCGCATCACGCGGCCGACCCGGCGCTGCGGTTCGCTGCCGGTGTTGATGTGATCGCGCGCGACCTTGATGGGCGCCACGCTCTGCATCCCCGCGATCACCTCGATCTGGTAGCCGTTGGGCTCCCTGAGGCGCACGCGCTTGCCGCCGCCGGGCTCGTTGATGGTCTCGATGCCCGAGGCGCCGGGCAGCTTGGCGAGGCGCTTGAGGTCGTCCTCGTCGGCCACGTGATAGGCGAAGCCGATGAACTTGGTGCCGCCTTTCTGCGTGACATGCAGGTGGTGATGGCTGTCGGCGCCCCGCATGTAGAGCGCATCGGGTGTGCGTTCCGCGCGGATCAGGCCGAAATGGGTGAGGAATTCCTCCATTTCGTCGAGATCCGGCGCTTCCATGCGCGGAAAGGCGAAATCGGCGACCTTGATTGCAGCCATTGTTTCCTCCGAAACTCCGGCCCCAAAGCTAACGCCGACAAGGGAGAGAAACAATGTCCAAGCCACCGGCCGTGAACGCGCGCGAGCACGTCAGGTCCTTCGCGCCCAAGCTGATCGACCTGACCGAGAAAGTCGTCTACGGCGACGTCTGGGAGCGTCCCGGCCTCTCCAAGCGCGACCGTAGCCTCATCACCTGTGCGGCGCTGGTCGCCATGAACCGTACCGAGCAGCTGCGCGGCCATGTCGCCCGCGCCATCGACAACGGCGTGACCAGGGACGAGATCGTCGAGGTCATCACGCACATGGCATTCTATTCCGGCTGGCCGACGGCCATGTCGGCGGCCAACGTGGCCAAGGACGTGCTCGACAAGGGAGAGACCAAGTGAAGCTTTGCTATTTCAACGATTTCCGCCTGGGCGTCATCAAGGGTGACCAGGTCGTCGACGTCACCGACGCGGCGAAGGACCTGCCCCACCGCGACACGCGCGACCTGATCGCCGGCGTGATCGAGCACTGGGACAAGTACAAGCCGAAGATCGAAGCCGCCGCGAGCGCGGGCAAGGGCGTGCCGCTGTCGGGTGTGCGCCTGCGCGCGCCGGTGCCGCGGCCAGGCAACATCGACTGCATGGCCGTCAACTACATGGAAGACGGCACGCTGAAGGAGAAGCCGGCGATCAACTGCTTCCACAAGGCCGCGACCGCGGTGATCGGCAATGGCGACACGATGGTGCTGCCGGACGTGCCGGCCTCGATCTTCGAGGGCGAGGCGGAGCTGGCGCTGGTCATCGGCAAGCGCGCGAACAACGTGAAGGCCGCGGACTACAAGCAGTACATCTTCGGATACACCTGCTTCATCGACGGCTCGGCCCGCGGCCTGCCGCCGCCGGGCAACGTCTTCTTCCAGATGAAGTCGCGCACGACCTTCGCGCCGATGGGACCGTATCTGGTGACGGCGGACGAGATCGCCGATCCGCAGAAGCTCGCCATCGAGCTGAAGAACAACGGCGTGGTGATGCAGAAGTTCAACACCGACGACATGGCGCACCAGATCCCGCGCTGCATCGAGTGGCTGAGCTCGATTCACACGCTCGAGCCCGGCGACGTGGTCGCCACCGGCACCAATCACCGCGGGCTCAACTCGTTCATGGACGGCGACAAGATCGAGCTCACGATCGAGAAGGTCGGCACGCTCAAGTTCGACGTGAAGGACGAGCTCAAGCGCACCTGGGCGCGCACCACGCGCTCGCAGCACAAGGACGCCGGCAAGGAAGGCGCCCACACGCCGCAGCTCACCGGCAAGTACGCCAAATAGACACGACAAACGAAAAGGGCGTCCCGGTTGCCCGGGACGCCCTCTCGGGAGACAGCCGCCAATGAAAGCGGGCTGTTGATGAAGTGCTTAGTTGGTGAGAGCCGGCTTGGCGGCCTCGGCGACGATCTCGATCGCGCGGGCCTTCTTCTCTTCCGGGATCTCGCGCTGCAGCTCGATCGTGAGCAGGCCGTTGGCGAGCTTGGCGCCCGAGACCTTCACATGGTCGGCGAGCTGGAAGCGGCGCTCGAAGTTGCGGCCGGCGATGCCGCGATAGAGGAACTGCTTGCCGGCCTCGCCTTCGGCGCCCGGCGCGGCCTGGCCGGTGACCAGGAGCTCGTTCTCCTTCTGCGTCAGGCTGAGTTCGCTGTCGGAGAAGCCCGCGACCGCCATGACGATCTTGTAGGCGTTCTCGGCCGTCTTCTCGATGTTGTACGGGGGATAGCCGTTGGCGTTGCCCTGGCCGGCGACCGAGTCGAGCAGGTCGAACACGCGGTCGAAGCCGACGGTGGCACGGTAGTACGGCGAATAGTCGAAAGTACGCATTAGTCATCCTCCAGTGAGCGATGTGTTGAACCAACCGCCCCGGGATGGGCGCGGCTGACAGGACGAGATTTAGGAAGGGGCGTCCCGGCTTCAAGGGGGTGAAAAACGAGGCCGGAGAGAAAATTTTCTCCGCCGTACCCCTGGACGGAAGCTTTTGCCGAAATCGCGAAAACCTTCGGAAAACCCCGCCATGGCGGACGTGCGAAAAAGCGCCAGATCGGAAAGCACATCGATTCCGGAGCCCGCCATGCTGCATTTCATCGACCACCACCCCACCGCCTCGCTCTGGCTGATCGCCGTCGGGCAGGGGCTTGCGATGTTCGGCCTCAACTTCGCGCTGCGGGCGCTGGTGCTGTGAAGCACCTCCCGCTGTTCTTCGACGTCGCGGGCCGCAAGGTCGTCGTCGTGGGCCGAAGCCCCGCCGCCGACCGGCGAGCCGCCACCGTGCGATCGGCCGGTGCCGACGTGCTGCAGGTGGCGACGGCGCAGGAGGCGGATTTTGTGGGCGCGATCGCGGCCTTCATCTCGACGGGGACGGAGATGGGCGACCAGGCCGCGCACCGGATCGCCAAAGCCGCCGGCGTGCCGGTGAACGTGGCCGACCGTCCCGCGCTCTGCGACTTCATCCTGCCCGCCATCATCGACCGCGACGACGTCGTGGTCGCCGTCTCGACCGGCGGCGCATCGCCGACGCTTGCCACGGTGCTGCGCGGAAAGATCGAGGCGGCGCTGCCCGAGCGGATTGCCGCACTGGCGTCGCTGGCCAAGGCGTTCCGCGCCCAGGCCAATACGTTGATCTCCCGCCCGGCCGACCGGCGCGCCTTCTGGCGGCGCCTGATCGACGGGCCGGCCGCGAAGCTGGCGCTGGCCGGCGACACCGCCGGCGCGCGGCGCGTGGCACTGGGCGAGCTCAATGGCGCGCGCCGCGAACAGGCGGCCGTCGGCATCGCCCACATCGTCGGTGCCGGGCCGGGCGATCCCGACCTGCTTACCCTTCGCGCTGCGCAATTGCTGCAGGAGGCCGACGCGATCCTGCACGACGACCTCGTGCCGCCGGCCATCCTCGCGCGCGCCCGGCGCGACGCCGAGCTGGTGGCGGTGGGCAAGCGGAAAGGCCACGCCCGCTGGGCGCAGCGCGATATCGAGGCCGAGATGATCCGGCGCGTGCGCGGCGGCCAGACCGTGGTGCGCCTCAAGGCCGGCGATCCCTTCGTCTTCGGCCGCGGCGGCGAAGAGCTGCAGGCGTTGCGCGACGCGGGCCTGCCGGTCTCGGTCGTGCCGGGCATCACCGCGGCGCTGGGCATCGCGGCATCGGTCGGCATCCCGCTCACGGACCGGCGGCTTTCGTCGTCCGTCACCTTCCTGTCGGGCCATGCCGCCGCCGATGGCGGATCGGGCCATACGCACGTCATCTACATGGGCGCATCGGAAGCCGCTGCCGTGCGCGATCGTCTGCTGGACGCCGGCATCGCTGCCACTACGCCGGTCGCCATCGTCGAGAACGGGACGCGCCCCGACGAACTTGTGTCGACTGGTTTGCTCGCCGACCTGGCGCGGCTCGCCGCCCCCCATGTCTCCCCGGCCGACGCCGGCCCCAGCCTCATCATCGTCGGCGAGGTCGCGCGGCTTGCGACGCCGACGGTGCAACCGGTGGCGAAGCCACTGCTTCAAAAGGTGTCCTGATGGCCAAGAACCTGAGCGGCGACCTCACCGTCGCCTCCGCCAACCGCCTCGCCGACGGCGCCGTGGTCTTCCTCGACGACAAGGGCTGCTGGACGCGCCATCTCGAAAGCGCGGCGCTGGCGCGCGACAAGCAGGGGGCCGAGATCCTGCTGGCGCGGGCCAAGGCCGAGTCCTTCCCCGTGGTCGATCCGTTCCTGGTCGCCGTTACCGAAGACGGGCAGGGCGCCCTCGAGCCGGTGTCCTTGCGCGAGAAGATCCGGGTGAGCGGGCTCACCTTTGCGGCCATCGCCGCCGAAGCGGTGCGTTATGCCTGACACTCATTTTTATCACTACGACGACTTCGACCGCACGCTGGTCGCCGAGCGGGTCGAGCAGTTTCGCGATCAGGTGCGCCGCCGCCTCGCGGGAGAGCTCACGGAGGAGCAGTTCAAGCCGCTGCGCCTGACCAACGGGCTCTACCTGCAGCTCCATGCCTACATGCTGCGCATCGCCATTCCCTACGGCACGCTGTCGACGCGCCAGCTGCGCCAGCTCGCCGCGATCGCGCGCAAGTACGACAAGGGCTACGGCCACTTCACCACGCGCCAGAACCTGCAGCTCAACTGGATCAAGCTCGAGGACGCGCCCGACGCCGTGGCCATGCTGGCCGAGGTCGACATGCACTCGATCCAGACCAGCGGCAACGTCGTGCGCAACACCACGGCCGACCATTTCGCCGGCGCCGCCGCCGACGAGATCGAGGACCCGCGCGTGTGGTGCGAGATCGTGCGCCAGTGGTCGACGCTGCATCCCGAGTTCAGCTTCCTGCCGCGCAAGTTCAAGATCGCCATCACCGGCTCGCCCAACGACCGCGCCGCGGTGCGTATCCACGACGTCGGCCTGCGGCTGTGGCGCAATCCTCAGGGCGAGACCGGCTTCGAGGTCATCGTGGGTGGCGGCCTCGGCCGCACGCCGATGATCGGCAAGACGGTGCGCGAGTTCCTGCCCAAGGACGAGATGCTGGCCTATCTCGAGGCGGTGCTGCGCGTCTACAACCGCTACGGACGGCGCGACAACCTGTTCAAGGCGCGCATCAAGATCCTGGTGCACGAGATCGGCATCGAGAAGATGCGCGAAGAGGTCGAGGCCGAGTATGCCGCGTCGAAGGACGGCGCACTCAAGCTCGACCCGCAGACCATCGAGGCGATCGCCCGCCAGTTCGCACCGCCGCCGCTGCCGCACCGGCCGGCGATCGCGGGCGAGGTCGAGCGGCTGAAGCTCGAGGAGCCGGACTTCGCGCTGTGGCTCAAGTCCAACACCGCGCCCCACAAGATGGCGGGCTACCGCGTCGTGACGGCGTCGCTGAAGCCCGCGGGCGCGCCGCCGGGCGACGCGAGCTCGGTGCAGATGGAGGGCGTGGCCGACGTCGCCGACGCCTACAGCCAGAGCGAGGTGAGGGTGAGCCACGAGCAGAACCTCGTGCTGCCGCATGTCGCGGTCGAGGACCTGCCGGCGGTCTATCGCGCGCTGGGGCGGCTGGGCTTCGCCGAGGCCAACGTCGGCAAGATCACCGACATCATCGCCTGCCCGGGGCTGGACTATTGCGCGCTGGCCAACGCACGCTCGATCCCGGTGGCGCAGCGCATCTCCAACCACTTCGCCAACCTGGCGCAGCAGCACGACATCGGCGACCTCAAGATCAAGATCTCGGGCTGCATCAACGCCTGCGGCCACCATCACGTGGGCCACATCGGCATCCTCGGCGTCGACAAGAACGGCGTCGAACTCTACCAGATCAGCCTGGGGGGCGATGTCGACTTCGGCCGCACGGCGCTGGGCGACATCATCGGCCCGGCGGTCGGCGCCGACCGCATCGTCGAGGCCGTCGATGCGCTGGTGCGCACCTATCTCGATCGCCGCGACGCCGGCGAGCGCTTCGTCGACACCTATCGTCGCCTGGGCGTCGAGCCCTTCAAGGAGAGCGTCTATGCCGCTGTATAGGGAAGGCAGCCTCCAGCCGGTGGCCGACACCGGCCCGGCGCCGCTGCCGCTCGCGGACTGGCTCAAGGCGCCGACGCAGGCGGTGGCGCTGGCCAACACCGACCAGCCCGACGAACTGTCGACCCATCTGGGGCGCCTGAAGCTGATCGTGCTGGCCTTCCCCAAGTTCACCGACGGCAGGGCCTACAGCCAGGCCCGCCTGCTGCGCGGGCGGCTGGGCTATCGCGGCGAGCTGCGGGCGACCGGCGCGGTGCTGCGCGACCAGCTGCCATTCCTGCTGCGCTGCGGCTTCGATTCGTTCGACAGCGACCAGGCCGGCTTCGGCGTGGCGCTGGCGCGGGCGCGCACGCTGTTCAGCGTGGTCTACCAGGGCGCCGCGGACAATCGCGCGACGGTGGCGCTGCTGCGGCTGCGCCGTCATCACCAGCCGGCCACCCTGGCGGCCGACTGACGGGTGGGGACGGACGATCAGGCCTCGGGCGTGGCGGTCAGCCAGGCGCGGGCCTCGTCCATCGACGCGAACAGCCGGATCGGCCGCCTGGCGCCGCCGAGGTTCATGAAGCGGCGGATGAACAGGTCCGACTCGTCGTTCGATGAGACGATGGCGACCGGGCCGCGCGGCTCGAGATGGGCGTAGGCGCTGACCCGCGCGCCCAGCACCATGACGTCGGCGTCCGTCAGTTTCGGCGTGACGTCGCGCAGGTCGAGCAGCTTGCGATAGGGCATGCCGTTGTCGGTCACCAGGGCGTCGAAATAGTCGAGGACGTCCTGCAGGCCGACGTCGCCGCGGCCTTCGACGTCGACGAAACGACGGTCGTGGTCGATCTTGAAACGCATCGGCATGGTCAGGCCTCGCTCCCGCCGCTCAGCCGTTTCATCGCACGCGTCCGCGGCTTGAAGAGCTTGATCGGCCTGTTGGCGCTCACCCAGGCGCCGAGCGTCACCGCGCCGTCAGGGTCGATTTGGACGAAGCGTTTCTCGTGATCGATCTTGAATGTAAGCGGCATCACTCTCTCGGGCTGCGCACCCGGAGTATGGAGAAACGTCCACCGGATCGGCAAGGGGCGGTTGGCTAGTTCCGGGTTACGTGCGCTGCCACACACAGCCATTTGCCGCCGCGCCGGGCCCAGATGTCCGTGTAGCGGCCGCCGCCGGCCCGTCCATCGGGCAAGGTATAGCTGGTGCGGGCGTGGATCACGGCGAAGTCGCCCATCACGCGGACGTCGACGTCGTGGCACTGCAGGCCGGTGATCCTCGCCTTGGGTGCGATCTGGGCGAGAAAGCCCTTGCGGTCGACCAGCGCACCGTCGGGGTTGGTGTTGAGGAAATCGTCCGACAGGATCTCCTCGAAGCGCTTCGTATCCGAGTTCTGCACCGCGTCGATGTAGTCGCGGTTGAGCGCGGTCAGGGTCTCGAGATCGCTCATGGCTTCACTCCCTCGTGCTCGAGCAGCCACTTCTTGCGCGGCAGCCCGCCGCCGTAGCCGGTCAGGCTGCCGTCCGAGCCGATCACGCGATGGCAGGGCACGACGACGCTCACGGGATTCTGGCCGTTGGCCAGGCCGACGGCGCGCACGGCCTTGGGGCGGCCGATGCGCCGCGCCAGCTCGGCGTAGCTGATGGTCGTGCCACACTTGATCTTGCGTAGCGCCTTCCACACGCTTCTTTGGAACGGCGTGCCCGCGGTCTTCACCGGCAGCTTGTCGATGGCCGTCCGCTCGCCCTTGAAATAGCGGCGCATGGCGCTCGACAGGCCGCCGGGATCGCGCGCCGGCGTCAGCGTATACGTCCCCTTGCCATACTGCTGATCGAGCAGCTGCTTCATGCGCGCCTCGTGCTCGGTCCAGTCGATGACGCGCAGGTTTCCCTCCACGTCGGCAATGACGATCATCTCGCCCGCGGGCGTGGCGATCCGGTCGATCAGCAGGTCGAGTTTTTCAGGCGGCATTGGCGGCGAGCCTCAGATGTTGTTCGGCATAGGCGTGCCACGGCCGCCACGCGGCGGGCGCCCTTGTGTCCAGATTGGCAGCGGAAATCTCGTCGTCCCAGTTGCCCGGGGCGCGCACGCCGGGCCGCTTGGCGATCAGCGGCGCGAGCTTGGGATCGCGCGCGAGGTGGCTGTCGATGGTGACGATGTCGGCGCCGAGGTCGAACACGCGCTTCACGCGCGCGACGATGGCCGGCAGCGCCCTGACGTCCGGGAAGTGGATCGTGACGGCCACCGAGTTGCGGTCGGGCAGGTGGGCCACCGAGACGGTGCCCTTGCGGCCGTCGAGCTCGACGTCGCGGTGCCATACGCCGTTGTCGACGCGCTCGATCCGGCGTGCCTGCCGTTGCAGGGCATCGAGCATGCCGGGCCAGTCGTAGGGCGGACGATACGAGAGGCGCAAGGTCACGCCTTCGCGCGCCGAGTTGTCGGGTCCCTGCTTGCGCCGCAGCGCGCTCGGCGGCCGACCGAAGAGCTTGCGGAAGGTCTCGTTGAAGCGCCGCACGCTGCCGAAACCGGCGGACAGCGCGACCTCGGTCATCGGCAGCTGCGTGTCGTGGATGAGCTGCTTGGCGAACAGCACACGCCGGGTCTGGGCCACGGCGATCGGCGAGGCGCCGAGATGCTGGTTGAACAGGCGGCGCAGCTGGCGACCGCCGACGCCCAGCTTCCCGGCGAAGGCCTCGACGCCGGCTTCGCTCTCGTCGAGCGCGCCGTCGGCGATCATCTTCATGGCCCGGCTTACCGTGTTGGACGATCCGCGCCAGAAGGCGAGTTCCGGCGCGATCTCGGGCCGGCAACGCAGGCACGGCCGGAAGCCGGCGTCCTGGGCCGCCGCGGCCGAGGCGAAGTACCGGCAGTTCTGGAACTTCGGCGTGCGCGCCGGGCAGATCGGCCGGCAATAGATGCCCGTCGAGGTGACGCCCACGAAGATGCGGCCGTCGAATCGCCGGTCGTGGCTCTGGAAGACCTTGTAGCAGGCCTCGCGGTCCATGATTTCCTCTGGCATTTCCATGCCGTGATATTTCCACGGGCGGCCCGGGAACGCTCGCGGTTTTCGGACATCAATGGCGGCGCAGTGCCCCGCGCCGCACTGGCCTCTACGCGAGCTTTTGGACCGGCGTGACCGGTTTTCGGCGCATGGCGACGTAGCCCCAGGCCGTCGCCAATGCCAGGGGCAAGGCACCGAGGAACATGAACACCAGGTCTCCCGGCATGCGCAGCCACTCCAGCGTGCGGGCCACGGGCGTTGCCGTGTAGGCGAGGCTGCGGGCATGCCAGTAGCCGTTCTCGACCACATCGAGGACCTGCAGGACGCCGCCCGGGAACAGACTGAAGAAGACCATCATCGCCAGTCCGATGTTCAGTCCCCAGAACGCCACGCGCACGAGACGCTGGAGACCCGGCCAGGCATTCTCCGGGGCCACCTCGCGCAGCACGAACACGATCAGCCCGGCGCCGAGCATGCCGAAGACGCCCATCATCGCGGCGTGGCCATGATTGGGCGTGAGGATCGTGCCGACCTCATAGTAACTCACGATCGGTGTGTTGACGAGAAAGCCGAAGACGCCGGCTCCCACGAAGTTCCAGAAGCCTACCGCCATCAGGAAGAAGAACGTCCAGCGGTGGCGCTCGACGATATCGGCGCTGCCGCGCGTGACCCTTACGAAGTCCCAGGCATCGAGGGTTATGAGTGTGAGCGGGACGACCTCCAACGCGGAGAACACGGCGGAGAAGGCCATGTTCGCTTCGGTCTGCCCGGTCCAGTACCAGTGATGCCCCGTGCCGATCAGGCCGCCGCCGAAGTAAAGAATCGCGTCGAGATAGATCGTGCGAAGCGCCGTGATCCTTTTGACCAGGCCCATTTCGTAGAAGACGACCGCCACGATCACGGTGACGAAGAACTCGAAGAATCCCTCGACCCACAGATGGACGATCCAGAACCGCCACGCGTCGACGATGGTGTAGTTGGTTTTCGAGCCGAAGAAGAGCGCCGGCAGATAGAACATCGGGATGGCGGCGGCCGCGATCAGGAAGAATTTGGCGAAGCCCCGCCGCTCGGGGTCGCGGAACGCCGGCGCCACCGCACGCCAGACCAGGAAGAACCAGAACACCAGGCCGACCACGAGCAGGATCTGCCAGAAACGTCCGAGCTCCAGATATTCCCAGCCTTGATTGCCGAACCAGAACCAGACTGTCGGAAGCCATTGCAGGATGCCGGCCCACTCGCCGAACATGCTGCCGACAATGACGATGGCCATGGCGCCGAACAGCAGATGAATCCCGAGAGCCTGGCGTGGCGGACTGCGCCGGCCGAGCAGTTCGGCCACGAACAAGGCGCCGGCGACATAGGACGTGGCGATCCAGAAGATCGCCGACTGCAGATGCCACGTGCGCAGAAGGTTGCTGGGAAAATAAGCCGCCAGATCGAGCCCGAAGAACGAACGTGGATCGGCGCGATAGTGCGCGACACCGGCCCCGAAGAAGGTTTGTGCCAGCAGCAGCACCGAAGCCACCGCGAGGTATTTGAGAGTGGCCTTCTGTGCGTCGCTCACGACCCACTTTGAGATGGGAGCCGGCACGCCATGCCAGCCGAGATAGTCGAACTTGCCGAACGCCAGCAGGACGACGGCGATCCCGCCCAGCAGGGAGATGAAGCTGATGCCGGTCCACAGGAGGGCGGCACCCGTGGGGCGATTCCCGGCCAACGGATCGTAGGGAAAGTTGTTGGTGTAGGAGTGCGCCGTGCCCGGACGCTGCGCGACGGAACCCCAGGCCGCCCAGGTGAAGAAGGCCGTGAGGTCGTGCAGTTCCTTCGGATCGGAGATCAGGTCGGGCGACAGGCCGCCGTTGAGCGCAGGCTTCTGGAAATAGGCCTTCCAGCGGCCGATCTCGCTTGCGAACGTTTCCGCGCCCGCCGGCAGCAGGGTCAGCGTGCCCGTAGCGGGATCGTAGCGATTGGCCTTGAGAAGGGCGGCGACCTCGCCGTCGATGGCGGCGCGCTCCGGGTCGGAAAGCGTGTCGTATTTCCGGGTGAAGCGGGCGAGGGCGCGTCGACCGGCCAGGTCGAGCGCCCAATCGTGAAGCACGGCGGCGCCGAAATCCGGACCCAGGTAGGCGCCATGGCCCCAGATGGTGCCGTTGTTCATCAGGCCATATTTGAGGAAAACTTCCTGGCCGGAGCGGATATCGTCGCCGGTGAACACCACCGCGCCACCGGATTCCACGGCCCGCTCGGGGATCGGTGGTGCGTTCTGATAGGCCTTGAGGGTCAGGAGGATCAGGACGCCGAAGCCCAGTGCGAAGGTGAAGGCGACCGCGCGTCCCCACCAGGGAGACAACTGCTCCGCCGGATCCATCGCTGCGCCGGGCCCGGGCATCATGGAGTCGCCGGAGTCAGGTCGGGCAGTCGATCGTAGAATTCGACCTGCATCCGCAGGGGTCCGAGCACTTCCACGCAGTGCGGCCGATCGGGCAGCACGAGGCCGGGGCGGCCCGGCTCGAGGATCGTTTCGGAGGCGGGCTCGAACACGCGATAGCGCAGGCGGCCCTCGAGCACACGGATGACACCCCACACGCCGGGCTTGGTGCGATGCTCGCCGCGCAGTCCCGCCGGCAAGCTGTGTTCGTCGAAGACGGCGGTGCACTTGTAGGGTTTGTCGGTCATTGGCTATGGAGCTGTTGGGTTGGTTGTTCGGTTCGGCCCTTGCCGAAGCGTCGGCCGTCGGAGGATGACTAGATTGGCTGGGCAACCACAAGAGGAGACTTGCATGGCCGATCTTCATTCGATGCACGACGGGCTGATCGTCACCGCCTTCTGGGAAGCCAAGCCGGGCGAGAGCGCGGCGGTGCTGGACATCGTCAGGCTCTACCTGCCGCAGGCCCAGCGCGAGCCGTGGGTGAAGGCCTTCCAGATCCACCAGTCGCTCACCGAGTCCGAGAAGTTTTTCTTCTACGAGGTCTTCACCGACGAGGCAGGCTTCGCCTCGCACCAGCAAACCGAGCATTTCAAGACGCTTATCGTGGGCCAGGCCCTGCCGAAGCTGGCCAAGCGCGAACGCACGCAGCATCGCTTCGTCTGAAGGGTTCGAATAGAACCGCAACCTTGGGGGCGGCTGTGCCGTTTTCCTGCCGTAGTTCCGCAACGGAGGAAGACATGAACTCCATCATCTATCTGGTCGGCCTGGTCGTCATCGTCATGGCGATTCTGTCGTTCGTCGGCATGCGGTGAGCCGGCCAATGCCCGCAGACACCGTCGTCACCCCGCGCGATGTCGCGGTGCGTAGCCCGTCCTTCCGCTATCTCGAATGGGGTCCGATCTTCGCCGGCGCGCTCGGTGCGACGGCGATCTCCTTCGTGTTGCTGGCCTTCGGCTCGGCCCTCGGGCTCTCGGCCGTGTCGCCCTATCCCTACCGCGGCCTGTCGGCCTCGACCTTCATGATCGTTGCCGCGCTCTTTGTGGCGATGGTGCAGGTCTGCAGCTATGCCGCAGGCGGCTACCTCGCCGGCCGCATGCGCGCGCCGTGGCCCGACGGCGTGCTGGCCGAGCGTCATTTCCGCGACGGCGCCCACGGCTTCGCGGTGTGGGCCCTCAGCCTCGTCTTCACCGCCGGTCTGTTGGCCTCCGGTGCGGGCGGCATGCTGAAGGCTGCAACCGACGCGACCGCCACCGTTGCGGCCGGTGTCGGTGCGGGGGCGACGAACCACCTGTCGCTCGATCCCGCCGACTACGCCACCGATTTCCTGCTGCGTCCGGCCCCGGTCGCGGTGGAGAACGCCACCCCTGCCAACGCGACCGCGGCTCCGGCCACCACCGTGACCGCCACGCCGAACGGCGCGATGAGCGCCCCCGTCGATCGCGCGCCGATCACGCGCGTCTTCGCTGCGAGCCTGAAAAGCGGCGTGTTGGCCGCGCCCGATCGCACCTACCTCGCAGAGGTCGTGGCCCGGCAGGCTGGCGTTTCCCAGGTCGAGGCCGGAAAGCGCGTCGATACGGCCTATGTCGAGGCGCAGAAGACCGAGCAGAAGACGCGAGACCTCGCCAACGCGGCTCGCAAGAAAGCCGCACTCGCCGGCTTCCTGACCGCCGCGACATTCGCCGTCGCCTGCGCCGCCGCCTGCGTGGCGGCGGGCCTGGGCGGTCGCGACCGCGACGAGGAGGCGGCCACGCGCACCTATTGGATGGGCACCACACGCTTCTGGTAGGACATGTAGAGTCCGGACTCCGCCAGCCCGCGGTCATGGCAAGGGCTAAACGCCCGTCATGACCGACACCGACATCCAGGACTTCGTCACCCGGTTCGCCGCCGCATGGGCCTCACGCGACGGCGAAGCCTTTTTGGCCCTGTGGCACGCCGATGGCGTTCTGCGATCGCCGCTCTACGACCGGCCCGTGCTTGGCAAGGAACTGGGGTGGCTGACCGAGATCGTGAAAGAGCGCGCGCCCGACAGCGTCTGGCAGCTGCTCGACTGGACGGCGCGCGGCGACGTCGTGATCGTCGAGTGGCAGACCACGCGCATCGTCGGCGGCCGGCGCTTCGACACGCGCGGCGTCGACAAGTTCCGGCTGCACGACGGTCGCATCGCCGAGGAGCGCGTCTACATGGACACCGCGCCGATGCGCGCGGCCGCGAAGGGCGAGACCCTCACGGCCATCGTCCCGCTCTAAGCCGCTGCGCGGCCCGTCCAGTAGTGGAAGAGGTCGGCGGTGTCGCCGTTGAACAGGTTGCGGTCGCAGTGGGTGAGGCCGGCGACCGTGCTGGTCGCGCCGTAGGCCGGTTTGCTGTCGCTCTCGTCAGCGGCGTACTGCCAGAATTTCCAGCCGCGGTTTGCCCAGGCGAGCGGGATTTCGGGCGAGTCGTGATAGTCGGCCACCCACAGGTCGCAGCGGGCGAGGATCGACGACTGCGTGATCGGCGCATCGAGGCGGTTGTTCGAGCGGGGCAGCGGATCGCCATTGGCCCAGGTCGGATGGACATAGACCACCGGCAGCCGGCCGGTCGCGTCCTGCACCGTGCGCACGAACGCCTCGGCCTGATCGAGCGTCATGCTGTTGCGCGGGTTGGGACTGATCTCGAGATCGAGCGCCATCAGCGTCCGCGGTCCGGGATTGGCCATGGCGAGGAAGAACTGCGCCTGCTTCAGGCCGGAGAATTGCCGCGTGCCGAAGTGATAGGCGCCCCACAACAGACCAGCCGCCTCCGCTTGCGGTCGCCGCGTGGCGTAGGACCGGTCGGGATAATCGCCGCCTTCCGTGGCCTTGTGAATGACGGCGAGAATCCGGCTGCGCCGTACCTCCCGGAAGTCGGTGACGGTCACCATGTGGCTGATGTCGATCACTGCGTCGATGCCCATCGTCGAGCGATCGGGTGGGGGAGGGGCGATGGGGTAGTGGCGGGGGGCGAGTGCCGCTTGCCGCCGTGAGCCGCATCCGGCGGTGGTCGCAGCAGCCAGGCTCGTGAGAACGGTTCTGCGTGTGATCATTGGGTGACAATAGTTTGCCACCCATCGATGCGCGAGGAGACTTTAGCGACCGAGGCGAGTCACTCTGCCGCAACCCGCGCGGCCTGCCACGGACCGACGTCGAGATAGGTCGACTGATAGGTCGCCCCTTCGCCCATGTCTGTGTAACGGTCCGAACAGAGCATGTTGACCGTACCGGACACCGCCTCGCCGCTCGGCCGCTGGCCGGGCACCAGCACGACGCCCGGCTGGACCTCGTCGCTGACCTTGAGCACCAGGCCGATCGCGCCGCGATCGTTGAACAGGCGGACCTCTGCGCCGTCCGCCAGGCCGCGCTTCCTGGCATCGTCAGGATGGAGGATGCAGAACGGCTTGCCCTCGCGCTGGCGCAGGAAGTCGACGCCGGAGAAGGCGGTGTGCGCCTGGAAGTAGCCGGGCGCGGTCAGCAGGCGCAGCGGCCACTTCGCGGCATCGGCGACCTCGATCGCATCGGGTTCCCAATCCGGCACCGGCGAGACGCCGTCGCGGGCCAGGTGCTCGGAATAGAACTCCAGCCTGCCCGACGGAGTCTTGAAGGGTTGGCCATCCCAGCCGTGGGCGATGTTGATCGGCGTGCCGGAAAAGATCGCGTCGTGGTCGGCGGCGCCCGCCGGGCCGGTCGCGCCGGACAGCAATTCCCTGGCGGCGTCCTGGGGTGACAGGGTGAAGACGCGGTCGGTGAGGTCCATACGCCTGGCCAGCGCCTGCGCCACGTCGAAGTTGGAGCGCGCCTGGCCGCGCGGCGTCGCGGCCTGCTGGCCCCACTGCATCCAGTAGGCGCCGTAGGCGCGGTAAAGATCGTCGGTCTCGAGGTAGCTCGCCGCCGGCAGCACGATGTCGGCATACTTGGCCGTGTCGGTCATGAAGGGATCGTGCACGACGGTGAACAGGTCCTCGCGCGACAGTCCTTTCTGCACTTTGTGCACCTCGGGGCAGGTGACGGCGGGATTGTTGGCCGACACATAGAGCGCGCGGATCGGCGGGTCCGTCATGTTGAGGAGCTCTTCGCCCAGACGCAGATGGTTGACCAGGCGCGCCGTGGCCGGGCCGGACGGTTTGCGGATGGCGTTGTAGTTGAGGTCGCACGACGCCGCCGTCAGCAGTAGCGAGCCACCGCCCTTCACGTCGTAGTGGCCGGTGACGCCTGGCAGCAGTGCGACAGCGCGCAGCGCCTGGCCGCCGGCGGCAAGCCGCGTCATGCCTTCGCCCAGCCGGATCATCGCGGCCTTGGCCTTGCCGTACATCGCCGCGAGCGTCTCGATGTCCTCGACCTTGAGGCCGGTGATCTCGGCCACGCGCTTGGGCGGGAACTTGGGCAGGATGTCGCGCTCGACGGTGTCGAAGCCCAGCGTCTTGGCCGCGATGTAGTCGCGATTGGCCAGGCCATCGCGCACGAGGATGTGCATGACGCCCAGCGCCAGTGCCGCATCGGTGCCGATCCGGATCGGCAGGTAGAGATCGGCGGACTTGGCGCTGCGCGTGCGGCGCGGGTCGATGACGACCACCTTCATGCCGCGGTTCTTCTTGCCGTCCTCGCACAGTGCCCAGAAGTGGACATTGGTCGCCGCAAGATCGGCGCCCCACGAGATCATCAGGTCGGAATGCACCACGTCCTGCGGATCGGCGCCGCCGACCGGGCCCACCGTTACGTCCCACGCCGTCTCGCAGCAGGTGTCGCACACGGTGCCGGCCTGCAGGCGCGAGCTGCCCAGCGCATGGAAGAGGCCGTTCACCAGGCCGCGGTTCATCAGCCCCTGGTGGGCGGAGTAGGCGTAGCCGAGGAGGGCGAGCGGGCCACTCTCCCGGATGATCGCCTTCCATTTGGACGCGATCTCGTCGAGCGCCTCGTCCCAGGTGATCGGGGTGAACTTGCCCGAGCCCTTGGGGCCGCTGCGCCGCATCGGCGTCGACAGGCGCTCGGGGGAGTTGACGTTGTCGGTGTCGCGATTGACTTTTCCGCAGGCGAAGCCCGCGGTGTAGGGCTGGTCGGGATCGCCCTGGAGGCGCACGACCTTGCCGTCCTCGACGTGCGCCACAAGGGAGCACATGTCGGGACAATCGTGGGCGCAGACGACTCGAACTTGCTTCACCGTACCGTCTCCCCGAATTCGGAAGACGGTACCGTATCAGAGGAAGGCGGCGAACGCGGCCTTACTTCTTCTTGGCGGCGTCCTTAGCCGGGGTCGCCTCGGCCTTGGCGCCGGTCGACTTGGAACCGGCGGCCATGCCCGCGCCGGTCATGCCGAAACGGTCCTTGAAGCGCTGCACGCGGCCGCCGCGATCGATGCTCTGGCGCACGCCGGTCCAGGCCGGATGGGTCTTGGGGTCGATATCGAGGCGCATCGACGCGCCTTCCTTGCCCCAGGTCGACTTCGTCTCGAAGGACGTGCCGTCGGTCATCACCACGGTGATCTTGTGGTAGTCCGGATGGATCTTCTCTTGCATCGCCTGCTCCTGCGCCATGTGGGGCCGATTCCGACCGGCCCGCGCGATAAGGCGGGGGATATACAGGCACGCCCCCCCTCAAACAAGGGGTGTGTCCACAAGCCGGTTGTCCGTCCCCCGACGGGCCTGATAGACCGGCCGGACATGAGCGATTCATCCTTTGAGAGCCTGGCGGACAGCCTCCTCGAGGCCCTCGAAGAGGGTCTGGGCGAGGTGGCCGATGCCGAATTGCAGGGTGGCGTCCTGACCGTCGAGCGCGACGGGGGCACCTGGGTCATCAATAAACATGCACCCACCCGGCAAATCTGGCTGAGTTCCCCGAAATCGGGCGCCCGGCACTATGCCTTCGAGGACGGCACCGGCCTGTGGCGCGATACCCGGGGCACGGGCGACCTGATGACGACCCTGGCCGGCGAGCTGGGCGCCACCCTGGCATGGCAGCCGGAATGAACCGTTTCGCCGGCCTCAGCCTGCTCGGCCCTTATCTCAGGCCCTATCGTGGCCGGGTGGCGCTCGCCCTGTTGTCGCTGATGGTGGCGGCCGGCACGGTGCTGGCCTTCGGCGCCTGCCTGCGGGCGCTGATCGACCGCGGCTTCGCCCAGGGCCGGCCGGATGTCCTCAACTATGCGCTGGCCTCGCTGCTGGTCGTGGCGCTGGTCCTGGCGATCGCGTCGGGCGGGCGCTTCTATCTGGTGTCGTGGCTCGGCGAGAGGGTCGTCGGCAACCTGCGCAAGGACATCTTCAGCCACGTGCTGAAGCTCGGACCGGCATGGTTCGAGATCAAGCGTTCGGGTGACGTGATGAGCCGCATCTCCGCCGACGCCCAGCTCATCGAGCAGGTCATCGGCTCGTCGGCCTCGGTGGCGCTGCGCAACACGCTGATGTGCGTGGGCGGCATCGCCATGCTGGTGATCACCAACCCGAAGCTGGCGCTGCTGGTGCTCGCGGTCGTGCCGGTCGTCGTGGCGCCGATCATCATCTTCGGCCGCAAGGTGAGGGCGCTCTCGCGCGAGGCCCAGGCCCGCATCGCCGATCTCGTGGCCGAGGGCGGCGAGACCCTCGACGCGGTGCGTACAGTGCAGGCCTTCGCCCAGGAAGACCGTGCGGGGCAGAGCTTCGGGCAGGCGACCGAACTTGCGTTCGCCGCCTCCGTCCGCCGCATTGGCCGGCGCGCGGTGATGACGACGCTGGTGATCTTCATCGTCTTTTCCGCCGTCGGCTTCCTGCTGTGGATGGGCGGCCAGGACGTGATCGCGGGCGAGATCAGCGCCGGCGACCTGTCGGCCTTCGTGTTCTACGCCGTGCTGGTGGCGAGCTCGGGCGGAGCGATCAGCGAGACCATCGGCGATCTCCAGCGTGCCTCAGGCGCCGCCGAGCGCCTGGCCGAGTTGCGTGCCGAGCTGCCGGTGATCGTCGAGTCCGCCCAGCCGCAGCCCCTGCCCAGGCCGTCGCAGGGCGCCATCGCCTTCGACGAAGTGTCCTTCCGCTATCCCACCCGGCCCGACAGCCTGGCACTCGCCGGCTTCGACCTGCGCGTCGCGCCTGGCGAGACGGTGGCGATCGTGGGCCCGTCGGGCGCCGGCAAGACCACCGTGTTCAACCTGCTGCTGCGCTTCTACGACCCCGAGGCCGGCCGCATCCGGGTCGACGGCGTCGATGTGAAGGATCTCCGGCTGGCCGAGCTGCGGCGGGCGATCGCCATCGTCCCGCAGGAGCCGGTGCTGTTCACCGCCTCGGTGGCCGACAACATCCGCTATGGCCGCCCGGACGCCTCGCAGGCCGAAGTCAGGGCCGCGGCCGAGGCCGCCTCGGCGCTGTCCTTCATCGAGGCGCTGCCGCAGGGTTTCGAGACCGATCTGGGCGCCCGCGGCCTGCGCCTCTCCGGCGGCCAGCGCCAGCGGCTGGCGGTGGCCCGGGCGCTGCTCTGCGACCCCGCGATCCTGCTGCTCGACGAGGCCACCAGCGCCCTCGACGCCGAGAGCGAGTTGGCCGTCCAGCAGGCGCTCGACCGGCTGATGCACCAGCGCACGACCTTGGTGATCGCCCACCGCCTGGCGACTGTGCAGAAGGCCGACCGGATCGTGGTGGTAGACCAAGGTCGGGTGGTCGACGTCGGTCGCCACGCCGATCTCGTGCGCCGGGGCGGGCTCTATGCCCGTTTGGCGGACCTCCAGTTCAACCAGCCGGCGGCGGCCGCAGGCTGAGAGGTGAATTCACTTTTTGGTTTAAGTAGCACTAATTTTCTCTTGAAAATCAGTAAAGTGGCCGATATTCTTGAGTCATATTTTAGCTATTTTGACATCGCCAAGAAGAGAATTCCCATGCTCGCACGGTTTCCTCTGCAGGCTTCCGCCCACACCACCCGCCTCAGCCGTCTCGGCGAATGGTGGCCCGCGGCCCTGATCGGCCTTCTGGCCCTGATGACGGGTAGTCCCGACGGCAACGCCCAGACCCTGCTCGGCCTGTTCTGACCTGCACTCGCGCCTCCTCGCCATGCGGTAATTTTATTGCGTGGGGGGAGTGGCGAGAAATGAGAAGAATCGCGAGAAATCCTTCTGCCATCGGCATCGAAGGTCTCTCACGGCCGTGAGAATCCGGAAACCTGTTGTGGCTATTCAAAAGCCAGTGTCGGCCGACCTAGGCCTGTGCCTTGCGTTCGGCGTCGAGGCGGCGCAATTCGCGCCGCATGATCTTGCCTGTCGTGGTCAATGGCAGCTCGGTCACGAACTCGACCTCGCGCGGATATTCGTGGGCCGCCAGCCGGGTCTTCACGTAGCCCGCCAGATCGGCCTTCAGGGCGTCGGTGGGGGCGGTTCCCGGCCGCAGCTGGACGAAGGCCTTCACGATCTCCGTCCGCACCTTGTCGGGGATGCCGACCACCCCGACCATCGACACGGCCGGGTGCTTCATCAGGCACTCCTCGATCTCGCCCGGGCCGATGCGGTAACCCCCCGAGGTGATGACGTCGTCGTCGCGGCTCTTGAAGAAGACGTAGCCGTCCTCGTCGATCTTCCCGAGGTCGCCGGTCAGCAGCCAGTCGCCCGCGAACTTCCTGGCCGTGGCCTCCGGGTTGCGCCAGTACTCCAGCATGACGATGGGATCGTGCCGCCAGCCGGCGATCTGGCCTTCCTCGCCGGGCGGCAGGACGTTGCCCTCGCCATCAACGATGGCGACCTTGCGGCCGGGGCAGGCGCGGCCGCAGGAGCCGGGGCGGACCTCGAACCAGTCGGGTGAGTTCAGCAGCATCAGGTTCATCTCGGTCTGGCCGTAGCCCTCCGAGATCGTCGTGCCGAAGGTGTCGCGGCCCCACGACAAGAGCTCCTCGCCCATCGCCTCGCCGCCGGTGCAGATCGAGCGCACATCGTAGTCCCAGCGCTTCCGCGGGTCGGCGACCTGCCGCATCATCTTGAGCGCGGTGGGCGGGATGAAGCTCACGCCCACCTTGTGCTTGGCCAGCATGGCGAAGGCGCGCTCGGGGTCGAACTTGGCGAAGCGATGGGCCAGCACCGGCGTGCCGAAGTACCAGGCCGGGAACAGCGCATCGTAGAGGCCGGCAATCCACGCCCATTCGGCCGGCGTCCACATCACCTCGTTGCCGCGCGGCCAGTGGCCGAGCCACTGCTCCACCGGCGGCACCGAGCCGATCATCATGCGATGGGCGTGCAGCGCGCCCTTGGGTTGGCCGGTCGTGCCCGAAGTGTAGATCAGCAGCGCCGGGTCCTCGGCGCCGGTGTCCATCGTGGTGAAGCGGTCGGAAGCCGCGTTCAGCAGCCCGTCCCAGTCGAGGAACTCGGCGCCATGCGCGCCCGCGCCGATGACAATGATCGTCTTGAGGTGCGGCAGGCGTTCGCGCACCGCCAGGATCTTCGGCATGTTGGCCATGTCGGTGATGACCGCCGAGGCCCCGGCATTGGCCAGGCGGTATTCGACCGCTTCCTCGCCGAACAGGGTGAAGAGCGGCAGCACGACGGCGCCCATGCGATAGCCCGCGAGATGGCAGACGGTGAGCTCCGCGCTCTGGCTCAGGAACACGCCGACGCGATCGCCTTTCTCGATGCCCTTGGCGGCGAGCGCATTGGCCAGGCGTGAACTCGCGGCCAGCAGCTGGCCGAACGTCCAGTTGCGCACCGAGCCGTCGGCATTCTCGACGATCAGGGCGAGCGCGTCCGGGGGATGTCGTTCGCAGACGGCGCGGCCGATGTTGAACTTCGCGGGCGTGGGCCAGCGGAACCGGCGCATCGCTTCTTCGTAGGGGAGGCCGTGCGGGATCATGAGGCCGGCACTATGCCATGTGGACCGTCCTCTGCCAGTGGAGGTATTCTGCAGCATGAGCCCAGACGACCATTCCTACGCCCCCGTGCGCGCCGGCCGCAGCGCCGAAGAAGGCATCAAGATCGTGCCGTCGGTCTGCCCGCACGACTGCACCAGCACCTGCGCGCTCGAGGTCGAGCGACTGGACGGCAAGACGATCGGCCGCGTCCGCGGCTCGATGCGCAACGACTACACCGCGGGCGTGATCTGCGAGAAGGTCGCGCGCTACGCCGAGCGCGTGCATCATCCCGACCGGCTGATGAAGCCGCTGCGGCGCACCGGTCCGAAGGGCTCCAAGCAGTTCGCCGAAATCTCGTGGGACGACGCGCTCGACATCGTGGCCGAGCAGTTCATCGCCAAGGCCCGCCAGCACGGTACCGAGACGATCTGGCCGTATTACTATGCCGGCACGATGGGCCTGGTGCAGCGCGACGGCATCAACCGGCTGCGCCATGCGATGAAATACTCACGCTATTTCTCGACGATCTGCGTGACGCTGTCCGACACCGGCTGGATCGCCGGCACCGGCGTCAAGCGCGGCGCCGACATGCGCGAGGTCGACGAGCATTCGGATCTGGTCGTGATCTGGGGCGGCAACCCGGTGAACACGCAGGTCAACGTCATGACCCACGCCATGAAGGCCCGCAAGCGCGGCGCCAGGATCGTCGTGGTCGATCCCTACCGCACCGGCACGGCCGAGCAGGCCGACATGCACCTCGCGGTGCGGCCAGGCACCGACGGCGCGCTGGCGGTCGGCATGATGCACGTGCTGTTCAAGGAAGGCTACGCCGACTGGGAGTACCTGCGGAAATACACCGACGCGCCCGACGAACTGGCCGCGCACGTGGCCGCGCGCCCGCCGGAGTGGGCGGCGAAGATCACCGGCCTGTCGGTCGAGGAGATCGTGGGTTTCGCCCGGCTCTACGGCCAGGCCAAGGCCGCCTTCATCCGCTGTCACCACGGCTTCAGCCGCAGCCGCAACGGGGCGGCCAACATGCATGCCGTCACCTGCCTGCCGGCGGTGACCGGCGCGTGGAAGGCCAAGGGCGGCGGCGCGCTCTACGGCCACACCGGCATGTACCCGATCGACAAGACGCTGATCGAGGGGCTCGACGTGGTCGACAAGTCGCTCCGCGACCTCGACCAGTCGCGTCTCGGGCCGATCCTGACCGGCGACGCCGACGCGCTGAAGAACGGCCCGCCGGTGACCGGCATGCTGATCCAGAACACCAACCCCGCGCTGGTCTGCCCGGAGCTGGAGCTGGTGCACAAGGGCTTCGCGCGCGAGGACCTGTTCACCTGCGTGCACGAGCAGTTCATGACCGAGACGGCGGCGCGCGCCGATATCGTGCTGCCGGCGACCATGTTCCTCGAGCATGACGACTTCTACACCGCCAGCGGCCACACCTACTTCCAGGTGACCAAGGCGGCGATCGAGGCGCCGGGCGAGTGCCGCGAGAACCACTTCGTGCATGTCGAGCTGGCCAAGCGCCTGGGCGCCCAGCACCGCGGCTTCGAGATGACGCCGTGGGAGATCATGGACGAGACGCTGAAGACGTCGGGTATGTGGGACGCCGAGACCAACTGGTCGAAGGGCGGCCAGGATTTCCACCTCGGCTTCGAGACCTCGCATTTCCTCGACGGCTTCGGCTGGCCCGACAAGAAGTTCCGCTTCAAGCCCGACTGGAAGGCCTACGGCCCGCGCGGCAAGGACATGCCGGTACTGCCCGACCATTTCGACGTGATCGACAATGCGACCGAAGACAAGCCGTTCCGCCTGGTCGCCGCGCCGGCGCGCACGTTCCTCAACTCGACCTTCACCGAGACCGCGTCGAGCCAGAAGCGCGAGGGGCGACCGACGGCGATGATGAATCCCGAGGACTGCACGGCCATGGGCATCGTCGACGGCGACGAGGTCGAGGTCGGCAACCAGCGCGGCAAGACGGTCGTGCACGCCAGGGCCAAGGCCGGCCAGCAGCGCGGCGTCGTGGTCGTCGAGGGTATCTGGCCGAACGCCAAGTTCCAGAGCGGCATCGGCATCAATGCCGTGACGTCGGCCGATCCGGGCTGGCCGCACGGCGGCGCGGTGTTCCACGACACCGCCGTCTGGATCCGCAAGGTCGCTTGAGCGACTTCCGGCCGGCCGCCAATCCCAGCATCGCCCAGGCGCAGGCGGCGCGCACGCCTGGCCGCGCGCATGTGCTGGTGATCGGCAACGAGAAGGGCGGCTCGGGCAAGTCGACCACCGCCATGCACATTGCCGTGTCGCTGCTGGGCGACGGGGCGAAAGTGGCTACCATCGACCTCGACGCGCGCCAGGGCACGTTGAGCCGCTACGTCGAGAATCGCGCGGCCTACGCCACCCGCAAGGCTCTGGTGCTCGCCGTGCCGGTCCATGCCGCCGTCCACGCCTCGGGCGACAGCGCCGACGAAAAAGCGCGCTTCGAGGCGGCGCTCGAGCCCGTGGTGACGACGGCCGACTTCGTGATCGTCGACACGCCGGGCAGCGACACGCACCTGTCGCGCCTGGCGCACACCTGGGCCGACACGCTGCTGACGCCGCTGAACGACAGCTTCATCGATCTCGACCTGCTGGCGCGCATCGACCCCGAGACGCTCAAGATCGTGCGGCCCTCGGTCTATGCCGAGGCCGTGTGGAAGCAGCGGCAAATCCGTTCGATGCAGGGCGCCCGCCCGGTGGACTGGATCGTGATGCGCAACCGCCTGTCGTCGCTGGCTGCGCGCAACAAGCGCGACATGGGCACGGTGATCGAGGCGCTGTCCAAGCGCATCGGCTTCCGCACCGCCGCCGGCTTGAGCGAGCGCGTGATCTATCGCGAGCTGTTCCTCAACGGACTGACCCTGCTCGACCTGCGGCGCGGCCCCTCTGGCGGGAAGACGGGACCGTCGATGACCATGAGCCACGTCGCGGCGCGTCAGGAAGTGCGTGACCTCGTGAGGGCGCTCAATCTGCCGCCGCCATCTGCGGCGCCGTCATTGGATGGCCCCGCGACAGCAGCAGCCACGCCAGCGCCGCCGACTGCAGGATGAAGAGGGCGCCGAACGCCCAGGTGTAGCCGTCCGGCGCGTAGCCGGTCGCCGTGCGCGGCCACAGGTCGACGACTTTGCCCATCGCCCACTGGCCGGCGAAGATCACCAGGAAGACCGTGAGGTTGCTGGCGGCCGAAACGCGGCCGGCATAGTCGTGCGGGAAGGCCGCCACCATCAGCGGCATGTACTGGATCGGGCAGGCGCCCAGGAAACCGAACAGGACCCAGGCCAAAGTCGGATGGGTCGGAGGCGCGAAGGCGATCCAGCCGACCACCACGATGAACAGCAGCGACGTGATGCTGGAGAAGGCGAAATCGCTGATGCCGATGCGGCGGCACCAGCCGGTGAACACGCCGCTGGCGGCGAAGCCCACCGCTGTCGCGGTCATGGCGTAGAGCTGGATGTTGGCGCGGTCGGGCTCGGTGGCGATCGCGCCGACGTCGCGCAGCCAGGGGCCGATCCACAGGCTGACGCAGCCGATGAACGCGAGCTGCTGCACCGCGAGCAGCGGCTGGATCCGCCAGTAGTAGCCGTCGGTCAGCACGGCGCCCATGACGCGGAACTGTTCGCCGAGCGTGGCCGTGCGACCTGCCGCCGGGCGTTCCGGCACCACGATGAAGATGGCGACAGCACTGGCGAGACAGGCTGCACCCAGCCAGAAGAACAGTTCGCGCCAGCTCATCACCGACAGCGACCATTGCACCGGCAGCGTCGCCGCCATCGAACCGGCGCCGCCCGCCATCATGTAGAAGCCGATGACGATGCCCCACTGCCGTCGCGGGTACCACATCGTGAAGATCTTGATGGCCGCGGTGAGCCCGCTGGCAAAGCCGAGACCGATCAGAACGCGCGCCACGATCAGCTCGCCGAACGAGTCGCAGAGCCCGAACAGCGCCGAGCCGAGCGCGGCCACCGCGAGCAACGCCACCTGCATCTTGCGTGGGCCGTAGCGATCGAGGCCCACCCCCAGCACCGTCTGGATCAGTGCGAAAAACAGGAAGAACGCCGAGGTCAGAAGGCCGAGGTCGGCGGCGGTGATGCCGATGTCACGCTCGAGGTACGGGAAGATC
>Ga0070680_100000558_pt1 | contig 25472 bp, 24 predicted proteins | sample KBSC73BmetaG_FD_64672 | JGI IMG/M metagenome (GOLD analysis project Ga0070680, IMG submission 64672) | Corn rhizosphere microbial communities from Kellogg Biological Station, Michigan, USA - KBS C7-3B metaG | ecosystem: Host-associated > Plants > Roots > Rhizosphere | place: USA: Michigan...
GGGGCCGCTCGAGCATCGTACCGCGCCCGCCGAGTCCCTCGTGTGTCACCAGTGCCGGTTGATCTACGCGGTCGAAGACGACATCCCTATCATGTTGATCGATGAGGCGAAGCCGTTCTGACGGACTGTCGGACGGTCTGACGGTCGGACAGTTCGTCCAGGTCGTCGTTCTTCTGCTGTCCGTCAGTCCGACCGTCCGACTGTCCGCTCAGGAGCAGCCCCTCAACGCCGGCGCACTTTTTCTGGTTTTTCCGGTCGGCGCGCAAGCCGTCGGGATGGGACAAACGGCGACCGCGGCATCGGGGCGGGGCGAGGCGGCGTTCTGGAATCCGGCCGGACTCGCAACGCTCGCCAATGACGAATTCGCGCTCCATAGCGCCACGCTCGTTGCGGGGAAGAGTCACGTCCTCGGCGCCTACTTTCCGTCGCGGGGCATCGGCGTGCTCGGCGGCGCGGTGTACCTGGTCGACTACGGCGATCTCGAACGCACCGACATCAACGGCAATACCATCGCGCGCATCGCTCCGCGGAACTTCGAATTCATGGCGTCGTACGCGACCAGTCTCGCCGGTTCGTTCGTGTTCGGGTTGAGCTACAAGCTCGTGCAGTTTCGCGTCGACTGCAGCGGCGATTGCCGGGACTTTCCCGCCGGCACCGGCGCCACGCACGCGATCGACCTGGGCGGGCAGTTCCAGGTCGGCCCTGGGGGGGGCGGCCCGCTCCGCATCGGCGTGGTGCTGAGGAATCTCGGTTTCCGACTGCAGGTGCAAAACCAGGCGCAGGCCGATCCTCTTCCCACGCGACTCGCGATCGGCGCCCTGTACGAGCTGCATTTTCGTCCCGCCGCCGGTGGTACTCCCGATCAAGCCTTTGACCTCAAGCTCGCCGCAGACCTCGACAGCCCGTTCGGTCAGGTGGGGCAGTCGGAAACGCGATTCGGAATGGATATCGGGTACCAAAAGCTCCTGCGCGTGCGCGCCGGGTATGCGTTCGTACAGGACGGGCTCAGCGGGCCGAGTGTCGGCTTGGGGGTCGAAAGCGGCTCTCTGGGTATCGATCTGGCGCGCGCGTTTTTGACGGGATCGGACCTGCAGGCGGACAGTCCGACATTCTTTTCGTTCCGAGTGACATTCTAATGAAGGGGCGCGCGGCGTACATCGCCGTGGCCGCGCTGCTGCTTACAGGTCAATTGCGGGCGCAGTCGTCCGATACCACGGTTCGGGCCAGCCTACTCGTTCGACCGCTCGCTTCATTGCTGGTCCCGGGCAGTGGGCAACTCATGGCGCACCAGGATCGAGGGGCCGTGTATCTCGCGGCCGAGATCTATCTCCTGTCGCGATTCCTGCAGCTCGACCATGAGGCCACTCGCGAAGCCACCAGATTCCAGGCGCTCGCGCTCAATGTCGCGCGCCGGCCGTATGCGCCCGAGCGCTCGGACACCGTGTTTGAATACTACGAGCAGATGGAGCGCTTTCCTGAGAGCGGGTTCTATGACACCGACCCCGGACCGGCCTTCGCTCCGGAAACTGATCCTGTGACCTACAACGGATCGGTCTGGCTGCTCGCGCGGCGCACCTTCTGGCCGGATCCCAATGTTCCGCCCGATCCGATGTCGCAGGCCTACATCAATGCGCTGAGTTTCTATTGGAGTCACGCCATCACGCCCGCGTTCCAGTACAGCTGGCGGGATCATTCGCTCGAGCACGAGGAGTATCGCCAGACGATTCGCCGCAGCGATAACGCCTTTCGCCACGCCCAGGATCAGATCGGGTTGCTGCTGGCGAATCACGTATTGAGCGCGGTCGACGCGTTGATTTCTGCCCGCCTCGCCGCGGTCGCGGGCCGTCCGGCCGAAATGCACAGCTTGCTCGGACGGGGCGGCGTCCAGGTCCTGTTCTCTGTTCCGTTCTAGTCGTTCGCTTGCCCACACCAGATAGGATCCGCGTATGAGCTGGATCACGAGTCCCGAGGCCTGGGTCGGTCTCCTCACTTTGACCGTGCTCGAGATCGTTCTCGGCATCGACAACATCATTTTCATCTCGATCCTCGCAGGCAAGCTGCCCAAGGACCTGCAACCCAGGGCGCGACGGATCGGGTTGATTGGCGCGATGGTGACCCGCATCGCCCTGCTCGCGGGACTCGCGTGGATCATTCGGTTGACCAAGCCGCTGTTCGTCGTGCTCGGGCACTCGATCTCCGGTCGCGACTTGATTCTGATCGCGGGTGGGTTGTTCCTGATCGCCAAGAGCACGCGCGAAATCCATCAGGGGCTCGAGGGCGAAACCGATCACGCCGGCAAGAAGGTGCCGGCGACGCTGGCGGGCGTGGTCGGGCAGATCATGCTGCTCGATATCGTGTTTTCGCTCGATTCCGTCATCACGGCCGTCGGCATGGCGCGCCACCTGCCGGTCATGATTGCCGCGGTCGTGCTGGCCGTCGGCGTGATGATGTTCGCGGCCGGGCCGATCAACGATTTCGTACACCGGCATCCGACGATCAAAATGCTCGCGCTGAGTTTCCTGTTGCTCATCGGCGTCTCGCTGATCGCGGATGGCCTGGGACAGCACATTTCGAAGGGCTACATCTATTTCGCGATGGGGTTCTCCGTCTTCGTCGAGATGATCAACCTGCGTATGCGCTCGCGAACCTTGCCCGTGCGAATGCGCGACGCGTACACAAGTTCAATTGACACGAGAGGCGACGAGGCCTAAGTTTAGGCGGTTCCTACCCTTACGAGAGGAGTAAGGTGCGGTCGCGCCAAGCCATTCTCTTTTTTTCGCCGGCTGGACGTTCCGTACCTGACTTCGTGACCGCTTGGGTCAACGGGAAGGGCGTCCCCGTCATCACCATTCCCGAAGCTGGGGGAGTGGAAGAGCGGGTGCTCCGAGCCCTCCCGACACTCGTCGTCGTAGACGCAGACAGTGCCGGTGATGAGGGGATGGAACTGTGCACCCGGCTCAAGAGCGACGCTTATACAGCGATCGTCCCGCTCGCGGTGGTGATCAATCGTCATGCGACCGATTCGGTGCGCCGGTGGTTCGCCGCCGGCGCCGACGAGGTCATCACCCCGCTGTTCGAGCCGGGCGAGCAGGCCGGGCGCCTGGACGCACTCATCACCCGCGCGCAGCGGGACGTCGCGGTGAATCCCTCGACGCGGCTCCCGGGCACGACCGAGATCGAGCGCGAGCTCCGCCAGCGGATGGAACGAAACGAGCTGTTCGCCGTGTGCTATGCCGATCTCGATCACTTCAAGGAATACAACGATCGGTACAGCTATTATGACGGCGATCGGGTGATCTATCTGCTGTCCCGCATTTTGCACGACGTGGTGCGGGGGATGGCAGGGAAGGCCGGGTTCGTGGGGCACATCGGCGGCGATGATTTTATAGTAGTCATCCCGATCGAGAGCATTCAGGCGGTGTGCGAAGAGGTGCTGTACGTGTTCGACACGCTCGTGCCATATCAATACAACGAGCAGGACCGCCGGGCGGGCTACTATTTCGGGAAAGATCGGCGAGGCCAGCTGCACCGCGTTCCGCTGATGACGCTGTCGATCGGCGTCGTAACGAATAAGCATCGCCGCTTCACCCACCCGGCGCAGGTGAGTGAGCTGGCGACGGAAATGAAGAGCTACGCGAAGACGCAGTCGGGCTCGGTATTTGTCGTCGATCGCCGGCATGATCGCGAAGGTAATGATGAAGCAAGTGGAGACCACGAGGCGTAGCGCGTGAACGTCACTTGTCCGTCGTGCGACACCGTTTATCGCGTGGACCCGGCAAAGGTCCCCGCGGTGGGCATTCGTACGCGCTGCAGCGTTTGCAGCAACGTCTTCAGCGTGAGCGCAAACGGCGCGAGTGCCCCCACGGCACCGGCACCGGCGCAGACTCGGCAGCCGATCGCGGCAGCGCCTCCGCCGCCGCCGCCTCCTCCTCCACCGCCTGCGCCGCCACCGGCGCCCCGCGCATCACCCACGCCCCCCCCGCCCCCCACGCCCCCCACGCCCCCCGCGCGCCCGGCGCCGCCGGCGCCACCACCGCCGCCGCGCCCCGTCGCACCCGTCGGGCGATCACCGATCGCGCGGCCGGCGAGTCCCGCGGGTGCGACAACCGGCGTGCGGCCGACGATCCCGTCCAGACCCGCCGGCCCGGTCGTGAACCCGTTCGCCAGACCAGGGGCGCGTCCCGCGCAGTCGGCTCAGGCGGCAGCGCCGCCCCCGCCGCCCCCGCCGCCCCCGCCGCCCCCGCCACCGCCAGCGCCGCCGCGTCCGGCGCCTCCGGCACAGAGCCAGACGCCGGTGCCAGCTCCGGCTTCAGCCCCGGTGGTGGCGCCGATCGCGCCACCCGCAGCGACCGCCGCGCCCGCGGCGCCCGCCCCGTCTCCTCCCGGTCGGCGTAACACGGGTCCGCTGCGTCCGGTGAATCCGTTTATGGTTCAGGATCCGAAACAGAAGGCGCGCCGCCTCGCCCGCGCACTGATCTCGGATATGCTCGTGTATCATCCCGAGAAGCGGCAGCAGGGGATTCGGGATGGCACGCTGCCCCAGCTCTTTAAGGAAGAGATCGACAAGAGCTGGCAAGAGTATGTCGAGCAGGTCGGTCGAGACATGGCCCAAAGCACGCCGTTCTGGACCGAGGCCCTGAATGAAATCCTGGCGGGAGGGAAGAAACTGTTCTAATGACGCTCACCGAACGTTTTGCCGATTTCGATCGTCGCCTCACCGAGCTGAGAGGCTTTCTTTGACGTTGACGGGAAAACCGCACGACTCGCGGAGCTCGAGCACAAGATGGCCGACGGGTCACTGTGGACGGACTCCGAGCGCGCCCGCCAGACCGTCACCGAAGTCAAATCGCTGAAGGGCTGGCTCGAGCCGTATCACGCGCTGCGCAAGCGTGTCGATGAAGGTCGCGAGCTCAACGAGCTGCTCGAAGCCGAATCCCACGTCGATCTCGCCATGCAGCGCTCCCTCGAAACGGAGGCGGAGGAAATCGCCGGCCGGCTCGAGGCGCTGGAAATGCAGAACATGCTGCAGGGCCCCGACGACGCGCGGGATGCGCTGCTCACGATCCACCCCGGCGCGGGCGGCACCGAGTCGCAGGATTGGGCGGAGATGCTCGTCCGCATGTACACGCGTTGGGCGGAGCGGCATGGGTTCGTGGTCAATGTGCTCGACATCCTCCCGGGCGAAGAAGCGGGAATCAAGTCGGCCGAAATCGAGATCCGCGGGCGGTACGCGTTCGGGCTCCTGAAAGCGGAGAAGGGCGTGCACCGGCTGGTGCGCATCTCGCCGTTCGATTCGCAGTCCCGCCGCCATACGTCGTTCGCCTCCGTCTTCGTCTATCCCGAGGTCGATGACGAGATCGAGATCGAGATCAAGGACGACGATCTTCGCATCGACGTGTTCCGCGCGTCAGGGAAGGGTGGCCAGCACGTCAACAAGACGTCGTCCGCGGTGCGCATCACTCACCTCCCGTCCGGCATCGTCGTATCGTGCCAGCAGGAGCGCAGCCAGGGGAAGAACAAGGCGACGGCGATGAAGATGCTGAAAGCCCGCCTGTACGAGCGCGCGGTCGCCGAGCGCGAGGCAAAAAAGGCGGAAGTTGACAAGCAGAAGACCGACATCGCGTGGGGCAATCAGATTCGGTCATACGTCTTCCAGCCCTATACCATGGTGAACGACCATCGGACCGAGCTGAAGGTGAGCGACGTCCACAAGGTCATGGACGGCGATCTCGATCCGTTCATCGAGGCGTTTCTCAAACGCTCGGGAGGGAAGGCCGCGTAATGACCGGGTTCGTCGAAGCTGCACGACGCGAGAAGCTGAAGGAGCTAATCGAGCGGGGCGTAGCGCCTTTCGCCTACCGCTTCGAGCGCACGGCGACCGCCAAACAGGCCCTCGCGGCGTATCGCGACGATCACGACGAGACGCCGTACGCGCTGGCGGGCCGTCTGGTGGCGCTGCGCCCGCACGGGAAGACCACGTTCGCGCACCTCGAGGACGCGACGGGCAAGATCCAGCTCTACTTCAAGGGTGATGAGCTGGGCCCCGATCGCTACGGCCTGCTGGAGCTGCTCGATCTGGGGGATCACATCGGCGTGGACGGGCGCTTGATGAAGACCCGCACCGGCGAAATCACGCTCCGCGTGGGGCAGGTGACGCTGCTGGCGAAGGCGCTCCGCCCGCTGCCCCTTGGCAAGGAAGACGCGAGTGGCGTGAAACACGGCGAGCTGAGCGACCCGGAGCTCCGCTACCGGCAGCGGTACGCCGATCTCGCGGTGCATCCCGAGGTCCGGGAGCTGTTCCGCCTGCGGACCCGGATCGTGCAGGGAATTCGGTCTTTCCTCGATAGCAAGGGATACTTGGAGGTAGAAACGCCGGCGTTGCAGCCGTTGTACGGCGGGGCTGCCGCGGTGCCGTTCAAGACGCATTACGAAGCGCTCGACACGACGTTTTATCTGCGGATCGCTGACGAGCTGTACTTGAAGCGGTGCTTGGTCGGCGGGCTGGAAAAGGTGTACGAAATCGGCCACGATTTTCGCAACGAAGGCTTGTCGCGCTTTCACAATCCGGAATTCACGATGGCGGAGTGGTACGAGGCGTACGCCGATTACAACGACATGGCGGCGCTGACCGAGGAAATGCTCGCAAAACTCGTCGTCGATCTGTTTGGTGGCAGCATCCTCGAGCGCCACGGAGCCACGCTGTCGTTCGAGCGGCCGTTTGCGCGCAAGGACTATTATGGCCTGGTCCGCGAGCATGCCGGTGTGGATCTCACGAACGTCAAGGACGCCGAGCTGCGGGCCATTCTGAAACGACACAACTCGCCCGATGCCGAAACGCTCAGCGGGCCAAAGCTCGTGGATGAAGTCTTCAAGACCTGCGTCGAGCCGAAGCTCGTGCAACCGACCTTCGTCATTGATTACCCGCTCGCGCTGTCGCCGCTGGCCAAGCCGAAGCGCGGCGATCCAACCAAAGTCGAGCGCTGGGAGCTGTTCGTGCAGCACCGCGAGCTCGCCAACGCCTTCAGCGAGCTGAATGACCCCGACGAGCAGCGGCGCCGGTTCGAGCAGCAGGCGGCCTTCCGCGCCGCCGGGGATCGTGAGGCGCAGCAGCTGGACGAGGATTATCTCCGCGCGCTCGAGTACGGCATGCCGCCCGCCGGCGGCGTCGGCCTGGGCGTCGACCGGTTGACTATGATTCTGGCCGACCAGACGAACATTCGTGATGTGATCCTCTTTCCAATGCTGCGGCCCGAATGACGATCCCCGTCACGGTCGTCGACATCCTCAAGGCCCTGTTCGTCATCGCGACGATCGGGGCGCTCGTGGTGCTGGCCACCAACTGGCCGAATTGGCTCGATCTGCGCATCGCGATGCGCTATCTGCGCAGCCGCCGGTCCTCGCGGCTCGTGTCCTTGATTACTCTCATCGCGGTCGGCGGCGTGACCGTCGGCGTCGCGACGTTGGTCATCGTGCTCGGGGTCATGAACGGACTGCAGAACGACTTGCGCGAGAAAATCCTCGTCGTGAACCCGCATCTGCGCGTGCTCACCTACGGCGAGGGGTTGCGGCTCGACGATTGGGCGGACGTGCTGGCCAAGGTGCGGCGCACGCCAGGCGTGGAGGCTGCCGCGCCGTTCGTGCTCACGCAGGGTCTCATCTCCGCGGGCCACGATTACGCCGAAGGTGTGGCGGTGATCGGAGTAGAAACGGACACGGGATCGCGCGCCGTCACCACTCTGCCGCGCTACTTCACGAAGGGCGACCTGACGTTCCGCACCACCCAACCCGGCGTGGAAGGCGGCATTGCGATCGGCACTCGACTGGCGACCAAGCTTTCGGCGTATCCCGGTGACGTCATCACGCTCGTCGCCCCCGCCGGGTCGCAGTTCAACCGCAGTCTCGGCGCCTTTGTCCCGAAATACCGCCGGTACGAGGTGACCGGATTGTTCGAGACGGGCATGTACGACTACGACAACAGCTACATCGTCATGCCGCGCCAGGCTGCGCAGGAGTTCGCAGGCCTGGGCACAGCGGTCACCGGACTCGAGCTTCGGCTCGCCGATCCCGAGCAAGCGAATGCGTTCGCGCAGAAGCTCGAGACGCAGCTCGGGTATCCCTATCGCGCGCTCGACTGGCAGATGCAGAACCGCTCGCTGTTCTCGGCACTCAAGCTCGAGAAGCTCGCGATGGGACTGGTGGTATTCCTCATCTGCGTCGTCGCCGCGTTCAACGTGGTGGGAACGCTCACGATGGTCGTGCGCGACAAGACGCGGGAGATCGGCATCCTCATGGCCATGGGGATGCAGCGCCGCCGGATTCGCTGTGTCTTCCTCATTCAAGGCGTCTTCATTGGGCTCGTCGGCACCGCGCTGGGAACCGTGTTGGGGCTGGTCCTGGGGGCGAGTGTCAATCGCGGTCATCTGATCCCGATCGATCCGTCGATCTATTTTATCGATCACCTGCCCGTGTTGACCAACCCCTGGGATGCGCTCGCGGTGATCGGAGCAAGTCTCGTGATCGCCGCGCTGGCGCCGCTGTATCCCAGTCTCCAGGCTGCCCGGCTCGATCCGGTGCGCGCGATCCGGTACGAATGAACGCGCTCCTCGTGGCTCGCGGGATTCGGAAGGTCTTTGCCGGAGGCGATGGCAAGCCGCTCGAGGTGCTGCGCGGCGTCGATATGGAAGTGCGGCGCGGCGAGTTCGTCGCGATCGTCGGGTCGTCCGGGGCGGGGAAAAGCACGTTGCTGCATTTGCTGGGTGCCCTGGATACGCCGACCGGCGGCGACATTTGGCTGGACGGCTCGCGCTACGCCGATCTGGACGCCCGCGGCGCGGCGGAACTCCGGAACCGCAAGCTCGGATTTGTGTTCCAGTTTCATCACCTGCTGCGCGAGTTTTCGGCGCTCGAAAATGTGATGATGCCGCTGCTGATCAGCGGCACGTCGCCGCGCAAAGCCCGCTCGCGCGCCGAAGAGGTCCTGTCGGATGTCGGCCTCGCCGGCCGGATGACGCACCGCCCCGCGGAGCTGTCGGGCGGCGAGCAGCAACGCTGTGCCGTGGCGCGGGCCTTGGTGCACGATCCCAATGTCGTGTTGGCGGACGAGCCGTCGGGCAACCTCGACCACGCGAATGCCGAGCGGCTGCATGAAATCTTTTTCCGTCTGGCGCGGGAGTACGAAACGGCGGTCGTTGTCGTAACGCACAACCGCCAGCTCGCGGGTCGGGCGGACCGGGTGCTTCTGCTGGAGGACGGCCGGCTCACGACAGTGAGCTCGGTCGATGCGATACCCTGATGCTCTGCGATAACTGCAAGGAACGGGAAGCGATCATCAACCTCACTCAGGTGGAGCACGACTCCAAGGTCACGCTCCACCTGTGCGAGCAGTGCGCGCAGCTCAAGGGTGTCGAGACCGGAGGGACGGTGCTGAAGAGTCCGCTGGGCAATTTCCTCGGCGCCCTGGGCAAGGGGGGGGGAGGAGCGCTCGTGCCGGCGGCCGGCGACGGCATTCGCTGCCCCGAGTGCGGCAGCTCGCTGCGCGATTTCCGCGATGCGGGCCGGTTGGGCTGCGACCGCTGCTACAGCACCTTCGACGCGCATCTGCGCGACCTATTGCGCCGGCTCCACGGCTCGAGCCAGCACGTGGGTGAGCGGTACGAAGCGCCTGGAGAAGCGGGAACCAAGCCCGATCCCCGCAGCCGGTTGCTGGAGCTGAAGGCGCAGCTCAGACGGGCGGTGGAAGGGGAAAACTTCGAGCTGGCAGCCGAACTACGAGATCGCATCCGGGTGCTCGAATAATGGATCTGGCACTGCTGCCCGACGGGGGAATGCGCTGGCTGGACGCGTCAGGTCCGAAATCGACGATCGTCCTGTCCACCCGGATTCGGCTCGCGCGGAACGTCCGGGGGATCCCGTTCAGCCAGCGCGCCAAGGACAGCGACCGGACGGCCGTGCTGGAGCGCGTGCGCGAAGCTGCCGCCTCGTCCGAGCACCTGTCGTCGGCAGTCGCTTTCCACCTCGACGAAATGCAGCGCCCCGACCGGCAGCTGCTGCACGAACGCCACCTCATCAGCAAGGAGTTAGCCGGATTGGAGCGGGAGGCTCCGCCTCGAGCCGGCGCGGCCTTGTTCGTCCAGGATCAGGTTGGGGTCATGGTCAACGAAGAGGATCACTTGCGACTGCACGGCATGTGGTCCGGGTTCAATTTGGAAGACGCCTATGCCGCGGTGGAATCAGTAGATGCCGACTTAGGTAAGCTGATTCCTTTCGCCTTTCATCCGGAATTTGGCTATCTTACGTCCTGTCCCACGAATGCCGGAACCGGTCTCAGGGCCAGCGTTCTTATCCATTTGCCGGGCCTTGTTTTGACCAAGGAAATCAACAAAGTTCTCCAAGGGCTCTCACAGGTAGGGTTAACCTTTCGGGGCCTGTACGGGGAAGGAAGTGAAGTCGTCGGGAATTTCTTCCAGCTGTCCAACCAAACCACCTTGGGGAAGACCGAAGACGAGCTGATCGATCACCTCGGGAAAATTGTCCGCCAAGTCGTCGAATACGAGGAACAGGCACGGGACGTGCTATTGAAAACGGCACCCGAGGAAGTGGAAGACAAGACGTGGCGCGCCTATGGTCTGTTGAAGCACGCGCGCCGGTTGTCGTTTGAAGAGACGATGAATCTGTTGAGCGGTGTGCGGTTGGGCGTTGGGCTGAATCTGCTTCCGGGACCGGGGGTATATACGCTCAACAAGCTGTTGATCTACACCCAACTTGCGCACCTGGCAGCGATGGATGGCCGGTCCACCGGCGACCGCGAACTGCCGACGGTGCGCGCTGCGTTTGTGCGGCGCTTGCTTGAAGACGAACCGACTGTGGAGCCCCGATGAACGGCTACAATTTCACGGATCGTGTCCGGAAAGTTCTGCAGATGGCGCGCGAAGAAGCGGCCCGTCTGCATCACGAGTACGTCGGCACCGAGCACATACTGCTCGGCTTGATCCGCGAAGGCGAGGGCGTCGCGGCCGCGGTCCTGACGAATCTCAACGTCGACCTCGAAGAGATCCAGCAGAAGATCGAGGAGACGGTGAAGAAGGGTAAAGCGGCGGCCGCTGCCGGCCCCGACCTTCCCTATACATCCCGCGCCAAGAAGGTTCTCGAGCTCGCCATGAGCGAGGCGCGCGAGCTGAATCACTCTTACGTCGGCACCGAACACCTGTTGCTCGGCTTGCTGCGCGAAGAGAAGGGAATCGCGGCGCAGGTTCTGACCGACGCCGGCGTGAACCTCGAGCAGGCGCGGGCGGAAACGCTGCGGCTGCTGGGCAGCGAGATGCCGTCGACCCCCGCCGGGGGCGGGACTGGCGCGCAGCCGACGCCGCCCAAGAGCGAAAAGAAATCCAAGACACCCGCGCTCGATCATTTCTGCCGCGACCTGACGCAGCTCGCGGCCGAAGGCTCGCTCGATCCCACGATCGGGCGGCAGAAGGAAATCGAGCGGGTGATGGAAATTCTGTCACGCCGCAAGAAGAACAACCCCGTCCTCATCGGCGAGCCCGGCGTCGGCAAGACGGCGATCGTCGAAGGCCTGGCCCAGCTGATCTCGAGCGGGCAGTGCCCCGACGCGCTCAAGGACCATCGCGTCCTCTCGCTCGACATGGCGGCCGTGATCGCGGGGACGAAGTACCGCGGCCAGTTCGAAGAGCGCCTGAAAGCGGTCATCAACGAAATCGCGCAGAACAAGAACATCATCCTGTTCATCGACGAGCTGCACACGCTGGTCGGCGCGGGCGCGGCCGAGGGCGCGGTGGACGCGTCCAACATGCTGAAGCCGGCGCTGGCCCGCGGCGAGCTGCAATGCGTCGGCGCGTCGACGTTGAACGAGTACCGCAAGTACATCGAGAAGGACGGCGCGCTCGAGCGGCGGTTCCAGACGGTGATCGTCGATCCGCCGACCATCGACGAAACCATCGAGATCCTCAAGGGACTCCGGAAGCGGTACGAGGATCATCACCGCGTCGTGATTCCCGACGAGACGCTGATCGAAGCGGCCAAGCTGTCTGAGCGCTACATCACCGACCGCTTCCTGCCCGACAAGGCGATCGACGTGATCGACGAAGCCGGCGCGCGCGCGAGACTGGCGGCGCAGGTGCCGCCGCCGGAAGTCGCCGAGCTGAAGGAAAAGCTCGAGGGCATCAACGGCGATAAAGAAGCGGCCGTGCGCGATCAGAACTTCGAGAAGGCGGCGTCGCTGCGCGATTCGGAGCGCGAGCTCCAGGCCGAGATTCGCCGCAAGCAGGAGGAGTGGGAGCGCGAGCGGCAGACCCGCCGGCCCACGATCAGCGAGGAAGGTGTCGCCTTCATCGTGTCGCGCTGGACCGGCATCCCGGTGACCCGCCTGCAGGAAGCGGAGACCGCCCGCCTGCTGCGCATGGAAGACGAGCTGCATCAAAGCGTCGTGGGCCAGAACGAGGCGATCCATGTGATCTCGCGGGCCATCCGCCGCAGCCGGGCGGGGCTCAAGGATCCCAAGCGCCCCATCGGCTCCTTCATTTTCAGTGGCCCCACGGGTGTGGGCAAGACCGAGCTGGCGCGCGCGCTGGCGCGCTTCCTGTTCGCCGATGCGCAGGCGCTGATCCGCGTCGACATGTCGGAATACATGGAGAAGTTCTCGGTGAGCCGGCTGATCGGGGCGCCGCCGGGCTACGTGGGCTACGAGGATTCGGGCACGCTCACCAAGGCGGTGCGGCGCAAGCCCTACTCCGTGGTGCTGCTCGACGAGATCGAGAAGGCGCATCCGGACGTGTTCAACATCCTGCTGCAGGTGCTCGATGAGGGCCACCTCACCGACAACTACGGCCGGCTGATCGACTTCAAGAACACGGTTGTGATCATGACCTCGAACGTCGGGGCGCGGGACGTGGCCAAGGGGAAGACCCTCGGCTTCGGCAAGTCCGATTCGAAGAACGACTTCGAACGGATGTCGGAGAAGGTGAAGGAAGAAATCAACAAGGTCTTCAATCCCGAGTTCCTGAACCGGCTGGACGACGTCATTGTCTTCCATGCGTTGAACCGCGACCACATCGCGCAGATCGTCTCGATTCTGGCGCGCGACGTGCAGAAGCGGCTCGGGGAGGAAGAGCTCACGCTGCGCCTCACGCAGGGCGCCACCGACTTCCTGGTGGACCACGGCTACGATGAACACTTCGGCGCCCGGCCCTTGAAGCGTGCCATTCAGAAGTACGTCGAAGACCCGCTGTCGGAGAAAATCCTCGTCGGCGACTTCGCAAAGGGCGATGAGATTGAGGTGGACGTCGCCCCCGACAAGGAGCGCCTGGCGTTCCGGGCACTCTCCGGCTCGAAGGCGTGATTCGCCGGCTCACCCTTCCATTCATTCTGTTGCTCGCCGTCCTCGCCCCGGGCCTGCTCCAGGCCCAGGGTCAGGTCGGTGCCGTCGAGTCACCTCCGACTCCCGACTCCATCGCGGTCGTCGGCAACAAGCGCAACACCGTGGCCAGCGTGATTCAAACGAGCGGGCTCGTTCCAGGGCGGGCGCTCAACTACCGCGACGTCCAGCGCGCCATCCAGGCGCTGTACTCGAGCGGTCAGTATGACGACATCCAGGTCACGCAGACCCAGAGCGACGGCAGGAACGTCCTCGTAATTCAGGTGCGCGAGCGCCCGCAGCTGCTCAAGTGGGCCGTGCGCGGCGTGGAGCGGCTCGCCGAGGGCAGCGTGCGCGACAAGGTGCAGATGTCCGAGGGCCGGCCCCTCGATCCCGCCGCGGTCGCGCGCGCGCGCGCCCGCATTGATTCGCTGTATCACGCGCAGGGCTACTACCTCGCCCGCACCAAACCGGTCTTCGTGTACGAGCGGGACTCCGCCGCGGTGCGTGTCATCTTCGACGTCGAGGAAGGCCGGCGCGTCGCGATTGCGCAGATCGACATCCAGGGCAACACGCATTTCCCCGATCTGGAGCTGGTCACCCAGATGAAATCGAAGCCCGAAGGCTTCTGGTGGTTCCACTCGGGCGAGTATAATGACGACAAGGTGGCCGAGGATCTGCGCCAGGTCCTGCCGGAGTTCTACGGGAAGCGCGGCTACGTCGACTTCCAGGTGCTCGATGATACGCTCGTCGTCAGCGAGAAGACGGGAAAGGCGTCGCTGGTCGTCAAAGTGAGCGAAGGCGAGCCGTACCGCGTCGGCACGTTCGAGATCGTCGGGAACCGGCGTTTCTCGACCGACGAGCTCCAGACGTTCTATCCGTTCGACACGCACCAGCGCACCGGCCTGCTCGGGCTCGGCGGCAGGCCGTCGGTCGCGTATTTCGACGATCAGCAGTGGCAGGACGCCACGCGCAAGCTGCAGACGCTCTACTACAACAACGGCTACATCTACGTGCAGGTCCGGCCCGATATCATTCGCCGCATCGATCCGAGCGGCAAGCCGGTCGTCGATCTGCGCTGGGTCATCACCGAAGGCCAGCCGGCCATCGTCAGTCACGTGGAGATCCGCGGGAACGACGTCACGCACGAGCGCGTAATTCGCGAGGCCATCGTCATGGTGCCCGGCGACGTGTTCCGCCAGGACGCGCTCATCGCCTCGTACCAGCGCGTCTCGAACCTGGGATTCTTCAACCAGCCGCTGCCGTTCCCCGAGACCAAGCCGGCGAACGAGCAGGGCGACATCGACGTCATCTTCCACGTCACCGAAAAGCGGACCGGCAACATCAACTTCGGCGCGTCCGTCGGGCAGGGGACCGGCGTCGGCGGGTTCATCGGACTCGACGAGCCCAACCTGTTCGGCAAAGGCAAGCGCGGCCAGCTCCAGTGGCAGTTCGGCAAGAACATCAACGACTTCAGCCTTACGTACACCGATCCCGCGATCCGCGAGTCGCGCATCTCCGGATCGATCGGCGTGCACAATCAGCGCGTCCGCTACGTCATTGCCGACGTCGGCCGCCTGCGCCGCCGCGGCGGCAACGTGCAGTTCGGCTTCCCGCTGTTCGGCAGCAACTACACGCGGCTATTCCTGTCGTACGGCCTGGACGAGCAGAGCTATACCGGATCGGCCACGAACCAAAGGTTCACCAACGCGTTCCGCTGCAACTACTGCGTGCGCTCGACCCTCGGCGCCTCGCTCATGCGGGACACGCGCATCGACATGCCGTTCCCGACCGCCGGGACCATGGTGCAGTTCGGCGTCTCGCAGAGCGGCGGGCCGCTCGGCGGCAGCGGCAACTTCCAGCGGATCGATCTCGAGAATCACTTCTATACGCAGATCGGCACGCTGGGCAATCCGGCCACCTCGCAGGCCAAGTTCGTCCTGGGCTTCTCCTCCCGGTCCGGCGTCGTGTTCGGCAACTCGCCGTTCTTCGAGCAGCTGTTCACCCTGGGCGGCACGCAGTTCTTCATCCCGCTGCGCGGCTACGACGAGGCGTCGATCACGCCCTTCGGCTACGACCCCAGCGCCGCGGTCAACGGGGCGAGCCCCCTCGCGTTCGGCAAGGTGTTCTTCACGATGACGGGGGAGATCGGGCTGCGCGTGTCCCAGATGCTCTATCTCTCGACCTTCTACGACGCCGGGAACGTCTGGGCGCGGCCGGCGCAATTCAACCCAACCCGCCTCTTCCGGGGGGCCGGCTTTGGCGCGGCGATCATTTCGCCGCTCGGCCCCTTGGGCATCGACTACGCTTATGGCTTCGATAAGACCGACATCCGCGGCAATCCGGCGCCCAGCTGGAAGCTGCACTTCAAACTCGGCAATTTCTTCTAAGCCGTACCACGTACCCAGTACCTACATCCCGGGGAGTTCCAGCGTTATGCAGCGTTTCCTGCTCGTCTCGGTTAGCGCGGTCGCCGCGCTCGCGTTGAATGTCGCGGTGCCTACGGTCGCGCGTGCCCAGGGCCCGTCGGCCGGTAGCAGCGGGCCGCTCAAGATTGCCTACATCAACTCCCGGGAAATCCTGCAGCGCACGCCCGGCTACGCGGTCGCCGAGTCGACGTATCTGAAGGAAGTCGACGGCTACCGCACCGAAGTGCAGAAGCTGCAGCAGTCGCTCGACTCGGCGGTGCAGGCGTTCGATCAGCAGTCGATCGCGCTCTCGCCGGCGGCGCGCGCGCAGAAGCAGAAAGACCTGACGGCGATGCAGCAACGGATGGAAGCGCGCACCAACGAGCTGCAGGACAAGGCACGGCAGCGCGAGTCCGAGCTGCTGCAGCCGATCCAGGCCCGCGTGAATTCCGTGATTCAGGGGATCCGCGCCGAGCAGAACTACGCGTTGATTCTCGACGCGGACGCCGCCGGCGGATTGATCGCCGCGGCCGATCCTGCACTCAACATTACGGCCCGGGTGCTGCAGCGCCTCTCGCAGGCGCAATAATCGGCGGCTAGCTTCCCTCCGTGAATTCGGCGGGAACGCGGCCGCTCTCCGCGAGTGAAATCGCGGCACTCACCGGCGGACGGCTGGTGGGGCCGGGCACCACGACGGTGGCCGGGATCGCGCCGCTCGAGCGCGCGGGTCCCGGCGATCTCTCTTTTCTTGCCGCGTCCCGCTACGTCCAATACTTTCAGCGCACCAGCGCGTCGGTCGTGCTCATCGCACCGGCGCTCGAGCAGTCCGAGGGAGGTCCGGAAACGCGCGTCATCGTTCCGGATCCCTACGCGGCGCTGCTCGTCGTCCTGCCGGTGCTCTACCCGCAGGAAGTGTGGGAGCCGGGCGTGCACCCGAGCGCGGTGGTGGGTCGCGGTGCCACCTGGCAGGAGCCGGTGCAGATCGGCGCCAATGCGGTGCTGGGCCGCGGCGTGCAGCTCGGCCGCAACGTGCGTGTCGGCGCGGGCTGTGTGATCGGCGATGGCGTGGCGGTGGGGGACGACACGCAGCTGTTCCCGGGCGTCACGATCTATTCGGGAACCGCGCTCGGCAAACGCGTAATCGTGCACGCGGGGGCCGTGCTGGGCAGCGACGGGTTCGGTTACATCCCGGGCAAGAGCGGCGACGCCCATCGCAAGATTCCTCACGTGGGGCGCTGCCTCATTGGAGACGACATCGAGATCGGGGCGAACACGTGCATCGACCGGGGCAGCGTGGACGACACCGTCATCGGGTCGGGGACGAAAATCGACAACCTCGTCCATATCGCCCATAACGTCCGGATCGGCGCGCGCTGCCTCATCATGGCGCAGGCCGGCATCGCCGGCAGCTCGCAGCTCGAGGACGACGTCATCATCGCGGGGCAGGCCGGCGTCCCCGACCACATCACGATCGGGCGTGGCGCGCGACTGCTGGTCCAGTCCGGGACGGTCGCCGACATGCCGGCCGGAGAGACCTGGTTCGGCACGCCGGCGCGCACCCGGCATGAATTCCTCCGCGGTCAGGTCGCCTTGTATCGCCTCGCGAAGATCGTGGGTAAGCTCGAAGACCTCGTCAAATCCAAGTCCGGTGTCTCCTCCTCAGAACAGTAGGCGCTCCGTCCGGCGCCCCGCGGCGCTGCGCGGCACGGGACTCCATACCGGCGTCACGACGGAGGCGACGTTTCTCCCCGCGACCGCGGGCCAGGGGATCGTCTTCCGGCGCATGGACCTCGCTGGGAAGCCCGAGGTGCCCGCCCGCCTCAGCGAGGTCGAAGCGGTCGACCGGCGCACGGCCATTGGCAAAGGCGAGGCAACGATTCACACCGTCGAGCATGTGCTCGCAGCGGTCGCCGCGCACGCGATCGACGATCTCACGATCGAGCTCACGGGACCTGAGCCGCCGATTCTCGACGGGAGCGTGCAGCCATATTTCGAGGCACTGGCCAAGGCCGAGCCCGCGCTCGTGGGTGGAGAAGCCTCCGTGCTCACCGTGCAAGCGCCCTTCACGGTGACCGATCGCGATGCCGCGTATGTTGTCGCACCGGCGAAGACGCTCAGGCTTACGGTCTCAATCGAGTGGAAGCACCCGCTGATCGGGTGCCAGGCCGGCACCTACGAGGTCACCCCCGAGACCTTCGCCACCGAGCTGGCCCCCGCGCGCACCTTTGGGTTCACGCACGAGGTGGCTGAGCTGCAGGCCCGCGGGCTGATCAAGGGCGCTTCGGAAGCGAACGCGATCGTGCTCGACGAACGGGGCGTTGTGGCTGGCGGAAAACTGCGCTGGCCGGACGAGTTTGTCCGACATAAAGCGGCGGATATTGTAGGTGACCTGGCGCTGACCGGCGCCCGGATTCAGGCTCATGTGGTGGCGACGCGCCCGAGTCACGGTGGGAACATCGCGCTCGCGCGCGCGCTTGCACGCGCTGGGAGGCGCACGGGAATGCCGGCGATGGACATCAGCAAGATCATGGACTACCTGCCGCACCGGTATCCTTTCCTGCTCGTGGACCGCATCCTTGAGGTCGAAGGGCAGAAGCGGATCGTGGGCATCAAGAACGTCACGATCAACGAGCCGTTCTTTCAGGGCCACTTCCCGGGTCACCCCATCATGCCGGGCGTGCTGATCATCGAGGCGATGGCCCAGGTGGGTGGCATGCTCCTGATGAGCTTCTTCGAGGGCCAGGACCCGGAGAACAAAGTCGTGTACTTCATGTCGCTCGACAACGTCAAATTCCGCCGCCCCGTCGTGCCGGGCGATCAGATCCGCTTCGAGCTCGAGATGCTGCAGTTTCGGGGCAAGACGTGTCGCATGAAGGGCGCCGGCTTCGTCGATGGGCAGGTCGTCGCCGAGGCGGAGATGATGGCGATGGTGGTCGATAAGTGATTCACCGGACCGCGCTGGTCGATCCCACGGCCGATCTCGGGCCCGACGTGTCGGTCGGCCCGTACTGCGTGATCGGGCCGCGAGTGACGGTGGGGGAGCGCTGCATCATCGCGGGCCATACCGTGATCGAGCGCAATACCCGCGTGGGCGAGGGGGTCAAAATCGGTTACGGCACGGTCATCGGCAACGACCCCCAGGATCTCAAGTACAAGGGGGAAGAGACGTGGGTCGAGATTGGCAGCGGCACGATCATTCGTGAATACTGCACCATCAACCGCGGCAGCACGGCGACGGGGAAGACCACCATCGGTGAGCGCTGCTTCCTCATGACCTACGTGCATGTCGCGCATGACTGCGTGGTGGGCAACGACGTGATCATCGCGAACTCCGTGCAAATGGCCGGCCATGTGTCGGTGCACGATCGGGCCATCATCAGCGGGCTCGTGCCGATCCACCAATTCGTGCGCATCGGGACCTACGCCTTTGTGGGCGGTCTCTCGCGCGTGAACCAGGATGTGCCGCCCTACACGAAGGCGGCCGGCAATCCCGTGCACCTGTACGGTCTCAATTCCGTGGGCCTGCAGCGCGCCGGGTTCTCGCCCGACCTCAAGCTGGCGCTGAAGCGCGCGTATCGTCTTGTCTTCAACTCAGATCTGACGGTGAGCCAGGGCGTCGCGCGGGCGCGGGTCGAGCTTCCCGATGTGCCCGAGGTCGAGACGTTCCTGCAGTTCATCGAGGCTTCGCAGCGCGGAGTCATGGTGTGACGGCCCGCCCACGACCCATCCGTGTCGGTGTCGTCGGGGCGGGCGCGCTCGGCTTCCATCACATCCGGCTGCTCCAGAAGATCGACGGCGCGGACTTCGTCGGGTTCTACGATCACAACCCCGTCCGCGCTCCGTTTGTCGCGAAGGAGCTCGGGGCGACAGCGTTTCCCTCGCTCGAAGCCCTGCTCGATAAGGTCGAAGCCATCACCGTCGTGGTCCCGACGTCCGCGCACGTGGAGGTGGGGCTGGCGGTGCTGGAGCGCGGCATTCACGCGCTGATTGAGAAGCCGCTGGCCGACACGCTGCCGGGCGCCGAGCAGCTCGTCCACACGGCCCGCGAGCGCAAGCTGGTGCTTCAGGTTGGTCACGTCGAGCGGTTCAACCGCGCCGTGCGCGCCGCCCAGCCGTACCTCGAGGAGCCGCGCTTCCTCCAGACTGAGCGGCTGGCGCCGTTCCAGCCGCGCGGCACGGACGTCGCGGTCATTCTCGACCTGATGATTCACGATCTCGACCTGATTCTCGAGCTGGTACGCTCGGAGGTCGGCGAGGTGCGCGCGACTGGGGTGCCGATCCTGACGCCGCACGTGGATATCGCGAATGCGCGAGTGGAGTTCACCAACGGCGCGGTCGCCGTCATCACGGCGAGCCGGGTTTCGCGCGAACGCACGCGCACGCTCCGCGTCTTCCAGCCGACCGGCTATTTCTCGCTCGATCTCGCCCAGGGCAACGGTCATTTCTATCGCCTCAAATCGGGCTGGCAGGACCTCGGCGCCAAGCAGGTCGAGGAAATCGTCGAGCATATCAAGCTCGAAGCGCCCGAGGCCGAGCCGCTCAAGCTCGAGCTGGAGAGCTTTTTGCGCGCGGTGCGAGGGGACGGAGAAGTTGTGGTCACGGGCGCCGCCGGGCTGCAGGCCCTGGCGCTCGCGTACCGCGTCGCGGACGCGATCGAAACGTCACCGCTCGCGTCCGCGAGGCCGTGATCACGCGGCAGGGCACTCCTCCCCGCATCTACATATCGGCAGGCGAGCCATCGGCGGACGCGCATGCCGCCGCGGTCGCGACTGCCTTGCGGCGCCGGCTTCCCGGCGTGGACCTCGAGGCGCTGGGCGGCCCGCTGATGGAACGGGCCGGTGTGCGCGTACTCGATCGCATGGAAGCCTTCTCGGTGGTGGGCTTCGTTGAGGCGATCGCGAAGATCCCCGCGCATTATCGCTTGCTCAGCCGCGTCAAGAAAGCGTTTCACCAACAGCGCTACGACCTGGTGATCCTCGTCGACTATCCGGGCTACCACCTCCGGGCCGCTGCTGCCGCTGCTGCCGCCGGTATTCCCGTGTTGTATTACATCGCCCCGCAAATGTGGGCGTGGGGACAAAACCGCGTGCGCAAGCTGGCGCCGATCAAGCAACTCGCGGTCATCCTGCCGTTCGAGGAGACGTTTTTTCGCGATCGAGGTGTGGCCGCGACCTTCGTGGGGCACCCGCTCAAGGATCGGCCGCCGCCCCCGGCGCGGCTCGACGCACGCCACGCACTCGGCCTCGATCCGGGGCGGACCACGCTGGGGCTGTTTCCCGGCAGCCGGACGCAGGAGGTGAAGCGCCACTGGGCCATGTTTCGGCAGGCGGCCGCGAACGTCGCCGCCGCGCGTCCCGACGTGCAGATCATTCTCGCGGGCACGCGCGACGCGGACTATCCGGAGCCGGGACCAATCAAGGTGCTGCATGGCGACCCCCTGCGCGTCTTCGCGGCATCCGACGCCGGCATCTGCAAGTCGGGGACGACGACACTCGAGGCCGCCATCGCCGACTTGCCGATGGTGATCACCTATCGCGTGCATCCGATCTCGTCATTCATCGCGCTGCGCGTCGTGCAGGTGCCGTGGGTGGGATTGGTGAATTTGGTCGCGGGTTATGAAGTCGCCCCCGAGTTCCTGCAGCGTCGTGCTACGCCGGATGCGCTGGCGGACGGTGTATTGCCGCTGCTGGACGTCGACAACCCCGTCACGCGACGGCAACGCGAGGGCCTGGCGCTGGTGCGCGAGCGGCTGGGTGCTCCCGGGGCGGCCGACCGCGTCGCGGAGCTCGCGGCCGGATTGATCGCGTGAAGCTCCGTTGGGCGGAGCCGGCTGCCGCGGCGCTCGGGCCTGTCTTGATCAAGACGCTCGCGGCGACCTGGCGCTATCGCGCCACCGGCGTCCGGCCGTGGCAGCCCCCATTCATCTTTGTTCTGTGGCACTCGCGCATTCTGCCGTTGCTGCCATTCCACAAGCACCGGGGCCACGTACTGCTCATCAGCCGGCATCGGGATGGCGAGTACCTCGCGAATCTGGCGGAGGGATGGGGCTACCGGTTCGTCCGGGGCTCGACGCAGCGGGGTGGTGAAGTCGGATTACTCGGCATTGTGCGTGCCCTACAGGGCGGAGCGATCGTCGCGATGACACCCGATGGACCGCGCGGGCCGGCGGAGCGCGTCCAGCCGGGCGCCATCGCCGCGGCCCAGCACGCGGGCGTTCCGATCGTCGCCGCGGGTGCGCGCGCATCGTCGGCCTGGTATCTCCGGTCGTGGGATCGCATGTGCATTCCGAAGCCGTTTGCGGGGGTCGACGTTCGATTTGGACCATCCATCTCCATCGGCCCCGGCAAGGAGGGGCTCCGGGAGGGCATGGCAGCCGTGCAGCGCAACCTCGACGAGCTCAACGCATGAGCGCGCAAAGCGTCGCGCAGTGGATCTGGTGGAGCGGCACCGTGCCCGCGCGGGCCACGCGTGGGGTGCTGCTGCCGTTCGCGATGCTTTATCGCACGGTGATGAGCGCGCGAGCCAAGGCCTACCGGCGCGGCTGGCTGCGCCGCCGGCCGCTGCCGCTGCCTTCGGTGGCGATCGGTAACCTGGCGGTGGGTGGTGCAGGCAAGACGCCGTTCGCCGCGTGGGCGGCCGCCTACTTTGCGCGCCGCGGGCTCCGCCCGGGAATCCTGCTGCGCGGCTACCGCGGTGACGAGCAGGCCGTGCACCAGCGCCTCGTGCCCGAGGCGATCGTCGTCGCTAACCCCGATCGCGTGGCCGGAGCCGCGAGCGCGCGCGCGGCGGGCGCGCAGGTGCTGGTTCTCGATGATGCCTATCAGCGGCTCGATGTCGCGCGCGATATCAATGTGGCGCTCGTGAGTACGGAGAGCGCGCCGCCGCGCGCGGTGGCCTGGCCGCTCCCCGCCGGTCCGTGGCGCGAGGACTGGAGCGCCCTGGGCCGCGCCGACGTCATCATCGTCACCCGGCGGCGCGCGGCGGTCGCCGAGTCCCATCGTCTGGCCGCGCGGATCGCGGCCCGCTGGCCGACCGCGGTGGTGGCAGGCGTGCACCTCGCCGTCGCGGGCCTCCGCGGGTTGCGGTCCGGGGGGCGGGTGTCATTGGGACTCCTGGCCAGGAAGCGCGTTCTGGTGGCCGCAGGGATCGCCGACCCCGCGAGCTTTGCGGCGCAAATGCGGGCGACGGGCGCCACCGTGCAACTCATGGCGTATCAAGATCATCACCCGTATCCGGCGGGGGATGTGGCCCGACTCGCGCAGGCCGCAAAAGACGCCGATTATGTTGTAGTCACTGAGAAGGATGCCGTGAAGCTCCGCAATCGGTGGCCGTCCGATGCGCCGGAGCCGCTCGTCGCGGAGCTGGCGCTCCACTGGGAATTGAACGGCAACGCGGTCGAACGTGTCCTGGAAGGGGTCCTGAAGCGAGCGGTATGAGCGAACCAGCGATTATCCGACCCGATAAGCAGACGTTTCTGGCCGAGGAGAACCCGTTCGAGGCAATGATGGAGCGCTTCGATCATGCGGCCAAGCTCCTCAATCTCGATCGTGGTCTCTACAAAGTCCTCCGCAATCCAGAAAAACAGATCATCGTCTCCGTCCCGATTCTGCGTGACTCGGGTGAGGTGGAGGTCTACACCGGGTATCGCGTGCTGTACAACACGTCGCGCGGTCCGGCCAAGGGGGGCATCCGCTTCGACCTCAACGTCACGCTCGAGGAAGTGAAGGCCCTGGCCGCGTGGATGACGTGGAAATGCGCGCTGGTCAACATCCCGTTCGGCGGCTCAAAGGGCGGCGTGGTCTGCGACCCGACGACGATGTCGATGGGCGAGCTGGAGCGGGTGACGCGGCGCTACACGTCCAGCATCATCGAAGTCCTGGGTCCCGATTCGGACGTCCCCGCGCCCGACGTGAACACGAACGAGCGCGTGATGGCGTGGATCATGGACACCTACTCCATGCACAAGCGCCACACCGTGACGGCGGTCGTGACGGGCAAGCCGGTCGAGATGGGCGGGTCGCTGGGCCGGCGCGAAGCAACGGGTCGAGGGTGCATGCTCGTGACGCGCGAGGCGCTGGCGAAGCTGGGGATGAGCTTCAAGGGTACGCGCATCGCGGTGCAGGGCTTCGGCAACGTCGGGTCTGTCGCTGCCGACCTCATGGCGCGGGAGGGGGCGACGATCGTCGCCGTCTCCGACAAGTCGACCGCGCTGTACAATCCGAAAGGTCTCGACGTACAGGAGCTGCTGAAGTGGGTCAAGGAGCACCGCCAGCTCGCGGGGTACACCAAGGCAGAGACGATCACACACGAGCAGGTCTTGACTGTCGACTGCGACGTCTTGATCCCCGCCGCAACCGAGAATGTCATCACCCGCAAGAACGCTCCCCACATCAAAGCCAAGATCATCTGCGAGGGCGCGAACGGTCCCACCAGCGCCGCGGCCGACAAGATTCTCGAAGACAAAGGCGTGTTCGTGATTCCCGACATTCTCGCGAACGCGGGCGGCGTGACGGTGAGCTACTTCGAATGGGTGCAGGACCGGGGCGGCTACTTCTGGGACGAAGAAACGGTCAACCGCCGGCTCGAAGCGATTCTGGTCCGCTCTTTCGGCGAGGTGATGGCGATGGCGGCGAAGCACAAGGTCGCCAATCGCATCGCCTCCTACATCGTCGCCGTCGATCGCGTGGCCGCGATGCACCGCTTGCGCGGCATGTATGCCTGATGCGCTATCGCGTCGTCGCCCTCGGCGGCAGTCGCATGAAGAATGCGGCGCTGCGGGCTGCCTGTGACGACTACCTGAGCCGGATCCGACATTACGCCAAAATCGAGGAACGCGAAACGACCGAGGCGCGCATCCCGGAGGAAACGCGCGTGATCGCCCTCGCTGCCGACGGCGAATCCTGGACCTCGGAGCAGCTCGCCGAGCTCGTCGGCCGCTGGGAGATGGAAGCCCGGGACGTCACGTTCTTGATCGGAGGCGCCGACGGTCTCTCCGCGGAGGTGCTCGAACGCGCCGAGCGGGTGTGGAGTCTCGGGCCGCTCACGCTGCCGCATGAGCTGGCCCGCGTCGTCGTCTACGAGCAGCTGTATCGGGCGTACACGATTCGTCGTGGAGAGCCCTACCATCGCGGCTGAGCTCACCGCGGCGGAGCGGAGCGCGCTGCTCGCCCTGGCGCGCTGTGCGATCGAAGCGGCCCTGCGCGGTAGCGCGGCCCCCCAAATCCCCGACCTCCCCGCCGCACGCCTGCCGCGCGGCGCATTCGTCTCCTTGCACGCGTCCGACGGCGATCTCCGGGGCTGTATCGGTCACGTCAGGAGCGATCGACCGCTCGGGGAAGTGATTCGGTGCGTCGCGGTTTCGGCGGCCCGCTCGGATCCGCGCTTTGCGCCGGTCACGATCGATGAGCTGGCCGAAGTACGCATCGAGATCTCGGTGTTGAGCGAGCTCGTCCCTCTCGATCCGCCGGATCGCTGTGGCCTAGTGATCGGTCGCGACGGTGTCCTGGTGCGGCGGGAGCGCGTGCATGCGGTGCTGCTGCCCCAGGTCGCCACGGAGCAGGGGTTCGAGGCGCAGGCGTTTCTCAATGCCGCTTGCCAGAAAGCCGGCCTGCCGGCCCAGAGCTGGCGGGAACCGGCGACCGAGGTTTTCACTTTTACGGCAGACGTCTTCGGCGAATGACCGAATGGTTCGAGCA
>Ga0070680_100000559_pt1 | contig 25467 bp, 19 predicted proteins | sample KBSC73BmetaG_FD_64672 | JGI IMG/M metagenome (GOLD analysis project Ga0070680, IMG submission 64672) | Corn rhizosphere microbial communities from Kellogg Biological Station, Michigan, USA - KBS C7-3B metaG | ecosystem: Host-associated > Plants > Roots > Rhizosphere | place: USA: Michigan...
GAGACTTGTACACCGACGATGCCGGCGATCTCGCTCCGCAGCTTGGGGCCCGGCCGCGCGACCAGCCGCGTGCCGGGCTTGACCGTGTCGCCGTTCTTGACCAGCAGCTCGGCGTCCCTGGAATAGCGGTAGGAGCGCGTTTCGCCGCCCGCACCGGTGACCTGCACGATCTTCGGGCCCTTGGCGTCCTTCTTGATGGTCGCCGATCGAATGGCCACCGATCCGGCGATCTCGCTGACCGGCAGGGTCTTGTAGCGCATCAGGGAGCTGATGCTCGCGCCGAGATAGCCGCCGCCGGATACAGTCGACATATAGTCGAAGTGGACGAACAGGCCGGCGCGATGCAGGGCCTGGGCGATGCCGAGGTTGATGGTGGCCGAACGGATGCCGCCGCCGGAGAAGGCGATGCCGGCGAGGCCGTGCGCCGTCGCCGGCGTCCAGCAATCGGCGACGAGTTTGCGCGCCGATTGCAACTGTTGCCAGCGCTTCTGCACCGAAATCAGCTCGTCGGCGAATACCTCGGCGAAGTCGAAGCCGGGTCTTTGCAGGCGACCGGCGCCCTCGCCTGCCGGCGCCGCCAGGCGTCCGGCAAGTTCCCGCCTTGCGGCCTTTCCCTTCGCCGTGCGTCGGGCAAGCTCCTCCTCCAGGCGGCCCGGGTTCGGCACCCAGACGCCCAGCCTGACGTTGATCAGGGTCATGAAGGCCACCAGCGCCGGCGACGTGCTGCGGCCCATGTTGGGCGAGGCGGCGGCCGCGGAGATCGCCATGGCGCTCGCCAGGTTCACCTGTGGGAAGACCTGCTCCATGGTCGCGCTGCGGCAATAGCCGGTGCGTTCGCCGCCGATGAACCGCTTGCTGAAGATGAAGAAGTCACTGTGGCGATCACGCAGGCCAATGTCCTCGCTGCCCTGCAGGTTGAGGGCGACGTTGATCAGGTGATAAGGGGCGATCGACCCGGTCACGTGGTAGGCCAGCTCGCCGAGCGGGACGTCCTCCTCGATGTCGGCCTGGCCCTGCGCGTTCACGCCCAGCAGGTAGGCCGACGCCAGGCGGTCGCGGTAGAGACCATGGATCGAGGTTTGATTGATGTCGACCGTCAGCCAGCAGAAGAACCAGATCTCGAGGGCACAAGCCAGGATGAACAGGTCGGAGCTGAGATGCGCGACGACCCTCGGGTCGTTCCTGGTGTACCAGGAGACCGCCAGGAACACGCCGACGATCGCCGCGATCATCACGATGTGAATGGCGATCACGCTGAAGAGCAGACCGGAGAGCCGCCGGTACTCGCGGCCGGAGAAGGTGCCCTTGAAAAAGCCGATCACCATCGCGCTCAGAATTCCGAACGTGTAGATGGCCGGTGTCAGGACCAGCAGCCACGCCAGGTAGCCGCCTTTTTCGTCGGCGGATTCGTTGGAGACGAAGACCAGGAAGTCACTGACGACGATGATGACGAAGAGCGGGGCGAGAATACCGCCGACGGCGATCACGGCCATCGCCAGCTTTCGCCACGCGCCGCTCAGCACCTTGAGCAGTTTCGGCGCGGCGCTCAGAGAACCGAAGCCTGCCATTGCCGCTGCGAGATACTCCTTCCACGCCAGGCCGATATGAGGGTGATGATCGTGGTAGAAGTCGACGAGGCGCGGCAGCAGGTCGAGGAGCCCGACGCCGAGCACCAGCAGCAGGGCGAAGGCAAACGAGCGCTCGTAACGGTCGCGCGACTGGACCGAACTGTCGCTGCCGCTCGCCAGGCTCTTCTGATAGCCCGCGATCTTGGTCAGCATCGTGGCGATCGGGAAGAGCAATACCCACGCGATCGCCAGCGCCAGCGCCCACGGGGTCATGTACACGGTCAGCATCCAGCCGTGGGCCATGCTGACCACGATCGCCGCGATCAGGAGTGGTGGAAGCAATATGAGGTTGTTGATGAGGATCCCGCGCAACAGGACCGCTGCCATGCGCAGATAGTCGAGAAGTCCCCCGACAGCCATGTAGTTGGAGTGATTGCGCAGCCAGGTGAGGAAGCGCGACTCGGTGGCGCCCCCGGTCAACGGGAAGGGAAATTCGCCGTACTTCACGGCACTGTCGGTCGGCTGATCAGTCAACGGTCCACCTTTCCGGGCCGGATCTGCCAGGGCCCTCGAGGACGATCATCTCGGCAGCAGGTCGCCGGCCTGCAGCTCGCGCACAGCGGCATCGACGCGGCGGGCCGCGGCGCGCACCATTTCCAGGCCGCGCTGGTTGCCGACGTCCATTCCGCCGGTCGTGAATATTGCGACGAACAGGCCGCACAGGACGGCGAAGCGATAGGCCTGCCAGCAAGCGTCGAAGCTGAAGCCGGTCACGCCCATGCGCAGCAGCGTGTCGTGGTACCGCCGCAGCAGGGTCTGCTCGGCCTCGTGCCGGCACGCGGTCGGCACGCTGTTGCAGATCAGGTAGGCGACGTCGTACAGCGGGCCGCTACGGCCGGAAATCTGCCAATCGACGGCGGCGAGGCCGTCGGTGCCGAGGGCGGGCCCGAACAGCAGGTTGTCGGCGCGATAGTCGCCATGCACGAAGGTGCGCTCGCCCGAGGCCAGCGCCTCGATCACGCGGGCGGCAACCGGTGCCATCGCTTCCGCCGTCTTCTTCGTGTAGTCGCTGTAGCAGTCGGAAAAATTGTTGAGCGCCGGCGCAACGAAGCCCTGGTAGCCGGCCTGGACGGCGGCGCAATACTGCGGGTTGGCGAAATCGAACAGGGCGTCCATGTCGCCGGAATCGACCTTGCCCCACCAGGTGCCGTGCAACCGCCCGATAGCCGTTATCGCCGCCTCGGCCTGCGGCAGGGTAAGGCCGGCGACCTGATCGCCCATCGTTGCGCCGCGCAGGTCCTCGAGCAGCAGGACGAAGCCGTGGTCGGTCATGTCGAGTTCGGCGTGGAGCAGGCGAGGCGTGCGGATCGGCGAGTACTGCGCGAGTTTGGTGTAGAAGGCCACCTCGCGCGGATAGAAATACAGCGAGCGGGCGACGCCGAGGTTGACCGGATCAGCGCTTGGGAACTTGGCGATGACGCTGGCCGGGGCGCCGCTGTCCGCTGCATCGTAGCGGATCGACAGCCGCGAGACTTCGGCCATGATGCCGACGCCCTGGCCGAGTTCGCTTGCCGTGACGTCGGTGATCCTTGCCGTGGTCAGCACGCCGTTGCGGCGCAGGACGCTGTCGAGCCACGCGGCATCGACGTCGGCCGAATTCTTGGGCCTGTCGGCCATGGTTCCCCCGGTGATCACTACTCCAGCCGATCGGCCTTCCGGCGGTCGGTCTTCATTGAGATCAGTATGGGCGCGGAGCGAGCGCCTGGACAAGCCAAGACCCCAAATTGCATCGTTTGTGTCCCCCGGCGCGGGCGAATCATCGCGCGAGACTCGCCGAATGCGGGCATGCTTAGGTAACGCACGACACGCGCCGAGGAAATCCGAGTATGCCAAGCCCATCGCCGATCTTCGACGCCTCGACGCTCGAGGTGGTTTGCCAGGGGCTCGGCTTCTCCGAGGGGCCGGTCGCCATGCCGGACGGGACGATCCTGCTCGTCGACATCAAGAAGGAATGCCTCACGCGCGTGCGGCCCGACGGCTCGCAGGAGATCGTGGCGAAGCTGCCGGGCGGGCCGAACGGTGCCGCCATCGGACCGGATGGCAGGCTCTACATCGCCAACAACGGCGGCTTCGACTGGGTCGAGATGCCGTTGCCGAACGGCCAGGTCATTTCGGTAGGCGAACACCAGGCCCGCGACTACAAGGGTGGATCGGTGCAGGCGCTCGATCTCGTCAGCGGCAAGCTGGAGACGCTCTACACCGACTGTGCGATCGGCACCGACCTGTCGGGCCTTGGGCCGCGCAGTTCCCGCGAGGTGCCGCTTGCATCGACGCTGCGCGGGCCGGACGACCTGGTGTTCGATGCCGCGGGTGGATTCTGGATCGCCGATTTCGGCAAGTCCCGGTCGAGGGACAGGGACACGACCGGCATCTATTATGCCCGCACCGACGGATCGTACATTCGCGAGAAGATCTTTCCGCTCGACGGGCCCAACGGCATTGCTCTGTCGCCGGCCGGTGACCGGCTGTACGCCTCGCTCACGTTCCGGCGGCAGTTGCTCTACTGGGAACTCGACGGGCCGGGCATCATCCGGCCCAATCCCGAAACCATCGACGGCGCCCATGTGCTGGCTGCCGCCATGCCCGGCGACCTCGATTCCATCAAGGTCGACGAGCAGGGCAACGTCTATGCCCTGACGATCCTTCGCAAGAAGACGCCGTTCTGCAACGGCGGTGTGACCGTCGTTTCACCCGAGGGCAGGATCATCGAATTCTTCGAGATCGCACTGCCCGGGAAGTTCGTGCCGATGCCGTCGAACCTGTGCTGGGGAGGGCCGGACCGCCGGACGGCTTACATCACGTGCGGCGCGTCGGACATGCTGGTGAAGGTGCGGACATCGATCCCGGGACTGCGCCCGGCGAACTGATCGCGCCGTCGAGAACTGACGAAGAGAGAGAGCAGATGTCCAATCTCAAGCAGAAGCCCTCGGCGAGCCGTCGCGCCAAGACCAGGGCGATCGTACGCGTGACGCTCATGGCGATGTTGCTGCGCACCGGCATCCGCAAGCGCGGCCAGCATGGCAAGCAGCACGGCTGCGTCCAGGCCAGGTTCGAGGTCCTCGACGATATTCCCGCAGCCTGCAAGGTCGGGCTGTTTGCCAGGCCCGCCACCTACGATGCGATCATCCGCTTTTCGAACGGTCCCCAGGCCGAAGACCGCAAGCCCGGTCCGCAGGGCATGGCGATCAAGCTGGTCGGCGTGCCGGGCCGCAAGATCCTGAAAGATCAGGCGGACGCCGTCACGCACGACTTCATCCTGATCGACGGTCCGGTCTTCTTCGTCCGCGACACGAACTCCTATGCCGGCCTGGTCAAGGAGCTGGCCGGGCTGCCGGAAGGCGAGCACCCCGAGAAGTGGCGGGCCTGGCTGAAGAAGAACCATCCGGCCGACATTGCGGTCGTCGACAGCTACCACAACCGCGTGGTCGACAGTCCGCTCGCCCGCACGTTCTGGAGCCAGGTGCCCTTCGCCTTCGGCCAGGGCGACGACACGATCTGCCGCTACAGCACCCGGCCTGCCCCGGGAAACATGGCCGCCGCCATTCCGCTGTGGTCGCGCGGCGTCGATTTCCTGCGCCAGGCCATGGTCCACCAGCTCACGATCGCCAATCGGCCGGCGACATTCGATTTCTGCGTGCAGCTTCGCACGGATGCGACGCCCGCGATCGTCGACGATCCCACGGTGGAATGGGACACGCCGGTCCAACGCGTTGCCGTCATCACCATCCCGGCGCAGGAATTCGACACGCCCGAGCAGGATCGCTTCGGCGAGAACCTGTCGTACACGCCGTGGCACGCCCTGCCGGAGCACCGGCCGGTCGGGCAGATCAACGAGATTCGCCGGACCGTCTATGCCGCAAGCCAGCGCGCGCGCCACCTGGCCAATCTCGCCGCCCAAAGCGAGCCGACGAGTGTTGCTCCCCCCAGGGCATCGCGCTTCACCCTGAAGCGCGTGGTGGCCCTCGCCGCCGGCGCGGCGGTCGTCGCGGGCGCGGTATTCGCCGCCAACGTCGTCTGGCCCAAGTTGCATGTCTCTTTGCCGGAGTATGCAGCGGTCGAGAATCACGTCTGGCTCGGCCAGAACTGGGCGCCCGGCGCCCGCGAGTGGTATCACCATGCCCACCAGGGCGGGCAGTTCCCGCCGGTGATCAACGTTCCCTACGAGTGGTTCATCGCCCTCGAGCAGCCGACCTTGTCGTTCGGCATGCCCGGACTCCTGGCCGACCAACGCTATCTCGATCGATTTGGCTTCATCCCCTCGACCTCCGAGAGCGGTGCCTACGACTGGCGGACCTGCCGCGAGCCCGAGGCGGCGAAAGGCTACGACAGCGGCACCACGGCCTCGCCGTCGTGGCGCCACCGGCTGCCGGTGGGTTTCACCTGCAGCGATCCCCGAAAGACGCCGATGGTCCAGCCCGACGGCCGGGCATGGCGCAATCCGGGGACTGGCGGGACCATGAGCGCGATCGGATTGACGTGTGCCGCCTGCCACACCGGTCGCCTTACCTATGGCAACACCGAAATCCTGATCGACGGCGGATCGGCGCTGACCGACATCGTCAAGCTGAACCAGGCGATCGGGGTGTCGCTGGTCTTCACGCGCAAGGTGCCGTTCCGTTTCGACCGCTTTGCGCTTCGCGTGCTGGGGCCCGATGCGAACGACGCATCGCGCGCCGCGCTGAGCGAGCAGCTCGACGAGGTGATAAAACGGGTCAAGCTGCTCGACAAACTCAACGACAAGGTTGCCGACGCCGGCGTCGAGGAGGGCTTTGGCCGGCTCGACGCCTTGAACCGCATCGGCAACCAGGTGTTCTCGGTCGATCTGGGAATCATCGAGAACTACGTTGGCAGTTCGGCGCCCGTGCACTATCCCCGCATCTGGGATGTGCCGTGGTTCGACTGGGCGCAATACAACGGCTCGATCCAGCAGCCGATGGTGCGCAATGCCGGCGAGGCGCTGGGGACCGGCGCGCCTATCGTCCTGCAAGGCACGCCATCGAGCAGCACGCAGCTGACGGCGCCCTTGTTCACGTCGACCGCGCAGTTCGGCACCTTGTTCGAGATGGAAGAGCTGCTCTCCGGCAAGCAGCCCGACGCCACGGCCGGGTTCACCGGTCTCAAGGCGCCCAAATGGCCGACCGAGGTCCTGGGTCCGGTCGATCCGAAGCTCGTCGAGCGCGGCGCCAGGATCTACGAAGACAAGTGCGCGCACTGCCATCTGGCACCGACCGCCAGCGCCGGCTTCTGGAAAGCGGAAAACTGGCCGACAGCCAAGCCCGGCAATGCCGGGCGGCGCTATCTGAAGGTGAATCTGATTCCGGTCGCGGAGGTCGGTACCGATCCCTCCCAGGCCGAGGGCATGGCCAGGCGCACGGTCAAGGTTCCGCCCGAGCTGGGGCTCTCGTCCGACAAGTTCGGCGTGGCGCTGAAGGAGGTTGTCGAGAAGGCGGTGACCCTCTGGTACGACAACCAGAAGCCGCCGGTGTCCGAGGAAAAGCGCCAGATGATGAACGGCTACCAGGAGAACGTCGTCCAGGCGCCGCTCAGCTACAAGGCCCGTCCGCTCGACGGCATCTGGGCAACGCCGCCCTACCTGCACAATGGCTCGGTGCCCAACATCGAAGCGCTGCTCTCTCCGGCCAGGGAGCGGCCGACGACGTTCTGGCTCGGCAACCGCGCCTACGATCCCGTGCGGCTGGGCTATCGCTCGTCGGAGGAAGTGCCCGGCGGCTTCAAGTTCGACACCACGTTGCCCGGCAACCACAACACCGGCCATGAGTTCGATGACGGGCCGCAGCGGCCCGGCCGCATCGGCCGCAAGCTCAGCCCCGAGGAGCGCAACGCGGTGATCGAGTTCCTGAAGACGCTCTGATCGGCGGTACTGACCGACGGCAACGGACGTCTACTTCTCCGGGACGCCTGCCTTGAGGAGGCCGGCAATGACGCGCTCGCGCTGCGCCAGGAAAATGGTGTTTTCGCTGGCAGCGCCGGCGCGGTAGCGGCGCACGGTGAAATCGGGATTGAGGGCCAGTCCCGCCTCGACGGCGGACCGCGCCTCGTCGAGCCGGTCGAGCGTCGCCAGGCCCGCGCCCAGCAGGAAAAATATGTAGGGGTTGTTGCGGTTGAGCTCGATGGCGCGGCGGAAGCGCTGGATCGCCTCCTCGTCGCGGCCGAGAAACAGCAAGGCGTCGCCCGCGATCGTCAGCCACACCGCGCAGAACGTGTCGCGCGGGCTGAGCCGCAGGGCTTCCTCGACATGCGCTCCGGTTTCGGCGCCGCGGCCGATGCGATATTTCGCCAGCCCGATCATGGCGTGGGCAGGGGCGAGATTGCGGTCGAGCACCAGCGCCCGTTCGCATTCGGCGATGCCTTGCGCGGCGCGATTGGTCTGGATCTGGACGAGGCCCAGGCACAGGTGGGCCCAGGCATGTTCGGGGGCCTGGGACAGGGCGCGGGTCAGGGCGCGCTCGGCCCCGGCGAGATGGGCCGTCCGGTCGTCGCTGGCATAGAGGGAAGCCTTCAGCGTATCGGCGTATGCGCCCCACACCATGGCCTCGACGTTGCCGGGATCGAGCGCCAGGGCGCGCTCGAAATAGTCGCGCGCCTGGACGATGTACTCCGGCGTGTTGCCCTTGTTCAGCCGCGCCATTCCCTGGAAATGGAGATCGAGCGAATCGGGATTGAGCGAGCGCTCGGCATGCCACGCCTCGGCGCCGATCAACTGCGTGCCGAGCTGCCGGGCGAGCCGGGTCACGATCTCATCCTGCATGTCGAAGAGATCGACCACCGGCGTGTCGAAGCGCTCGGCCCACAGGTGGCCGCCGGAGCCGGCGTCGACGAGCTGGACGTTGACCCGCATCCGGTTGCCCCCGCGCTGCACGGAGCCCTCGAGCACGTAGCGCACGTGCAGCTCGCGCCCGACTTGCGTCACGTTGATGGGCTTGCCCTTGAAGGTGAAGGCGGTGTTGCGCGCGATCACCATCATGCCGCTCATGCGCGACAGATCGGTCGTCAGGCTCTCGGTCACGCCGTCGACGAAATATTCCTGGTCGGGATCGCCGCCGATGTTGGCGAAGGGAAGAACGACGATCGACAAGCGCGATCGCTCGGCCGCGGCGGGCGGTGGCGCCGGCGCGACAGGGGCCGCCCGCGATGCAGCCAGCGCGGACACCGGCCAATCCTCGGCTTTCCATTCGACCAGGAAGGCGCGGATCGGGCGCTCGATGTTCTTGAGCGCGAGCTCGCCCAGCGCGCGCAGGCTCGCGTTGAGCCGGTTCTGGACGGCCTCGCGGATCGCGCGCGACACGACGATTCCGCCCGGCGGCGCTTCGGCCTCCAGCCGGGCAGCCACGTTCACGCTGTCGCCGTAGAGATCGTCGCCGTCGACGATCAGGTCGCCCAGGTGCAGGCCGATGCGGAACACGATGCGCGCCTCTTCGGGCGCGTCCCGGTTGGCGTCGGCCATGGCCTGCTGGAACTCGATCGCCGCCCGCAACGCATCGACGGCGCTGCCGAACTCCGCCAGTGCGCCGTCGCCGGTCAGCTTCACGAGGCGGCCGCCGTTGCGCGCGAGCGCCGGCTCCAGCCGTTCGCTCTGGTGCAGTTTCAGGCGCGCGACGGTACCGCTCTCGTCCCGGCCCATCAGCCGGGAGAAGCCCACCGCGTCGGCGGCGAGAATCGCCGCCAGCCTGCGCACCTCACGCGCCAAAAGAGTTCTCCCCGCAAACGAGGCGGGATCGTAGGCGCCAGCAGCGGCGCGGGCAACGGGCCGTCGCGACTTCAGAGCGCGCGCAGCACCTCGTCGGTATGCTCGCCGAGCTTGGGCGCGGAGCGCGGCGAGGTCGGCCGCACGCGGTCGAAGGCGATCGGCAGGCCGACGACCCTGGGCCCGGTCGCTTCGCGCGGACGGGCGGGCAGCTGCTGGGCGAGCTTCGACGCGGCGAACTGCTCGCTGTCGGCGACCTCGCCGATGTCGTTGACCGGCGCGCACGGCACGCCCACGGCTTCCATCTCGGCGATCCACTGGGCGCGCGGCTTCGTCTTGAGCGCCACGGCGATCATCGGCAGCAGCTCGGTCTTGTGCGCGACCCTCTGTGCGCTCCTGGCGAACTTCGGATCGGTCGCCCACTCGGGCCGGCCCAGCACCTGGGCGCAGCGCGCCCACAGCCGGTCGTTGCCCGGCGCCAGGCAGAGCGGAAGGTCGGCCGTGTCGAAGGTCTGGTAGGGCACGATCACCGTGCCGCCGGTGCCGTGGCGCTTGGCGATCGTGCCGTTGGCGAGATAGGAATTGACCGAGCCCTCGACCCAGTGGACGGCGCTGTCGAACAGCGAGGTGTCGACCAGGCAGCCTTTGCCGGTCTTGTCCCTCATGCGCAGCGCCGCCAGGGCTCCGATCGTGCAGAACATGCCGGTCGCCTTGTCGTTGATCGACGCGCCGCAGAAGGTCGGCGGGTCCTCCGGCCGGCCGGTGATGCTCATCATGCCGCCGTAGGCCTGCAGCAGCGGATCGAAGCCGGGCTTCATCTTGAGGGGTCCCTCGTAGCCGAAGGCCCAGATCGAGCAGTAGATCAGCCGCGGGTGGCGCTTCAGCATGGCTTCAGGGCCGATGCCGATCTCGTCGACGACGCCGGGCCGCAGATTCTGGATCAGTATGTCGGCGGTGGCGCAGAGCTTGTTCAGCTTCTCGACGTCGCCCGCGTCCTTGAGGTCGAGTGCCACCGAGCGCTTGTTGCGGTTCTGCGAATAGAAATAGAGCGAGGTCACGCCATCGGGTCCGAACGGAGGGCCCCAGATGCGCGCGTCGTCGCCGCCGTCGGGCTTCTCGATCTTGATCACGTCGGCGCCCATGTCGGCCATCAGCACGCCCGCCAGCGGCCCGGCCAGCGCCTGGCCCACTTCGATGACGCGGATTCCGTCGAGAGGGAGGGGCATGGTGCTGGGGTCCTTGGGCTGTCGGGCGGAGATGTGCCAGCATAGAGCAGTCGCGGGCCGCCGTTGATAGAATGACCGCAGAGGATCGCATCATGAAATTCGCAGTGACCGTCGCCCCGCGCATCTCGGACTGGCGGCTGCTCGTCGATCTCGAGGCGATGGGCTACGACGCGGCCTGGGCCGCGGACTCCCAGATGCTCTACTCCGACGCCTACGCGGTGCTCGCCCTGGCGGCGGCCAACACCTCGCGCATCAGGCTGGGCACCGGCGTGTCGGTGGCGTCGGTGCGGCTGGCGCCGGTGACCGCCCATTCGATCGCCTCGATCAACCAGCTGGCGCCCGGCCGCGTCTTCATCGGCATGGGCACCGGCCACACCGCCATGCGCGTGATGGGGCAGGATCCGATGAAGGCCGGGGCCTTCCGCGAGTACCTGCGCGTGCTGCGGGCGCTGCTGCACGGCGAGGAGGTCGACTACGCGCCCGATCCCGCGCAGCACGAGCGTCGCGCCATCCGGTTCCTGCATCCCGACGACGGATTCATCGACGTGGCCCATCCGGTGCCGATCTATGTCGCCGCCGACGGGCCGCTGGCGCTCAAGGCGGCCGGTGCCTACGGCGACGGCCGCGTGTGCTCGCACAACCAGACGAAAGCGCGGCTGCAGCAGAGCCTCGAGGCCATGCGACAGGGCGCCGCCGCCGTCGGCCGCACCTTCCCGGCGGATTTCCACACCGCCGCGCTGGGCTACGCCTGCGTGCTGAAGCCCGGCGAGAGCATGACCTCGGACCGCGTCATCGACGAGATCGGCTCGATGGCGGCGGCGACGCTGCATTATTGGTGGGAGCTCTACCAGAAGAACGGCGACACCAGCACCGTGGCCGGGCGCTGCCGCGGCCTGTGGGAGGAGTATCTCGCCTTCACCGGGAAGATGGAGACGCCGCTCGAGCGCCGCTACCAGCAGGTCCACCTCGGCCACTGCGCCTTCCTGCCGCCCGAGGAACGCCATTTCATCACCGAGGATCTGATCCGGGCCACCGGCGGGCTGGTCGGCACGCCCGACGAGATCATCGCCATGTTGCGCGAGCGCGAGGCGATGGGCTTGAGCGAGATCACGCTCCTGCCGGCGATGGCCCACGCACGCGCCAACCTCAAGGACTTCGCCGAGCAGGTGATCCGGCGGTACTAGATGGCTTTCCTCGCCCGTCTCGAGGGAGGAAAGTGAATGACCGCTACTCGATCACCTGGTCGGCGCGGGCGAGCAGCAGCGGCGGGAAGGTGAGGCCGAGCGCGGCGGCGGCCTTGAGGTTGACGGCGAAGACGTAGCGCGCCGGCTGCTCGAACGGCAGGTCGGCGGGCCGGGCGCCCTTGAACAGGCGGTCGGCGAAGCCGGCCACGATCTCCAGCGACTCCTTGAGGTCGGGCCCATAGGACATCAGCCCGCCGTCGTGCACCATCACGTCATATTCGTAGATCGCTGGCAGGCGCTTGGCGGCGGCATAGTCGAACACGCGCTTGCGGTTGAGGACGGTGAGCGAGTCGGAGACCATCAGGATCGCATCGGGCGGCGCGCGGTCCATCGCCTCGAACACGCCGTTGAAGTCGTCGGGCTCGCGCACGCCCAGCGCCTGGACGGCGATGCCGAGTGACTGCGCGGCTTTGGCCGAGGCGTCGTAGCGCTGCGACATGCCGAGGTCGTCGCGGTTCCACAGCATCGCCACGCGGCCGAGCTTGGGCAGCAGTTCCTTCAGGATCGACAGGCGCTTGACCGAGAGCGTCGCGGAATCGTCGGAGATGCCGGTGACCGCGCCGCCCGGCCGGGCCAGGCTGTCGATCAGGCCGGTCGCCACCGGGTCGCCGGCGCCCCAGGCCACGATGGTCGGCACGCCGGCGGTCTTGCCCGCCAACGCCGGCGGATAGCCCACCGTCATGACGGCGTCGACGCCGGCCGTCTTGAACTCCGCCATGAGCGGCGTCAGCCGGGAGAGCTGGCCACCCGCGCCGCGCGGCTCGTAGGCGAGGTTGCGGCCCAGCACGTAGCCGCGCTGGGCCAGCGCATTGAGCATGATCTTCGCCGGAGGGCTGTCGGCCACCATCGGCGGTCCCGGGGTCAGGCTTCCGAGGCGGAACACCTTGCCCGGCGCCTGCGCGGCTGCCGGGCGCGTCCCGGCGATCGCGGGGACGCCCAATGCCGATGTCAGTGCCGCGATCAGCGTGCGGCGCTCGATGACGTGTTTGCGGACCAACTGGACGCCCCCTTCAATTCGAGGCGGGATCGTAGGCGGCGGCCGCCCGCGAGTCCAAGATGTCGCGGTGGCGTGGCTGGCGGTCTTTGGCTAGGATCGCAGCGCTGCGAAGCGTCGGGACACTGCTGCCCGTATCGGCCGCACTGCCCCACATAAAAACAGTAAGCAAAATCAGTCAGCGTTCAGTCGCGTGCACAAGCGTTCCTTAACAGGGAGAACGAGTGTCATGCCTTTCAATAACGTGTCTCGTCGTCGAGTCATGGCCGGGGGCGCTTCCCTCGGCCTCGTCGCTGCGCCGTTCGTGCGCAGCGCCAATGCAGCGGGCAGCCTGACCATCGGGCTCTGGGACCACTGGGTCCCGGGTGCCAACGATGTCCAGGCCACCATCATCAAGGAATGGGCGGAAAAAGAGAAAGTCGACGTCAAGGTCGACTTCATCACCAGCCAGGGCAACAAGCTCCTGCTCACGCTGTCGGTCGAAGCGCAGTCGCGCTCCGGCCACGACATCATGGAGTTCACCAACTGGGAAGTAGCGCAGTTCAACCAGGGCCTGGAACCCGTCGACGACGTCGTCAAGAACGTCGTGGCGCAGAACGGCCCGGTCGACTCCGCCGTCGAATATGTCGGCAAGTACGACGGCAAGTGGCTGGCCGTGCCGATGACGCGCGGCACCCTGCTGCTCGGCTGTTGTGCGCGCTTCGACCTGCTGAAGAAGCACGCCGGAGTCGACATCCAGGCGCTCTATCCGGCGGGCAAGCCGCCGGCGGCCGACAGCTGGACGTGGGACAACTTCCTCGTCGCGGCCGAGAAGTGCCAGAAGGGCGGCAACAGCTTCGGTCTGCCGCTCGGCAACACCACCGACACCAACCAGTGGGTCGGCGCGCTGTTCCTCGCCTATGGCGCGGACCTGATGGACGCCAAGGGCAATATCACGGTCAAGACCGACGCCGTGCGCCAGGTACTCGACTACGGCAAGAGGCTCGCCGCCTTCTGCCCGGCCGACGCCCAGGCGTGGGACGACGCGTCGAACAACAAGTACCTGCTTTCGGGCCAGGCTTCGCTGATCTTCAACCCGCCCAGCGCCTGGGCGGTCGGCAAGCGCGACGCGCCCCAGGTCGCCGAGAAGTGCTGGTTTGCCGGCTTTCCCAAGGGACCGAAGGGCCGGTTCAACCCGATCCTGCCGCGCTTCTATGGCCTGTGGAGCTTCTCCAAGAACAAGGCGGCGGGGCGGAAGCTGCTCGAATACCTCGCCTTGCGGCCGGCGGCCGAGCGGCAGGTCGCGGCCAGCCAGGGCTACGACATCCCGCCCTATCCGAAGTTCAACGACTTCAAGACCTGGGACGACGAGGGCCCGCCCAAGGGCGCGCTGTCGCACTATCCGATCAGGGGCGGCGACCAGAAGGCCGGCATCACCTGCTCGCCGGCGCCGCCGCTCATCGCCTCGCAGATCTGGGCGCAGGCGATCCAGTGCCAGATGATCGTCCGCCACATGAAGGGCGAGGCGGTCGACAAGACCCTCGATTGGGCGTCGCGCGAACTCGAAGGGTTCAAGCGCACCTGATCGCCACGGATCGGCGATAATCGGCGATGAGCCGGGCGCGGTCTTCGGGACCGCGCCCACTTCGCTTGACGTCGCGGCGCGTCAGCCCGGTTTGACGTTCGCGGCGTGGATCACCTTGGCCCATTTCGCCGTCTCGGCGGCGAGGAGGCCACCGAACTCGGCCGGCGTCATCGGCATGGGCACGCCGCCCAGGTCGACGATGCGCCGGGCGAGCTTGGCATCGGCAAGTGCCACGCCAATCCCTTTGTTGAGCCGCGCCACGATCTCGCGGGACGTCGCCGCCGGTGCGCCGACGCCTGCGAACGCGCTGGTCTCGAAGCCGGGCAGGGTGTCGGCGATCGGCGGGACGCCGGGCAGCAGGTCGAGCCGCGTGGGCGTCGACACGCCCAGCGCGCGCAGGCGGCCGCCACGGATGTGGTCGATCGACGACGGCAGGTTGTCGAACATGACCTGGACCTGGCCGCCCAGCAGGTCGGCCAGCGCCAGCGGCGCGCCGCGATAGGGCACGTGCTGCATGTCGATGCCGGCCATCATCTTGAACAGCTCGCCGGTGACGTGCGCCACCGAGCCGGTGCCGGCCGACCCGAAGTTGATCTTTCCCGGCCGGGCCTTGGCATAGGCGATGAACTCGGCCACCGAGCGCGCCGGGAACGCCGGATTGACCTCCATCACCTGGTAGACGCGATAGACGCCGGCGACGGCGGCGAAGTCGCGCAGCAGGTCGAAGCCCAACTTGTCATAGAGCGTGCTGTTGATCGGGTTGTTGGCGCCGATCATCAGCAGCGTGTAGCCGTCGGCCGGCGCACGCGCGACCATCTCGGCCGCGATGTTGCCGCCGACGCCCGGCCGATTGTCGACGATGAACTGCTGGCCGAGCTGCTCCGACAGCGACTGCGCGATCAGGCGCGCCAGGATGTCGATCGCTTGCCCGGCGGCAAAGCCCACGACCAGGCGCACGGGCTGCGCCGGCCAGGCTTGTGCCCGCGCCGGTCCGATCGCCACGGCGGGCGCCGCGACAAGGCTCGCGGCCAGGGCGTGGAATTTCCTGCGGGACAGTTTCATCGGCGCCATCCGATCGCCGGCGAGGGCCGGTCGGCCGAGCCTAGCGGGCGCGCGCCGCCCTGTCATGGCGGGCGGCGGCGAAAGAAGGTCCAGGGGTCGCGCATGAAGGCCTGCCGCGCGTCGGCCTGGGCGGCGGGGGCGGCGAGCGGGACGGCGGCGCGGCGCTGGAAGATCATGTCGCGGCGCACATCGGTCGTGTTGGCCGAGGTGCCGTGCGCGAGAAAGCTGTGCGCCACGACGATGTCACCGGCCCTCAGCCGCGGCACGACCATGTGCGCATCGGTGAGGAAGCGCTTCTGGCCCGCGACCTTGACGTTGCCCCAGTGCACCGATGCGTCCATCGCCTGCTCGCGGAACAGGGCGGCGAATTTTTCGTGGCTGCCCGGCAGGACATGGAAGCCGCCGACCGTGTCGGCAGCGACGTCGGTCAGGGCCACGCCGAACAGGATGTTGAATGCCGCGAGCGCGGGGCCGAGGCCGCCGTCGATGTGGAAGTGCCGCCCGACGATGCCGGCGGTGCGGAAGCCGGGCATCGTCGAGGCGAACTGGATGCGGTCGGGCGACTGCACGCTGTCGAGGATCTCGAGCGCCAGCGGATCGAGCACGTCGGTCGCGATGGCGAGGAAGTCGGGATGGGTGCAGTTCTTGATCTCGCGCCACAGCTCGTTCTTCGAGCGCTCCCAACCCTCGGGATGCTGCGCGACCAGTCCGTCGGCGGCGGCCTGCGCCGCGCGCAGAAGTCCACCGTCGATCGCGCCGGAGACGATCGTGTAGCCCTGCCCGGCAAGCTCGTCCCAATGGGTCGCCGTGAACGCCATTGGGGAAGTTTACACCTAGGTGCCGCCGGCGCGCTTGGGATTCAGGGCGATGGTGAAGGTGAGCCAGGCGTTCCAGCCGTCGCTGCGGTTGACGGCGGCGAACTCGCGGTAGGCCTTGAGGTTCACATAGGCCTGCCGCCCGCCCAGCTCGAGGATGTAGCCGGCCTGCGGGCCGACGGCGGCGATGCCCGAGCGGAAGCCGCCCTGGATCGGCAGCGCGCCGCTGTCGTCGCCGACCTGCTGGTAGACGTAGCCCACCAGCCCGACGTGAACGTGTTCCGACAGGAACTGCGAGGCGCCCCAGTCGAGATGCAGGTCGGCGCCGTTCTGGTAGTTGGTCGTCGGGTTGGCGAAATTGTAGGTGACGCCGGCGACGGCGGAGAATTCGCGGCCGTTTTCGGTATTGAGGTAGGTGTAGCCCGCGCCGCCGTCGAGCACGGTGTGTCCGATGCCGAGGTTGGACAGGCGATTGGCGTCATACGAGCCGACCGGCACGTCGCTCATCGTGTAGGCGAGGAAATTGTGGTTTCCGCTGTTCCAGCGCAGCGCCGCCATCGGATAGAAGTCGCCGAAGTCCGTCACGCTGTCGCCGTAGGTGGCGGCGGCGAAGAAGGGGAAGGGCCCGACCGTGCCGCTCACCTGCGCGGAGCTGTCGACGCGGCTGTAGCCGTACACAAGGGTCGCGCGCAGCGTGAGCTGGCCGCCCAGCACCGGCTGCTCGAACGTATAGCTCGGCCCGCCGAGGAACAGCTCGGCGTGCTCGTCGAGCGAGGCCGAGACGTTGGCGTTCAGGGTCGCGGTGTAGGGGCCGACGCCGACCTGCCGTGAGAATGCCGTGGCGCCGTCGGCGTGCAAGGTCTGGTGCAGGATGCTCGTGGTCAGGCTCCAGCCGGCGGGCAGGGGCACGGCGGCCAGGCTGCCGAACGTGCCGGGCACCCAGAAGCTCACGCCGTTCTCATCGGCGGCTGCGGGGTGCGCGCCCGTCAGTGCCGCCGCCGCGGCAAGCGCCAGGGTCCAGCGCGCGCCGGCCGCGGCGGTTGAATTCGAGATGACGGACCTCCCCAAATCGGCTTCCCCGGCCGACGGCGGCATGGTGCGGGATTTCCGGGTCGATTGCACGCGGGTTGATCGCGCGCCGCCCATGGCCCGCTCCCCGGCCGCGTGCAAGGATACGCCGGGGTTTCGGGGGAGAACGGCGAATGTCGGCGCAGGATTGGCTGGGCGCGGGGAGTGGCCTTGCCTGGTCGTTCACCTACGTGATGATCATCTACATCTCCGTGCGGCACAAAACCTATGCGATGCCGATGCTCGCGATGGTGACGAACCTGAGCTGGGAATTCCTGTTCACCTTCGTCTACCCGATGGTCGGCGGCATGGTGCAGGAAGTCGTCAACGTCGCCTGGCTCGCCCTCGACGCGGTGATCGTCGTCACCTTCCTCCGCTTCTGGCGCTCCGATTTCCCGGCCACGCTGCAGGCCTGGCTGTGGCCGGTCCTGCTGGGCAGCTTCGTCTTCGTCGTGCCGCTGCTGGTGACGACCGTGAAGCTGTTCGGCCAGGACTACGGCTCGGCCTACACCGCCTTCGGCGACAACCTGATGATGTCGGTGCTGTTCCTGACGATGTTGCTGCGCCGCGGCACCACGCGCGGGCAGAGCGTCTGGATCGCCGGCGGCAAGCTCGTCGGCACCGCCTTGGCCTCGGTGGCGCAGTATCTGTACGATCCGCGGACCGTCGTGCTGAACGTCATGTACGTCGAGATCTTCATCCTCGACGCGCTTTATCTCCATCTGGTGCTGAAAGCGCCGCGCTGGGAGCCTGGATCCGACCGGTAGACTCGTCTCACCTCGGCCCGGCGTGCTATCCTGGCAGCCAAGTTCCGCTCCAAGAGGCAACCCCGAGGAGACCCACCATGCCCGATACCAACACGCTGTCGTCCACCGCCTCGATGTCCGAGCGCGCCGATGCGCTGGAAGACAAGATGGCGCGCGATCTCGACCTCATCGTCATCAAGTCGCGGCTGCACATGTGGGCGGAGGGCGATCTCGGCCCGTCGCCGAACGCCGGCCTGCTGAAGCGCGACAATCCCAACGCCACCGTCATGATGGGCGACGATCCGCGCCTGCCGAAGATGCCGGAGAAGCCGACCCTGGTCGATTTCTTCCGCCATCGCTTCGGGCCGGCGATGCACCTGCTGCAGAGCGCCCATCACGCGCGCAAGAACGGCCTGCCGGAGAAGCTCGTGCTCGCCTGCCTGCTGCACGACATCGCCGTCGTCGGCTTCATCCGCGGCGACCACGGCTACTGGGGCGCGCAGCTCATCGAGCCCTATGTCGACGAGGAAGTGACCTGGGCGATCCGCGCCCACCAGGTGCTGCGCTTCTATCCCGACGAATCGGTCGGCTACGAGTATCCCGCAGCCTACGTCGCGCTGTTCGGCGAGGACTACAAGGTCGATCCGTACATCGAGGAAGACTACAAGCGGATGCGGAACCACAAGTGGTACATGTCGAGCCGTCTCATCACGATGAACGACATCTACTCGTTCGATCCCAACCTGCATGTCGAGCTCGACGAGTTCGTCGACATCATCGGCCGCAACTTCCGCCAGCCCGAGCAGGGGCTGGGCTACGACAACAGCCCCACCGCGCACATGTGGCGCGCCATGATCCGCCCGTCAAAGTACCTTTAGGATGGCCCCCAAGCGGACGGCCCCCAGGATGCCGGCGCCGAAGGTGCCGGCGCCCATGCCGGCAGTGATCGACCATTCGAGGATGCTGGCGATCATCGGTGTCTGCGACGACACCGCGAAGCTTCACAACTGGATCGAGAACGCCGGCAAGAAGCGCGAGCCGATCATCGGCAACGCGGCGTTCCGGCGGCTGGTGTCGATCTCTCCCGCCGAGGAGAAGGGCACGGTCGAGCACGATTTCTGGCAGTCGATCTACGCGCTGGAACTCGTGCTGTCGGCGGAGAACAAGAAGACGACCCGGCTCAGCCGCACGCGGCAGAAGTTCAAGCGGGTCGAGGTCGTGCAGACGCTGAAGGACCTCGCCATGAGCAAGAAGCCGTCCGCCGGCTTCGCCATGCTTCTGGACCGCGACATGCCGGAACTCACCGCCGAGGCCGTCGTGCTGCGCCACGGCGTCGTCTTCGACGAGGTCGTTCAATCGGCCGCGCGCGAGCGGCTCTCGGGCGCGGGCGTCGACGTGAGCACGCTGCCGACGGTTCCTTCCCTCTAGTCTTTCCTTCTCCGAGGCGGGGAAGGGAACAAGACCCTAGCCGCGGCCGGCGAAGGCGGGGAGGCGGTGGGCGGTCACGGCCGGGGCCGGGCCGTCGAAGCGCTCGATCTCCACCAGGCAGGTCTGGGCGATGCAGCCCTGGGACAGCTTCGAAGCGCCGATGTCGAGCGTCAGCGCGTTGGGATTGCCGTGCTTCTCGAGCGGCCGGTTGGAGCCCCGGTCGGCCGGATCGAACCACGCGCCGGTCGACAGGCGCACGACGCCGCGGCGGATGCGGTCGCTCAGCCGCGCGGCGGCCAGGCACGCGCCGCGATCGTTGAACACGCGCAGCAGGTCGCCGTCGGCGATGCCGCGCGCGCGCGCGTCGTCGGGGTGCAGGGTGATCGGCTGGCGGCCCTTCACCTTGGTCGATTTTGAATGCGGGCTGTGGTCGAGCTGGCTGTGCAGCTTGTCGGCCGGCTGGTCCGACAGCATGTGCAGCGGGAAACGCTCCGCGGTCTTGGAGCCCAGCCATTCGATCGGCTCGAGCCAGGTGACGTGACCCGGGCAGTCGTCGTAGCCGAACGAGGCGATCTTCTCCGAGAAGATCTCGATCTTGCCCGACGGGGTCTTGAGGCGGTTGGTCTCCGGATCGGCGCGGAAGGCGGCCAGCATGACGGGTTCGCTTTGCGTGCTGTGGGCCTCGGCGATGCCGGCCTCCCAGAATTCCTCGAACGGCGGCAGGGTGACGCCGGCCTGCGCCGACTTCTCGCGCGACTGGGCATACAGGTGCCTCATCCACTCCATCGGCGTGCGGCCCTCGGTGTAGCGGTCGCCGTGGCCGAGGCGCTTGGCCAGCTCGGTGAAGATCCAGTAGTCGTCCTTCGATTCGCCGATCGGCTCGCGCGCCTTCTTCATGGCGATGATGAAGGGCTCGCGCGTGCCATAGCCGATGTCGTCGCGCTCGAGGCTGGTGGTGGCGGGCAGCACGACGTCGGCCATGCGCGCGGCCGGCGTCCAGAACTGCTCGTGAAACACGATCGTGTCGGGCTTGCGCCAGGCGATCATCAGGCGGTTGAGGTCCTGGTGATGGTGGAAGGGATTGCCGCCCGCCCAATAGATCAGCTTGATGTCGGGGTAGGTGATGACATGGCCGTTGTAGGTCGTCTTGCCGCCCGGGCTCAGCAGCATGTCGGTGATGCGCGCGACCGGGATGAAATCGGGCACCGCGTTCGCGCCCTGTGGCAGGGTCGGCCCGGAATAGCGCGGGCCACCGCTGCCCATCAGGTTGACCGGGCCGTAGCCGACGCCGAAGCCGCCGCCCGGCAGGCCGACCTGGCCCAGCATGCAGGCCAGCGTGACCAGCCCCCAGAACGGCTGCTCGCCGTGGTGCGAGCGCTGCAGCGACCAGCCGATCGAAACCATCGTTCGCGTCGCCGCCATCTCGCGCGCCAGCGAGGCGATGCGCACGGCCGAGATGCCGGTGATCTTCTCCGCCCACTCCGGCGTCTTGTCGGCCAGATAGGGCACGAGCCTGTCGAAGCCCACGGTGCAGCGGTCGAGGAAGGCACGGTCGTAGAGCTTCTCGACCAGCAGGACGTGGCACAGCGCCAGCATCATGGCGGCGTCGGTGTTGGGCCGGATGGCCAGCCACTCGACGTCACCGCCGGTGTCGAGGTCCTCGGCCGTCGGCGTCACGTTGACGAAGCGCACGCCGGCGTCGCGCATGCCGTAGAGGCCGCCCTTGACGTGGTGGAGCGTGGCGCCGCCGGCGTTGATCTGGCTGTTCTTGCGCGGCACGCCGCCGAAGGTGACGAAGAGCTTGCAGTGCTCGGCCAGCACGTTCCAGCTGGTATGCTGCGCCATCAGCTCTTCCATCGGCGCCACGATGTGCGGCATCAGCACGCGCGCGGCGCCGAGGCTGTAGCTGTCGGCATGGCGCACGTAGCCGCCGACCGAGTTCAGGAAACGATGGACCTGGCTCTGGGCGTGGTGGAAGCGGCCGGCGCTCGACCAGCCATAGGAGCCGCCGAAGATCGACCGGTTGGAATGCTTCTCCTTTACGCGCGCGAGTTCCCGGGCGACGAGATCGAGCGCCTCGTCCCACGACACCTCGACGAACGGCTCCTGGCCGCGCTTCTCCGGCGCGCTGCCGGGGCCGTGCTCGAGCCAGCTCTTGCGCACCGCGGGGCGCAGCACGCGCAGCCGGCTCACTTCATCCGACAGCATGTGCAGGCCGATCGGCGAGGGATCGGGGTCGCGCGAGAACGGGTGCAGCTTCACCGCCTTGCCGTCCTCGTCGTATTCGACTTCGTAGGTGCCCCAGTGGGCGGCGGTGTAGGTACGCTGGTGGGTCATGGGTGCTTCACGCGGCCTGGTTACGCCGATTTGGCGATGGCGAGGAACGAGTCGACGTCGGCGGGATCGGTGTCGAAGGCCGTGACCAGCCGGAAGGCGCGCTCGCCGGGCCGGTCGGACGGCCAGGGATGGTACTGCGCCCCGGCGTCCTGCAGAGCATCGTGCATGTGGGCGGGCAGGACAACGAAGATCTCGTTGGCGTCGACCGGATAGAGCAGCGACGTGCCCTTGAACGTCGTCAGCCCCGCGACCAGCCGCCGCGCCATGGCGTTGGCGTGGCGCGCGTTGGCCAGCCACAGCCCGTCGGCGAAATAGGCGTCGAGCTGCGACGACAGCAGCCGCATCTTGGAGAGCAGGTGGCCGCCCCGCTTGCGGCGGAACTCGAACTCGCGCGCCAGGCCGGTGTCGAAGAAGACCACGACCTCCGCGCCCATCGCGCCGTTCTTGGTGGCGCCGAGGCTGAGCACGTCGACGCCGGCCTTCCACGACAGCTCTGCGGGCGTGCAGCCGACGAACGACAGGGCGTTGGCGAAGCGTGCGCCGTCCATGTGCAGCTTGAGCTTGTGGCGATGCGTCGAGGTGGCGATCGCGGCGATTTCCTCGGGCGCGTAGGCCGCGCCGCACTCGGTCGCCTGCGTGATCGACACGGCCGACGGCTGCGGATGATGCACGACGCCGTAGACCGGCTCGGCGAGCGCCTTGGCGAGCTTCTTCGGATCGATCTTGCCGGCGGCGCCCTCGATCGGCTCGAGCTTGGCGCCGGTGTAGAATTCCGGTGCGTTGGCCTCGTCGACGGCGATGTGCGCGGTCGGATGGCAGTAGATCGAGCCCCACGGCGGCGTGCAGCACGCCAGCGCCAGCACGTTGGCGGCCGTGCCGGTCGCCACCGGATAAGCGCACAGTTCGGGCCGCTCGAAGATATCGCGCAGCCGGTCCTCGACCTTCTGCGTCCACGGGTCGGCGCCATAGGAATGCACGGAGCCGGCAGTGAAGGCGCGGCCGACGGCCTCGATGATGGCCGGATGGGCGCCGGTCTCGTTGTCGCTGCGGAAGTTCATCAACGGGCGGCTCCAGGCGGGAATTCGACGGTGCCGAGCAGGGCGCCGGTACGAGGATCGATGATGTAGGCGGTGGACTGGCCGTCGGCGGTCTTCACATGCACGACCAGGCGGTCGGCCACGGATTCCATGGACAGGACCTGCGCGCCCGAGGGCAGGGCGACGCGCTGGGAGAAGGCCTTGATGGCGGCTGGCGAGCGCATGCCGCCCGGGCTAGACATGCGGCGGGCGATCTCGGCGGCGACGACGACGAAGCCCGCCACGATCAGCAGGCCCATCACGATGACCAGCACCTTCAGCCAAAGGGGTGCGTGGGCCTTGGAAGGCGAGGCCTGAACTGGGGACGCCACGAGAACTCCATGAAAGACAGATGAGCGACGCCGGCCGCCACCTCGTTACCATCGACGCAAGCACTGCCGGCGAACGGCTCGACCGCGCGCTGACGATGGCCCTGCCGGCCCTCACGCGCAGCCGCGTGAAAGCCCTGATCGAAAGCCGCCGTGTGACGCTGGCCGGCCCGTTGAGCGAGCCTGGAAAGACAGTAGAAGAGCCGTCCCGCAAGGTCAAAATCGGCCAGCAGTTCGTCGTCGACATTCCCGAGCCGGAAGCAGCCGAGCCGGCGGCCCAGGCGCTCGATCTCGACATCCTCTATGAAGACACGGACCTGCTGGTGGTGAACAAGCCGGCCGGGCTCGTCGTCCATCCCGCGCCGGGCAATCCCGACCACACGCTGGTCAACGCGCTGATCGCGCACTGCGGTGACAGCCTGTCGGGCATCGGCGGCGTGCGCCGGCCGGGCATCGTCCATCGCCTCGACAAGGACACCTCGGGCGTCATGGTCGTGGCCAAGAACGACGCCACGCACCACGGGCTATCCAAGCTGTTCGCCGCCCACGATCTCACGCGCGTCTACCGGGCGCTGGTCTGGGGCGGGCCGATGGCCAAGTCGGGCACGATCGAAGGGGCGATCGCCCGCCATCCGGTCGACCGCAAGCGCATGGCGGTTCGCAAGTCCGGCGGCCGGCACGCGATCACCGAATACTGGCTGGAGAAGCGCTTCGGACCGCCGGTCAGGCCGGTCGCCAGCCTGATGGGGGCCAAGCTCGGCACCGGCCGCACCCATCAGGTCAGGGTGCACCTCGCCCATATCGGCTGCCCGGTGGTCGGCGATCCGGTGTACGGCCGCAGACGGAACGGCACTGGACCGGAGTCGTTGAAATCATTCAAGCGACAGGCGCTGCACGCAGCGGTCCTGGAATTTATCCACCCGAGGACCCGGAAAGAGCTGCGCTTTGCCACAGAATTGCCTCAGGACTTCCAGATGCTCGTCGATGAACTGAACGGCGTTAAGTAATGCCCTCAATACCTGAGGGGATTAGTAGGTTTTTCTTGACCCCCTGGCGATCCGGCAATTAGAGTCGGGTTTAGCAGTCGGTGGGCGAGAGTGCTAAACGCTCGTTCACCAGGAAAGGGGGACCCCCAAATGGCTACCGCAACAACCGCCCGTCTTCCCGCCCTCTCGTCGAACCTGTCGCCGGAGGGCAACCTCAGTCGCTACCTCAGCGACATCCGGAAGTTTCCGCTCCTGGAGCCGCAGGAAGAATTCATGCTGGCCAAGCGCTGGCGCGAGCACGGCGACTCCAAGGCCGCCCACCAGCTCGTCACCAGTCATCTGCGCCTCGTCGCCAAGATCGCCATGGGCTATCGCGGCTACGGCCTGCCGGTCGCCGAGCTGATCTCCGAAGGCAACGTCGGCATGATGCAGGCGGTGAAGCGCTTCGATCCGGACCGCGGCTTCCGTCTCGCCACCTATGCCATGTGGTGGATCCGCGCCTCGATCCAGGAATACATCCTGCACAGCTGGTCGCTGGTGAAGATGGGCACGACGGCGGCGCAGAAGAAGCTGTTCTTCAACCTGCGCAAGCTCAAGGGCCAGATGCAGGCGATTGAAGAGGGCGATCTCAGCCCCGAGAACGTGACCAAGATCGCCACGCGCCTCGGTGTGCCGGAAGAGGAGGTGGTGAACATGAACCGCCGCCTCGCCGCGCCCGACAGCTCGCTCAACGCCTCGGTGAAGGCCGAGGGCGACATGGAGTGGCAGGACTGGCTGGTCGACGATACGCCCAACCAGGAAGTCCGCCTCGGCGACAGCCAGGAGATGGGCCAGCGCAAGCAGATGCTGGCCGGTGCGCTGAAGCAGCTGACCGATCGTGAGCGCCACATCATCGTCGAGCGGCGCCTGACCGACGAACCCAAGACGCTCGAGGATTTGTCGGCCAAATACGGCATCAGCCGCGAGCGCGTGCGCCAGATCGAGGTGCGCGCCTTCGACAAGCTGCAGAAGGCGATGAAGAACATGGTGGTCGAAGCCGCCACCGAGAACTCCCGCAAGGTCGACGCCCACGCCGCGCGCTGAGGTCGCGGCCATCGCCGGGGGCGCGCCACTCCAGAGGCGCGTCTTCCGGCGTTGAGCCCGCCATGACCTCCGCCATCGCGCGTTCCCCCGGGACGGCGGGACAGTCGGAAAATAGGGCGAGGGATGAGGCTTTCTGGGCCTTCCGGGCCCTTTTCGGCCGGGGGGCGGTCCTATAT
>Ga0070680_100000563_pt1 | contig 25387 bp, 21 predicted proteins | sample KBSC73BmetaG_FD_64672 | JGI IMG/M metagenome (GOLD analysis project Ga0070680, IMG submission 64672) | Corn rhizosphere microbial communities from Kellogg Biological Station, Michigan, USA - KBS C7-3B metaG | ecosystem: Host-associated > Plants > Roots > Rhizosphere | place: USA: Michigan...
CACGCTTGCGAGTGCGCTGCCGGCCACGGTGCAGGGGAGCGCATTGGAAAAGAGCTGCGGCCTGGCCCGCTGGGTGAGATAGTCGCACACCGATTCGGACGCAGCCACGAACCCGCCGGCCGCACCGCCCAGGGCCTTGCCCAGCGTCGAGGTGATGACATCCACCTGGCCATGCATGCCGAAATGCTCGGCAGTGCCCCGGCCATTGGCACCCAGCACGCCTGTGGCGTGCGAATCGTCCACCACCAGCACGGCGTCGTGCGCGCGGCAGATCTCCGCCAGGTCGGGCAAGGGGGCGATGGCGCCTTCCATGGAAAAGACACCGTCGGTGATCACCATGCGGGTGCGCCGGTCCTTGTGCGCCGTCAGCAACTCGCGCAGGTGCGCCAGGTCGCCGTGGCGGTACACCGCCGATTGACACTTTGTGATGGCCTTGGCCAGCCGGACGCCGTCAATGATGGACGCGTGGTTGAGCTGATCACTGATGACGATATCGTCCTCACCGAGCAACGACGCGGGCAGTGCCTCGTTGGCATTCCAGCAGCTCACAAAGCTGAGACTCGCGGCGGTGCCGACCAGCCTGGCTAGCGCGGCCTCGAGGTCGCGATGAATGTCGAACGTGCCACAGATGAACCGAACCGAGGCCGTGCCCGCGCCATACCGCTCCAGCGCTGCCTGCCCTGCCTGCACCACCGACGGCTCATTGCTGAGGCCCAGGTAGTTGTTGGAAGAAAGGATGATGACCTCGCCCCGGCCTTCCATCTGCACGCGCGGCCCCTGGGGGCTGGTGAGGTAGTTGAGCTGCTTGTACACGCCATCGGCCCGGAACTGGTCCAGTTCGGCCGAGATGCGCTGATCGAGGCTTGTGCTCATGCGCCGATCTCCAGAATCACCTTGCCGGCCTGGCCATCCTTGATCACCTGAATGGCGTCAGCCATGCGGTCGAGGGGGAAGCGGTGGGTGATGACAGGGCGCGGGTCCAGCTGACCCGACGCGAGAAAGCGCCGCATCACATCCCACGTGTCATACATGCGCCGGCCGGTCACGCCATAGAGCGTCAGGCCCTTGAAGATCACGTCCCGCGCGAAATTCACTTCGGTCGCCCGGCTGGGTGTGCCCAGCAGGTTGATGCGGCCACCCAGGCGCGCCGCGGCGAACGCCGTGGCATGACCGGCAGGATGGCCGCTCATCTCGCACACGAGATCGGCGCCGTCGTCGCCGGTCAGCTCGTGCATGCGGGCGGGCACGTCGTCGGAGCGAGCATCGAGCGTCACGTGCGCGCCCATGGCGCGGGCCAGCTCCAGCCGCCGCGGATTGAGGTCGCTGGCCACCACCAGCGACGCGCCGGCGGCGCGCGCCACCCCCACCGCGAAACAGCCGATCGGCCCGCAGCCGATCACCAGCACCCGTCCGCCAGTGGCCATGCCGCCCTGCAGCACCGTATGAACGGCGTTGCCGGTGGGGTCCATGATGGCACCCACCTCGGCCGGGATGCCGTCAAGCTTCATGACGTTGGAGGCCGGCATCACGATGTACTCGGCAAAGGCACCATCCCGGTCCACGCCGATGATGGAGGTGCGGCGGCAGAGGTGGCTTTCTCCGATGCGGCATTGCAGGCAGTGGCCACACACCACGTGCCCTTCCGCGGTCACGAGGTCGCCCACGCTGAGCAGTCCCGCCGCTTGTGCCTCGCGCCCCAGCTGGGCCACCTCGCCGGCAAACTCGTGACCGATGACCACGGGAGGCCGGAGCCGGGCCGAGGCCCAGGCGTCCCACTCCCAGATGTGGACGTCGGTGCCACAGACACCAGCGTACTGAACGCGGATCAGTACGTCACTCGGGCCGCATGGCGGCACCGGGACGTCGCGGAGTTCCATTCCAGGGCCTGCCGAAAGCTTCACCAGGGCGCGCATGAATCCTCGTTGGAGAATGCCGATACTTGAGGGTCGCGCAAAATATAGGCGGTTCGGGAGCGATCGGAGCAGCAAGGCGGCTCCGGTGCGATGGACTATCGGGGGGTGAAAAAGAGTCCGTTCGAGGAGGAGTCCGCCAGCTGATAGCGCGAACGGAGCGTGGAATCGAGGACTGGATCCCAGCGCTCGCCGTTGAGCGCGCCCGCGTCAAGCTGGATCAGGGCAAAGTCACCGGACGAAATCCGATGGGCCAGCGCCGCGCGGTTCAGCCGGCCAGTGGTGAATCCCTGCTCGGCATTGAAGAGATCGGCCTCCTGCGGGACTCCGGCCCAGTAGCAGAGTGAAAGCGACTCGCACAAAACGGGGCCGCCCGCGCCCGCGATACGGCGGATGTCGGCCGGAGTGTCCTGGCGGGCTGCCGCGACCTGACCATCCACCCAGTGCCACTTGAGGGCGGTGAGGCCTGGCAGCAGCCCGATGGCCGGTGCGATGCAGAGCGCAATCGGAAGTACGGCCGCCATCCGGCTGAACGGGGTGCCGGCAGCTCGCTGGAGCGTGCGCACCGCTGTCACAGCCGCGATGATCACCCCGGGGATGAGCGTGTCGAAATAGATATTCTCGCGGACCCCTGCGCCGCCCGCGAGCGCCACGGCAAGCGGCAGCGACAGCAGCGCATAGAGCAGGACGAGCAGGTCAGGGCCGCGCCAGGCCCAGGTCCGAAGCGCCACGGCCACGCACGCCAACAGCAGCGCCAGTGGCAAGAGCCAGGTGGGAATACTTTCGGCTGCGGCGTATGCCGACCAGGTGCGTGACGCGAGCAGGCTGGCAAACACAACCTGCCCGTAGAGGAGTGCGAGTAGCCCGACCGCGGCTCCGGCGAGCGCTGCGCCACCCAGGGTCACGGACAGGCCTCGGCGCATGCCAGTGACCCAGGATGCGACGAGCAGGGCCACCGGCAGTGCCAGGAGATTGTGCTTTGTCAGGCCCGCGGCCAGCGCCAACACCAGCGCCCAGCCCACGGTCCGGCCGGAGTCCCAATGGCGCACGCAGAGGACCAGCGCCGTTGTCATCAGCGCGTGGGCCAGCATCTGCGGGTCGTCAATGCCGAAGTAGCGGCCGTAGAACACGCCGAACATGGCGGCAAACAGGGCGCCGCCATACCAGCCCGCCGTGCGCGAGCGGGCCAGGCTCGCCGTTGCAAGGCCGACATTCAGCACCACGACGGCAAAGCTGAGTATTGCCACGATTCGGCCGGCCATGACAAGGTCATGGGTGAAACGACCCAGGCCGGCAACGACGTAGAAGGAGAGCGGCGGATAGTTGTTCAGCAGGAGCCCGTCCACCGGCGGATACAGGGCTTGCCCCTGCAGCAGGCTCAGCGAATGGTACGCATTCCAGCCCTCGTTGTAGCTGAGCGGAATGCGAAAGAACGCGAGGAGGAGGCGATCCCCCAGAAAGGGGAGGGCCAGCAGGGCTGCGACCACGGTGCCGAGCACCAGTGGACGGTGCGCTTCGGGCTGGGGATCGGGTGCCGCCCCCCCGCTCACGCTGGGGCCGCCACGCCCAGAGGTTCGAGCCGGACAGCGCTCACCTTGAACTCGGCAATCTTGGCATAGGGATCCAGCGCCGGGTTGGTGAGGAGGTTGGCCGCTGCTTCCCGGAAGTGGAATGGGACGAACACCTGTCCGGGCGCCTGCCGGTCGGATGTGCGGGTGCCGATGAGCATGGAGCCGCGGCGGCTGGAGATCCGGACCGTATCGCCATCACGGATGCCGAGACGCACGGCGTCGGCTGGATTGATCTCCACGATCGGGACCGGCTCACGCGAGTCCAGCCCGACCGACCGGCGGCTCATGGTGCCGGTATGCCAGTGATACATCTGCCGGCCGGTGTTCATGATGAACGGGTATTCGTCATCCGGCAGCTCGGCGGGTGGCAGGTACTCGACGGCCACGAAGATTCCCTTGCCATCCGGGGTGGGGAATCGTTCGGCGAACAGAAAGGATGTGCCAGGGTGGCCAGCTGCCGGAACCGGATATTGAAGGCCTGGTCCGCGCAGGGCGCCGTAGGTGACGCCGCGCCACGACGGCGTGACCGAGGCGATTTCGCGCATCACGGCTTCCGGCGAATTCCAGGCGGTGGCCAGTCCCAGGCGGTTGCTGAGATCCGTGATGATGTCGAGATCGCCGCGCGCGTCTCCCGGCGGCGCGAGCGCCGCCTCGGACAGCTGGATTCTGCGCTCGGTGTTCACGAACGTGCCCTGCTTCTCCGCGAACGATGAGCCGGGCAGCACCACGTCAGCCCAGCGCGCGGTCTCGGTCAGAAATAGATCCTGTACCGCGAGGAACTCGAGGCCGCGGACCCAGCTTTCGGCATGGGAGATGTCGGGGTCGGAGATCACCGGGTTCTCGCCCATGATGAACAGCCCGCACACGCCGCTGCCGGGCTTGGTCATCTCCGTCACCATCAGTCCATCCTTGAGCGACAGGCTCTCGGCTGGCACGCCCCACGCCGCGGCATACTCGGCGCGGTTGGCCGGGCTGGTCACGGGGCGATAGTCGGTGTAGGCAAAGGGAATGGCGCCGACGTCACTGGCGCCCTGCACGTTGTTCTGGCCGCGAATCGGCATCATGGGGGCACCCCACCGGCCGATCATCCCGCAGCCCAGCAGCAGATTGAGGAGGCTCGCGACGATATCGGTGCCGGTAGCGTGCTGGGTCAGGCCCATGGCCCAGAGCGTCGCCGTGCGCGGACCGCGAGCATACAGCTCGGCAGCGCGGGCGATGGTTTCAGCGGGGATGCCGGTGATCCGGGCGCCCAGCTCGAGGGTGTACGGTTGCACCGCGGCCTTGACCGCATCGAACCCGGTGGTGCGGCTGGCGATGAATTCGCGCGCCTCCAGGCCGGAGGCAATGACGTGATGCAGCATGGTGTTGAACAGCGCCACGTCGCTGCCGGGCTGCATCTGCAGGTGGATGTCCGCCATGGCCGCCAGTTCCACCTTGCGGACGTCAGCCACGATCAGCCTGGCGCCGCGCCGCACGGCACGCTTGATCAGGGCACCGAAGACCGGGTGCGACTCGGTGGTGTTGGCGCCGGCAATGAAAATCACGTCCGATGCTTCCTCGATTTCCCGCATCGAGCCAGAGGCAGCCGAGGTACTGAGCGCCCGGCTCATGGCGCTGACCGAGGTCGAATGGCAGAGGCGGGTGCAGTGGTCGAGGTTGTTGGTGCGCAATGCTCCCCGCACCATGCGCATGTACGCGTAGTTCTCCTCGTTGGTGCACTTGGCGCTGGAGAGTGCGGCCAGCGCGTCGGGCCCGCGGGTGTCGCGGATGCGGGACAGCTCCTGGGCGGCAAGGCTCAATGCTTCATCCCAGGTGGCCGTCCGGAATCTCGAGTACCAGTCCGCGGGAGTCGCCACCCGATCACGCACGTCGTCGGCACCACGCTTGCGGAATCCGGTGCGCGGTCCCTTGCCCTGCGACCGCTGCGGTGGCCGGGGTTTGCTGCCCTGTCCCATCTCCTCGATGAGCTCCCAGGGTCCCTCGCGACGCCGGGGCTGCTCGCCCGTCCAGCGCCACGTGCCTGCGGCATCGCGTTCCCACCCCAGCCGGATCAGCGGGGTCGTCAGGCGGTCGCGGTGCTGGGGGAAATCGTAGCCGAAGCGGCCTTTCACGCAGGTCGAGCCCTGGTTGGGGGTGTTCTCCTCGATCCAGGGTGAGGTCACGCGCATCAGGGAATCATCCTTGACGTGCAGATCCACCTGGCAGCCAACCGCGCAGTAGGGGCAGACGGAACGCACCACGCGATCGGGGGCGCGGAGCGCGGCCTCACCAAACTGGTCGCGCGGAATGAACTCGAAAATCGCGTCGGTCGGGCAGACCCGGACACATTCGCCACACCAGGTGCAGCTGGCGTGATCAGGGTCGCCATCGCCACCGACGATGATCCGCGCGCCGGACCCGCGATCGGCCACATCCAGCACGCCGACTTCCTGAATGTCGTTGCACGCGCGCACGCACCGCGTGCAGAGAATGCAGTGCGACATGTCGTGGCGGATCATCGCGTCGCCGGGGCGTTCATCTCCGGTGCGCAGCGGCAGTTCGTGGTCGCGGCGCGGCCGGACCTGCGCGCCATACTTCACCACGTAGCGTTCAAACTCGTTGTGCGGCGTCTGGCGCCCGCCATTGCGCAGGTGCTCACCCGGATAGCGCTCCAGCAGCAGTTCCAGCACGCTTCGGCGCGCCACTGCCACCGGGTCCGACTCGGTCTGGACCACCATGCCATCGGCTGCCTTGGTGGCGCACGAGGGCACCAGCTTGGCCTGGCCTTCCACGGCCACCAGACAGATGCGGCAATTCCCCACGATGGGGAGCTTGGGATACCAGCAGAGCGTGGGGATGCTCAGGCCCGCACTGCGGGCGGCGTCGAGGATGGTGGCGCCCTCGCTGAAGGCGACCTGGCGGCCATTGAGAGTGATGGTGGGCATGGTGGATCAGGCCTCCGCTCCAGCCTCCGCGCCGTCCGGTGAATCGGGCTTGGTGAGGACTACGCCCTTGCTGGGCCGGGCGGCGCCGCGGCGCCGGCTCCGGGTGAACTCGTCCCGAGGCCACCCATCATACCACGCGATGACCGCTTCGGGGGCCATCCCGCCCTTGCCGGGCAGAATAAGGTGGACACCGCCGGGCCCCGTCGCGGCCTGGAGCTGGCGGATGAATATGGCGCGATCGGCCGATTCCACGTCACCCAGCGATGACGCGTCGAGCACCATGAGGTCCAGGGCAGCGGGGAAGGGCGGGAGCCAGCAACCCGGCTGTACAAAGAAGCATTCGGCCGTGCTGGCGAGTGCCTCGCCAGCCAGCCCCGATTCCATGCGCTCCACGCTTCCCAGGTCGGCCGCGATGAACGTCACCATCGTATCGTGGGCTGCGAGCAGGTACACCGCCGGCGCGGCACCAGCGCCGGCCACCAGCACCACATCCTCTGACTCGATGCGGGGGAGGAGCGCGGCGAGGGCGCAATCGGGCTCCAGCCCCCAATGGGTCGGCTCGCGCTGAGCCCGGCGACGCTGGGAGTACTGCTGTTTCCACTTGTTGAACGTCGGCAGGCGGAGGCGCTTGCTGATCAGGCGGTCCACGGCTTCCTGCATCAGCACTTCGGTGAGCAGGAACTGACCGGAGAAGGCGTCCTGCATTTCGGTGGCCGCTTCGCCGCCGATCTCCAGCAGGCGGTTACGCCCCAGCGAGTTCTTGTAGGTCTCGATTCGCTGCAGCACGTATTCGTGATACTGCTGCTTCAGCGACGGTGGTGGCCGCCGGGCGCGGGTGCGACGGGTCTCGGTGCCTTTCAGCATGGTTCCACGTGGACCACGACTTCCTGGAACTGGAGCGCCTTCCGCAAGCGGTCTTCCACGGCATCAGCGATGCCATGCGCGCTGGTAACATCGGACCGCCCGTCCACGGCTATGGTAAGCTCCGCAAAAAGGGTATTGGCCGCGCCCCGCGACCGGATGGAATAGGCGGCGTGCACCCCGGGCACCAGTTCGGCTTCGTGCCGGATGGTCTGGGCATCGTAGGCCCGCTCATCCACCAGGCTCGGCATGGCGCGGCGGACGATATTATAGCCGGCCCGGCCCACCATGGCGGCCACGATGATCGCCAGCACCGGGTCGGCCCACCACAGGCCCAGGCGGCTGAGTATCAGGCCGCCCAGCACGGCGACGGTGATGAGGACGTCGGTCCGGGTATGCACGGCGTCGGCCAGGAGCAGTTCGCTGTTGAGCTGCCGGCCGGCGCGCCCCTCGACCACCGTCACGATCACATTCAGTCCCAGCGTCACCGCGAGCAGCCCCAGGCTCCCGAACGATACCGTGGGCGGCGCCGACCCTTCGGCAAGTCGCGCCACGGCGCCACGGAGGAGCTCGAAGATGGACACCGACAGAAAGATGACGATGAGCAGCGCACCGAGTGTCTCGAACTTGGCGTGCCCGTAGGGATGCTCCGCGTCGGGCCCCTTGGTGGCGACGGCCATGATCACGAGACCGATTCCGTTGTTCACGGCGTCGAGTGATGCCTGAATCAGGTCGCCCAGTACTGCCAGTGATCCGGTCGCTACGCCGACCGAGGCCTTGATGGCCACGACCAGCAGGTTGGCGCCGAGGATCAGGAGCAGCACGCGACGGATCTGCTGGTCGCGATCCGGTGACACGGTGCCGTGCATGCGCTAAAGGTGGGCAGGCCGAGAGACGGCTGTCAATGTGGTTCCGCTCCCGGCCTCGGGAAGGCATCTTCCAGCATCGCCCTGAACAGGAGTCCCCCTTGCGACGTCTGATGCCCGGCTTTGCCCTGTTGCTCGCCGCGCTCGCCTTCGGTCTCTGGGCCATGCCGCATCTCCCGGCGCGGGTGGCATCCCACTGGGACCTGGCGGGCCGCCCCGATGGGACCATGGGCCGGACGCTGGCGGCGGTGTTCCTGCCGCTGTTCGGCGCTGTCCTGGGGTTGGTCTTTGCCTTCCTGCCCCACGCCGATCCACGGAAGGAAGGGCTGCTGTACGGCGGGATCTGGTGGACGCTGGGCAACGCCATCATGATTTTCCTGGCCTGCATTCACATCGCCATGCTGGGGTACAACCTGGGGTGGCCTATTTCGATCACCGGTGTTGCCCTGGTCGGGGCCGGTCTTCTGTTCATTCTGCTCGGATTCCTGATGCCGAGGATGCAATCCAACTGGTTCATGGGAATCCGGACCCCGTGGACGCTCACCAGTGACACGGTCTGGCGCCAGACTCACGCGCTGGCCGGCCGGGTGTTCGCGGCGGCTGGTGCCGTCCTCGTGGTACTGGCGTTCATCCAGCCGGAGCACGGCGCGACCATTCTCGCCGCGGTGATCGGGGTGGCGGTGGTGATTCCGGTGATCGCATCCTACCTGCTCTGGCGGCACGAGCGGGGGGTTGAGAATTGACGCGAGACCCGAGACGCGGGACGCGAGAGGCATCGCGTCTCGCGTCCCCCGTCTCACGCCTCGGCCTGAGTGCGATCACTGTGCTGGCAGCGCTGTTGACGCTCGTGATTCCTGCGGTGGGGATGGCACAAAGTCCCGATTCACTGCCAGCCGGGCTGGTCGAGCGTGCGGTAACGGTGGGGCCCATGAAATTGCCGGGGACCCTCACGCTGCCAGCAGGCGGCACCAACCTGCCTGGTGTGGTGCTGGTGCATGGGTCCGGCGGGCACGATCGGGATGAAACCATCGGCCCGAACAAGCCATTCCGGGATCTGGCGTGGGGCTTGGCCAGCCGCGGTATCGCGGTGCTGCGATATGACAAGCGGAGCCTGGTGGCTCCGTTTTCGTTCCTGGGCCGCGCTTTCACCGTCAAGGAAGAAGTGCTGGACGACGCGGCGGCGGGCGTCGAACTGCTGCGCTCCACCCCGGGTGTTGGCCCGTCCCGGGTGGCCGTGCTGGGACACAGTCTCGGCGCCACGTTGGCTCCCCGGGTGGCACGGGCCGCGCCGGGGACCGCGGGCATCATCGTCATGGCCGGTGCTACTGCGCCCCTCACGGACCTGATCATTCGACAGCTCCGTTATCTCGCGGCCCATGCCGGCAGCGATTCGGTGCAGGCCAGGCGGCAGCAGACGGGAATGGAGCAGCTAGTTGCCAGAATCCAGGCGCTCACGCCTGCCGATTCGATGTCCACGGCGCCGCTATTCGGTGCACCGGCGAGTTATTGGCTGGACTTGCGCCGGGTGGACCCGGTTGCGGTGGCGGACTCGCTGAACCTGCCCATGCTGGTGCTGCATGGCGCCCGGGACTATCAGGTCACAACCGGAGAAGCATCGGGCTGGAAGAAGGAATTGGGTGGCAAGGCGAACGTCACGTTCCATGAATATCCCGGTCTCAACCATCTCTTCATCGCGGGCAGCGGTCCCTCCACGCCGGCGGAATACGCCGTCCCCGGCCATGTCGCCGAGCAGGTCATTGACGACATCGCGAGGTGGTTGAAGGCGCTCAGCGCGCCGTCAGCACCGCGCCCTTGAGATAGCCAGTCTCGGGGACCGTCAGCAGTTCGGGATGGTCCACGCCCTGGCCCAGCACCTCGCGCAGCACCATGCGCCGGCCCGAGTCGCCCGCGGCCATTGTCAGCATTTCGAGGAAGCTGGCCCGCCCCACGTGAAACGAACACGAGGCGGTGACGAGCGTGCCTCCCGGCTGAAGGAGCCGCATGGCGCGCAGGTTTATCTCGCGATACCCCTGGAGCGCCTTCGGTACTGCGCCGCGGGACTTGGCGAACGCCGGAGGGTCGAGCGCAATGATGTCGAACCGCTCCCGCGCCCGTTCCATGCGTCGCAGCTCCTCGAAGGCATCGGTTTCCCGCCATTCAATGTTGGCCATGTCGTTGAGTGCGGCGTTCTCGGCGCCACGTTCAAGCGCGCTGGCGCTGCTGTCGAGTGCCAGCACGCTTGCCGCGCGCTGCGCCAGGTGCAGCGCGAAGGAGCCGTGGTAGCTGAAGCAGTCGAGCGCGCGACCGCCCGGGGGCGTCAGTGAGCCTGCCAGCATCCGCGCAGGTCGCTGGTCCAGAAACGCGCCGGTCTTCTGTCCAGTCCACGGTGCGGCCAGGTAGCGTACGCCGCCTTCCCGCACCTCGATGGCCTCAGGTACGGTTCCCTGGGCCAATTCCACCAGTTCGGCGAGCCCTTCCTTCCGACGCACCGCCACATCGTTCCGGAGCAGAATGCCATCTGGCGCCAGCACGCTGCTGATGGCCTCCATGATCAGGTCGCGCTGGGATTCGATGCCGGCCGACAGGAGCTGCACCACTACCCAGCGGTCGTAGCGGTCCACCACCAGCGACGGCAAGCCATCACCCTCCCCATGTACTACGCGATACGCCGATGCATCAATTCCGGCGCGGCGGTTGAGCGCACTGGTGAGTTGCTCGCGCCACCAGGCGATATCTATGGGACGGGAGTTGCGTTCCAGCAGGCGGAGCCGGATCTCCGATCTCGGCGAATGGAGCGCCTGGCCCAGCGTGCGGCCGCGCTGGTCCGTGACCGTCACCAGCCCGGCCTCCGCTGGTTGGTCGAGCACGTCGCTCCGGAAGATCCAGGGGTGGCCGCGGACCCAGCGTTCGGCGCCCCGGCTGCTGACCCTGACAACGATATCGCTCATGTGGCCCGCGGCCGAGAGTGAGGTTTGATTCCGGTCATGCGCGTAAATGTAGCGGCCGCCGTTCGTCTCATGCTGGTGACCGATGACCGGTTTCTGCCGGAAGACAGGCTGATGAATGCCGTGGCAGCCGCTGTCGAGGGCGGCGTCACGTCGGTGCAGCTTCGCCTCAAGACCGTCTCAGCGCGTGAACTGCTGCGGATCGCCCGGCTCATGGTGAACCAGCTTTCCGTGCCGGTGATCATCAATGACCGTCCGGACGTGGCTCGCGCGGCCCATGCCGCCGGGGTACACCTGGGGCCGGGCGACCTGTCGGTGGCCCTGACCCGGCGCGCGTGGCCCGAGGCACTGATCGTCGGTGCATCGGTTGGTCTGGCGGCGGAAATCGGCGCGGGTGACGGCGCGGACTATTGGGGAGTGGGTCCCTGGCACGCGACCGGGACCAAGTTTGACGCTGGCGCGGCGATCGGGAGCGAAGGGTTTCGGGCGATCGTGGTTCGAGCGGCAGGGAAGCCCTGCATCGCCATCGGTGGCATCAGGCCGGCCGACGTGCCGGCGGTACTGGAAGTGGGCGGCGCCGGGATCGCCGTTGTGTCAGGGATTCTCGGGGCAGACAATGTCACCTTGGCGGCTCGAGCGTACGCGCGGCAACTCAAGTCGTAAGTCGTAAGTCGCAAGTCGTCAGTCGTCGGTCGTAAGTCGTACGCCTTACGACCAAGTTCACTTCCCGGTCGCCGAGGCGCGCCGCAGCTCGCGGATGGCGCGCAAGTGCTCCTGGTAGGAGCGTGAGAACACGTGGTGCCCATCCGGTCCGGCCACAAAGTAGAGATACGGCACGTCCGCCGGATAGAGCGCGGCCTCGATGCTCCTGATGCTGGGCGAATTCACCGGCCCAGGTGGCAGCCCGGGGTGGAGATAGGTGTTGTATGGCGACGGGGTACGGTAATCCTTGGTGTAAAGCCGCTTTTTTCGCTCACCGGTGGCGAGTTCGATGGCGTACTGTACCGTTGGATCGGCCTGCAGCGCCATACCGATGCGCAGCCGGTTGTGATACACGCCGGCAATGGTCTCCCGCTCCTCGTCTGCCCGTGCCTCTCCCTCGACGATGGACGCCAGCGTCACCACTTCCAGCCGGGTCATGTGGACGGTGTCGAGCCGGGAAGTCCACTCCGGCTTCCAGCTGTGCTCGAATTCCTGCACCATCTGCCTGACCAGGTCCGCCGCGGTCACATTGAGCGGCAGCAGGTAGGTGTCGGGGTGGAGAAATCCTTCCAGCGAGCGGCCGTGCACACCGAGCGAGTCCGCCAGGCTGCTGTCGTGAGCGGCGCGCACAACCGAATCGGCCGGAATCCCAAGCTCCCGTTCGGCGATGTCGGCGATGTCGGCGATGGTGAGCCCTTCGGGAATAGTGATGCGGGCTGATGCGGTGCGTCCGTCCGACAGCATGCCGAGCAGTGCGCCGGACGAGATGCCACGGCTGGCGGTGTAGCGCCCGGCATGGGCCTTTCGATCAACCCGGCTGAGACGCGCGCGCAACTTGAAGAGGAACCGGTTGGCGATCAGGCCATGGGCATCAAGGGTATCCACCACCTGGCTGAACGTCGCGTGCTCTGGCACGGTGAACTGCTCGGCTTTGCCCGCCGGGCCAGGGGCGGAACAGCCGCTCAGGACGGACAGGACGGTCAAGGCGGACGCGAGACGCGGGACGCGGGACGCGTACTGGCTAACCGTGAGGGCTTCCCTCATGGCGCCTGATTCCGGCGGGTGTCGAGGAACTGCTGCAGGAGCACGGCCGCGGCGAGCGCATCAACATCCTGCTTGCGGCCACGGGTGGAGCCCTGCATCTCACGGATGGTGCCGAGCGCGCGGGCGGTGGAGAAGCGCTCGTCCACGAACTCGAGCGGCAGGCCGGTGCGGCTGGCGGCGAGATTGCCCATGTCGCGCGCGCTGAGCGCCGCGGGCCCTTCCTCGCCCTCGGACGTGAGCGGGAGGCCGACGATGAGGCCGACGGGCATCTCGCGCGCCACGAGCGCCATGAATGGAGGCATGGGAAACCGCTTGCCGGGCCGGCGGGTGAGCGTGTGCACCGGGCTGGCGATCAGCTGGGTCTCGTCGCTCACGGCGACCCCGATCCGCACTTCACCCCAGTCGAGGGCAAGGAGCCTGCCGGTGCGTGGGACGATCATGGAGGCACGATGCAACAGTAGGGGCGGACGGCCGTCCGCCCCTACTGTTGCATGGACGCGAAGAATTCCTTGTTGTTCTTGGTGCGCTTCATCCGCTCCAGCAGGAATTCGATCGCTTCCACCGGCGGCATGTCCGCGAGGAAGTTGCGGAGCAGGTAGACCCGGTTGAGCTCGTCCTTGTCCATGAGCAGCTCTTCCTTGCGGGTGCCGCTCTTCTGGATATCAATGGCCGGCCAGATGCGCCGGTCGGCCAGGCGGCGATCGAGCACCAGTTCCATGTTGCCGGTGCCCTTGAATTCCTCGAAGATGACTTCATCCATCCGGCTGCCGGTATCCACCAGCGCGGTGGCCAGGATGGTGAGGGACCCGCCCTTGTCAATGTTCCGCGCGGCGCCGAAGAAGCGCTTGGGTTTCTGCAGTGCGTTGGCGTCCACGCCGCCGGAGAGGATCTTGCCCGAGTGCGGCACCACCACGTTGTGGGCGCGGGCCAGACGGGTGATCGAATCCAGCAGGATGACGACTTCGCGCCCGTGTTCCACCAGGCGCTTGGCCTTCTCGATGACCATGTCGGCCACTTGCACGTGACGATCCGGCGGCTCGTCGAAGGTGGAGGAGATGACCTCCGCCTTGACATTCTCCTCCATGTCCGTGACTTCTTCCGGCCGCTCGTCAATCAGGAGGACGATCAGCACGATTTCGGGATGGTTTTCGGAGATGGCGTTGGCCAGCTTCTGCAGCAGGATGGTCTTGCCGGCCTTGGGCGGAGCGACGATCAGCCCACGCTGTCCCATGCCGATGGGAGAGAGCAGGTCCACCACCCGCATCGAGAGATCGCCGGTGGCGCGTTCGAGACGGATGCGGCGATCGGGGTAGCGCGGCTTGAGGTTGTCGAAGGCGATCCGGTGCTTGGTCCTGTCGGGTTCCTCGAAGTTGACCTTTTCCACCTTGAGCAGCGCGAGGTAGCGCTCGCCCTCCTTGGGCGGCCGCACCTGGCCCATGATGGTGTCGCCGGTGCGCAGGTCAAAGCGCTTGATCTGGCTGGGGCTGACGTAGATGTCGTCGGGGCCGTAGAGGTAGTTCCAGTCCTGGCTGCGAAGGAAGCCGTAGCCCTCAGGGAGAATCTCGAGGACGCCCTCGCCCCGGATGACGGTGTCACGATCCAGGAGCGACTGCTCGATCTTGAAAATGAGGTCCTGCTTGCGGAGGCCCGAGTAGTTGGTAATGTTGAGTTCTTCGGCCAGCGCATGCAGTTCGGCGACCGACTTCTGCTTCAGTTCAGCGATATCCACGGAAGGAACTCCGGCGAGGAGCGCAGGGCATCAGGGTACCCTGCAAACGAAATGGTGACAGGAGAAATTGCTCGGATATATGCGGATCTTCGTCCCGGGGGTGCCCGGTGTGCTGGATCAGACTGGCTTGGGGATATATGGCCGCGCAGGTTCGGAGTGCAATGCCTGAACCTAGGGCGTGCCCTGTGCGCCGTCAAGAGGCGCGTTGACCGCCCCCGGCTTTGACGATCTCAGCCAGGCCTTCGAGGCGTGGCGGGTGGTGCGGCTGGGGGGCCGGGAATACGTGGATGCCGTGGTTGCCCCGGGGCACCGGGGGCCCTCGCCCCAGCTGAAGCACGCGCTCAAGCGCTGGCCCGGCGCGCATTACTGGACCGACCGCGACCGCACCGGGCTGGTGCTGGTGCGGCCGGTGGCCGGCGAGCGGGGCGAGCGGTGGTGGCTGCACCTGCTGCTGGCGTTCGTCACGGTCATCTGCGCGCTGGGGGCCGGCGCCACGCTGGCGGGGGTATGGGCGCCCACCGCCGAGCTGTCGCGCTACGGTGCGCTGGGCGGCGCCCTGCTCAGCGGATTCCATTTCTTCGGTGACGTGATGCGGGGCGGCTGGCGCGACATCCTGCCCGGCGCCAGCTTCGCCTTTCCGCTGCTCGCCATTCTGCTGGTGCATGAACTGGGGCACTACTTTACCGCGCGACGCTACGGCATTGATACCTCGCCGCCATTCTTCCTGCCGGTGCCGCCCTCGCTGTCCCCGATCGGCAGCCTCGGGGCGTTCATCCGGATGCGGTCGCCGGTGCTTGACCGCCGGCAGCTGCTCGATGTCGGCGCCGCCGGCCCGCTGGCGGGGTTCGTGGTCACGCTGGTGGTGCTCTGGCTCGGGTACTCCCACAGTGAGGGGCTCACCCTCGGTGCCGAGACGGCGGGCGAGTACGTGACCTACGCCGGCCGCCATATCTACCTCGGCGACTCCCTGCTCACCATGGCGCTGCGGCGCCATTTCTTTCCCGATGCCGTAGCCGTGTACCTGAGCCCGATGGCGTTCGCGGGCTGGGTGGGTGCCTTTGTCACCGCGCTCAATCTGGTGCCGCTGAGCCAGCTGGACGGGGGCCATGTACTCTATGCGATGTTCGGCAAGCGCCAGACCACGATCGGCGCCGCGGCCCTGATCGCCCTGCTGCTGCTCGGCCAGTCGTCGCCCAGCTGGTGGGTGTGGGCCATCCTTGCGCTGCTGATCGGCGGTGGACGCTGGACCCACCCCTCGGTGCTGACGCCGGAACGCCCAGTCCCGCCCGGCCGGCGCTGGATCGGCTGGGCCTGCATCCTCGTCTTTGCCCTGACGTTCGTGCCGGTGCCGTTCGTGCTGTAGGGGCGCCGCCCCGTGTTGCGCATGTTATTGTCGCGTATCATCTTTGGTGTCGGCAGCGGCGTTTGCCGCCGGACGTTCGACACCGGATGCACGAGGAGATGCCATGAGCCTGCTCAGTGCTCGTTCGCCATCCCGCGATCCGCGCGATGTTCGCGAGTACGATGTGGACGTGGTGCGCCTGGATGGCCGGGCTGTGGCCCTCGCGCTGCTGGTGCGGCGTGACGACGATGGCACCTGGCGCGGGCGCCTGCAGTTCACCGATCAGGAATCCGAGGCTGCGCGCACCACCGCCGAAATCTTCTGCGGCTCACTCGAGGACGACGTGTGGCATTCACTGCAGGGTTTGCGGGAGCATCACATCCGGGACCTCTATCGGTCGCTGGCGTGAATGGATGATCTCGACGCCATGGCCCGGCTTCGTCATGAGCTGGCCAACCCGCTGGCGGCGCTGCTGGCCGAGACCCAGCTCCTGCTCCTGAACGAAAGCACCCTCGATGCGGAGACGGTCGCCAGTCTGCGCGACATCGAGAAGCTGGCGGTGCGGATGCGCACCATCCTGCGGCAAACCGTCGCGCCGCCTGACACCGCGGCGCCGGGGTAAAGCACGAATACACGAAAGCGGGAAGCACTGACGACTACCGGTGCCGCGCCCCGCCCTGACGGTACGCCGCGCCACTCAGCAGATACCCGATCAGAAACAGCACGCTTGCCCCGCTGACCGCCATGCGGCCGCCCCACGATGCGCCGCTGGCCGAGACCAGCCCTTCGATCAACCCCGCCACCAGCAGGCAGACCACCGAGGCACCGAGCATCCTGATGGCCCGGCGCCCTGCGAGCACCAGCGCGTCAGCACGGGTCAGGTCGCCCGGCGCCACGAGGGTGCGGCCCAGCATGAATCCCGCCCCGCCGGCAATCCAGATGGCGGTGAGCTCCAGCACCCCGTGCCCGATGATGAACTCACCCAGATAGGCGCCCAGTCCCACATTGACGAAGTGGCCGAATGAGGCGCCCAGCTGGAGGCCGTTGGTCGCGAGCAGCACCAGCGCTCCTACTCCCAGGAAAATGCCCCCCGCGAAGCAGTACAGCGCCACCCGGACATTGTTGGTGATGATCGCCGATGCCATGGCTGGGCGGATGCGCGCCGCCACCTCGACGTACCGCTGGCCGGTGCCCCTGGCCTGGCGGCCTGCCTCGGCCCGGTCCAGCATCACGTCTGGCAGGACCTCCTCGGCGAGCTGGGGCTTCTCCCGCAGCATCCGGTATCCCACCGCGGCCGGCACGCTGAACATGAGGCAGGCGAGGACGACCTGGCGCCAGGCACCGAGCACCTCGGCAGGGCACTGCCGGGCGATCACGGTCCACACCTGGCTCAGCGCCCTGCCTTCGCCGCGGTAGAGCGCGTTGTGGCCGGCAACCGCCAGCCGTTCGACCCGCTCGATGGTTGCGGGCTCGGCGCCGTAAGTGCGGAGCCGGGCGAGGTCCGCCGCGACTTCACGGTAGCGCGCGGCGAAGTCGGGCAGTTCGGCTGCCTTGAGGTCATCGAGTCCGCGACGCTGCACTCGTGAGGCCAGCACGTCGAACTCATCCCAGCGCTCTCCCTGCCGGGCGACGAGCTGCCAGGCGGGACCGCCACCGCGAGCGGACAGGCCGCTTGCTCTCCGGCCGCGCTCCTGGTCGAGCAGTGCCTCAAGCCGATGAGGCAGGTCCGCATCGGGCTGCACTGCGGCCAGCGGCTGGGCCAGCCGCCGGGCCAGCTCGGTGGCGAGCCGCAACCTGGCAGACGGGGCCAATTGATCCGCACGCGAAACGAAGGAGTCGAGCAACCGGAACTCCTGGTCATCGAGCTCGGGAGCCTCTGCCAGGGCGGCGGGCTCCGTGTCCGGCACCGTGCGTCGTTCGGCGGGACGATCGCGGACCACCACGGTGCCGGCTACGATGTCGCCCAGACGACGACCGTGAGGATGCAACGCGACCAGCAATGCGCCGCCCAGATAGGGCGGAGGAAGAAAATCGGCCACGCGAAGCAGATTGCGCACCACCGCGCCGGACCGGCTCACCGCGTGACCGGATTCGCTGACCACGCGGATGCCCAGCCACCGCTTGCCCGGAGTCTGTCCCTGGCGAAATGCCTCGAAGAAGATGAAGTAGCCGTACCAGATGGCGAAGCCGGTGCCCAGCATGATCGCTCCCGCGAGCGGGCCGAACAGGGATCCGGCGATGTGCGAGAGGGTAAACACCAGCACCATCGCGACCACCACGGCAACGACAATCGCCTGGTCAATGACCGCCGCGGCAGCGCGGGAGCCCACGCCGGCAATCTCATAGTCCAGCGCGACCTGTTCCGGCGTCTCGATGACGAGGTGCTGGCGCAGATCCGGCCGGGGCGGCGTGGTGAGCGGCATGCCTCAACGTACCCCGGGAAAGGACTCGCGCGGAAGCCGGGGCGCCTGCATCTTTACGGGCCGAGCAGGCAGCCGCTCCCCGAACCCGGAATTCGCATGCCCGACGTGACGCTGCGCCCGCTCCGCTTCGGCGAAATCATTGACCAGGCCGTCAATCTGTTCCGGCGCCTCTTTGTGCCGCTCGTGATGGTGCAGATCATCTGCACCGGCATACTGGTTCCGCTCCAGCTCTATCTTGCGGCCAGCGGCCGCCAGCTGTCGGCGCTGTACCTGCTGGCGCTGCTGCTGAATGTGGTGCTTTCCGCCCTGGCCAGCGCCGCCGTGGCATTGCTGATCTCGGAGAGCTACCTCGGACGGAGCCTCGGTGCCGCCAGTGCGCTCAAGCTGGCGGTACCCAAGATCTGGCGCGTGGTGCTGCTCTCGCTCGCGATCGGCCTGGTGCTCATCCTGGCTGCACTCCCCGCGCTGCTGGCATTCGGTGCTGGTGCAAGCATGATGATGCCGGCCGGGGGTGCGGTCGCTACCGATCTGCCGCTGGCTGCCGGACTTTTCCTCGGCGGGCTGCTGCTGCTCCTGTTGCCGGTGGCGGTCTTCGCCGGCCTGGCCGTGTCCACGCCGGCGCTGGTGCTGGAGGATCTTCAGACCGGGGCCGCCCTTCGCCGTTCCTGGACTCTTACGCGCGGCGCGCGGCTGCGGACCATCGGCCTGCTGCTGGTGACCAGCTTGCTGATCATGATCCCCTTCATGGGTATCGGCATGATCGGCGGGGTGTTTGCGGGACGGGATGGTCCGTCCGCCACATCCGGCGTGATCTTCACCGTGCTCACCCTGGCAGCGGTGTTCGTGCTGGCACCGCTGTTCTACTGCGTGATGACGCTGCTGTATTATGACCTTCGCGTACGCAAGGAAGCCTTCGATCTCCAGATGCTCGCCGACTCGATGGCGGGATGACCTAGCGCGCCGTGCCGCCTGATTCGCTCCGAGCGGCGCTGGACTCGGTGTTTCGCTCACCTGCCTATGAATGGCGCGCGCCGGTGCTGGCCATCTCATGGATCCGGGACCGCTGGCACGCGCTGCTCAACTGGCTCACGGCCTTCCGCGACGTCAATCCGCTGGTCTATCGCCTGCTGATCACGCTGCTGGTCGTGGCCCTGGTCGGAATCATTCTTCGGGCGGCGTGGGTGCTTTACCGGACGCTTCAGAGTGCGGATGCCGGGGCCGACCCGGACCTGGCGACACATCTGCCTGTCGCCCGCGACGGCGCATGGTTCCGGGCGGAGGCGGATCGGCTGGCAGGTGAAGGCCGGTTCGCCGACGCGGTCCAGGCCGCCTTCGTCGCACTGGCCCGGCGCCTGGATGGCCTGGGCCTGCTGCAATACCACCCATCCAAGACTCCAGCTGAATGCGCGCGGGAAGCGCGGCTGGCCGAGCGCGACGAGCCGCGGCTGCGCCGCCTGGTGATGGACCTGTATCGTGCGGCGTTCGGCGGTGGCGCGTTCGGAGCGGAGGAGTACCGGCGCTGGCGCGCCGAGGCCGACGAGGCGTGGCATGCGCCCACGCACTAGCCTCCTGCTGGCGGCTGGCGCCCTTGCGGTGGTGGGATTCATCGCGGCGTCACTGGGCCGGCGGGAGGCGCGTCCGCAGGATACGGATCTGCGTCGCTCCACCTATCTCACCGGGCCCGAAGGAGCGCGGGCATGGGCTGATGCGCTGGAGCTCCTCGGCGTGCCGGTAGATCGGTTCCGCCGCCGGATGACCGCCCTGCCGGCGCCCGCAGCGCAGGAGCTGCTGGCCGTGCTGGCGCCGGCGGCGCCACTCACGACGCTGGACGGGATGCGGCTGAATGCGTGGCAGCAAGGTGGGGGCTCGGTCCTCGCGGCCGGCGCCGGCGCCGCCGCATACTACGCGTGCTTCCAGCTCGAGGCGCAGGAGCGATTCCGCGCATCAGCGCAGTTGGGTGGCGACAGCATTGCTGTCCACGCCATTCTGGCTCCGGCCAGGGCCGACAAGTCGCAAGGTCCTCTCGGCGGGAGCAGCGCCAGCGGCGCTCAATGCGAAGCGGGGAAATATCAGACGGACACGCTGCTGGCAACAACATCAGGCGAACCAGTCGCCTTGCGAATCACCCCGGACTCCGGGGGTGTCGCGCTGCTGGTGGCTGACGGAGAACTGTTCAGCAATCGCGCGATTCGAGAGAGCAAGGCGGGGGAATTCGCGCTGGGGCTGGTGGTCGGCACGTACTCGCATGTGCTGGTGGACGAGTATCATCAGGGCTTCGGACCTGGCGGCAGCATTTTTCAGGCAGCCCGCCGCTGGCTCACCGAAGCGCCGGCCGGCTGGGCCATCATGCAAGTGTTCCTCGTCGGTGTCATCGGCATGCTGGCTGGCGCGGTCCGGTTTGGGCCAGCGCGCCGTGTGATCCAGCGCCGGCGCCGTTCAGCAATGGAGCACGTACACGCGCTGGCGACAGCACTCGCGGCGGCAGATGGCTATGAGGTGGCGGTATCGCTGGTGGTGCGCGGCCTCCGGCGGCGGCTGGCACGGCCCGGAGATCCTGTGATGGGAAGTGCCGCGGACTGGCTGGCCACGCTTCCGGCCCGTACTCGAACGCCGGCAGGACGCGACGCGGCGGAACGTCTCCTGACTCTTACCCGCAGCCGGACGAATGCGCACAGCGTTCGCGAGGCAGCCATTGCAGTGGAGGATGTGTGGCAGGATCTGACTCCTTGATGCTCGACGCCGAGGTGAGCGGCCACGCGGCCACAGGCGCTCGGCTCATCCAGGCGGTGGGAAGTGTGGTGCTCGGGCAGGAGCGCGCCATCCGGGAAGCGCTGGGGGCGCTCATCGCCCGCGGCCATGTGCTGCTCGAAGGCGTGCCTGGCACCGCCAAGACGCTGCTGGTGCGGGCGCTTTCGGAGAGCCTGAGCCTGGGCTTCCGCCGTATTCAGTTCACCCCGGACCTCATGCCTTCGGACGTGACCGGTGTGAGCATTCTCGGCGCTGACGGAGAATTCACCTTCCGGCCCGGACCGCTCTTCGGCGACCTGGTCCTGGCGGATGAGATCAACCGCGCGCCCGCCAAGACCCAGGCCGCCCTGCTCGAGGCGATGCAGGAGCGGCGGGTGACCGTAGATGGCATCTCGCACGACCTGAGCCGGGAGTTCACGGTGTTTGCCACCCAGAACCCGATCGAGTTTGAAGGCACCTATCCACTGCCGGAAGCGGAGCTCGACCGGTTCCTCGTCAAGGTGGAGTTGGGCTATCCTGCAGCAACTGTCGAGCAGGATATTCTGCACCGGGTGTTGGGCGGCTTCGAGGCGGACCGCCCGGCCAGCTACGGGATCCAGCCCGTTCTCGACCGGGGTGGGCTGGCGCAGTTGCATGGCGCCTGTGCCAGGATTCGGGTAGAGGCGGCGCTGGTGGCCTACATTACGGAGATCGTTCGCGCGACCCGCGAGACGGCGTCACTGACGCTGGGTGCCTCGCCCCGAGCAAGCGTGGCGTTGCTGCGCATGGCCCAGGCTTCGGCCCTGCTGGACGGCCGCGCCTTTGCGACGCCCGATGACGTGAAAGGCTCCGCGCCGGCCGTGCTGCGTCATCGGGTGGTAGTGGCGCCGGAGCTCGAGCTGGAAGGCGTCAGGGCGGACACCGCGCTGGCGTCGGTCATCGAACGGGTGGAAGCGCCCAGGTAGACGCGGGACGCGGGACGCGGGACGTGGGACGCGGGATGCAAAGCTCCCAATTCGTCACCCCGCGAAAGCCGACAGTCCTTCAGCAGCACACCCATGCCGTGGCGTTGGCATGCCGCCACCGATCACGAACGTGAATTCAAGGAGCACCGAAATGCGTGCGATGCTGTACCTGTTAGTGCTCTGCTTTGTCGCCGCGCCCCTCGCCGCGCAGGCGCCGGAGCGTTCGATTCGCCGGACTATTCCGATTTCCAACGGCTTCCGGCATGCGCTCGAAGCGGGATCACGTGATTCCTCCGGCACGCCGACGGCGCGCTACTGGCAGCTCAAGACCGACTACGCCATCAACGCCAAGCTGGAGCCGGCCACGTCCACCGTCACCGGGACAGAGCGTATCACCATGGCGAACGCGTCGCCCGATACCCTGAAATCGGTGGCGTTGCGGCTCTACCAGAACTTGTTCGCGCCCAACGTGGCGCGGTCGTCACCGGTGGCCGCGCTGACGAGTGGCATGACAGTCACGTCACTGGTCGCCAACGGCGACTCGATCGCGATACCCCCCGACTGGGACCAGCAGACGGTGGCGCAGGTGAAACTGCCAACGCCGATTCTGCCAGGTGCCACAGGCACATTCGATGTCTCCTGGTCGTTTCAGGTCCCCAAGGTGCCGGAAGGCGTGCGCGGTGACCGGATGGGCAGCTGGGGCACCCGGCTCTTTCAGGTGGCCCAGTGGTATCCGCAGATTGCGGTCTATGACGACCTGAGCGGATGGAATACCGATCCGTATCTGGGCGACGCCGAGTTCTTCAATAATTTCGGTTCGTTCGACGTGAAGCTGGATGTGCCGGTGGGCTGGCTGATCGGAGCCACCGGCGTGCTCCGGAATGCCGATTCGGTTCTGACGCCGGCGGTGCGGCAGCGACTCGCCCGGGCCACGGCGAGCGACAGCCAGATCGTCGTCGTCGGCCCCGATGATCGAGGGGCGGGGAAGGCCACCGCGACCGGCGACCGGCTGGTCTGGCACTTCACGGCCGACAGCGTGGCCGATTTTGCCTGGGCCACCTCCAACGAATTTGTCTGGGACGCTACGCGCGCCACCATCCCGGGCAAGGGCGTGATTCCCATCAACATGCTGTACCTGCCGGAGCACGCGCGCTACAAGGAGGCCGGCGCGTATGCACGTCATGCGCTCGAGTTCTACTCGAAACTCTGGATGCCCTACGCGTGGCCGGCGTTTACTCAGGTGGACGGCCCCGAAGGCGGCATGGAGTATCCCTCGCTCACCTTCTCGGGGCCGGGCTTCGGCGTGACCGACCACGAAATCGGTCACCAGTGGTGGCCCATGATGGTGGGTGTGAACGAAACGTGGTACGGCTGGATGGACGAGGGATTCAACCAGTACATGAACCTGCTCTCCGGGGCCGCGTTCCGTGACACCCTGCCCCGACTCAACGGTACAGGCCGCGCGTATGCGCGCGGGACCAGCGACAAGGAGCCCCCGATGATGTGGGACGCCAACTACGATGGTCCGATGTACTCGTTTACCACCTATGGCAAGGCGCCGCTCATGCTGTCCATGCTCGGCGCCATCGTGGGCGACTCCGCCGTGCAGCGCGCGATGAACGGCTACGCTCATGCCTGGCGCTTCAAGCATCCATCACCTTGGGACTACATGTTCTACATGGACAAGTCCCTGAACCGCGATCTGGGCTGGTTCTGGTACTACTGGCTCTTCAGCACCACCACCGTAAATAATTCTATCGCCAGTGTGACGACGAAGGGTCCGCAGGTCACAGTGACGGTGCGGCAGGGCGGTGATATGCCCTCGCCTGTGGTGCTTGATATCACGTTCGCTGGAACCCCACCGTCAATCACAGGTATGAAGAACGCCACGGTGTCCGGCAACACCGTAAGGGTGACCTATCCCGTGGATGTCTGGTTCAGCGGCAGCCGCACTTTCAACGCCGTCATGCAGTTTGGCGGACAGAAGATCACCAGAGTCACGGTTGATCCCGATGCACGCTTCCCCGATACCAGTCAGGCCGACAACGTCTGGCCCCGTGCCGCGACGGCGCCTGGCCGCTGACCAATGCTGATTCCCACGCGACGCTGGCTGGTCATCGCCGTATTGCTCGCGGCTGTGGCCATTCTCGGCTATGCGTGGGCGCCGGCACTCGGGCTGCTGCTGCTGCTCGATCTCCTCTGGGTTGGAATGCTGGCATGGGATGGCTGGCGGGCGAGCCGCCAGCCATTGACCGTCGAGCGCGATGCACCACCAGCCTTCTCGGTGGGACGCACCCTTCCGGTATGGTATCGCTGGGAAGCGCATCTCGACCGGCCCCAGCGCCTGCGCGTCAGGGAGCTCATGCCGGCGCCGCTGGGCGGCGCGGACCTTCCCGAACGCGACATCCGACTGCTTCCTGGCCTGACCCGCGAGCGCCTGGATATCGTTCCGGAGTTTCGTGGCCGGGGCACGGGCGGCGACATCTCGGTCCGGCGCCTGGGGCCGCTTGGCCTGGCCTGGCAGCAGGAGCGGAAGCGCGTTCCATGGGACGCGACGGTGTTTCCATCGCTCACTGGCGCTGTGTCGAGGGGACTGCCCGCTCAGGCAATTCGCCGTCGCGAAGCCGGATTGCGCAGCATTCGCCGGCCAGGCGAAGGCCGGCTGTTCGAGGGGCTCCGGGAATGGGTGCCGGGCGATGACACCCGCATCATTGACTGGAAAGCGACCGCGCGGCGCAGAAAACTGATTGGACGCGTCTACGAGGATGAACGTCGCCAGCGCGTGCTGCTCATCCTGGACGCCGGCCGGTTGCTCACGGCGGAATCGGAAGGCGTGCCACGACTCGAGCGAGCGGTGCAGGCAGCGCTTCGGCTGGCCTACGCCGCAATTGATCACGACGATGATGTGGGCCTGCTCGTGTTTGCCGACACGATCCAGGCCTATGTGCCGCCGACGCGCGGCCGCCGTGCCCTGCGTGGGGTGCTCGATGCCCTGGCGACCGCCGAGGGCCGCCTGGTCGAGAGCAACTATCCGCTGGCCTTTCGCTACCTCGCAATGCGCAACCGGAAGCGTGCGCTGACCGTGTTCTTCACCGACGTGATAGACCGGACGGCGAGCGCCGCGCTGGTGGCCCAGACCGCGATGCTCCGGCCCCGCCATCTGCCGATGGCGGTCACCCTCAAGGACCCCGCGCTCGAGCGGCTGTCGTCACTGCGGCCGGCCAGCGACGCCGAGGCGTATGAACGGGCGGCGGCGGAGGAGCTGCTGCTGGCGAGGGAACAGGCACTCGACAGCATGCGGAAACAGGGCGTGCTGGTGCTGGACGTGCCGCCGGAATCAGCGGGTGAGGCGGTGGTGCAGCGATATCATGCCTTGAA
>Ga0070680_100000571_pt1 | contig 25309 bp, 20 predicted proteins | sample KBSC73BmetaG_FD_64672 | JGI IMG/M metagenome (GOLD analysis project Ga0070680, IMG submission 64672) | Corn rhizosphere microbial communities from Kellogg Biological Station, Michigan, USA - KBS C7-3B metaG | ecosystem: Host-associated > Plants > Roots > Rhizosphere | place: USA: Michigan...
TTCGCGTGAGCGGCGAGCCCGTATTCGCGGCGCTCTCCGATCCCACGCGCCGGGCGCTGCTCACACGCCTCTCCGACGGCGGCCCGGCCACGGCAACGCAGCTCGCCGCCGAGCTGCCCATCACGCGCCAGGCGGTGGTCAAGCACCTCGAGGCGCTTCGCGAGGCGCAGCTCGTCACGAGCGCGCGCGAGGGTCGCGAGGTCCGCTACACGGTCACCCCCGAGCCGCTGGCCGACGCCGTCGGCTGGATCGCAGACGTGGGCGCCCAATGGGATTCGCGCCTGGCCGCGCTGCAGGCGCAATTCTCGCAACCGCGCACCAAGTAGATGGCCACCGGCTTCGACCCTCACGTCGCGGCGACCTCCATCGAGAAGCTCCACGACGGTGCGCTCGAGCGCGTGCGCGACGAGCTGGCGGTAGAAGAACCCCTGGAAATCCGCATAGATGGCGAACCACTGGTGGTCACGATGCGCACCCCCGGCGAGGACGAGGAGCTGGCCGTGGGCTTCCTCGCCGGCGAGGGACTGATCGGCGGGAACGAGGACATCGTCGAGGTCGGGCCCACGCGCGACTTCGCTGCCAACACCGTGGAGGTGCGAACCAAGAACGGCCTGCGCCGGAACCCGAAGGACGAGCGGAGCTTCTATCTCACGTCGTCCTGCGGGGTCTGCGGAAAGGGCGCGCTCGAGTTCGTGCGGATCCAGGCTCCGCCACCTGCCACCCCGCAATCTGCCGTCAGGGCCGAGACGGCCCTGACCGCGCCGTCGGCAGTTCGCAGTAGGCAGTCCGCCTTCGATCGCACCGGCGGGCTTCATGCGACCGGGCTGTTCGAGGCGTCTGGGGAGCTGCTCGTCGTACGCGAGGACGTCGGCCGGCACAACGCCATGGACAAGGCGATCGGCTCGCTGCTCCTGGCCGGCCGCTTTCCGCTCGAGGGCGTGTTCGCCGCGGTGAGCGGCCGCGCATCATTCGAGCTCGTCCAGAAGGCGAGCCTGGCGAGCCTGCTCGGCCTGATCGCGGTCGGTCCGCCGTCCACGCTCGCCGTCGACCTGGCGCGCGAGCGCGGCATGCTCCTGTGCGGCTTCGTGCGCGGCGGTTCGCTCAATGTGTACGCAGGTTCCGAGCTGCTCTGCGACTGATCACATAACTCCGGTCGCCCCGAGTCGTATGCTGGGCTGGATGAGCGATCTCTCAACCAACGACTCGATCGACGCCCTCTACAAGCGCGGCGAGGAAGCCGGCCGCCTCGAGCTCTCGGAGATCGCCTCCGCCGTCGAGGAGCTGGACCTCGAGCCCGGCGCCCTCGAGGCCATCTACGCCGAGGCCGAGCGCCGGGGTATCGAGGTCGAGGACGACTGCTCCAACAGCGGCGAGACGAAGTCGAGCTACACGGTCGACGAGGTGGCCGACGCCACGAGCGACTCGCTCCAGCTCTTCCTGCGCGACATCGCCCAGCGGCCGCTGCTCACCGCCACCGAGGAGGTCGAGCTGGCCAAGCGCATCGAGCGCGGCGACCAGGAGGCCAAGAACCGCATGATCGAGTCGAACCTGAGGCTCGTCGTCGCGAACGCCAAGCGCTACCGCGGACTCGGCCTGCCCTTCCTCGACCTGATCCAGGAGGGCATCCTCGGCCTGATCCGCGCGGTCGAGAAGTTCGACTACCGGCGCGGCTTCAAGTTCTCCACCTACGCCACGTGGTGGATCCGCCAGGCGATGCAGCGCGGCCTGCAGCACCACAGCCGCACGATCCGCATCCCGGTGCACATCGGGCAGGAGCTGACCAAGGTCCGCGCGGTCGAGCGCAAGCTCGGCAGCGAGCTGGGCCGCGAGCCAACCGCCGAGGAGGTGGCCAAGCAGCTCGGCATGGACGTGCACCAGCTCGAGGAGCTGCGCTCCGCCGAGCGCGTGCCCGTGAGCCTCGAGACGCCGGTCGGATCAGAAGGCGACGCCGAGCTCGGCTCGCTGATCCCGTTCGAGGGTCCCACACCGCTCGAGGAAGTGGCCGTGGAGCTCGAGGAGGAGTCGATCCGCCGCGCGCTCAAGCGCCTCGACGCGAACGCGCGGCGTGTCATCGAGCTGCGCTTTGGCATCGGCGGCGGCGAGCCTTTGGCCCTGCGCGAGGTGGCCAAGCTGATCGGTCTCTCGCCCGAGGGGGTTCGCAAGCTCGAGCGCCGCGCTCTCCGCCGGCTCGCTGAAGAACGCGAATTGCAGGCACTTGCGGCCTGAAAAGTCCTAAACACGCGCGTACCCCAAAAAAGGCAGTCCGGAACTCCCCCGATCGGGCGGGTATCCACGTTTAGGAGCAGTCTCCAGCGGCGAGACTTACACCTGAGAAGCCCGGGAGGCACCCCGGGGCAGGGAGAGGTCGCCAGGAGGTTGCATGACCAGCGCAGCACGCAAGCCCGCACGGGCTCAGCCGGATGCCTATTGCCCTCACTGCTTTCTCCTCGTCGAGGAGAAGGTGGGTGGTGACTGGCCCAGTCAGCCGTCGCGCTGCCCACATTGCCGGTTGATGATCGGCGTGGGGCGCGCCCGCCCGACGCCTGAAGCCAACCCGGGCGCACGCGGCACCGCCGCCGGCGTCTTCGCGCATCAGGCCAAGCGCCGCGATGACTCGGACGTGACACCCGACGAGGTCCGTGAGGCCATCCGCAACGTGGCCGAGCAGCTCGGCTCGCGGCCGGAGCGGCTACTCATGGTCGACTACCAGCAGCGCGCCTCGCTCGACGAGGACCTGCCCGAGCTGAGCGACGTGTTCGCCGCCTTCGGCAGCTGGAAGCGGGCGCGAAAGGAAGCGGCGACCACCGGATGACGGTCTCGCCGACCATTCCGGGCGAGCTCATGTACGGAGCCGCCAGCGACTCCGCCCTCCTGCGCAGCTACCACGAGGAGGGCGACGTCCGCGCGCGCCAGGCCCTGATCGAGCGCCACGTCGGGTTCGTGCGCCGGCTCGCCCAGCGCTACTCGCACAGGGGCGAGACGATCGAGGACCTGACGCAGGTCGGCTGCGTCGGCCTGATCAAGGCGATCGATCGTTTCGACGGCCAGTACAAGGTCACCCTCGCCACCTATGCGGCGCCCAACGTGCTCGGCGAGATCAAGCGCTACTTCCGCGACAAGGGCTGGGCCATGCGCGTCCCGCGCGACGTGCAGGAGCTGAACGTCAAGCTCGGCCGAGTGGTCGACGAGCTCACCGGCAGGCTGGGCCGCTCGCCCAGCGTGGAGGAGCTTGCCAAGGCCACCGAGTCCTCGCCCGAGCAGGTGGTCGAGGCGCTCGACTCTTCACGCGCCTACAACACGATCTCGCTGTCGGCTCCCGCGCCGGAGGGTGAGGAGGACGGCGGCGATCCGCTCGAACAGCTCGGCGACGAGGACAAGGGCTTCGAGCTTGCGGAGGAGCGCCAGCTCCTGCGCGAGGGCTTCAAGGAGCTCGACGAGCGCGAGCGCCAGATTCTGCACATGCGCTTCTTCGTGGGGCTCACGCAGTCGGACATCGCCGAGCGCGTGGGCATCTCGCAGATGCACGTGTCCCGCCTCATTCGCCAGTCGATCGACCGGGTGCGCGAGCGGCTCGACGAGAGCCAGCGCTCGGGTACGCAGCGTGCCCCCGCGCGCCGCCGCCGGGGCGGCTCTCGCGGCGGTCTCGGCGCCCGCCGCGCGAGGCGAGTCGCATCCGCCTGACGGCGATCGTCACCGGCCTCCATTAGGATCCCGCGCCGGATGAAAGTCCTCGTATTTCTCATCCCGTGGATCCTGGTGGGGATCGGAGTGCTGTTCGTCGGCTTCTCCGGTGGGCCGGGGCAGGCGCGGCAGGCGTATCTCACGCGGGCGAGCCGCACGTTCCAGATCTCGATGCTGGTGATCTACCTGGGCATCGGCATCGCGGTGCCCGCGATCATCCTGACCTCGCGCACCGAGGCCGAGGGCGCCACCAACTCGCTGCAGACCAAGCACCCCACGAGCCAGATCCAGAGCGGCAAGACGCTCTTCCGCGCCACGTGCGCAAGCTGCCACACGCTCGCGGCCGTGAACGCGCGCGGCGTGACCGGCCCCGACCTCGACCGCATCGGGCTGCAGGACAACAAGGCCTCGATCACACGCGTTGAGAACGCGATCAGGATCGGCGGCACCGGGCAGCGGCGGATGCCGTCCGGACTGCTACAGGGGCAGAACGCGGTCGACGTGGCGACGTTCGTCTCGTCGGTCGCCGGCAAGTAGTTACACCCCGCACTTTCGGGGTTTTTCGGGTCGCATCCGTCCACGAGCGCTGCTACGGTGCTTGCCGTTGGCTCGCCAGGCTCCACTGCGCGACGAGTACGTGCCTGCTCGCCAAGAGCGGGACGCGGACGTCTACCCATTCCCGCGGTACAACGAGCGCCGGACGATCCAGATCAAGGGTCAGACCGTGCCGCCGCCGCGGCGCCGGCGCACGCCCGCGGCCACGCGTATGTCCGCCCGACCGGATCGGCTGGCCCTCTGGGCTGTGCTGCTCGGCCTCGTGATGATCGCGATCGCCGCCGGTACCGCCCACGGGCAGACTCCGCATCAAGCGGCGCCCGCCGGCCATGTGGCGCACGCGCGCTGAGCGTGATCGAATGAACGGGTGCGCGGCTACGTCGCACTCCTGACGCTCGCCGGCTGCCTGACCGCACTCGGGCCGGCTCAGGCGCGGGCTGCTGCGCCCACACCCAGGTTCGAGCTGATCGGCGACTGGAGCTTCCACGGCGACAGGTACCGCTTCGCGAGCCACAAGCACGTGATCTCCGGCCGCTCTCTCACCAGCGTGAAGATCGGCAAGTGCGTGGTCGCGAAGGGCACCAGGGTGTTCAGCGGCTACCGCTTCACCGCCACGCACGGTGGAGTCGACTACTGGAAGGGGCGAGTGACAGTGGTCGGCAAGCACTGCAAGCGCAAGCGCGTCTCGTCCACGATCAAGGTGGAGAGCGACCTGCGCTTCACCGAGTCCTCCCGGCTTCCGGGCGGCAAGCGCCCGCCGCCGAGCACCTTCAATCGCATCCGCCCGCCGCTGTCCGCGTCGGATCCGGTGCTCGGCACCTGGTTGCGGAACGGCGCCGGCGTGGTGGTCAAGCGCGAGGGCAGGCTCTACGTGGGCCGCGCGCGCGAGTCGTTCGGCATCGCGAACGGCTGCACCGTGCCGGCCGGCGCGATCGTTTGGCGGCTGCGGCCGGTCGCGCCGGGCCGCTACAGCGGCACGATCCAGACCTTCCTGGGACCGCCAGGGTGCAAGCCCGCGGCGCTCGACGATTCGAGTTGGCGCTTCGGCAAGACCGACCACACTCTCATCCGCTCCTCCGCCCAGGGCCAGGCCTTCCCCTACACGCGCGCCTGAAGTTGGGCGAATTACCCCCGCGGGGGTAATTGCAACGCGTCTGGCGTGAAAACGCTAAGGATCGGTAAGAAAATCCCGCGAAAAGAGGTACTTCGTGTTTCGTGACACGAGGTTGAGGTACGACTTGGCGCAGGGGCACCGGGTGACGACGGTGACGCGGCTTATAGGCAGGGGAGCCTATACTTACCGCACGTAAGCGGCGTGCAGAAAGTGAAGCGGGCTATGAAGACCAAGGAGAGCAGGTTCCAGGTTCACGACGAGCTGACGGCGCCGGAGCGGAGTCTTCCTGTGCTGACCGGGGCACTTGCGAGTGGCGGTCAGCTATCGAACTTCCTGGGCGTGCTCGCGGGGTCGCCCGCGGCGCTCCGCGGCTATGCCCGTTTCCGCTCTGAATTGCGTCATGGCGAGCTCGAGTGGGCCACCCAGCAGCGCATCGCGCTGGCCGTGGCCGAGCACGAGGGGAGCGAGTACGCGCTGCCGGCGCTTCACCGCACGGCGCGCGAGGCCGGCCTGGGACTCGACGAGATCGCGCTCGCGCGCGAGTTCGACTCCCATGACGAGCGCGAGGCCACTCTTCTTCGCTTCCTGAAGGCTCTGCTCGAGTCCGATGGCGCTCCGCCCCCTTACCTCCTCGAGGAGGCGCGCGAGGCCGATTGGACCGACGAGCAGGTGCTCGAGGCCGTCGCCCACGTCGCGCTGGCAACGTTCACCAACCTGGTGACGAGGGCCGGGGATCTGCCCCGAGACGGCTCCGTCGAGGAAGCCCGTCTCTCGCAAGCCGCCTGACCTTCTAGGATTTGGTCATGGCCGCCAGTGCGGCAACTGAAGCCCAACAGGTTCCGGGGGCCGAAGAGCAAGGGGTAAGCGGGCGCAGCGAGTGTTGTGCGCTGTATCACCGCGCCGTGGAGCTCATCGGCAAGCGCTGGACGGGGGCAATCCTGCTCGTCCTTCTCGACGGCCCGCTGCGCTTCTCCGAGATCCGGCACCTCGTGCCCGACCTCTCCGACCGTCTTCTGTCGGAGCGGCTTAAGGAGCTCGAGGCCGAGGACATCGTCGAGCGCCGCGTGCTCGAGGGCTCGCCTGTGCGCGTGGAGTACGCGCTCACGAGCAAGGGCATGGCGCTCGAGCCCGCCGTGCGCGCCCTGAAGTCCTGGGCAAACGCTTGGCTCTAGCCCCGGCTGGCGGCCGAGGGCGGGCGGCCAGCACTGCGCGGCGGACGCCGCGCAGTTAGCCTACGCCGGTCTGTTAGACCCGCCGACCTGCGAAGGAGCCGTATGGCCGACCAGCCGAAGACTGCCGACGACGTCAAGGCGCTCGTCGAAGAGCGCGACATCCGCTTCGTCCGCTTCTGGTTCACCGACATCCTCGGACAGCTGAAGAGCTTCTCGATCAACGCGGAGGAGCTGGACGACGCGTTCGAGGGCGGCATGGGCTTCGACGGCTCCTCGATCACCGGCTTCAACGCCATCGAGGAGTCGGACATGATCGCCATGCCCGACGCCAAGACCTTCGCGGTCCTGCCCTGGCGGCCGGAGGACCGGGGCGTGGGACGCATCTTCTGCGACATCGTCACGCCCAGCCGCGAGCCCTACGAGGGCGACCCGCGCTACGTGCTCCGGCGGGCGCTCGAGCGGGCCGAGTCGATGGGCTTCGACACCTTCAACGTCGGTCCCGAGCTCGAGTACTTCTACTTCCGTAACGCCCGCCCGGCGGGTGGCGTGCCGGAGATCCTGGACGAGGGCGGCTACTTCGACCTCACCACGCTCGACGCCGGCTCGGATGTCCGGCGCGAGACGGTGCTCGCCCTCGAGCAGCTCGGCATCCACGTCGAGTACACGCACCACGAGGTCGGCCCGTCGCAGCACGAGATCGACATGCGCTACGCCGAGGCCCTGAAGATGGCGGACGACTGCATGACCTACCGCATCACGGTCAAGGAGTACGCCATGAAGTACGGCTGGCACGCCACGTTCATGCCCAAGCCGCTGTTCGGCGAGAACGGCTCCGGCATGCACACGCACCAGTCGCTGTTCAAGGACGGCCGCAACGCCTTCTACGACGCCGACGACCAGTACTTCCTGTCGGCCACCGGCAAGGCCTTCATCGCGGGCCAGCTCAAGCACGCGCGCGAGATCTCGTCGATCTTCGCCCAGTGGGTGAACTCGTACAAGCGGCTCGTCCCCGGTTACGAGGCGCCGGTCTACTGCGCCTGGTCGCGCCGCAACCGCTCCGCGCTCGTGCGGGTGCCGCTGTACCACCCCGGCAAGGAGCAGGCCACGCGCATGGAGCTGCGCTGCCCGGATCCGGCGTGCAACCCGTACCTGACATTCGCCACGCTGTTGATGGCCGGGCTCGAGGGCATCGAGAAGGGCTATGAGCTGCCCGAGCCGATGGAGAAGAACCTCTACCACCTGTCGCCGGACGAGCGAAAGCGGCTCGGCATCGAGCAGCTGCCTGAGACGCTCGGCGAGGCGATCGAGCTGACCTCCGAGTCCGAGCTCGTGCTGCGGACGCTTGGCGAGCACATGTTCAACCGCTACGTCGAGATCAAGCGGCAGGAGTGGGAGGACTACCGGATCCAGGTCTCGCAGTGGGAGCTGGACCGGTACATGTCGATTCTCTAGCGACCGATCGAGCTCGTGCCGGCGGGTTGACCGCCGCCTGAGGATGGGATAGGGCTAGGACTCCCCCGATCGGAGGTCCGCATGTACACAGTCGTTCGCAAGTACTCCGGCAACACCGACCTGGCCGACGCACTGGTTGAGAACCAGGACGACGTCAGGCGGATCATCAGCGCGGTGGACGGCTTTCGCGCCTATTACCTCGTGCGGAACGCCGACGGCAACGCGATGACTATCAGCGTGTTCGACGATCAGAGCGGAGCGGAGGAGTCGAGTCGTGCGGCGGCGGAATGGCTGCGCGAGAACCTGGCCGACATGCAGCTCTCGCCGCCCGAGATCCTCGGTGGCGACACGCTGCTCGACTTCTAGGCCTGCTTGCGGGTAGGGGTTCAGCTTCCGGAGGTCGAGCGGGAGGTCGGCTTTGCGGAATACGCGGCGATGGCGCGCGCCGCCGAGGAGGTGGGCTTCCACTCGATCTGGGTGGGCGACCACCTGCTCTACCGCGATGGCCAGCGGCGGCCCGGCGACCGCGGGCCGCTCGAGGCCTGGACCCTGCTGTCGGCGCTGGCGGCGGTGACCTCGCGCGTGGAGCTGGGGCCGCTCGTGGCGTGCCTCGGCTTCCACCCGCCGGGGCTCATTGCCAAGATGGCCGCGACGGTCCACGAGGTGAGCGGCGGTCGCTTCGTGCTCGGCGTCGGAGCGGGCTGGAACGAGGCCGAGTACCGGGCGTTCGGGATCCCGTTCGACCACCGGGTGTCGCGCTTCGAGGAGTCGTTCGCGATCGTGCGCGGGCTGCTGGACGGTGAGCGGGTCACACTTGATGGCCGCTTCTGTCAGGCGGAGGACGCCGTGCTGCTGCCGGCGCCCGCGCGGCGGCCTCGCCTGATGGTGGGCAGCAACGGGCCGCGCATGCTGCGGATCACGCTGCCGCACGTTGAGGCCTGGAACGTCTGGTACGAGGACTACGGCAACAGCGCCGAGGGCTTCGCCGCGCTGAGCGAGCAGATCAGCGCCGCCGCGCGCGATGTCGGGCGCGACCCCGCCGAGATCGAGCGGAGCGCCTGCATGCTCGTGGTGCTCGACCGCTCGGCGGGGGAACGCGCGATCACCCCGGAGGCGCCGCCAGTGGAGGGCGACGCCGGCCAGATCGCCGAGCGGCTGCGCGAGCTGGAGCAGGCCGGCGCGGACGAGGCGATCCTCGTGCTCAGCCCGATCACCGAGCGCTCGATCCGAGCGGCCGGCGAGGCGCTCGCGCTCTACGACTCGGAGTAGGCGGGCTCGCCGGCCGGGCTCTCGTGCGTGGCCGCGGCGGCCTTCTTCTCAGGCTGGATCACGACCAGCACGACCGCCAGCGCCGCGAGGCACAGGCCCGCGCCGATCAGGAACGCTACGTGGTAGCCGCCGGTGAGGGCCGAGGCGGTGCTCTTGCCCGCGGCCTCCAGGTGATCAGTGCGCGAGGCGGACACGGTTGCCAGCACCGCCAGGCCGAGCGCGCCGCCCACCTGGGCCGACGTGTTGACGAGGCCTGACGCCAGCCCGGCGTCCTGGCGCGTGGCGCCGGACATCGCGAGCGTCATCAGCGACGGGAACGAAACGCCGATGCCGAGCGCCATGATCAGCATCACGGGCAGGACGTCGCGCAGGTAGTTGCCGTCCACGGGCGCGCGCGAGAAGAGTGCGAGCCCGGCGCCGATCAGCAGCAAGCCCGGGATGAGCGCGTTGCGCGCGCCGAAGCGGGTGATGATCGGCTCCGAGAAGCGCAGCGAGAGCGTGCCCATCACGAGCGTGGCGGGCAGGAAGGCCAGCCCGATCTCGAGAGCGTCGTAGCCGAGCACGCGCTGCATGTACAGCGAGCCCAGGAAGAACATGCCGAACATGCCGGCCACGAGCAGCGCCTGGACGGCGTTTGCGCCGGAGACGTTGCGCGAGCGGAAGATGCGCAGCGGGATCAGCGGATTGCGGGCGGTGGCCTCGCGCAAGATGAACGCGATCAGCAGGGCCAGCGACAGCGCGGCGAAGAGCAGCGCGTTCGTGGAGCCCCAGCCGTCCTCGGCCGCGGGCTTGACGATCGTGAACACGCCGACCATCAGCGAGCTCGTGATCAGCACTGCGCCCGGCACATCGGCGCCGCCCGTGATGCCGAGACCCTTGTCGCTCTCCACGAGGCGCGCGGCCAGGAAGCCGGTGACGATGCCGATCGGGATGTTGATGAAGAAGATCCAGTGCCAGTTGATGGCCTGAGTGAGCAGGCCGCCCAGCAGCAGGCCAACCGAGCCGCCGGCGGAGGCCACGAAGCCGTAGACGCCGATCGCCTTGGCCTGCTCGCGCGGCTCGGGGAACATCGTCACGATCATTCCGAGCACCACGGCCGAGGTGGCCGCGCCGGCCACGCCCTGGATGAAGCGCGCGGCCACGAGCATGCCCTGGGTCTCCGACACGGCGCAGAACAGCGACGAGACCGTGAACAGGGTGAGGCCATACATGAACATGCGCTTGCGCCCGAACAGGTCGCCGAAGCGCCCGGCAAGGAGCAGAAGGCCGCCGAACGCGATCAGGTAGGCGTTGACCACCCACGCGAGGCCCGCCTGCGAGAAGCTCAGGTCGTTCTGGATCGAGGGCAGCGCGACGTTCACGACGGTCACGTCGAGCACGATCATCAATACGCCCGCGCACAGCACGTACAGGGCGATCCAGCGCCTGTTGTCGGTCACTTTCGTCTCCTTGTTTTCGCTCATCGGAGACAGAGACCGAGGCGAGTCCATGAATTCATCGGTAGCCATGCAAGTAGAGACAGTAGAACCCGCCCCGGTGTGACAGGCGCGCCGTTGCGCAGCTTCCGCCTCCACGGGCTGGGCAAGAGCGGTCGGTTCCCGCATCGTCCCAGTGGTGGTGAGAGGGTTGACCCCGGACTCGCCCGACCGAAGGAGGCCCTCCATGGAGACGCACGGATCCGAGACCTACTACGTGATCGGGGAGGGGCTCCTCAGCGAAGCTGTGGGCGGACGCAACGGAGCGGTGCCCAAGGCGCTTGCCAGCGCGGCGGTGGCCGCCGCGCCGCCATTCCGCTTCAGCCGCATGGGGCCAAAGGGAACCGGCAAGCAGCTCGGTGACCCGAACCGCAGGAAGATCGCCAACGCGATGGCCGTCGGCGGGGGAGGGGCGGGACCGGTGCCCGCGGGCTTCACCTATCTCGGCCAGTTCATCGACCACGACCTGACCTTCGACAAGACGACGGTGATGTTCGGCGCGAACATCTCGCCGACGCAGATGCTCGAGGGCCGCTCGCCCACGCTCGACCTCGACTCGCTGTACGGCGCCGGGCCGGCGGATCCCGAGTCGGCCAAGTTCTACGCCGCGGACGGCGTGCACCTGAAGACCGGCAAGGCCCAGGCGGGTGGCGGCGTGCCCGCGCCCGCGGGCTCAGACCTGCCGCGGGGCGCCGGGTCGAGCGTGGCGGCCAAGCGCCGGGCGATCATCCCGGACAAGCGCAACGACGAGAACCTGGCGGTGGCACAGACCCAGTGCGCGATGATCCGCTTCCACAACAAGGTTGTGGACAGCCTGCCGTCGGCGATGCCGCCGGCGACCAGGTTCGCCAAGGCGCGCGAGCTGGTGACGAAGCACTACCAGTGGGCGGTCAAGACGGACTACCTGCCTCGGATCTGCGCGCACGGGGTGGTGGGCGACGTGTTCAACGGCGGCCGCAAGATCTTCGAGGTGGGCGTGCCGGCCACCCAGGTGCCGACAATGCCGATCGAGTTCTCGGTCGCGTGCTTCCGGCTCGGGCACTCGATGATCCGGCCGGCCTACAACTGGAACAAGATCTTCGACTTCGGCGGCGGCACGCTGGACCTGCTGTTCACGTTCACCGGCCTGAGCGGCGACCTGGGCGGCGGTCCCAAGCTGCCGAGCATCTGGATCGCGGACTTCCGCAGGCTCTACGACTTCAGCGAGGTCGGCGGCCATCCCGAGCTCGTGGTCCCGGCCAACCAGTTCAACCGGGCGATGCGGATCGACACGCTGATCGCGAACCCGCTCAAGAACCTGCCGCCCGGCTCGTTCGGAGGTCCGGCGGTGCCCTTCAATGACCCGCACGCCAACCTCGCTTTCCGCAACCTCACCCGCGCGCGCATGACGCGGCTGGCGACCGGTCAGCAGATGGCCACTTTCGTGAAGAGCAAGGGCGTGAACGTGACCAAGCTCACGAAGGCGCAGATCCGCGACGGCAAGAACGGTGCGGAGCTCGACCATCTGACCGCCGCTCAGCGAAACGATCTGCTGACGAACACCCCGCTGTGGTTCTACATCCTGCGCGAGTCGGAGCTGAACGGCGGTCGGCTGAAGGGTGTGGGCGCCCGCGTGGTGGCGGAGACGATCCACCGCGCGATGGAGGGCAGCCACTTCTCGATCGTGCGGGACCCGGCGTTCAAGCCGAGCTTCGGCCCGAACAACTCGACGTTCCGCATGGTGGACCTCTTGATGTTCGCCTTCGAGGGGAAGAAGAGCCTGCTGGCTCCCGCCGGCTAGTGCTTCCGCTTCCTCGGCATCACCCGCACGGACACGTGCTTGGTGCTCCGGTTACCCGCCTTGTCGATCGCGATCACCGTGATCCGGAAGGTCCGGCCGTGGCGATGGCGCTTGTCGAGCGTGTACCGGTGGCGCACCACGAACGCGCCCTTGCGCCCGAGCTTGACCCTCTTGCTGTGGCCGTCGCCGAAGCGGACGATCACGAGCGAGATCGAGCCGTTGTCGGTCACCGTGCCGCGGATCACCGCCTTGCGCGGAAGCCGCACGCGCGTGACGTGACGCAGGCGGACCCTCGGCTTGATCTTGTCCTTGACCGCCGACGGCGCGATGGTCACGGCCTTGTTGAGCGTGGCCGTGGTGCCGCCGCCGCTGAGCGTGACGGCCACCGTGGCCGGCCCGGGCTGGGTGGGCACGAACGTGGCGCTCGGGCCGCTCGCGCTTGACGGGGCGCCCGGCAGCGACCAGGAGAAGCTCACGGCGCCGCCGTCCCAGGAGGTGCCGGTGGCCGAGTACGTGGCCGCCTGGCCCACCGTGAGCTGGTCAGGACCGCTCAGCGCTCCCGTCGGACGCGCCGGCAGCTTCAGCCGGTAGGCGCCGCGGCCGTGCGTGGCCGCGTACAGCACGTGCCCGGACTGCGAGATCGCGAGCCCGTAGACCGCCACGTGCGGCATGCCGGTCGCGGCGTCGCTCCACGAGCTGGAGCCGTTCGGCAGACGCAGCACGCCGAAGTCCGTGCCGGCGTACAGGTCGCCCGTGGCCTCGTTCTCGGCCACGCCGGTGATCGGCTGGTCGCCGATGTTGAAGGACACGTTCTTCCAGGTGGCCGTGTGGCCGGCCGGGTCATAGGTCACGTCAAACACGTGGCCGGGCTTGCCGGGCGTGTACGCGCTGTAGCCCGAGAACGACACCCAGGCGTGGTTGGGATTGTCGGGATCGACGGCGATGCCGCTTACGAATCGGCCGGGCTGGGCCGCCGTGTCGATGCGGCGGAACTGCACCGAGCCCGGGTCGTCGTCGATGTTCTTCGACACGAACACCCGGCCGTTGCGCGTGGCCGCCCACAGCGTGGTGTTGTCGCTCGGGGCGCGCTCGTTGGCGACCACGTAGTCGCCTCCCTTGTCCGAACCGAACGCGCTGCCGGTCAGGTCCGCGCCGAGCGGCTGCCAGTCTCCGCACGCCTCACGGTCCGGATTGAGGTTGAGCGCGAGACAGTCGCTGCCCAGCGACGATTCGCTGCCGCCGTTGTCGTTCGAGCGCCAGACGTGCTGGAGCCCGGTGAACACGCGCCCAGCGACCGTCGGGTCCGCGATGAACGGCGTGTAGAACGATTGCGCCTCGCCGGACTCGCCGAGCACGTCGTAGGTGTCCAGCCAGGTACGCGGGTTGTCGCCGTGGTAGTTCACCTCTGGCGTGGCGTCGAAGTAGTTGTGGTAGCGGATGTTCGGGTTGCCCTTGTTGAAGCCCGACTGGCCGCCGTCGCCGCCGACCGTCTCGAGCCAGGTGGGGGTGCCCGTGTAGGACCAGGTGCCGTTGTCCTGCGTGCCGCCGTAGACGCTGCCCAGCGGGTCCGAGGGGTTGATCGACAGTGACTGGAACTGGATGTCGTTCAGCCCGTCGTTCAGGGGCGTGATCGATTGCGGCACGCCGCTCAACAGCTCGTGGCAGCGGTCGAGGTCGTTCGTCTGCAGCGGCACCGGCGGGGTGCTGCCGTTGTCCGGGTCGTAGTTCCACTCACGCGCGTCGCACGAGGCGGACTGGTCCTGCGGGGTGGTCACGTTGAGGCGCACCACGCCGCCGTCCGAGCCGATGAAGGCGGTGTTGCCGTTGTCGGCGAACGCGATCGCGTGCAGGTCCGGATGGATGCCGGCCTGAACACCCCACGCCGCGCTCGGGTTGCTGAGGATGGCCGTCATGTCCTGCCAGGTGACCGTGTCGTTCGCGGTCGCGGAGGTGCCGGCGCCCGCGTTGGTGGAGCGGATCACGGCGCGACCGTTCGAGCGCGGCGGCTGGCAGGTGGGGCCGTCGGCGCAGATCGCCGTGCCGCCCGTGTCATAGGCGGGCAGCTCGTCGTAGTTCATCGAGCCGCCGAACCAGACGGTGTCGGCGTTCGCCCCCGGCGGGTGGGCAACGAACTCGTCGTAGCCGCACTGGCCGTTCTGGCAGAAGTAGTACGAGGAGAAGCCGGTCTTGGACGGGTCGCTGCTGGACATGTCGATCCAGTTCGCGGCGCTGTTGTCGAGGTTGCCGGTCGCGTCGCCGGTGATGGCGCCGGCGTCGTCGTTGCGCCAGGCCGACGGCGCGGGGGTCGTGTCGTCGTCGTCGAGCGCGAAGTCGTCGGACGCATCGCCCACGTAGGCGCGCGTGGTCGTGCCGGTGTCGACCAGGTCGAACTCCGTGCGGTCGCCGAACGCGTCACCCGCCGGGTTGTCCGGATCGCTGAAGTCGCTCTGGTTGATCGTGTGGAAGACCTGCGACCAGGTCGGCGTGCCGCCTGACTGGTCGGCCGCCCAGATGCCGTAGCCCTGCACCGCGGCCCACAGCATGTCGGGGTTGTTCGGGTCGAACTCGAGCTTGTTGATGCCGCCCTGGAACCAGTCGACGCCGTCCGCGGGCAGCGTCGGGTCCGGGTTGGGCGGCGTCTTGTCGCTGAGGTCGCTCTCCAGCATGAATGCTCCGCCGTCCACCGACTTGTACACGCCGAGCTCCGGCGCGTCGGGTGGCGTGCGCCGGCCCCCGTTCACCGAGGAAGAGCCGTGGCGCGCCACGTCGGTGCCGATGTAGATCGTGTTCGCATCATTCGGATCGATCGCTATCGCGCCGATCGAGCGGTTGGTGGCCACGGTGTCGCTTCCGGGCACGAGGGACCAGCTGGCCCCGAAGTCCGTCGACTTGAACAGGCCGAGGCCGGCTTCCGAGTCGCTCGAGCCGTTCGGCTCGCCTGACCCGGCGTAGAGCGTGTGGTTCGCGGAGTCGTAGAGGAGCGAGCCGAACGAGTTGGTGGGGAGGTCGTCCGGTGGCGCGATCCACGTGACGTGCGTGGCCAGCGCGTCGTCCGTGCGCCAGATGCCGCCGCCCGCGGCGGCCACCCACATCTTGCAGTCGCCGCTCGTGCAGGCGGGATCGATCGCGAGCGCGGTGACACGCCCGGATTCCTGCGTGGCGGGACCGGTCAGCGTCTGCGGGTCGAGGAACTGGGAGTCCTCGCCGGCCACATTCGGGGTGACCGGGCCGAGCGCGGCCCACTGCTCGGGCGCCACGTCGCGCGCGATCGCGAACTGGCGCGCCGAGCGGAAGGCCGAGCGCGGAGCGTTGCGCGGCAGGCGGTTGAACGCCGCCCGCTCCCCGCGCACGCGGGAGTCGTCCACGTACAGGCGCGGGTACGCGCGCTCGGCGACAGCCTCCATCGACGGGCTCTTGTCGCGTTCTTCGCGGCCGGCCTCGCCGCCCTCATGGCCTTCCACCTTCTCGGCGGCCTTGTGCTCACCGTGCTCTCCCAGCTCCTGTTTGTCGCTGTCGGAGTGCGTGAGGACGAGCGTGAGCGTGATGCCGCCGGCCAGCAGCACACAAGCTCCGCCGATGACCAGTAGACGGCGAAGACGGCCGTGAAGCATTTGGTTCCCTCCCCTGGGACTGACCCGGCCCGCGACTCCCCTCGCGCCGGAACGCGCGGAATATTTCCACCAAACGGGGTAGCTGTCGAATTTTTCCTCCGTTAAGGAAGAAGCGCCTCGAGCTCGTCCGCCTTGGTGACCGGCTGGCGGCAGGAGAACTGCTCGCACACGTAGGCGGCTGCGCGGCCGTCGACCGGCTCGCGGCCCTCCATCAGCGGCACGCCGTCGGGCTCCCCGCCCGCGAGCACGATGTGGGGGCGGAACTTGGAGCGCACCACGCGCTCGAGCTCGGCGGTGTCCGTGCCAGCCAGCGCCACCTCCTTGGTCTGCGCCAGGCGGAAGTCGAGCGCCTGGAGCAGATGGGCGAAGGCCTGCGGATGACGCGGCGCGATCTCGTGAAGCAACCGCAGCACTCCCTCGGCGCGGCGCTCGTACTCGTGCTCGCCGCTGAGCGCGGCAAGGCGCAGGAGGCCGTAGGCCGCGCTCGAGTTGCCCGCCGGGATCGGGTTGTCCTCCAGGTCCTTGCGGCGCGCCACGAGCTGCTCGTGGTCCGACGAGGTCTCGAAGAAGCCGCCGCGCTCCTCGTCGGCGAAGCGCTCGATCATCTGGTTCGCCAGCTCGCGCGCGGCGGCGAACCAGCGCGGCTCGAAGGTGGACTCGTACAGCGTGAGCAGCCCTTCCACGAGGAAGGCGTGGTCCTCGAGGTACGCGTTCAGGTGGGCGCGGCCGTCCTTGTACGTGCGCAGCAGCCGGCCGCGCTCGTCGCGCATCGTGCCGAGCACGAACTCGGCACACGCGCGCGCGGCGCCGAGGTACCGCTCCTCGCCCAGCACGGCGCCGGCGTCGGCCAGCGCCGAGATCATCAGCGCGTTCCAGGAGGCCAGGCGCTTGTCGTCGAGGCCCGGCCAGACGCGCGTCGCGCGCACGTCGTACAGGCGCGCCCGCAGCTCGGCCGGGAGGTCGCCCGCGCGCACCGGGATGTTCTGCCCCTCGAAGTTGCCCTGCTCGCTCATTCCGAGCGCCGTGATCGCCGCCTCGGCGTCGTCGCCGAGCGCCTCGCGCACCTCGTCCAGGGTCCAGACGTAGAACTTGCCCTCCACGCCCTCCGAGTCCGCGTCGAGGGCCGAGTAGAAGCCGCCCTCGTCCGCGCGCATCTCGCGCAGTGCCCAGTCGAGGGTCTCGCGACACACCTGCTCGAACAGCGGCTCGCCGGTGACCTGCCAGCCGTGCAGGTACGCCCGCGCGAGCAGCGCGTTGTCGTAGAGCATCTTCTCGAAGTGGGGGACGATCCAGTGGGCGTCCACGCTGTAGCGCGCGAAGCCGCCGCCGATCTGGTCGTACATGCCGCCCGACGCCATCGCGCGCAGCGTCCGCGCCGTCATGTCGGTGTCGCCGCGGCGCAGCAGGAACTCGATCGTGGAGGCGGGCGGGAACTTGGGCGCGCCGCCGAAGCCGCCGTTCACCGGATCGAACGCCCCGCGCAGGTTCTCGAGCGCCTGGTCCAGCAGGCCGGGGTCGAGCTCGTCCTCGGACGGCTGGAGCAGCGCGCCGCCGCTAAGGCGGTTCACGATGCGCCCCGCCGACTCCTCGATCTCGGCCCGCCGCGTGCGCCAGGCCTCGTCGATCGCCCCGAGGACCTGGCGCCAGCTCGGCAGTCCGTGGCGCGGCTCGGGCGGGAAGTACGTGCCCGCATAGAACGGCACCTGGTCGGGCGTGAGGAACACGTTGAGCGGCCAGCCGCCCTGGCCCGTCATCGCCTGGCAGGCCTCCATGTAGATCGCGTCCACATCCGGGCGCTCCTCGCGGTCCACCTTGATGCAGACGAAGCGCGAGTTCATCTCCGCGGCGGTTTGCTCGTCCTCGAACGACTCGTGCTCCATCACGTGGCACCAGTGGCAGGCCGAGTAGCCGATCGACACCAGGATCGGCTTGTCCTCCTCCTTCGCGCGCGTCAGCGCGTCCGGCCCCCAGGCGTACCAGTCCACCGGGTTGTCCTTGTGCTGGAGCAGATATGGCGAGGTCTCTTGAGCCAGGCGATTTGCCATCTGCCTTCGGAGGCTACCCGGGGCGGCAATTCGTACAGATAATGGGCTCAGAGCCCAATGGACCGCATCTCACGCCCCGCTGTGGCGGCTCGACTCGCGCGCGCGCTGGACGACGGGCACCTGCTGCTCGTGGCCGGCGCCGGCTTTGGCAAGACGATGTCGCTGGAGGACGCGCTCGCCCTGCGTGGCGGTGCGGTTGCCTGGGTGCGCTGCGCGGAGCTGGACCGCGACCCCGGGCGCCTGCTCGCGGACCTGGTGGGCGCGCTGGCCAGCGCCGCTCCCGGCGCGGCCGACGTGCTGGGGGAGCGGCTGGCGCACGCGCCGCTCCAGATCGACGCCGCGGTGGCCTCCCGCGAACTGGCGCGGGAGCTGGAGCGCCTGCTGGTGGATCCGCTCACGATCGTGATCGACGACGCCGAGCAGCTCGCCGATTCCGCGGAGGCGAGCGCGGTGGTGCGCGACCTGTTCACGATCGACGCGCCGGCGCTGCGGGTGGCCCTGGCCGCTCGCGTGGCGCTCCCGCTGCGCCTGTCCAAGCTCCAGGCCGCCGGGCGTGCCGCTCAGTTCGGCCCGGCGGACCTGGCCTTCAGTCCCGACGAGTGCGCAGAGCTGCTCCAGGCGGCCACCGGCCGCGAGCCGAGCGGCGCGGAGCTCGACGCCCTGTGGTCCGCCACCGAGGGCTGGCCGCTGGGCGTGGCGCTGTCGGCGGCATCGGGCGGCGCGGCGGCGCCCGGCGCCCGTGGGTCCGCCGCGCTCGTCGCGTTCCTCGAGGAGGAGCTCCTGTGGCCGCTCGGCGAGCAGCTGCGCACGGCTCTGCTCGAGTCGAGCCTGGCGCCCGACCTCGACGCCGCCACGCTGGGCGCGCTCGGCCTGCCCTCCGGTCTGATCGAGGAGGCGAACCGGCGCGGCGTGCCGCTTCGCAACGTCGATTCCGGCACCCGAGTGGCCTACCACCCGCTCGTGCGCGACCTGCTGCGGGAGCGGCTCGAGCTCGAGTGCCCGCCGGAGCGCCTGCGCGAGCTGCACGCCGCGCTGGGCGCGGCGCTCGATGCGGCGGGCCGCGGGCCCGAGGCGGTGGAGCACTGGCTCGAGGCCGGGGACTCCGAGCGCGCGGCGGCGGCCGTGGCGCGCGAGGGCCGCGTGATCTTCCGCAGCTCGCCGGCCACCGTGGGCGCGTGGCTCGAAGCCCTGCCGCAGGAGACGCGCGGGGCGCCCGAGCTGCGCGGCATCGAGGGCCGCCTGGCCGCGGGCGAGGGGGAGCTCGAGCGCTCGGTCGGCCCGCTCACGGACGCCATCGCGGGCTACGCGGCACGTGGCGAGACCGAGCGCGAGTGGCGCATGCGCGTGCTGCTCTCGGACGTGCTCGCCCAGCTCGAGGACTACGACCGCTCGGCGCCGCTTGTCGACGGCTTCGACGCCGTGAACGCGATCGGCGCGCCGATGACCGCGGTGTCCGTGGCCTGCAACCACGCCCGCGCCTCGCGCTTCGACGACGCGGCCGCGCTGTTCGAGCGCGCGATGGCCCATCCGCTCGGCGCGCCGCTCGTCACGCTCGCGGCCGGCTTCCAGGGAGCGTTCATCGACTTCCCGCAGTCGCGGCTCGACGGCGCCCTCATGGGGCTGCGAGAAGTCGTGGACGCGCTCGAGCGCTTCGATCCCTCGAACCGGCTCTCACTCTTCTTCGGCTACGGCGCGCTCATCCACGACGAGCGGGGCGAGTACGAGGCCGCGGTGGACATGGCCGAGCGCATGGAGCGACTGACCGAGCGCACCTGGATGGGCAGCTACGTGAGTGGCCTGGCCCACACCTTCAAGGCGGGCATGTACGCGCGGCACGGGCAATACGCCGAGGCCGAGCTGGAGCTGGGGCGCGTGCGGCCGAACGTGCGCAACTGGAGAGCCGAGAACTACGTGGCGCGCGCGATGCTCGCGGCGGGAAGGGGCGATCACGAGGAGGCATCGGAGGCAGTGGCCGCGGCCATCGAGCACGGTGCCCTCAACACCTGGCTCGGCCGGGCGCGCCTGACCACGATGCTCGTGCCGGTGCTGGTGGAGGCGGGCCAGCCGTCATGGGCGCGCGAGCTGCTCGACTCCTCGCTCTCGGCCTGCCCGGCGGAGTGCCGCGCACCGCGCCTCCACGCGCAGCGCGCATGGCTGCGCCGCAACGAGGGCGACGACCCGGGCGCGCTCGAGGACCTGATCGCCGCCTGGCACGAGGCGAACTCCGAGGCGCAGCATCTGGTGCGCCGCGAGTGGCGCTGGCTCGAGCCGCTGCTCTGGACAGCGCTGGAGCAGAAGACACTGCCGCCGCACGAGGTGATCGGCGCGATCGAGGCTGCGCTGCCGGGCGGCGCGGCGCTCCTGCCCTTTACGCGCCACCCGCTGCCCGAGGTGCGTCGCGCGGCGCTCGTGTCCGCCGTGGCGTCCGGCCACCCGGAGGCGCCTCGCGTGGTGGCGGAGCTGGAGCGTGACGGGGACGACGGCGTGGCCTCGGCCGCCAGGGCGTCGGGCAGGCGCCTGGCCAGCGAGCCGCCACCGCTCGTATTCGAGGTGCTCGGCGGCTTCGGCCTCCGGCGTGGGTCGTTCGTGGTCACGGAGGAGGCGTGGGAGCGGCGGGTGGCGCAGCGCCTTGTGCGGCTGCTGCTCGTGCGGCGCGACGCCCCTGTGCCCGAGGACGTGCTGTTCGAGGCATTCTGGCCGGACAAGGCCGCGGACGCCGCGCGGCGCGGTCTGCAGGTGGCCGTGTCGAGCGCGCGTGCCGTGCTCGACCCACCGGGAGCCGAGCGCACCGCCATCGAGGTGAGCGAGCGCTCCTACCGCCTGCGCCTGCGCCCGGGCGATTCCGTGGACGCCGACGAGTTCGAGCGCGCGGCCGCCGCGGCGCTCGCCGCCACCGGCCCGGACAAGCTCACTCTGCTCGAGGTGGCATCGCAGCGCTGGGGCGGCGAGCCGCTGCCCGAGGACCGCTACGAGGACTGGGCGATCTCCTGGCGAGAGGGATTGCTCGATTTGTACGGCCAGGTGCTGGCGGCTCTGGCCGACGGCCACGCGGCCGCCGGCGACCACGGCCGCGCGATCGAAGCGAGTCGCCGCGCCGTGGAGGTGGACCCGCTCGACGAGGGCGCGCACCGCCGCCTGATGCTCTCCTACGCGCGCTCCGGCCGTCGCGGGCACGCGCTCAGGCAGTACCTCGCTTGCCGCCGCGCGCTCGTGGACGGGCTCGGCGTGGAGCCGGCGGAGGAAACCGCCGCTCTGCAGCGCCGAATCCTGGCCGGCGACCCGGTGTGAGCGCCCCGTGAGCGGACACGCCTAGCGTGCTCGCCATGGGGATTCGCACCTTTGTCGTACGCGTGAGCGAGAGCGAGCCGCGGGTGGTGGTGGAGGACGTCCGCAGCCGCGAGCGGGTGGTGGCGCGCGACGTGAGCGACGTGGGCGAGGCGATCGCCCGCCTGCTCGAGGGTGAGCGCCCTGAGCGGCCTAGCCCGCCGCCGAGTCCCGCAGCACCCCCCGCTTGATCTTGCCGCTCGCGGTCTTCGGCAGCTCGTCGATGAACTCGACGATGCGCGGGTACTTGTAGGGAGCGGTCTCGCCCTTCACGTGGTCCTGCAGCTCGCGGACCAGCTCCTCGCTCGGCTCGCGGCCCTCGCGCAGCACCACCACCGCGCGGACGATGGCGCCACGCTCCTCGTCGGGCGCCGCCACCGCGGCCGCCTCGGCCACCGCCGGGTGCGAAACCAGCGCCGACTCCACCTCGAACGGCCCGATCCGGTAGCCCGCGGAGATGATCACGTCGTCCGAGCGGCCCTCGAACCACAGGTAGCCGTCTTCGTCCTCGCGGACGCGGTCGCCGGTGCGCCATACGTCGTCCGGCCCGTCTATGAAGAAGGTGGGCACGGTCTTCGGGTCCACGCACAGCTCGCCCTCGTCGATCCAGAGGCGGAAGCCCGGCAGCGGCCTGCCCATCGAGCCCGGCCGCACGGGCGGGCCGATCGGCATGCCGGTCAGCGCGCCCGTTTCGGTCTGGCCATAGCCGTCGTGGATCTCCACGCCCACTTCGTCGGCCCACAGGCGCACGATCTCGGGGTTGAGCGGCTCACCCGCCGCCACGGCGTGGCGCAGCGTCGGCAGCTCGCGCAGCTCGGTGCGCTTAGCGATCGTGCGGTACTCGGTGGGCGCCATGCACAGCACCTGCACGCCCTCGCGCTCCACCACGGCCAGGCGCTCCGCGGGATCGAAGCGCGCGTCCTGCAGCAGCGCGGTGGCGCCACGCACCCACGGCGACATGAACACGTTGCGCGCCGACTTCGACCAGCCGCTCGCCGCCGTGCACCAGCACAGGTCGCCCTCCCGCGCGCCGAACCAGTGCTCCGCCTGCACGTGCTGGCCGGCCAGGTAGCGCTGGCCATGGCGGATCGGCTTCGGCTCGCCGGCCGTGCCGGAGGTGAAGGTGATGAGTGCGGGATCCGTGGGGGAGAGGTCACACGCGGGGAAGGGGTCCGAGTCGAACAGCCGCTCGTCCGGGATCACGAGCAGCTCGCCGTCGAAGCCGGTGGCCTCCACCGTCTCGAGGTCGCGCTCGTCCACCAGCACGGCGCGGGCCGACACGCGCTCCATGCGCTCGCTCAGGTCCTTCGGCCGCAGCTGCTCGGTGCAGGGCAGGACGACCGCGCCCATCCGGAAGCACGCAACCATCGCGTACACCCACTCGGGGCGGTTGCCGATCACTGTCATCACCACGTCGCCGCGTCCCACCCCGCGGCGGGCCAGCGTGCCCGCCAGTCGTGCCGAGCGCTCGGCCACCTGACCGAACGGGATCTCGGCCCGCGAGCCGTCGCGGCCGAGGGAAATCAGCGCGGTGCGGCTCTGCTGAGCCTTGTCGACGACATCCAGCGCGAAGTTCATAGGCCCGGCAATCTAATGGGGCAGGAACGACGGGGCGGAGAGCGAAGGCTTTCCGTGGTCAGATCGTGTACAGTGCCCGCACGCCGAATCCGCCGCAAGCGGAGCCGGGGAACCAGTTTCTGGGGCGAACTTCGATTCCAGGGGGGAACCGAAGCGCGCAAGCTCTTTCAGCGCGAGCCCGTCAGCTAACTCGGCAGGCGTACGAAAGAGACGTTGCCCACGCGCTTTAACAAAACGCTTGTGCTCGCAGTGCTGGCTTTGGCCTGCGCATGCCTGCTACCCGCGGCCGTGTTCGCGCAAGCATCGAATACCCCGGGTGGGTCAAGCGGAACGACCGCGACGGGCGGCGTCTCGCCGACCGATCCGCAGTTCCAGCCCGCCCCGAAGGGCAAGATCGTGAACGGCATCGCCATCCCGCCGATCGGCGCGCCGCAGCAGGTCGTGGACGCGATCAACGCGGCGAACGAGATCGTCACCAAGCCGTACATCTACGGCGGCGGCCACAGGTCGTTCAACTCGCGCGGCTATGACTGCTCCGGCTCGGTGAGCTTCGCGCTGCACGGCGCCGGGCTGCTCGACAAGCCGCTCGACTCGAGCGACTTCATGCACTGGGGTCTGCGCGGCAAGGGCCAGTGGATCACCGTCTACACGAACCCGGGTCACGCGTTCGTGGTCATCGCCGGCCTGCGCTTCGACACCGGCTTCCGCGACCGCATCTCGAAGAAGCGCGGCGCGGCGCCCGGCAGCGGCCCCCGCTGGGGCGGCCCGCGGCCTACGCGGGGTTATCACGCCCGCCACCCCGACGGCCTCTAGCCGGGGGCTGCAACCCGTCGGCTGGCAGCGCCCTCGGTCGGCCGCTTGCGATTGCAAGCTTTGCCATCCTCGGTTTTCGCACGGCTAGAGCGCCTCGATACTCGATACTCGAGACTCGATACCCGCCACGCACTGGCGTCCCGGTTGCGCCACCGCCAGTAAACTGACTCGCCAGTCAACGATCGACTTTCAGGGAGTCCGATTTGGCAGTTGCCACGCCGTTCAGCGAGAAGACCGACGAGCAGCGCGCGATCACCGAGATGGTGCGGCAGTTCGTCGACGAGCAGGTGATCCCGATCGCCGAGGAGCACGACCACGAGGACAAGTTCCCCGACGCGGTCGTGGAGCAGATGCGGGAGCTCGGCCTGTTCGGCGTGACCATCCCCGAGGAGTACGGCGGGATGGGGCTCGACCTCACCACCTACGCGATGATCGTGGAGGAGCTCTCGCGCGGCTGGATCTCGGTCTCCGGCATCGTCAACACGCACTTCATCGGCTCCTACCTGCTCATGAAGTTCGGCACCGACGAGCAGAAGGAGAAGTTCCTGCCCAAGATGGCCACCGGCGAGATCCGCGCCGCGTTCTCGCTGTCCGAGCCGGGCCTGGGCTCCGACGTCGCCGCCATCTCCACGCGCGCCAGGAAGGACGGCGAGGAGTGGACCATCAACGGCACCAAGATGTGGGTCACGAACGGCCTCCGCTCGGGCCTCGTGTTCCTGCTGGCGAAGACGGACCCGGACGCCGACCCGCCGCACAAGGGCATGACCTGCTTCATCTGCGAGAAGGAGCCCGGAGCCTCCGAGAACAAGGGGCTCACCGTTCCGCCGCAGATCAAGAAGATGGGCTACAAGGGCGTGGAGTCCACGGAGCTCGTGTTCGAGGACTACCGCTGCCCGTCCGAGAACGTGCTCGGCGGCGAGGAAGCCGGCGTGAACAAGGGCTTTGGCCAGATGATGGACGCGCTCGAGGTGGGCCGCGTGAACGTGGCCGCCCGTGGCGTGGGCCTCGGCCAGCGCGCCCTGGAGCTCGCCCTGCGTTACGCGCAGGAGCGGCGTACGTTCGGCAAGCCGATTGCGCAGCACCAGGCGATCCAGTTCAAGCTCGCCGAGATGGGCACCAAGCTCGAGGCGGCGCGGCTGTTGACGATCAAGGCGGCGCGCATGAAGGACGCCGGCGAGCGCTCAGACCTCGAGGCCGGCATGGCCAAGCTGTTCGCCTCCGAGGCGGCCAAGGAGATCTGCGAGGAGTCCCTGCGGATCCACGGCGGCTACGGCTACTCGAAGGAGTACGAGATCGAGCGGCTGTACCGCGACGCTCCGCTGCTTTTGATCGGCGAGGGCACGTCCGAGATCCAGAAGATGGTGATCGGCCGGACGCTGCTCAAGCGCAACAAGATCTAGCGGCGGCGCGGCTGGGAACGGGCGCAAGGCGCGCCCGCTC
>Ga0070680_100000584_pt1 | contig 25171 bp, 18 predicted proteins | sample KBSC73BmetaG_FD_64672 | JGI IMG/M metagenome (GOLD analysis project Ga0070680, IMG submission 64672) | Corn rhizosphere microbial communities from Kellogg Biological Station, Michigan, USA - KBS C7-3B metaG | ecosystem: Host-associated > Plants > Roots > Rhizosphere | place: USA: Michigan...
GGATGCGTGGATCGACCTCTGCCGCGGCCCGCACCTCGCGTCGACCGGGAAGCTCGACCCGAGCGCATTCAAGCTCACTCGCGTGTCGGGCGCCTACTGGCGCGGCGATCCCAAGAACCCGATGCTGAGCCGGATCTACGGCACCGCCTGGCTCAACAAGAAGCAGCTCGACGCCTATCTCGTCCGGCTCGAGGAAGCGGGCAAGCGCGACCATCGCAAGATTGGCGCCGAGATGGACCTGTTCCACCTCCAGGGCGAAGCGCACGGGAGCGTCTTCTGGCATCCCAAGGGCTGGATCATCTGGCGCGCACTTGAAGCCTATATGCGGCGGCGGCTCGATGCGGCCGGCTATAACGAGATCAAGACGCCGCAGCTGATCGATTCGAAGCTGTGGGTGCTCTCGGGCCACTGGGGCAAGTTCCGCGAGAACATGTTCGTCGTGCCCGACGAAGTCCCCGGGACGGAGGAAGGCAAGCCGGTGATCACCGGCGACGCCGAGCTGATGGCCTTGAAGCCGATGAACTGCCCGGCACACATCCAGGTCTTCAAGCAGGGCATCACCAGCTACAAGGAGCTGCCGCTGCGACTCGCGGAGTTCGGCTGCTGCCACAGGAACGAACCGCACGGCGCGCTCCATGGGATCATGCGCGTGCGCCAGTTCACGCAGGACGACGCGCACATCTTCTGCACGCACGAGCAACTGGTCGACGAGACCAAGCGCTTCTGCGCCTTGCTGGACTCGATCTACCGCGACCTCGGCTTTGCCGATTACCAGGTGAAGCTCGCGACCCGTCCCGAGCAGCGCATCGGCACCGACGAGGAATGGGACCGCGCCGAAGCCGACCTCGAAACAGCGCTCAAGGAGACCGGGCTCGATTACGTCATCCTGCCCGGCGAAGGTGCCTTCTACGGGCCAAAGCTGGAATTCCACCTCCAGGACGCGATCGGCCGCACATGGCAGTGCGGGACTCTGCAGCTCGACCCGCAGATGCCGCAGCGCCTCGACGCGACCTACGTCGGCGCCGACGGCGAGAAGCATCACCCGCTGATGCTTCACCGCGCGATCCTCGGCACGTTTGAGCGGTTTATCGGAATCCTGATCGAGCATTATGCGGGCAAGTTCCCGCTGTGGATGGCGCCGGTGCAGGCGGTGGTCGCGACGATCGTGTCCGACGCTGACGCTTACGCGAATGACGTCGCCGCGAAGCTCGAAGCCGCAGGGATCCGCGTCGAGACCGACCTTCGCAACGAGAAGATCAACTACAAGGTGCGCGAGCACAGCCTCGCCAAGGTCCCGCTGCTGCTGGTGGTCGGCAAGCGCGAGGCGGAGGAAGGTACCGTCGCGCTCCGCCGTCTCGGTAGCGACGAGCACCAGAAGATGATGAGTGTCGACGAGGCGGCCGCGATGATTCGCGAGGAGGCGGTGCCGCCCGACGTTCGATGAAGGTCCGGCGCGGCATATCCGGTGACCTGCCGCGCGCAATCGAGATCTGGCGATCCGCAATTGATGCGACTCACCAGTTCCTGTCGACAGCGGACCGATCGGAAATCGACGTTCTCGTTACCGAGCAATTCCTCCCCAACGTCGATCTATGGATTGCCGCGGACGACGCGGACCGGCCGATGGCCCTCCTCGTGATGGAGAAGGCGAAGATCGAAGCTTTGTTCGTCGATCCTGAGGCTCATGGGCAAGGCTATGGTTCGTTGCTGGTCGAACATGCGGCGTCCATCGAACAGAGTTTGACCGTCGATGCGAACGAGCAGGCGGGCAATGCGCTGGCATTTTACCTGAGCAGGGGATTTCACATCGTGGGCCGTTCGCCGACTGACGACCAAGGCAGGCCATATCCGCTGGTCCACCTCGCGCGTTGAGGAGTCTGGCGACTCTGCGCCACAGGTCGCGGCAAAAAGACTCAGATTTCCCCGCGCGGACTTTTCATCGGCGTGACGAACCCCTAACTCGCCGAGTTGACCAACAACAATATTGGAGTCTTCGCTATACCACCGCCCTATCCGCGCCGAGGAATGGCGCCGCCGCCGCCAATGAGCGGCCCCCGCTACAACGAGTTCATCCAGTCCCCGAAGGTCCGGGTGATCGATGAGAACGGCGAAAACCTGGGCGTGATGTATACGCGCGAAGCCTTCGAGCAGGCGCAGTCGGTCGGGCTCGACCTGGTCGAGATTTCGCCCAACGCGGACCCGCCGGTCGCCAAGTTCCTCGATATCGGGCGCTACAAATACGAAGCGCAGAAAAAGGCCGCCGAACAGCGCAAGAAGCAGAAGACGCAGGAGATCAAGGAAATCAAGATGCGTCCCAACATCGACGACCACGACTACGACACCAAGATGAAGAAGGTGTTCGAGTTCCTCGAGGAAGGGGACAAGGTGAAGGTCACGATGCGCTTTCGCGGCCGCGAAATGGCGCATGGCGAGCTCGGCATGGCGGTTCTTCGGCGGGTCCAGGAGCAGACGGCGGAAATGGCCAAGGTCGAAGCGCATCCGCGAATGGAAGGCCGCCAGATGCTGATGGTGCTCGCGCCCAAGTAATGACGGCGCCATCCGCGTGTCGGCGGTGCGGCGGGTTAATGGATTGAGCGGCACGTTCGAGGTGACGAGCCAGTCGCCGCCAATGAGGCTATCTCGACAGCAGCGCCAAAGAGCAGAATTCACTACTTACACTCGTGTTGCCAAATTGCTGCAGGGGGATCGCAACTCGTCGTTGCGTCGCCGCAACCGCTTCCTTTGAACCCTGATCAGGATTAGCTTCGCTCTCCATTGCTCGAGGGGGGAGAGACGAAATGACGCGCAAGTCCGTGTGGCTGCTTTCGGCCGGGCTGTTCGCAGTTGCGACTCCGGCATTTGCACAGACCGCCGTTTCGAAGACCGATACGGACAAGCAGACCGCCCAGCCGACGCCCGGTGCGACCGAAGGCGCGGCGGTCCAGGATCAGGCAACACAGCAGCGGCCGGTTGCGGAAGGCGCGATCGTCATCACGGCGACGCGGCGCAACCAGGCGCTTTCCGACGTGCCAATGGCCGTCAGCGCGGTCACTTCCCAGAACCTCCACAACACCGGCGCAACCGATCTCCGCCAGCTCAACCAGATCGCGCCTTCGCTGCTCGTGTCGTCGACCTCCTCGGAAGCGGGCGCGGCGGTTGCGCGCATTCGCGGCGTCGGCACGGTCGGCGACAATCCAGGCCTCGAAAGTTCGGTCGGCCTGTTCATCGACGGAGTTTATCGCGCTCGTACCGGCATCGGCCTGACGGACCTTGGCCCGATTGACCGGATCGAGGTGCTTCGCGGACCGCAGGGCACGCTGTTCGGCCGCAACACCTCGGCGGGCCTGATTTCGGTGATCACTGCCAAGCCGCGGTTCACGCCTGAAATCAGCGGCCAGGTCGACTTCGGCAATTTCGGCTTCCGTCGCCTTCAGGCGAGCGTCACGGGCCCGGTCAGCGACAGCATCGCACTGCGCCTCGACGGAGTCTGGGACAAGCGCGACGGTTTCCTCAAGGACGTGATCTCGGGCCGCCGCGTCAACGGTCGTGACCGGTGGGGGATTCGCGCGCAGGCCTTGTACCAGCCGAACGACAATTTCTCCTTCCGGCTGATCGGCGACTATTCGAAACAGAACGAGGAATGCTGCGCGGCGCCGTTCCTTCCCGCTCACGATGTCGTCGCTACCGGCGGCGGCGGAATCGCCGAGCAGCCGTCAACGATCGCCGCCATCGAGCGCGGCCTCGGCGCGATCATCGAGGACAACCCCTTCCAGCGTAAGGTTTCGATCACGCCCGGGCGCAACTATGACTCCAACGTTACGGACTGGGGAATCTCCGGCGAGCTCGTGAACGATTTCGGCTGGGCCGAACTGACCTCGATCACCGCGTATCGATACAATAAATATACGCGCGGCCAGGACGCCGACTTCAACAACCTCGACATCCTCTTCCGCGCGAGCGACGGTGGATCGTTCAACAAGTTCCAGAGCTTCAGCCAGGAGTTGCGGCTGCAGGGGAACGCTTGGGACAATCGCCTCGATTGGCTCGTCGGCGGCTATTATTCCAACGAGAAGCTGACGATGCGCGACAACCTCGCGTACGGCAGCGATTATTCGATTTATTCGAACTGCCTCGTCGCCGCGAATTTTGTCGCGGGCGGCGCGCCGTCGAGCCTGCTCGCGCCGGGCGCTTCGCCGACCTGTTTCAATCCGGTGGTGGCCGGCGCGATACTGCCGTTCATCCCGGCTCAGCAGCAGCCGGTGCTCGCTGCTTTCGCGCGGCTCGGCGCATTCGCGGGAGCGCCGTTCACCAACAGCGGCTTCACCAATCTTTCGCTCGCTTCCGGCGGCCCCGCAGCCAGCCTGAACGGCGCCGCCATCAACGACCTGTTCGACCAGAAGACCAACAATTTCGCGGTCTTCACGCACAATATCGTTTCAGTCACCGATCAGCTGAAGCTCACGCTCGGCGCGCGCTATACGCATGAGAGGAAGAGCCTCGATGCGGCGCTGACCGACAACAACGTCCTGTGCACCTTCTACTCGACGTTCATCCCGGCGCTGCAGACCCTGCCATGCGTCGTCCCGAGCGTTCCGGGCGGAAGCCTCGGCCTCAACGACAGCTTTTCTGAGAACAAGCTCTCGGGAACCGCCGTACTCAGCTACAAAGTGACTGACCGGCTGTTGACCTATGTCAGCTACGCGCATGGCTACAAGTCCGGCGGGTACAATCTCGACCGCTCGGCGCTCTTCCGCAGCAGCGCGGTGCCGTCGCCTTTCTCGGGCAATGGCGCGATCTGCGTTTCGACCGTGCTGCAGCCAGGCTGCAGCACGGTCGCTTCGGCAGGCAACGATTTGCGGTTCAAGCCGGAGATCAACGACGCCTTCGAATTCGGCGCAAAATACCACAGCCCGGCGATCGACCTGAATCTCGCCATCTTCCACGAGGCGTTCCGCAACTTCCAGCTGAATACGTTCAACGGGCTGAACTTCGTCGTGGAGACGATCAACAGCTGCGGCACCAGCCTCAACGGCGCCGACAGCGACAACGATCCGACGACGGGCGCCTGCACCGGGCATCTTGGCGCGGGCGTGATCAGCAAGGGCTTCGAGCTCGAAGCTTTCACCCGCCCGCTCACCGACGTCCAGTGGAACGCGGGTTTGGTGATGGCCGACACGAGCTATCGCAACAATCTGGTTGGAGCCGACGGCAAGCCGCTCACCAACGCGCTGTTCCAGTTGCCCGGCCGCCAGATTTCCAACGCGCCGAAGTGGACCGCCACCACCAGCCTCTCCTGGACTCCGCCGATCGGCGGCTCGGGGCTGCATGCGTTGGTCTATGCCGACGCCCGTTACATGAGCAAGTTCAACACCGGTTCCGACCTCGACATCGAGAAGACGCAGCCGGCGTTCACCCTGGTCAACGCGCGCCTCGGGATCGAGGGACCGGGCAATGACTGGGGCATCGAGCTGTGGGCGCAGAACCTGTTCAACAAGAACTACGAGCAGGTCGCTTTCGATGCGCCGTTGCAGGGCACCGGCACGACGCGCGCAGTCGAGCGCGGCTTCATCCCCGCGTCGACGCAGCTTTACGGCGCGTTCCTCGGCGAGCCTCGGACGTTTGGAGTAACACTTCGCGCGCGGATGGGCTGGAGCCGTCCGGCTGCGGAACCCTATGCGCCGCCGCCCGCGCCGCCTCCGCCGCCGGAGGTACAGCCTGCACCGCCGCCGCCTCCTCCGCCACCGCCACCGCCCGCTCCAACCGAGCGCGGGGAGCGCGGATCGCTCTAGGCGGCCTTCGCGGTTGCAGGTTCGCGCGCTGCGTCGAGCAGGCGCGAGCGAAGCTCCGGGATCTCGTCGCTGCTGAGCTTCGCGCCTGATCGGCCGGTCAGGTAGAAGACGTCGACTGCGCGTTCGCCGTAGGTCGCGATGTGCGCCGAGTGGATCGTGTGGCCCTGGCTGTGGATCGCTGCCGCGAGCGCAGCGAGCAGGGCCGGTCTGTCGCGCGCGTTCACTTCCATCACCGTCGTGCGGGTCGACGCTCGCTCGGCGATCGCGACCGAGGGCGCCACCTCGAAGGCCGTTGTCCGGCGTGCCGGCTCGCTCGACGGAAGCGCCGGCGGCTCGGTGGCTGAAATCGCGGACTCGACCGCACGCGCGAGGCGGCCGCGCTGGCGCCGATCGGCATAGGGCCGGCCGCGCCCGTCGAGCACGAGCAGATTGTCGAGCGCCATGCCGTCGCGGGTGGTGTGGATGCGGGCTTCGATGATGTTCGCTCCGGCCGACGCTAGGCCGGCGCAGATGCGATAGAACAGGCCTTCCCGGTCAGGGGTGAAGATGCTCACGCGCGTCGCGCCGCTTTCCGTATCGTCGGCTATCGTGACATTCGGGCTCGGTTCGCCGATCCGCGCCTCGGCCTCGGCGACCTGCCGCGCGTTGGCGACTTGCCAGGCGAGCGGCTCGGCAAGCCAGTAGCTGTCCGGAAGCCGCCTTGAATGCGCTTTGATCGCGCTCGTCTTCCAGCCGAGCGCCTTCGCCAGCTCCTTCTGCCGCCTCTGCACTATCTGGCTGCGTCCATGTTGCTTGTGGCCGAGGCGCAGCCGCTCCTCGGCCGCTTCGAACAGGGTCCTCAGCAGTGTTCGCTTCCACTCGTTCCAGATCCCCGGCCCGACGGCGCGGATGTCGACCACCGTCAGGATCAGCAGCAGCCTAAGCCGTTCCGGGCTCTGCACCTGGCGGGCGAAATCCTCGATCGTCTTCGGGTCCGTCAGGTCGCGCTTGAACGCCGTCGACGAAAGCAGGAGATGATGGCGGACGAGCCATGAGACGGTCTCCGTCTCCGCGGGGTCGAGGCCGAAGCGCGGGCACAGCTTCAGCGCGATCTCGGCCCCGATCACGCTGTGGTCACCGCCGCGGCCCTTGGCGATGTCGTGGAGCAGGACGGCGACATAAAGCGAGCGTCGCGATGCGATCTGCTTCTGCAGGATGGCGGTCGAGATCGGGTGATCCTCTTTGAGCTCGCCGCGCTCGATCGCCGCGAGCAGCCCGATCGCGCGGATCGAATGCTCGTCCACCGTATAATGGTGGTACATGTCGAACTGCATCTGCGCGACGACGCGTCCGAAATCGGGAACGAAGCGGCCGAACACGCCGGCCTCGTTCATCCAGCGGAGCACCAGCTCGGGATGGTTGATGCAGGTCAGCGCTTCGATGAACAGCGCGTTGGCGCCCGGGTCGTCGCGCACCTTCCGGTCGATCAGAACCGCATCGCGTGTCGCCGCGCGCATCGCGGCAGGGTGGATTTCCAGCTGTTCCCGCGCCGCGACGGCGAACAGCTCGATCAGGCGGACAGGGTCGGCGCGGAAGAAGTCGTCCGAGGGAATCGAGATTCGTCCGCGGTCGAGCACCAAGCCGCCGAGCCGCTTCGGCCTGCGTCGGATCGTCGGAAGCGCGAAGCGGAAGCCCTTCTTGGCGAGCTGCTCGTCGAGCTGCGCCAGGAACAGGCCGGTCAGATCGCCGACCGTCTTCGCGTTGAGGAAATAGAATTGCATGAACCGTTCCACCGCGGATTTCCCGGGGCGGTCGGCATAGTTCATGATCTCCGCGATCTGGCGCTGGTAATCGAAGCTCAGCCGCTCCTCGGGCCGGCCAGCGAGCAAATGTAGGTGGCACCGGACCGACCAGAGGAAACGCTCGGCACGGTCGAACCGGCGGAATTCGGCGGCGGTGAGCAGGCCCGCCCCGACGAGGTCCGCCGGCCGCTCGACGCCGTGCACATATTTGCCGATCCAATAAAGCGCGTGGAGATCGCGAAGTCCGCCTTTGCCGTCCTTGACGTTGGGCTCGACGACGTAGCGGCTGTCGCCCATCTTCACATGCCGCTCGTCGCGTTCGGCGAGCTTGGCAGCGACGAACTCGGCAGCGGTTCCGGACACCACTTCCTTGCGGAATCGACGCATGGCCGTGTCGAACAGCTTTTCGTCCCCCCACAGCCACCGCGCTTCGAGGATGGCCGTGCGGATCGTCATGTCTTTCTTCGCCAGCGCTATCAGCTGCGCTGTCGAGCGCATCGAATGGCCGACCTTTAGCTTCAGGTCCCAAAGCAGGTGGAGGACCGCTTCGGCGGCGCGCTCCTGCTCTGCTGTCGCCGACTTACCGGTGAGGAACATCAGGTCGAGATCGCTGTACGGTGCCATCTCGCCTCGCCCGGTGCCGCCGAGGCCGACCAGCGCGAGATCGTGGATCGGGCAATCGACTATCCGTGTGCAGACCAGGTCGTAGGCCAACCGGACGATCTGGTCGTGAAGGAAGGCATGGGCCCGGGCGGCCGCGCGCCCGTTGCCGGGTTCCGCGCGGAGCCGCCGCGCAATCTCCCTGCGCCCGCTGGTGAGGGCGTCGCGCAGCACCGCCGAGGCTTCGCTGCCGAGCTTCTTACCCGGCTTGAGCGCGGCGAGCCTGTCGGCAACCGCGCGGCGATCGACGATCGCGCGCCGGTTGTCGATGTCGAGGAAGCTCATGGTCTACTCTGCGGCCAGTCTCTTGAGCCGATATAGGTGTTCGAGCGCCTCGCGCGGAGTCAGGCTGTCGGGCTCGATCCCGGCGAGCGCAGCGACCAGCGGATCGGGCTCATGCTCGACTTCCACCGATGAGGCGAACAGCGGCAGGTCGTCGAGTCCCGCGGCGATGCCGCCGGTCGCATCGCGGCCCGCTTCGAGCTTCGCGAGGACCGATCGCGCGCGCGCGACCACCGCCGGCGGAAGGCCCGCGAGCTTGGCGACGGCGATTCCGTAGCTTCGGTCGGCGGCACCCTCGGCAAGTTCGTGCAGCAGGACGAGATCGCCTTTCCACTCGCGCGCCCGGACATGATGGAGGGAAAGCGAATCGAGCCTTCCTGCGAGGCGGGTCAGCTCGTGATAATGGGTCGCGAACAGGGTTCGGCACTTCACGTCGTCGTGCATGGCTTCGACCACCGCCCAGGCGATCGCCAGGCCGTCGTAGGTCGAAGTTCCGCGGCCGATCTCGTCGAGGATGACGAGGCTCCGCGGCGTGGCCTGCGCGAGGATCGCGGCGGTTTCGACCATTTCCACCATGAAGGTCGACCGCCCGCGCGCGAGATTGTCCGACGCGCCGACGCGGCTGAACAACCGGTCGACGATTCCCACCTTGGCGCGCGCCGCGGGGACGAAAGCGCCTGCCTGCGCGAGGACGGCGATTAGCGCCGTCTGGCGTAGGAAGGTCGACTTGCCGCCCATGTTCGGCCCAGTGATCAGCCACAGCCGGTCGTCACGCCCGAGCGAGAGGTCGTTGGCGACGAATCGCTCGCCGATTTGCTGAAGTGCCGCCTCGACCACCGGGTGGCGTCCGCCTTCGATCTCGAGGCAAGGCTCGTCGGTGAGCTGCGGCGCAGTCCAACCACCCTCGACCGCCCGGTGCGCGTGCGATGCCGCGACGTCGATTCGCGCGATCGCTTCGGCCGTGGCGGTGATCTGCTGCGCTGCTGCGACGGCGAAGTTCGTGAGTTCTTCGGCGTGGGCGGCTTCCACGGCAAGCGCGTGAGCTCCGGCCTCGATCACGCGGCTCGCCTCCTGGTGCAGCTCGGGCGAATTGAAGCGTACGACGCCGGCAAGCGTCTGGCGGTGGGTGAAGCCGTTGTCGGGCGTCATCAGCCGGTCGGCGTGCTTGGCCGCGACTTCGACATGATAGCCGAGCACCGCATTATGCCGGATCTTGAGCGAGCTGATGCCCGTCGAATCGCGGTAGCGCGCTTCCAGCGCGGCAATCGCGCGACGGCCGTTGGAGGCGGCATCGCGAAGCGAATCGAGCGCCGCGTCATAGCCCTCCGCGATATAGCCGCCCTTGGATGCGTCGATCGGCGGCGACTCGACCAGCGCGGAGCGGAGCCGGTCGACCAGTGCTCCGTGACCGCCGAGGCGCGGCAGGAGCTGGTCGAGAAGCCGCGGACGGTCCGCTTCCATTTCCAGCTCGGCGCGGACCATCGCCGATCCCGACAGCCCGTCGCGAAGCAGCGCCAGATCGCGCGGGCTTCCGCGGCCGGCGGACAAACGCGCGAGCGAGCGCGACACGTCGGGCAATTGCCGAAGGGCGGCGCGGATGCGCTCGCGGCGGAGCGGTGCTTCGTGAAGCCAGGCGGAGAGCTCCAGGCGCCGTTCGATTGTGCCGCGGTCGGTCAGCGGCGCCGCGATATCCTCGCACAGGAGTCGCCGTCCGGCAGCGGTTTGGCAGCGGTCGATCTCCGCGAGCAGGCTGCCGCCGGCGGACCCGCTTGCCGAGCGCGTCAACTCGAGGCTGTCGCGCGTCGCGGCGTCGATGGACATGTGTGCGGAACGGCTGGTCCGGCGCGGCGCGTCGAGCAGGGTGCGAGCGCCTTTCTGGGTCGCGTCGAGATAAGCGAGGAGTCCGCCGGCCGCAGCAAGCTCGGCCCGTGTCGGCGAGCCCAGGCCGTCGAGCGTTGAAAGCCTGAAGCGGCTCTTCAGCGCCCGCTCGCCCCCGATGCTGTCAAATCCGCCCTTGCCCGCGGACGTTCGGATGCCGGGCACGGCGCAATCGGCGATCGTCTCGGCCGGCGACAAGCGGGCGAGCTCGGCTGCGAGCTCGCCGGGTTCGCAGCCCACCAGCTCGAACCGGCCAGTCGAGATGTCCGCCGCGGCAATCGCCCATTCGTCGCCGGCCCGGCCGATCGCGGCGAGCCAGTTGGCCGATGAGGATTCGAGAAGCGTCTCCTCGGTCAGCGTGCCCGGCGTGACGAGCCGAATGATCGCGCGCTCGACCAGCGTTTTCGACCCGCGCGCCTTGCGCGCTTCGGCGGGGCTCTCGGTCTGCTCGGCGATCGCGACGCGGTTTCCCGCCTTGATCAGCCGCGCAAGATAGGATTCGGCCGAGTGGACCGGCACGCCGCACATCGGGATCGGCTCGCCGCCGTCTTCGCCGCGCTTGGTGAGCGCGATATCGAGGCAGGCCGCAGCGACCTTCGCGTCGTCGAAGAACAATTCGAAGAAATCGCCCATCCGGTAGAACAGCAGCGCATCCCCCGCCTCGTCCTTGAGGCGCCGGTATTGGGCCATCATCGGGGTGGGAGCGTCGCTGCGGGCCATGTCCGGCGAGCGTAGCGGTTTCGCGACAAGCGCGAAATGGACTAAGGCGCGCGTCCATGTCGGAATCCAACGTCAAATATACCGAAGCCGAAGCGCTCGAGTTCCACTCGCACGGGCGGCCGGGGAAACTCGAAATCATCGCGTCCAAGCCGATGGCTACGCAGCGCGATCTCAGTCTCGCTTATTCGCCCGGAGTCGCCGTGCCGGTGCGCGCGATCGCCGACAATCCGACCTGCGCCTACGATTATACGAGCAAGGGAAACCTGGTTGCGGTGATTTCCAACGGCACCGCGATCCTCGGCATGGGCAATCTCGGCGCACTGGCGGCAAAGCCGGTGATGGAAGGCAAGGCGGTGCTGTTCAAGCGCTTCGCCGACGTCGACGCGATAGACATCGAAGTGAAGACTGAGGACGCACAGCGCTTCATCGACGCGGTCGAATTGCTCGAGCCGAGCTTCGGCGGAATCAATCTCGAGGACATTGCCGCCCCCGACTGCTTCATCATCGAGCAGACCCTGCGCGAGCGGATGAACATCCCGGTGTTCCACGACGACCAGCACGGGACCGCGATCATCACCGCCGCCGGCCTCATCAACGCGTGCCTGCTGACCAATCGCAACCTCGCCGACATCCGGGTGGTCGTGAACGGCGCCGGCGCAGCGGCGATCGCCTGCACCGAGCTGATCAAGGCGATGGGCGTGCACGGCGATCACGTGATCATGTGCGACCGCAAGGGCGTGCTGTCGAACGACCGGACGAACCTCGACCAGTGGAAATCGGCCCATGCCGTCGAGACGGACAAGAAGACGCTCGCCGAGGCGCTGGTGGGAGCCGACGTGTTCCTCGGCCTGTCGGCTGCGGGCGCGCTGAAGCCGGAGATGGTGAAAACGATGGCCAAGGAGCCGATCATCTTCGCCATGGCCAATCCGGATCCGGAGATCTGGCCGCCCGACGCGACCGAGGTGCGCCCGGACGCGATCATTGCCACCGGCCGGTCGGACTTCCCCAACCAGGTGAACAACGTCCTCGGATTCCCCTTCATCTTTCGCGGCGCGCTCGACGTCCGCGCGACGGCGATCAACGATTCGATGAAGATCGCCGCCGCCGAAGCGCTCGCCGAGCTCGCGCGCGAGCCGGTGCCGGAAGAGGTCGCTGCGGCCTATGGCGGACGATCGCAGAGCTTTGGCCGCGACTACATCATCCCGGCGCCCTTCGATCCGCGGCTGATGGAGGTCGTCGCCTCCGCCGTCGCAGAGGCTGCAGTGCAGAGCGGGGTCGCGCAAAAGCCGATCGCCAACATGGAGGCATACCGGCAGGAGCTCAGGGCGCGGCTCAACCCGACCGTGTCGGTGATGAGCCTCGCCTATGAAAGCGCCCGGCAGAATCCCAAGCGCGTGCTGTTCGCGGAAGGCGAGGAGCCGAACGTTCTCCGCGCAGCGATCGCTTTCAAGGAGGCCGGCTATGGCACGCCGGTGCTGGTCGGCCGCGAGGAGGTTTACGACCGCCTCAAGGAAATGGGTGTCGACGACCCGAAGCAATATGAGGTGCTCAACAGCCGCAACTCGCCGCTCGTGGGCCGCGCCGTCGAGTTCATCTACGCCAAGCACCAGCGCCACGGCATGCTGCGCCGCGAGATCGAACGGATGGTCAACCAGGATCGCAATTATTTCGCCGCGGCGATGCTCTCGCTAGGCGAAGCGGACGCGATGATCACCGGGACGACGCGGCCCTTCAGCCAGTCGCTGAAGCAGGTCCGCACGGTGATCGACGACGAACCCGACGCGACTCCGTTCGGGATCAACGTCATCGTCAGCCGCAGTCACACGGTGTTGATCGCCGACACGGCCGTCACTGAGCGGCCGACAGCGGAACAATATGCGGCGATCGCGATGCGTGCTTCCTCTTTCGCCCGGCGCATGGGGCTCGAGCCGCGCGCGGCGTTCATCAGCTACACGACCTTCGGCAATCCGCCCGGAGCGCACATCGAGGGTCTGCGCGAAGCAGTGAAACTGCTCGACAGCTTCCACGTGGATTTCGAATATGAAGGGGAAATGGCGCCCGACGTCGCGCTCAATTACGAAATGCAGCGGCGCTATTATCCGTTCACGCGGCTGTCCGGCCCGGCCAACATCCTGGTGATGCCGGGCCTCCAGTCGGCGAGCATTTCGGCGAAGCTGCTTCGCGAACTCGGCGGTGAAAGCGTGCTTGGCCCCTACATCCTCGGCCTCGAGCGCCCGGTGCAGATCGCGCCGATGACGGCGAGCGCCTCCGACCTCGTGATGCTGGCGGTGCTTGCGGCCGGCGACGCGCAGGCGCGCCGGCAACGGGAGTCGGCGCGGGTTTAGATCCGCTCGACGCTCGAGACCGGATCGGCTTCGCGAAGCGACGCGATGATCGCGTGAAGGTGCGCCAGATCGTGCACCTCGATGTCGAGATGAAAAGTCTGGAAGCTGCCGTCGCGGTGAACCAGCTGAAGGTTGATGATGTTGGCGTGCTTGGCGCCGAGGATTCCCGACATGGTGCCGAGCGCGCCTGGAATGTCGCGAAGAATGACTGCGAGACGCGCGGCGCCGCCGTCCGAACCTTCGCCCCAGGCGAGGTCGAGCCAATCCGCGTCGATGCCGCTCGCCAGCGTATCGCAGCCGATCACATGGACCTCGATCTCCTCGTCCTCGCGGCGAAGGCCGACGATTCGATCGCCAGGGATCGGATGGCAGCATTGAGCGAGGTGATAGGCGACGCCCGGCGTCAGCCCCTTGATCGAGATCGCCTTGCGCTGGCCTAGAGGACGCGGCGCAACATCCGCGCCCGCAGAACCTGGCATGAGCGCCTCCATCAGCGCCTCGTCGCTGATGCGCTTTCGCGCGATCGCGATCATCAGCTCGTCTTCATTCTCGATCTTGAGCTTCTTCAGCGCCCGTTTGAGCGCGTCCTTGTCGAGCTCGGCCGGCAGGCGCGCGACGATTTCGTCGTAGATTTTCCGCCCCAGCTCGACGGTCTCCTCGCGCTCCTTGTGGCGGACGAAACGGCGAACGCCGGCGCGCGCCTTGCCGGTCGCGACGAAGCGCAACCACGAAGGCTGCGGGTGCTGGGCTTCCGAAGCGAGGATTTCCACCTGGTCGCCGTTCTCCAGCATCGTGCGCAGCGGAACGACGCGGCCGTTGACCTTGGCGCCGACGGTCCGGTCGCCGAGGTCGGTGTGGACCGCGTAGGCGAAGTCGACCGGAGTCGCGCCCTTGGGCAGCTGGATCAGCTCGCCCTTCGGAGTGAAAGCGAAGATCCGGTCCTGGTACATCGCCATCCGGGTGTGCTCGAGCAGCTCTTCCGGACTTTCGGCATGGTCGAGGATTTCCACTAGATCGTCGACCCACGGGATGTTCATCTCGCCCTTGGGCTTTCCTTCCTTGTAGGCCCAGTGAGCGGCGAGGCCGCGCTCGGCCTGCTCGTGCATCTCGCGGCCCCGGATCTGGATTTCGATCCGCATCTTGGAATCGTGGATGACGGAGGTGTGAAGCGAACGATAGCCGTTGCGCTTGGGGGTCGAGATATAATCCTTGAAGCGGCCAGGAACCATCGGCCAGCGGCGGTGGATGAGGCCGAGCGCGCGATAACAGTCGCCGACGTCGTCGACGATGATGCGAAAGGCCATGACGTCGGACAATTGTTCGAAGCTGATGTGCCGTTCGGCCATCTTCTTCCAGATCGAAAAGGGATGCTTCTGCCGCCCCGTGACTTCTGCTTCGAGGCCGTTGTCCGCGAGATAGAGCTGGAGACCCAGACCGATGCGATTGACCAGGTCGCCGCCGGATTCGGTGAGCTGCTTCAGCCGCCGCATGATCGACGCGTAGGCGTCGGGTTCGAGTTCCCTGAACGCCAGCGTCTGCATCTCGGTCATCATCTCGTACATGCCGATGCGCTCGGCGAGCGGCGCGTAGATATCCATCGTTTCGCGCGCGATGCGCCGCCGCTTGTCCTCCGACGGGATGTGATAGAGCGTCCGCATGTTGTGCAGCCGGTCCGCCAGCTTCACCAGCAGCACCCGGATGTCGTCGCTGAGCGCGAGCAGGAATTTCCGCAGATTTTCCGCCGCGCGCTCGCTTTCCGATTGCGCCTCGATCTTGCTGAGCTTGGTCACTCCGTCGACCAGCCGCGCGACGTCCTTTCCGAACAGTTTCTCGATTTCTTGCGGAGTCGCCAGCGTATCCTCGATCGTGTCGTGGAGGATCGCGGTGGCGATGGTCTGGTCGTCGAGCTTTAGGTCGGTGAGAATGCCCGCGACCTCGATCGGGTGGCTGAAATAGGGGTCGCCCGATGCGCGCTGCTGGTCGCCGTGCGCCTTCATCGAGAAGACGTAGGCGCGGTTGATCAGCCCCTCGTCCGCATCGGGATCGTAGGAGCGGACTTTTTCGACAAGTTCGTACTGCCGCAGCACATCCCTAAGATGGGGGGAGGCGGCTCACTTGCGCAAGTGAAAGAAAAATGGGGCTGCCTGGAGGGAGTTGGAGAGGGCAGCCCCGGGGGAGTTGCTACTTGCCTGGTGCGCCGTTCGGCGATGCCGGCTTGGCGGACGCATTACAGCGGTCGAGCTCGGCTCCCTCCAATGCGCGCCCATCGACCAGGAAGTTCTCGATTCTGCCGGCGCGCTTGGCGAGCGACTGGCACAGCACCAGCGGACGACTTTCGTCGGTCGCCCCCTGGCAGGCGGCGGTTCCGCAGGTCCAGGTGATGTCGCGCGTGATGAAGCGGCCGCTTGTCGGCGCCGCCAGGGTCGCCGAATAATTGGACGCTGCCGCTGGGGCGGCGACGAAGGCCAGGGCCAAAAGGAAGGAAGCCGAACGGATCATCGCAGCACCCCTAATTAAAGTTGCGATTAGCAACTGAATAACATCCTCGTTGCAACTTGCAACTATTTTTTGGAACTCTTGTGTGCTTTGATGAGATTCGTCAGGGAGACAGCAGCAGATGCCGGCAGATACGCTCACGTCGGATATCGACCGGTTCAAGGAGGCGGCATTGTCCTGCCCGATCCCGGGCGCGGTCGAGCTGATCGGCGAAAAGTGGGCGTTTCTGATTCTGCGCGGCGCCTTCAACGGCCTTCACCATTTCGAAGAATTCCAGGCGGGTCTCGGAATTGCCCGCAACATCCTTTCCGATCGCCTTTCGAAGATGGTCGCAGGCGGAATCCTCGAGCGTTCACCCGACCCGGCCGACAAGAGGCGCGTGATCTATTCGTTGAGCCCCAAAGGCGAGGGACTTCTGCCCGTGATCCTCGCGCTTCGGCAGTGGGGCGAGGAATGGGGGTACGGCAAGATGGAGATCGTCCTTGCCGACCGCCGCGACCAGAAGCCGTTGCGCAAGCTGTGCGTTCAGGCTCACGACGGACGGGAACTCAAGCTCGGCGAGCTCATCTGGATCGAGCGCAATGGCGCCGAAGTTCCATTCAGGACAGCAGCCGAATAATCATTCCATCGCGATCATATGGTCGCGCAGCGCGCGCGCGTCGTGCAGCGCGTTGTGCGGCACCTTGCTGTTCGCCGCCGTGCTGAAGTTGCTTAGCGGCACCAGCCTGAAAGTGACTCGGCGCACGTCGACCATGTCGCCCGGTCCGGTGATCATCAGGTTGCAGAACTGGGCGATATCCTCGGGCCAGTCGGCGACAATCAGCGGCTCTTCGTCATGGCGCAAATAATGTTCCAATTCGTGCGCGGCGTCTCTCCGGGAAAGGCGCGGGCAGGATAGCTGCTCCGGCACCGAATCGAGGTAGGGGACGACGTGCCGCTCGACCCACTCGACTGGCGGGTCGGTCGCGGCGAAGGTCAGGTAAAGCTCGTCCCCGTCGTCGGGCACCAGCGCAAGGCTCAGAAGCTCGCCGCCGATTCCATTATATTCGGTGTCGAGAAAATAGCGCATTCACCCGCACTAGCGGGGCTGCAGCGCCGCGCAATCGTCGGTCGGGAGCGGCCTGCCCTTGCGGCAGCGATCCATCGCCAGCCGAATCTGCTTGCCGCGCTCCTCATCCTGCTTGCGCGCTTCTCGTCCGCGCTTCTCGTCCTCCTTCTTCTGGTTCGGCAGCACGGCATTTACGCCGGCGGAGGCAACCTTCACCGGAATCGTGGCGACGTCTACGGCGGTCTTCGCGACGGTTCCGACGATGCAGCCGCCCAAGGAAAGAGGGAGAAGCAGGACAGGCAAGAAGCGCATGCACGATGAGTCGCAGATGTCCTCACAACGGGCAATGAACAAGAATTCACATCTGCATTGCGGCTTCGGCAAGCGCTTCGGCCTGCGTCAGCAGCGCTTCGTCGGCCTCCGCTCCCGGCGGAAGCGCCTCACGGCCGACGATCACCATCAGCGGCACCGCCATCGGCGTGATCCGGCCGGTCTCCACATGAAGCATCGTCGCCGAGGCGCGGTCGACGAGGCGCACGAGACGGCCGAGCTCCGTCATCCGCCGCCGTGCATCGTCCCATGCCGCGCGCAGCAGCAAATGCTGCGGCTCGTAGCGGCGCAGGACGTCGTAGATGAGGTCGGTCGAAAAGCTTACCTGCCGGCCCGACTTCCGCTTGCCGGGATGGTGGCGCTCAACCAGGCCGCCGATCACCGCAACCTCGCGAAAGGCGGTCTTCAACAGGTATGAGCTTTCGACCCAGTCGATGAACTCCTGCTCGAGGATGTCGGCCGAAAACAGCGACTGCGGGTCGGTGATCGGCTCCAGCCCGTAGCAGGCCAGCGCATAGTCGTTCGCGACGAAGCCGAGCGGCTTCAGCCCCGCTTTCTCCATGCGCTTGGTGAGCAGCATTCCCAATGACTGGTGCGCGTTCCAGCCTTCGAAGCTGTACGCGACCATGAAATGCTGCCCTTCGTGCGGAAAGGTCTCGACGAGCAGCTGGTGCGGTTCGGGCAGCACGGACCGCTCGGACTGGACTTCCAGCCATTCGCGAACGTCGTCGGGGAAGCGGCTCCAGTCGTTGCGGTCGCACAGCATGTGGCGGACCCGGTTCGCGAGGTGCGTCGACATGCTCATCCGCTGGCCACCGTAGGTGACGATCTGCCCCTGCTTCGACGAGGCATGGACGACGATGTCGGCGTCCTTGAACTGCTCGACCTCGAGGCTGAGCCCGGCGAAGAAGAAACGGTCGCCCGGCGCCAGCGCCGAGGCGAAACCCTCTTCGACCGTGCCGAGCTTGCGCCCGTTGCGGAAGCGGACCGTGAGGAGCGGCTGCTCGACGATGACGCCGGCGTTGAGCCGGTGCTGCTGGGCTACGGCGGGCTTGGTGATTCGCCACATGCCGCCAGCTTCACGCACCAGCCGACGAAAGCGGTCGTAGGCTTTCAACGCGTAGCCGCCGGTCGCGATGAAGCTCAGGATCTCCTCGAACGTCTCCTGTTTCAATCCCGCATAAGGCGCGGCGGAACGGACCTCGGCGAGCATTTCCTCCTGGTCGAACGGAGCGGCCACGGCCATGGCGAGAATATGCTGGGCGAGCACGTCGAGCGCGCCGGGGCGGAACACTTCGGGGTCGAGTTCGCCATCGTCGATCGCGTCGAGCGCGGCGCGCGCTTCGAGATATTCGAAGCGGTTGCCAGGGACGATCATGCCCTTGCTCGGTTCATCGAGGCGGTGGTTGGCGCGGCCGATCCGCTGCAGCAGGCGCGAGCTCCCTTTCGGAGCGCCCATTTGGATTACGAGGTCGATGTCGCCCCAGTCGATCCCGAGGTCAAGGCTCGCGGTCGCGACCAGACCGCGCAGCTTGCCCGCGGCCATTGCGGCTTCGACCTTGCGCCGCGCCTCGACGGCGAGGCTGCCGTGGTGGATTCCGATCGGCAGCCCCTGCTCGTTCGCGTCCCACAATTTTTGAAAGGTGAGCTCCGCCAGTCCGCGCGTGTTGCAGAAGACGAGCGTGGTTTTGTGCAGCTCGATCAGCCGCATCACGTCGGCGATCGCGTGGTAGCCCGAATGTCCGCCCCACGGGATCTTGTTCTCGGGAATGAGGATCGAAAGGTCCGGCTCTGCGCCGGGATCGCCGGTGACGATGTCGATCAGCTCCATGTCGGCGTCGGGGGCCAGCCAGGAACGGTAGGCGTCGGGATCGCTGATCGTCGCCGAAAGACCGACGCGCCGGAGACCGGGTGCGAGTCGCTGCAGCCGCGCCATCGACAGCGACAGCAGGTCGCCGCGCTTTTCCTTGGCGAAGCCGTGAAGCTCGTCGACGACGATGCTCTTCAAGCCTTCGAACATCTGCGCCGAATCGGGATAGCTGAGCAGCAGGCTCAGCGATTCGGGCGTCGTCAGGAGCACCTGCGGCGGCTTCAACCGCTGCCGCACCTTGCGGTCGGAGGGCGTATCGCCGGTGCGGGTCTCGACCCGGATGGATAGCCCCATTTCCTCGATCGGGCCAATCAGGTTGCGCTGGACGTCCACGGCAAGCGCTTTCAGCGGCGAAACGTAGAGCGTGTGCAGCCCTTCGATCGGCTGTTCGGCGAGCTCGCAGATCGTCGGAAGGAAGCCGGCGAGCGTCTTGCCCGCGCCGGTCGCCGCGACCAGCAGCGCGCTTCGTCCGCGCCGCGCCAGCTCGAGCATTTCGAGCTGGTGGCGCCGTGGCCGCCAGCCCTTGGATTCAAACCAGCGCTCGACGACTGGCGGAAGGCTAGTCAGAGCTTGTCGGTCCCCTCGCGGCGGCGCTCTTCCTCGTCGGCATAGAGCTCGCGCGTGCCCTCACGTGTTTCGCTTTTCGGCGGCGCGTCGTGGCTGGAACGCACCCTGATGACCAGCCAGATGAGAACGATGAGCAGGATGACGGGCAGGATGATGTCCATGACCCAGATTGCGGCGTGTCCCATGTCTTCCTCCCGCCGGGTTTGAGGGAACTCCCGGGTCTCTCACCCTATATAGCTCTCAATGGCGCGATTGGGTTCCTGGATCGAGTCCCACCCCGATGGGATCTATGTGCGGCCGGCGGACGCCTGGATCGACCCGACCGAGCCCAAGGCGAAGGCGATGATCACTCACGGCCATTCTGACCATGCGCGCGGCGGCCATGAGGCGGTGCTTGCGACGCCGGAGACGATCGCAATCATGGAATGCCGTTATGGGCCTCAGGCGGGACAGCCGATCGCTTATGGCGAATCGCTCCGCGTCGGCGACGTGGTCGTCAGCTTCGTTCCAGCGGGCCACGTCCTTGGCAGCGCCCAGATCGTGCTCGAGCACAAGGGAGAGAAAGTGGTGGTCTCGGGCGACTACAAGCGGCGACCCGACCCGACCTGCGCCTGTTTCGTGCCTGTCCCGTGCGACATCTTCATCACCGAGGCGACCTTCGGCCTTCCCGTGTTCCGGCATCCGGAGACCGGAAGCGAGATCGACCGATTGCTCCATCGTCTCCATGCCGACCCGAGCCGCTGCGTGCTGGTCGGCGCTTACGCGCTCGGCAAGGCGCAGCGGATCATCTGCGAGCTTCGCGATCGCGGGCACCACGATCCCATTTATTTCCACGGGGCTATCGAGCGGCTGAACCAGCTTTACGAGAGCTTCGGCGTGAAGCTCGGGACACTCCGCCACACCGGCGGCGCGACCAAGCAGGAAATGGCCGGCCATATCGTGATATGCCCGCCCGGAGCGCTCAACGACCGCTGGTCGCGGCGCCTTCCGGAACCGGTAACCGCCATGGCCTCTGGGTGGATGCGAATCCGTCAGCGCGCGCGGCAGCGCAACGTCGAGCTTCCGCTGGTGATCTCCGACCATGCCGACTGGAACGAGCTGACCGCGACGATCCGCGAGCTCGAACCGACCGAAGTGTGGATCACCCACGGCCGCGAGGAAGCGCTCAAGCACTGGTGCATGACGCACCAGATCAAGGCCTGCGAGCTGAACCTCGTCGGCTACGAGGACGAAGACGACTGAGACAAAGCGGCGCGGCGGAAAAGCCATGCCGATCCGAGCAGGAGGGCGGCGAAGATGCTCGTTCCTGCAAGTTCGACTCCGTGCTTCGCGAGCGGCTCGTCGATCGATCCGGTCGATGCGATTGCGAAGGCGACGAGGAGCGAGGCCGCCGCGGCGAGCATCGCATACGCCACCCCCTTCGCCCGGAAGCGCGCTATGCAAGCGCCGGCGGCCCCAATCAGCAAAGCGGCGAAGAACAGCTGGTTCGCGGGATTGTGCTCGCTCCCAACGATCCCGACCGCGAGATTGGTCCAGACCACGAGCAGGTAGCCGAGGAGCGCGACGGCGACACCTGCTCGGTACAAGCCACTCCTCATTTTCCACACGGCGAGCTCGAGCAATCCGCCGGCGACGCCGAAGATGGCCCCTGCAAAAGCAAAGTCGCCGCCCGACCAATCCACTCCCTCGGCATGCAGCTGCATCGCCACGAATGGTGCGATCAACAGGGCGACGGCCGTACCCCAGCCGATGATTCGCCACGGACTCCCAATCCGCTTCGCCACGATCTCACTCACACTTGCCTCCATCCGTGATTGCGGCTTCACATTGGCGCATGTGCCGATGCGCGGCATGAGCGAGTCCTGAGGTTTTCCTGAAAAATGACGTCCGGCCGCTTCTGCTTCGACCGCTTCGAGCTCGATGCCGCTGATCGCCAGCTGATGCGCGACGGCGCCCCGGTCGAACTCAACAGCCGCTATCTGGACGCGCTCGCGCTGCTCGTCAGCGAGCCCGGCAAGCTGATCTCGAAGGAGCGCTTCCTTGACGAAGTCTGGCGCGGCGTTCCGGTCACCGACGAGGCGCTTACGCAGTGCATCAAGACGCTTCGGCGGCAGTTGGGCGATGAGGCGGGCCGGCCGCGGTTCATCGAGACGGTGCCCAAGCACGGCTATCGCTTCATCGCGGCGGTCGGCGGCGCGAGCGCGACTGTTCCGCAATCGTACGGCTCGTCATGGCGCGATGTCATCCTGCGCGGATCGGCGGGGACGATAGGCGGTGGAATCGCTGGCCTGATCGGCGGTCTCATCTACGGCTTCGCCGCAGCGTCGGCTCCGGCACAAAGCGGCGTCGGCGGCCTTTCCGAGCTGCTCGTTATCCTCTGCGTGACCATCGCCGTCGCGCTGCTCGGCGGAGCTGCGGTCAGTTTCGGGATCGTCATCGGCGACCGCCTGATGCCGTCTAGCAGGTGGGGCCGAATCGTGGGTGGCGGAGCCGGCGGCCTCGTCGTCGGGGCCGCGGTGAAGTTGCTCGGCCTCGACGCCTTCAGCTTATTGTTCGGGCACTCGCCCGCCGGGATCACGGGCGCATTCGAAGGGCTCGTCCTGGGCTGCGCCGCCGGGCTCGCCGCATGGCTCGGCTTTCGAAACGGGATCGCGCGCCTCCGCCGGAGCATGGCGGCCGCCGCGCTGATCGGCGGCGTCGCCGGAGCGCTCATTGCGCTGCTCGGCGGACGACTGATGGCGGGAAGCCTCGATCTGCTCGCGCGCACCTTCCCCGATTCGCGGCTTCGCCTCGATCAGGTCAGCGCGCTGTTCGGAGAGTCCGGCTTCGGGCCGATCACGCGGCTCGTGACCAGCTGCCTCGAAGGCGCGCTGTTCAGCGCGTGCGTTGTCGGCGCGATCATCCTCGGGCAGCGGAGCCTGCGCGGAAGCGACTAGTGGGCCGCCTCCAGGCGTTCGATGCCTGACTGCGCCAGCTGGCGGTCGATCTGCTCCATGAGGGCGGCGATGCCGGCCTCATCCTTCGCCTCTGCCCGCGCGACGAGCACGTCCTGCGTGTTTGAGGCGCGAAGCAGCCACCATCCCTCAGACGTGCTGACTCGAACGCCATCGGTGGCATCGACCTTCGCGCCGTCGGCCGAAAGGCGGTCGCGGACCTCGTCGATGACGGCGAACTTGCGCGCTTCGTCGACCCGGAAGCGAAGCTCCGGCGTCGCGACGGCGGTCGGCATCGCATCCTTGAGCTCGGTCAGGCTTTGGCCGCTTTGCGACACCGCCTCGATCAGCCGAACGGCGGCGTAAAGCGCGTCGTCGAAGCCGTACCAGCGGTGCTTGAAGAAGATGTGGCCGCTCATCTCGCCTGCAAGCGGGGCCCCGGTCTCCTTCATTTTCGATTTGATCAGGCTGTGGCCGGTCTTCCACATCAGCGGATTGCCGCCGAGCTCCGCGACCCGGTCGAACAAGGTCTGGCTTGCCTTCACGTCCGCGATGATCGTTGCTCCGGGCAACTCGTTGAGAACCGGCACCGCGAGAATTGCGAGCAGCTGGTCGCCCCAGATTACGCGTCCCTTGCCGTCGACCGCACCGATCCTGTCGCCGTCGCCGTCGAACGCAATCCCGAAATCGAGTTGCTCGCGCGCGACCAGCGCCTTCAGGTCCTCGAGATTCTTCTCGACCGTCGGATCGGGGTGATGATTGGGAAAGCGGCCGTCCACCTCGCTGAAAATCACATGATGCTGTCCCGGCAGGCGTTCGACCAGCATGTCGAGGACCGGCCCGGCAGCGCCGTTGCCGGCGTCCCAGCCGATCCGGAACGGCTTGCCTGAGAAGCCCTCGAGCAACCGGTTCACATAGGCTTCGCGGATGTCGACTTCCTCGACGCTTCCGTTGCCGGTGCTCCATTCGCCTGCAGCCGCACGCTGGCCGATCGCCTGGATCTCCTGGCCGAAGACCGAGCGGCCTTTGAGCAGCAGCTTGAACCCGTTGTAATCGGCGGGGTTGTGGCTGCCCGTCACCTGCATGCCGCCATCCACATCCAGATAATGGGTTGCGAAGTAGAGCATCGGCGAGGGCCCCATGCCGATCTGGATCACGTCGATGCCGCCCTCGTTGAGTCCTCGGATCAGCGACGACTGGAGCATGCCCGAGTGCGTGCGGCCGTCGCGGCCGACGGCGAGCCGGGTCGCGCCTTCGTCGCGGGCCAGCGCGGCATAGGTTCGGCCGAGCGCATAAGCGTCGGCCTCGGTAAGCGTGTCTCCGACGATTCCGCGAATGTCATATTCGCGAAGGATGGTGGGATTGAACTGGTGGGTCATGCCGCTGCCTTACGCAGCGGGAGCGGATTGGTTCAACCCGCGGCGGCGAGCTTCTGCTCTTCCTGGCCGGGAATGCCCAGCCCGGCGATCATTTCGCGCAGCTCCTGCCGGGCGGTGATGTGCGCGATTCCGACTTCCCCGAGCTGCGGCAGGTCGAGGAGCGTCAGGCCCTTGGGGAACAGCTCGCGATAGATCACGCGCTCGCCGAGGCCCGGGATCACACGGAAGCCGACGCGTCGCGCAAGCTCGTCGAGGGCGGCGCCGACGCGCTTCAGATTGTGGGATTCGATGTGCTGCAGGCGGTTCCTGAGCACGACCCAGTCGACGCTCTTGCCGGTCTGCTTCGCGCGCTGCGTGCGGCTGTTCCAGATCAGCTCGGCATAGAAGCTCGGCCTTGTGATCTTGTAATTCTCGGGATGCACCTGGCCGATGAGGTCGAGGTCGACGAAGCTGTCGTTCATCGGCGTCACTAAGGTGTCCGCCTTCAGGATCGCGGCCTTGGCGACCGGATCGTCGCGGCCTGGCGTATCGATCACGATCACGTCGGCCTGTCCCGAGAGGCGGTCCATTGCGGCGCCGAGGCCCGCCTCGGTCTGGTCTTCGAGGGCCTCGTAGGCGGCCTGGGGAAGCTCGGTCTCGATCCGGCGCATGGTCGCGTCGCGGTTCTCTAGATAGCGCGTCATCGTCCGCTGGCGGCTGTCGAGGTCGAGCGCTCCGACGCGATGACCCGAAGCAGCGAGCGCGATCGCGGTATGGACGGCCGTGGTCGACTTGCCGGTCCCGCCCTTTTCGTTGGCGAAGACGATGAAATGCGGCTGGGTCATGCTTGATCTTTTCCCTCGGCGCTCCGAGAGCGCCCCCCGCAGGCGAGATTACTTGAGGGCGGGGCCACGTGCAAATTGTTCGATCGAGTGAAGAATTGGCGCGAGCGCGGGGCCAGATAAAGGGCAAGCTCGCGCTGGTGCCGACGATGGGCGCGCTCCACGCGGGCCACATGAAGCTCGTCGAGGAAGCGCGGAGACAAGCCGACAGCGTCGCCGCCACCATCTTCGTCAACCCGGCGCAGTTCGGCCCCAACGAGGACTTCGCGCGC